>Ga0209253_10002006_pt1 | contig 17924 bp, 16 predicted proteins | sample FrelakmetBRP12BR_FD_187145 | JGI IMG/M metagenome (GOLD analysis project Ga0209253, IMG submission 187145) | Freshwater lake sediment microbial communities from the University of Notre Dame, USA, for methane emissions studies - BRP12 BR (SPAdes)... | ecosystem: Environmental > Aquatic >... | reverse complement strand
GTAGTTACCTTGCGAGAAGCATTGCCCCGGCCGGTACCGTCCCAGCGCGGCCCCTGGACTCGATTCTAGTCAGGCAAGCCAGCCAGCCTGGGCATCACCGCGTCCAATAACTCTCTCGTGGGACAGCCCTTGAGCAGAAAGGCATCTGCCCCGGCGGCCAGAACAGACGCGCGATCTGTGGCATACATCGTCAGCACCACGATCCTGATGGCCGGCCACCTGCTCTTGATCATCTGGATCGTCGCCATGCCATCCAGCCTCGGCTCGGGAGCGGACACCGTGTGCAGTTGCAGATCCATCAGCACGACATCCGGGTGGAGCGCCCACACCTGCTCTACCGCCTGTGGGCCATCCTCTGCTTCGCCGACGACCTCAACGGCGACTCCGCGGGATGGATGGGCGGCACGGCGATCCCGACCCCCGCGCTCGACGCCCTCGCCGCCGAGAGCCACCGGTTCGTCAACGCCCACGTCACCGCCCCCATCTGCCAGCCGTCGCGCGCCGCCCTGCTGACCGGACGGGTGCCGCATCGGAGCGGCGCCATGGGGTTCGTCACGATGACGTACGCGACCGACGCGGTGGCCAATCGCGGCACCTGAATCGCCGCGCCGCTGCTCCCGCGCACCGTTCGACGAACCTCTCGCCTGCTGTTCGGCTTTGCCGCTTGCTCTCGGTCGGCCTCGCGACCTACACCGCCCCCAGCGCCTGATCCAGATCCGCGATCAGGTCGTCGATGTGCTCGATCCCGATCGACAGCCGCACGGCGTCCTCGCTGACACCTGACTTCGCCAGTTCCTCGCGCGACAGCTGCCGGTGCGTGGTCGAGGCCGGATGCGTTGCGAGCGACTTCGCGTCGCCGATGTTGACCAGCCGCGTGAACAGCTGCAGCGCGTCGAGGAAGCGGGCGCCGGCGGCGCGGCCGTCGGCGGCTTTCACGCCGAAAGTCAGCAGCCCCGAAGCCTGGCCCGACAGGTACTTCTGCACGAGCGCGTGATCCGGGTGATCGGGCAGGCCCGCGTAGTTGACCCAGGCCACGCGCGCATGGCCCTTCAGGTGGCGAGCGATGACGAGCGCGTTGGCGCTGATGCGGTCCATCCGCAGCGCGAGCGTCTCGATGCCCTGCAGGATCAGGAACGCGTTGAACGGCGACAGCGCCGCCCCGGTGTTGCGCAACGGCACCACGCGCGCGCGGCCGATGTACGCCGCGGCACCCAGCGCCTCGGTGTACACGACGCCGTGATAGCTGACGTCCGGCTCGTTCAGGCGCCGGAAGCGCTGCCTGTGCTCGGCCCACGGGAAGCGTCCCGAGTCGACGATCGCGCCGCCGATGGTGGTGCCGTGCCCGCCCATGTACTTCGTCAGCGAGTGCACGACGATGTCGGCGCCGTGATCGAAGGGGCGCGACAGGTACGGCGTCGGCACCGTGTTGTCGACGATCAGCGGCACGCCGCCGGCATGCGCCACCTTCGCCACCGCGCCGATGTCGGTGACGTTGCCCTGCGGATTGCCGAGCGACTCGACGAACAGCGCCTTGGTGCGGCCGTCGATCAGCGGCGCGAACGACGCCGGGTTGCGGTAGTCGGCGAAGCGCACCTCGATGCCGTACTGGGGCAGCGTGTGCGCGAACAGGTTGTAGGTGCCGCCGTACAGCGCGCTCGACGCGACGATGTTGTCGCCGGCCTCGGCGATCGTGAGCACCGAATAGGTCACGGCCGCCTGGCCCGACGCCAGCGCCAGCGCCGCGATGCCGCCCTCGAGCGCCGCGACGCGCTGCTCGAGCACGTCCTGCGTCGGATTCATGATGCGCGAGTAGATGTTGCCGGGCACCTTGAGGTCGAACAGGTCCGCCCCGTGCTGCGCGCTGTCGAACGCGAACGCGGCCGTCTGGTAGATCGGCACGGCGGCCGCCCGGGTGGTCGGCTCCGGGCTGTAGCCGGCGTGCACGGACTTGGTCTCGAAGCGCCAGCTCGCGCCGCGCGGCGGGGTGTCTTGGCTCACGATGTGTTCCCTTGTGGTCGAGTTGGAACGGACACGACGGCCGGGTGCCGGACGCCCGCGTCGCACGTGGCCGAGGTTAGGCCGGGCCGGGGACGGGTGAATGCACCAATCGGAATAAGCAAATCGCCGGGCCGTCCGTCGCACGTCGCGCGCGACCTGCATCCAGGCCAAGGGCTGCCACGGTGCTAGCCTGCGGTCACTCGGACGACGAACAACAACAAGGCCCCCGGGGAAGCGCGGATGACCATCGCATTGAACGAGCTTTGGACCGGCGTCGCCGCGCTGGCGACGATCCTGCTCGGGGTCCGGATCAACCGCTGGATACCGGCGCTCACGCAGTACAGCATCCCGCCCGCGGTCACCGGCGGCCTGTCGATCGCGGTGCTGCTCGCGGTGCTGGGCGCGGCGTTCGACTTCAGGCTGACGTTCGGCGAGACCTTGCGCAATGCGCTTCTGCTGATCTTCTTCGCCGCGCTCGGGTTGACGGCCAGGTTCAGGCGCCTGAAGAGCGGCGGCGGCGCCGTGGCCGGGCTGTGCGTGCTGATCGCGCTGCTCGCCGTCGCGCAGTCGGCCGCGGGCGTGGCGATCGCCACCGCGTTCGGCAAGCCGGCCGCGCTCGGCGTGTTCCTCGGCAGCGTGGCGTTCCTCGGCGGCCACGGCACGACCGTGGCCTGGGCCGAATCCGAGCAGGCGCTGAACCTGCCCTATGCGCTCGAGATCGGCATGGTGTGCGCCACGCTCGGGCTGGTTGCGGGCGCGATCGTGTCCGGCATCGTCGGCACCAAGCTGGTCGAGCACGCCGAGCGCACGCCAAGCGAGGCCGCCATGGCCGAGGCGCCGGAGCCCCAGTGGCCGCAGGGCGCACTCGACTCCGACCGGTGGATCACGGTCCTGCTGTGGCTGGCGATCAGCGTCGGGTTGGGGCTGGCCGCCCGGCCGGCCGTCAACGCCGCGCTCGGCGCCACGGTACCGACTTTCCTCGCGGTGCTGCTGGCGGCGGTCGCGGTCACCAACGTCGCCGACCTGGCGCGCTGGCGCATCGACCTGGTCGGTGTGGATCTCATCGGCACGCTGGCGCTGCGCATCTTCCTCGCGATCGCGATGCTCGGGCTGCAGCTGGCGGCGGTCGGCGACTCGGTCGGCATGATCGCGGTCGCGGCCGTCGCGCAGGTCGTCATCGTCTCGCTGCTGGCGGTGCTCCTCCTCTATCCGGGCATGAAGGGCCGCGACGGCGCGATCGGCGCCGCCGGCTTCATCGGCTTCGGGCTGGGCGCGATGCCGGTGGGGTTGTCGGCGATGAAGCGGCTGGCGCTGAAGTACGGCGACGCGCCGCGGGCGTTCCTCGTCATCACGCTGGCGGCCTCGCTTTTCACCGACACCGCCAACGCGCTGGTCGTGCAGTCGTTCCTCGGCTGGTTCGGCAAGTAGCGGGCGCGCGCGGCGCGGCCGATCACTTCAGCTGCTGCAGGTAGGCCAGCAGCGCTTCCGCGTCGGCATCGTTCGCGTGCGCGCGCTTGCGCTGCGCCACGGCGGGCGGGAACCGTTCCGCGGCGCCGCCCAGCGCGAACGCGGCGTCGCGCAGCGACTCGCGATCGAGGCGCGCGCCGACACCGTCGAGCGGATACGCCGGGTTGCCGCGGCCTTCCGCGGAGTGACAGCCGCCGCAGCCCGCGCGCACGAAGGCGGCGCGGCCGGGCTCGTCGCTGGCGCTGGAGGTCTTCGGCGCGTGAAGGGCGCCGGCCTGTAACGCAGGCGGCAGGTTGCGCAGCCACGCGAACAGCGCCGCGAGCAGCACGACCAGCAGGGCGGTGGCGAAGGCGAGCCAGCGGGCGCGCGATTGGCGGGTCATCGTTCGCCCCTCACACCCAGTCGAAGATCTCGGAGTGAACGTGCGCGGCCGGGATGCCGAGCGCCGCGAGGCCTTGCTCGACGCTCCGCGTCATCGGCGTGGGCCCGCACAGGAAGCAGTGGAAGCGATGGCGCTCGATCGGCAAGTGGCGCATCAGCACGTCTTCGGTCACGAAGCCGCGCTCGCCGGTCCAGTCGGGCGCGGGCTCGAGCAGCACGTGCACGAGGTGCAGGTTCAGGCGCGTCCGCAGCGCATCGAGTTCCTCGCGGAACGCGACGCGGTCCCACACCCGGTTGCCGTAGAAGAGCACCAGCGGACGGCGGTCGCCACGGTCGGCGAGCGTGCGCAGCATCGACATGATCGGCCCGATGCCGATGCCGCCGGCGACGAACGCGTACCCGGCCGCTTCGGGCGCGTCGTCGATGCTGAACGTGCCGTACGGCGCATCGATCCACGCGGTCTCGCCGGCCTTGATGTCCCTGATGGTCGACGTGAAGTCGCCCAGCGCCTTGATCGACACTTCGATCCGCTGCCCGCGCTCCGCGCTCGAAGCGATCGAGAAAGGATGCTCGCGCATCGCGAACGGCGATGCGCGCAGGGTGAGCCACGCGAACTGGCCGGGCGCGAACCGAAGCGGCGTGCCCGAGCGCGGCTCGAGCGCCAGCGTCCACACTTGGCCGCGTTCGGGCCGGACTTCGGTCACGGTCCACGGGTGCGCGGTCGCGTGCGCCGGCCGGACGACGCGCACGTAGAAAATCAGCGCGACCCAGAATGCGCCGTACACGCCCCACAGCCATTGCTTCCACGCGGTGTCGAGGTACCGCCCCGCGCCGTGCAGGTGCCACAGCGCGAGCCCGAACGCGGCCGTCGCGAGCATGGCGTGCACGAAACGCCAGCGGTCGTATTCGAGGTCGACGCGCTTGCGCAGCAGCGCGATCCCCACGACAAGGGCGAACAGCGCGAGCGCCACGCGACCCGCCGTCATGTGCCCGGGCGCGCTCGCCGGATTCGCGCTGCCGAGCACGTCGGGATGCATCACGCGCAGCATCGCGTAGTGGCCGGCGATCACCGCAAGGGCGAACACCGCCAGGTAGCGGTGGAAGTAGTAGACGATGTCGATGCCGAACGGCGCCGTCGCGCGCCGGAAGCGCGCGGTGAGGCCGAACTGCACGCCGAGCATCGCCAGCCCGGCGTAGCCGAGCGCCATGGCAAAGTCCCAGGTGAAACCGAGGCCAGGCGCCGATCCGGGCAGCAGCGCGAACAGCGGAACCGTGACCGCCAGCAGGTAGACCGCGAGCCACAGCAGCGCGTCGAGCGCGGTGCGGTGGGTCTGCTGTGCGGGGAAGGTCATGGGGCTCGCGGCCAGCGGCGCATGGCAGCGCCTTGTGCCCAAGTCTAGGGCCTGTTGACGCCTGGCCCGCGCAGACGACTCAGCCCGCGTCGCGTCCGGCGGACGTCGCCTGCTTCAGCCAGCGCGCGAACTCACCGGCTGGCAGCGCGCCGCTGAGACGCTGCACCACTTCGCCGCGCTGGAACACCGCGAGGGTCGGGATGCTGCGGATGCCGAAGCGCGCGGACAATTCGGGGTTGGCGTCGGTGTCGACTTTCGCGAACACGACGTCGGCACGCCTCGTTGCTTCGGCCGCGAACACCGGGGCGAAGGCGCGGCAGGGACCGCACCAGGTCGCCCAGAAGTCGACGACCACCGGCCTCGCGCCGCGAGTCACTTCGTCGAAGTTTCCGGTGTCGAGCGCCACCGGCGCGCCGGCCAGCAGTTCCTTCGTGCACCGGCCGCAGACCGGCGCCTCCGCCAGGCGTTCGGTGGCTACGCGGTTTCGCGTCGAACAGTGCGGGCAGGTGATCAGCATGGAGACCTCGGAAAGGGAGTCGTTGCTGGCCATTTTGGGGTCCGTGGAGCAGGGAACAAGGCCGCTCGCGTCGCTCGTGCGGTGCGTCACAACCGCCCCCGTTCCCGTTGCCCGCGAATAGGACCGGGAGCTCGCGGGTAATCCCGCGATTCGACAAGGGGCCGTCCGCCCACACTCGCCTCGGCGCCTGTCCCTGCGAGCCTGGACTCGTCCGGGGCGCGCGAGGACAAGGACACCCATGAGCCAGACTTCCGACGAGCTTCTCGCCTCCCTCAACCAGCGCGACATCGCGCGCCGGTTGCAGGAGTATCAGGCCCTGCTCGCCAACGACTCGGTCGGCATCCTCGTCGTGTGCGATGGCGAGATCATGCAGTGCAACCCGTGCGCCGCCCGCCTGTTCGGGTGGGAGCAGGCGGACCTGCTCGGCCGGCCGGCGTCGATCGTGTTCGCGTCCGACGAGGAGTTCCAGTCGTTCGCGACGAAGATCGGCGACGCGCTGGCGGCCGACGGCTCGCCGTCGATGGAGTGGAAGACCCGGCGCCGCGACGGCGCGCGTTTCTGGGCGCGGCTGCTGGTGAAGAACATCACGCCGGGCGGACTCGCCGGCGAAACCGTGTGGATGGTCGAGGATGTCACCGAGCGCAAGGCCACCGAAGCGCAGCTGGCACGCGCTCGCGAGGAACTCGAGAACCGGGTGCGCGCGGCCCACGACGAACTGGCGTGGACCAACGAGCGGCTGGTGGCCGAGATGTACGAGCGCAGCGAGGTCGAGGAGCGCGCGCGCCGCATGGCGCTGTACGACAACTTGACCGGGCTGCCGAACCGCCGGCTGCTCGAGTCGCGGCTCGACGAAGCTGTCCGCAACCACCAGCTCGCCGGCGACCAGCTCGCCGTGATGGTGGCGGACATCGACGAATTCACGAAGCTCAACGACGCGCTTGGCCACCGCGTCGGCGACGCAGTGCTGCAGCAGGCGGCGCGGCGCATGATGGACATGGTGCGGACCTCGGACCTCGTTGCGCGCAGCGGCGCCGACGAGTTCGCGGTCGTGCTCGGCCGACTGCGCTACACCGACGACTCGGAGCGCGTTGCGGAGAAGGTCGCCGAGCTGTTGTCCGAACCGTTCACGATCGACGGCGAGGAGATCAACGTCACGGTCAGCGTCGGCATCGCACGCTATCCCGCCGATGGCGTGGGCTCCGAGATGCTGCTGAGGAACGCCGACGCGGCGTTGTCGTACGCCAAGGCGCGCGGCACGGGCCGCGTGCAGGTGTTCGAGCCGCGGATGAACGAGGAGCTGCTGCGCCGGCTCAAGGTCGAAGCCGGGCTGCGTCGCGCGCTCGACAACGGCGAGTTCGAGGTGCACTTCCAGCCGCGCACCAGTGTGGCCACCGGCAAGATCGTAGGCGCCGAAGCGCTGGTGCGCTGGCGTCATCCGGAACTCGGCGTCCAGGAACCGGCCTATTTCATGAGCGTCGCCGAGGACACCGGGCTCATCTTTCCGATGGGCGAGGTCGTCCTGCGCGCCGCCTGCGAGGCGGCCGTGCAGTGGACGGCGGCGGGGCTCGGGGACCTTGCGGTCAGCGTGAACCTTTCGCCGCGCGAGTTCCGCGGCCGCTCGCTGCTGCCGATCGTCGGCCAGGCGCTCGCCGATTCCGGCCTCGACGCCAAACGGCTGCAGGTCGAGATCACCGAAGCCAGCCTGATGCGAGACCGCGAGAAGGCCGAACAGGTCCTGCGCGGGCTGCAGGCCATGGGCGTGAAGATCGCGCTCGACAACTTCGGCACGGGCTACTCGAGCCTGTCGAACCTGCGCCGCTTCCCGGTCGACGTCATCAAGATCGACGGCCAGTTCGTCCGCGCCGCGCCGCGCGAACCGGCGGATGCGAAGATCGTCGCCGCCCTCGCGCATCTCGGGTGCGACCTCGGGTTCGCGGTGGTCGCTGAGGGCATCGAAACGCGTGAACAGCTCGACTTCGTGAAGTCGTGCGGCTGCGACGAAGCACAGGGCTACCTGCTGGGTCGCCCGGTCTCGGGCACCGCCTTCGTCGACCTTGCGCGGTCGCTGCTCGAGTAGCGCGGCTCTTCCACTGGCGTCATCCGTTTCAGTCCCCAAGCGCTCCGACCGCGCATGGGGCAAGGTTGCTGCGCGCGTTGTCGCTCGGCCTCCTGCGCGCCGTCCGCGCTTCGGGACGGTTGGCCGCACGCGCCGCGCGGCGAAGTCCCCTGCACGCCGACCGCGCTGCGGGGCACCGCGACTCCGCGCGACTCGGCGGCGGGCGTCTACGCTGAAGGTTGTTCCTTGCGGGCGCGCAGCTTTCGGAGTGAGGCCCGCGCGTGCTCGTGCGGGGTGCCTTCCGGCGGATGGAGTGCTCGGCCCGCCGCCCCGCTGAGTGGACACGCCCACCGCCTGAGCCGCGCTCCGCGCGGTACCCCGCACCACGCTCGGCGCGCCGCGCGGTGTGGATGCGCCGTGTGTTCACCCGAGCCACAAGCTCCGCTTTCCTTCTGTCCGCATACGCGAGGCGCCTGGGCGGGCGGCGGTGTGCCTCGCGCAGCGGGCGTCAGGCGGCGGGCGTGCCAGGCGCGAAAGGTTGGCGGGCCGGGAAGCGAACGGCCGGAAGGCACGACCTCCCCGTTGCTGTCGCTGCCAGCCCGAAAGCTGCGCGCCCGCAGGGAGCAGCCCCAGCCGAATGACGCCCGCCGCGACGGCCGCGAAGTCGAGGTACGCCGACGGCCGACCAGGCGCAGGAGAGGACCCGACCGAACAGGCCCTAGACTGCGGCATCAGTCAACACGGAGACTCAGCATGAACAAGGAGATCGTCTCGACGCCGAAGGCGCCGGGCGCCATCGGGCCGTACTCGCAGGCGGTGAAGACGGGGCTGGTGGTGTTCACGTCCGGCCAGATCGGCCTCGATCCGGCGACCAGCGAGCTGGTGAGCCAGGACTTCGAGGCGCAGGTGCGGCAGTCGTTCTCGAACCTCGCCGCGGTGGCGCAGGCCGCCGGCGGGTCGCTCGCCAACGCGGTGAAGTTCACGCTGTTCCTCACCGACCTGTCGAAGTTCGCGAAGGTCAACGAGATCATGACCGAGATGGTGGCCAGGCCGTATCCGGCGCGTTCCACCGTCGGCGTCGCCAGCCTGCCGAAAGGCGCGCAGTTCGAGGTCGAAGCGATCCTCGTGCTCTAGGCCGCCGAGCTTGCCGAGACCGGCCCGCAAGAAGCCCGCCGTCGACGATCGCGCGGTGGCGTCGCGCAACACCATCGCGGCGAAACTCGCACGCGCCGGCCTGTCGCGCGACTGGGACTTCGTCCTGCACCTGCCGCTGCGCTACGAGGACGAAACGCACGTGACGGCGATTGCCGATCTCGTGCCCGGCGCCGAGGCGCAGGTCGAGGCCGAGGTGCTTTCGGCCGACGTCGTCTACCGCGGCCGTCGCCAGCTGCGCGTCACCGTGCGCGACGGCAGCGGCGAGCTGGTGCTGCGCTTCCTGCACTTCTACCCGTCGCAGCTGAAACAGTTCGAACCCGGACGGCGCGTGCGCGCGTTCGGCAGCGTGCGCGGCGGCCTGGCCGGTGCGGAGATGGTCCATCCGCGCGTGCGCGCGTTCGTAGAAGACGCTCCCCTGCCGACGGCGCTGACGCCGATCTACCCGGCGCCCGAGGGCGTGCCGCAGGGCTGGCTGCGCAAGCGCATCGACCGCGCGCTGCGCGACGTCGACATCGTCGAGGTGTTGCCGGCGCGCCTGCTCGGCCAGTTCGGCCTGGCCGCGCTGAAGCCTTCGATCGAGCGCCTGCATCACCCGCCGCCCGATGCCGACGCGCACGCGCTGGCCGAGCGCACCGACCCTGCCTGGCAACGCCTGAAGTTCGATGAACTGCTCGCGCAGCAGATCGCTCTGCGCGCTGCGCGCGAGGCGCGCGACGAGCGGCGCGCCGACCCGTTGCAAGGCTCGGGCGAACTCACGACGAAGCTGCGCAACGCGCTGCCGTTCAGGCTCACGGCCGCGCAGGACCGCGTCTGGATCGAAGTCGAACGCGACCTGGCCGGTACGCGTCCGATGCACCGCCTGGTGCAGGGCGACGTCGGCAGCGGCAAGACGGTGATCGCGGCGCTGGCGGCGGCCCGCGCGATCGAGTGCGGCTTCCAGGTCGCGCTGATGGCGCCCACCGAGATCCTCGCCGAACAGCACTTCCGCAAGATCGCCCAGTGGCTGGCGCCGCTCGACGTCAACGTCGCGTGGCTCGTGGGGCGCCTGACGGCCGCGGCCAAGCGCGGCGCGCAGCAGGCGGTCGCGAGCGGCGCGGCCCAGCTGGTCGTCGGCACGCACGCGCTGATCCAGGACGCGGTCGAGTTCCATCGGCTGGGCCTCGCGATCGTCGACGAGCAGCACCGCTTCGGCGTGGCGCAGCGCCTCGCGCTGCGCGGCGAGGGTCGGGCGGAATTGCTGCCGCACCTGCTGATGCTGTCGGCCACGCCGATCCCGCGCACATTGGCCATGAGCTACCTCGCCGACCTCGACGTCTCGGTGATCGACGAGTTGCCGCCCGGCCGCCGACCCGTGGTGACGAAGCTCGTTTCGATGCGCAGGCGCGAGGAGGTGATGGAGCGGATCCGGTCCGAGGTGCGCGCGGGGCGCCAGGCGTACTGGGTCTGCCCGCTGATCGAGGCGAGCGACGTGATCGAGGCGACCGCGGCCACCGAGACGCACGCGCGCATCATGGAACTGCTCCCGGACCTGCGGATCGGACTGCTGCACGGCCAGCTGCCCGCGGGCGAGAAGTCGACCGTGATGCAGGCCTTCGTGGCGCGCGACCTCGACGTGCTGGTGGCGACCACCGTGATCGAAGTCGGCGTCGACGTGGCCAACGCCACGCTGATGGTGATCGAGCACGCCGAGCGGTTCGGCCTGGCGCAGCTGCACCAGTTGCGCGGGCGGGTCGGGCGCGGGTTCGACGAGAGCTTCTGCATCCTGCTATACGACGACGCGCTGTCAGACGTTGCCCGGGAGCGGCTGAAGGTGATCTACGAGACGGCGGACGGATTCGAGGTGGCGCGCCGAGACCTTATGATGCGGGGGCCGGGCGAGTTCCTCGGCGCGCGGCAGTCCGGCGCACCGCTGCTGCGCTTTGCCGACCTCGAGCGCGATGCGGCGCTGGTCGAGCAGGCGCGGGGCGCGGCCACCGAACTGCTGGCGAAGGAACCGGCCGCGGCGGCCGCCCACGTGAAGCGCTGGTATGAAGGCCGCCATGCCTTCCTGATCGCATGACACTCACCGAACTCAAGTACATCGTCGCCGTCGCCCGTGAGCGCCACTTCGGCCGCGCCGCTGAGGCCTGCTTCGTCAGCCAGCCGACGCTGTCGGTGGCGATCAAGAAGCTGGAGGACGAACTCGGCACGCAGATCTTCGAGCGCCGCACCAACGACGTCACGATGACGCCGGCCGGCGAGCGCATCGTCAACCAGGCGCAGCGCGTGCTCGACGAGGCCGCGCAGATCAAGGAGATCGCGCGCCAGGGCAAGGACCCGCTCGCGGGGCCGCTGCAGCTCGGCGTCATCTACACGATCGGCCCGTACCTGCTGCCGGGCCTCGTGCGCCAGTTGCTGAAGGACGCGCCGCAGATGCCGCTGCTGCTGACCGAGAACTTCACGGTCAAGCTGCTCGAGCTGCTGAAGACGGGCGAGATCGACGTCGCCATCATGGCGCTGCCGCTGCCCGAGAGCGGCCTGATGATGCAGGCCGTGTACGACGAGGAGTTCATCGTTGCCGTGGCGAAGACGCACCCGTGGGCGAAGCGCAAGGCGATCCTGAGCGAAGACCTGAAGCGCGAGACGATGCTGCTGCTCGGCACCGGCCACTGCTTCCGCGACCAGGTGCTCGAGGTGTGTCCCGAGCTGTCGCGCTTCTCGAGCTCGGCCGCAGGCATGCAGAAGACCTTCGAGGGCTCGTCGCTCGAGACGATCCGCCACATGGTGGCGTCGGGCCTCGGCGTCACCGTGCTGCCGCGCACCTCGGTGCCCGTGAAGCCGCCGCGCGACGCGCTGCTCGAGTACGTGCCGTTCAAGTCGCCCGTGCCCGACCGGCGGGTGGTGCTCGCCTGGCGCAAGTCGTTCACGCGCACGGCGGCGATCGAGGCGCTGCGCCAGTCGATCCTCAAGGTGCCGCTGCCGGGCGTGAAGATGCTGCCCGACGCTCCGGTGGAGAACTGGTAGCGCGGCCCTATCGAACCGTCAGCAATTCACGACTTGCCGCGGCGAGCGGCGCTCGCCTAGCATCGGTTCAACATCAACGGAGGCCACATGGCGAAGAGCAAGGTCACGGACAACGGCAACGACGGCGGGCTGGCGATCGACATCGGCATTCCCGCGCGCGACAGGGCGAAGATCGCGGACGGGCTGGCGCGGCTGCTGGCGGACACCTACGGCCTGTACCTGAAGACGCACAGCTTCCACTGGAACGTGGAAGGCCCCATGTTCAACACGCTGCACCTGATGTTCATGGACCAGTACACCGAGCTGTGGACCGCGCTCGACGCGATCGCGGAGCGCATCCGCTCGCTGGGTTACCCGGCGCCCGGCACGTACGCCGACTTCGCGCGCCTGTCGAAGATCGAGGACACCGAGGGCGTGCCCGAGGCGATGGAGATGGTGCGGCTGCTGGTGCGCGGCCACGAGACGGTCGCCCGCACCGCGCGCAACGTCTTCAAGGCCGCCGACAAGGGCGGCGACGAGTCGACGGCGGACCTGCTGACGCAGAGGCTTCAAGTCCACGAAAAAACTGCGTGGATGCTCAGGAGCCTACTCAAGTAGGTTCCTGAGCATGCTTTCCACGCGGTTTTTCGTTGGAGGCTAACTTCGGCGTCAGCCGAAGTTAAGCCGCGCAGCGGCGGCCGGAAACAAAAGACGGCCTGGATGCTGCGGAGCCTGCTGAAGTAGCCGTCACTTCTTCGGAGCGCGCGCGGCCTGCGCGCGCTCCTTCTTGATCGCCGCTTCGTCCATCTCGTCGAAGTTCTTCTTCGTGCAGCGCTCGACCCACGCCTGCCGGCTCGTGTCGAACCGCGCGACCTGGTCCCTCAGCGCGGCCAGTCGGGCGTTGTAGGCGTCGGCCGCCTCGTCGCGCTTCGTCGCTTCGTCCTCCAGCGCCTTTTTCGCGGTCTCGTCCGCCGGATCGAACGCTGCGACCTTGTTCTTCAGCTCTGCATCCATCGCCTGCACCTGGGCCTTCTGCCGGTCGAGCGCGCCTTGCTCCTGGTCGATCTTCGTCCGCGTCACCTGCAGGCCGTCCTGCTCGTTCATGCACGCGCGCAGCTCGTCGCGCGTCATCAGGTTGGCCTTGTTCTTCGGCGCTGCCTTGGCCGTGCTCTTGGCGGGCGGCTTGGCCGGCGCCGTTTCCTGCGCGACGGCAGGCTGGAGCAGCAGGAGCGCGGCGAGGGCAGCGGTCAGCAGTGGCAGGCCGCGCGACGGGCCGGGAGCGTGTTTGGCTTGCATCGGAGACGAGGGCATTTCGGTCAGGGGGCAGAACGATAGCAGCCGGCCGAGACTGGCCCGTCTCTCAACGCGTCACTGCGCAAGGTCGACGAGCCAGGGCGCCAGCCACGGCGCGATGAACGCGGTGAGCAGCGCCGTCAGTCCCATCGCCAGGCCGGCGAACGCGCCCATCTCCTCGCTGACCTGGAATGCGCGCGCGGTGCCGATCCCGTGGGCCGCGACGCCGACGGCGAAACCGCGCGTCGGGTGCGCTCCGATGCCGAGCGCGTTCAGCAGCGGCCGCGCGATGATCGCGCCGGTCATGCCGGTCAGGATCACGAACACCGCCGTCAGCGACGGCAGGCCGCCGATCTTCTCGGCGATGCCCATCGCGATGGGCGTCGTGACCGACTTCGGCGCGAGCGACAGCAGGGTCTGCCGGCTGGCGCCGAGCGCCCACGCGATGCCGACGGCCGACACGATCGCGGTGACGACGCCGGCGGTGAGGCCGAGCGTCAACGGGATCCACAGGCGCTTCAGCTTGGCCCGCTGGTCGTACAGCGGGAGCGCCAGCGCCACCGTTGCGGGGCCGAGCAGGAAGTGCACGAACTGCGCGCCCTCGAAGTACGTCGCGTACGGCGTACGCGTGACCGTCAGCAGCAGCACCAGCAGCACCACGGCGACGGCGACCGGGTTGGCGAGCGGATTGAAGCGCACGCGCTCGTAGAGCCGGTACGCGAGCAGGTAGGCGAGCAGCGTGACGGTCAGGCCCAGCAGCGGCGTGGCCGACAGGTAGACCCAGATCTCGCCGAGTTGCCGCGTCATGGCGACGGCTCCCGCGCGAGCCACCGCGAGGTCCACTCGATCACGAGCGCGGTCACGACGATCGCCAGCGCGGTGCTCGAGACCAGCGCGACGAGGATCGGCAGCCACTCGCTGGCGATGCGCGCGACGTGCAGCATCACGCCGACGCCGGCGGGCACGAACAGCAGCGACAGGTGCTTCAGCAGCTCGACGCAGGTGGGACGGAGCGCCGCGACCGCGCCTTCGTTGACCAGCAGGAAGGCGAGCAGCAGCGCCATGCCGAGCACGGGGCCAGGGATCGGCAGCGCCAGCGCGTAGGAGAGCACCTCGCCGACCGTCTGGAACACGAGCAGCGTCGCGAGCGCCTGCAGCATGGAGTCAGGTCAGCGGCTGCGCAGCCGCTCGTCGAGCCACTCGATCCAGTGCATCACGCGGGTGTCGGTGCCGCTGGCGAGATGCTGGATGCAGCCGATGTTGGCCGACAGGATCACGTCGGGCTTCGGCGCCTGCAGGTGGCCGAGCCGGCGATCGCGCAGTTCGATCGCCAGATCCGCCTGAAGCACCGAGTACGTGCCGGCCGAGCCGCAGCAGAAGTGCGACTCGCCCACCGGAAGCACTTGCGCGCCGAGCGATGCGAGCAGCGACTCGACGGCGCCCTTGACCTTCAATCCGTGCTGCAGCGTGCACGGCGGGTGGAACACCACGCGGCCCTCGGCCGGCGCCGGCAACGCCCGCTTCAGCTCCGCGGCGAGCGCGGGGAGCAGTTCCGCCGGGTCCTGCGCCAGCGCGCTGACGCGCTCGGCCTTCTTCGCGTACGCCGGGTCGCGCGCGAGCAGGTGCGCGTACTCGCGCACCTGGACGCCGCAGCCGCTGGCGTTGACGACGATCGCGATGACGCCCTCGGCTTCGGCGTCCTTGACGTACGGCCACCAGGCGTCGATGTTGCGGCGCGCGTCGGCGAGCCCGCCATCGTGGTCGTTCAGGTGGTAGCGGATCGCTCCGCAGCAGCCCGCGGCCTTCGGCCGCAGCGACTCGATGCCCAGCGCGTCGAGCACGCGCGCGGTCGCCGTGTTGATGTTCGGCGCCATCGATGGCTGCACGCAGCCCTCGAGCAGCAGCACGCGCTTGTCGTGCGTGCGCGCCGGCCACGCGCCGGCGTCCTGCGGCGCGGGCACCTTGGCCTTCAGCGACGCGGGCAGCAGCGGCCGCATCATCTTGCCGAGCGCCATCGCCGGTGCGAACGCCGCGCTGGTCAGGCCTTCCTTCAGGGCGGTGCGCATCAGCCGCTCGCCGGCCGGGCGCACCACGTGGTCGTCGACGATCTTGCGGCCGATGTCCACCAGGCGGCCGTACTGCACGCCGGACGGGCAGGTCGTCTCGCAGTTGCGGCAGGTGAGGCAGCGGTCGAGGTGGACCTGCGTCGAGCGCGTGACCTCCTTGCCCTCGAGCACCTGCTTCATCAGGTAGATGCGGCCGCGCGGGCTGTCGAGCTCGTCGCCGAGCAGCTGGTAGGTCGGGCAGGTGGCGGTGCAGAAACCGCAGTGCACGCACTTGCGCAGGATGGCGTCGGCCTCCCTGCCTTCCGGCGTGTTGCGGATGAAGTCGGCGAGGGCGGTCTGCATCAGGGCTCTGCGTACAGGCGGCCGGGGTTGAAGATGCCGGCCGGGTCGAATTCGGCTTTCAGTCGTCGGTGGATCGCCGCCAGCGCGGGCGGCAGCGGGTGGAACGCCGAGCGGCGGTCGCCGCCACGGAACTGCGTCGCGTGGCCGCCGGCGGCCTCGACGCGCGCGCGGATCTTCTCCGCCGGCGCGTCCGACCACACCCAGCGCTGCCCGCCGTTCCACTCGACCAGCGTCGCCCCGAGGTCGAGCGGGCCGGTGGTCGGCGGCACGGCCAGGCGCCACAGCGTTCCGCCGGCCGACTGGAAGAAGTCGTGCGACTGCTCGCGCAGTTCGGCCCAGAGCAGCGCGGCCTCGGGCACGGGGCTGCCGCCCATCTTCGCGTGCGCGGCCTGCACGCCGGCCGCGGCGCCGGACAGGCGCACGTAGAACTGGCCGCCGCACCAGGCGGTCGCCGAAATCGGCAGCGGCTGGCCACCCCACTCGTTGGCGCGACGGATCGACTCCGCCTCGTTCATCTCGAAGAGCAGCGTCTGCTCGGCGACCGGCCGCGGCAGCACCTTCAGCGACACTTCGACGATCACGCCGAGCGTGCCGAGCGAGCCGGGCAGCGCACGCGCCACGTCGTAGCCGGCCACGTTCTTCATCACGCGGCCGCCGAACGACAGCACGTTGCCGCGGCCGTCGAGCAGGCGCGCGCCGAGCACGAAGTCGCGCACCGCGCCCGCCGCCATGCGGCGCGGGCCTGCGAGGCCGGCGGCCACCGTGCCGCCCACCGTCGCCGTCGGGCCGAAGTGCGGCGGCTCGAACGGCAGCATCTGGTTCTGCTCCGCGAGGCGAGCCTCGAGTTCGGCCAGCGGCGTGCCGCCGCGCACCGTGACGACGAGCTCGGTCGGCTCGTAGTCGACGATGCCGTTCACGCTGCGCACGTCGAGCGCTTCGCCGCGCGGTTCGTTGCCGTAGAAGGCCTTGGTGCCGCCGCCGACGACCATGAGCGGCGACTTCGCCGCCGCGGCCGCGCGCACGCGCTCCTGCAACGCCTGCATTGTCGGGTCCATGGTCAGAAGCGGGGGAGTTCGGGGAACTTCAGCGCGCCGGCGTGCACGTGCATCTTCCCGTACTCGGCGCAGCGGTTGAGCGTGGGGATCGCCTTGCCGGGATTCAGCAGGCCGGGCGGATCGAAGGCGCGCTTCACCGCGAAGAAAGCCTCGAGCGTGGCCGGATCGAACTGCAGGCACATCTGGTGGACCTTCTCCACGCCGACGCCGTGCTCGCCGGTGACCGTGCCGCCGACCGCGATCGACAGTTCGAGGATCTCGAAGCCGAACTCCTCGGCGCGCACCACCGAGTCCGGGTCGTTGGCGTCGAACATGATCAGCGGATGCAGGTTGCCGTCGCCGGCGTGGAACACGTTGGCGCAGCGCAGGTCGTACTTCTTCTCCATCGCGGCGATCGCCTTCAGCACTTCGCCGAGGCGCCTGCGCGGGATCGTGCCGTCCATGCAGTAGTAGTCGGGCGAGATGCGTCCGACCGCGGGGAAGGCCGCCTTGCGTCCGGCCCAGTAGCGCAGGCGCTCGGGTTCGGACTGCGACACGGCGAGCTGGGTGGCGCCTTTCGCGCGCAGCACCGCCTCGATGCGCTCGATCTCCTCGGCGACTTCCTCCGGCGTGCCGTCGGACTCGACCAGCAGGATCGCCTCCGCGTTCAGGTCGTAGCCCGCCTTCACGAACGGCTCGACCGCCGCCGTGGCCGGCTTGTCCATCATCTCCATGCCGGCCGGGATGATCCCCGCCGCGATCACGGCCGCGACCGCGTCGCCGCCTTTCTCGATGTCGTCGAACGACGCCATGATGACCTGCTGCTTCAGCGGCTTCGGCACCAGCTTCACCGTCGCCTCGGTGATCATGAGCAGCATGCCCTCGGAGCCGACCACGAGCGGCAGCAGGTCGTAGCCCGGGGCGTCCGGCGCCTCGGAGCCGACCTCGACGATCTCGCCGTCGACCGCCACGCCGCGCACGCGCAGCACGTTCTGCAGCGTCAGGCCGTACTTCAGGCAGTGCACGCCGCCCGAATTCTCGGCGATGTTGCCGCCGATGGTGCAGGCGATCTGGCTCGACGGGTCCGGCGCGTAGTACAGGCCGAGGTGGGCGACCGCCTCGGAGATCGCGCTGTTGCGCACGCCTGTCTGCACGACCGCGGTCCGCGCGAGCGGGTCGATGCGGACGATGCGGTTGAACTTCGCGAGCGACAGCAGCACGCCCTGGCCGTGCGGCAGCGCGCCGCCCGACAAGCCGGTGCCCGCACCGCGCGGAACGATC
>Ga0209253_10002005_pt1 | contig 17926 bp, 25 predicted proteins | sample FrelakmetBRP12BR_FD_187145 | JGI IMG/M metagenome (GOLD analysis project Ga0209253, IMG submission 187145) | Freshwater lake sediment microbial communities from the University of Notre Dame, USA, for methane emissions studies - BRP12 BR (SPAdes)... | ecosystem: Environmental > Aquatic >... | reverse complement strand
TCTGCGGTGGATATTGCGGTTGCTGCATCTGCGGTGGATATTGCGGTTGCTGCATCTGCGGTGGATATTGCGGTTGCTGCATCTGCGGTGGATATTGCGACGGGTACTGGGGCTGCACCTGCTCGTAATTTGCCACGGATGGCCTCCTTAAATAGAAAGTCTAGGTGAACCTTGTTCCTGGTATCGAATTGCAAAAGTACGCAACAGATCTTTTTTTGCGCGAAAACCTTCCAAAACCGCAGAGGCCGCATTATAAGCTTCCTCTGCGCGCTCCTGTTCTATGTAATATTTTGTATATTCCGGATCTGCCCGCACCGTTTGATCCACAAACTCCTTAGTCGGGCGCTTCTCCCCCGCGCCCACCGCCTCCTCCATAATCTGGAGCGACCTAGAATCCCGCCAGACTCGGTAATGCCGTTCCGCAATCTCCCAAACCCGTTTTGCCTGCGCCGTCAATCGCCCCCACTGCAAAATATGTATTGGCAACTGCTCTATCTGGGCAACTAACTGGTCTTCTCGGATCACAAGATCCGCGCAAATGCGGCCATCAACTTCATACCAAGGCTGCGTAGTCCCATCAACGAGAACTCGATATATATTCCATTTTGGCAAATTCTGTAACCGTTGAATAATCGCGTCCAACTCCAAAGTTCTAGCCACGTGCGCCCCCTCAACTTGGAAGTTTTTTCTTTTCCGCCCAATTTGTTATGGAAAATTCCCCGTCAACCACGATTGGAATGGGCGCGAATTCTGGAAAATTTTCCATCATCCGTTTGACCTCACCCGCAACCGCAGTCAAAGCCTCGACCCGACAATCGATCTGAATCTCGTCGTGAACCGTCGCAACAATATAGGCAGGCAATTTTTTCGCACGGAAAAAATTCGAAATCCGCACCAGCGATTCCTTCGTCAATTCCGCCGCCGTTCCCTGGATCAAAGTGGCAATTGCCTGCCTTTCCGCCTCACCCCGCTCTTTGCGATCATCCCGCCGAAGCATCGGCAAACGCCGAGGGCGACCAAACAAATTTTGGAAAAAACAATTCCGCTCGCGCACCTGCTGACAAAAAATCGGACGAAAACGCGCAACACCCTGATAACGATCAAAAAAGCGTTTCAGAAAATCCTCGGCCTCGGGTAAATCAATCTTGGCCTGCCGACTGAGCCCAACCGCCGACATACCGTAAGACAACCCAAAATTAATAACCTTAGAAATTCGTCGAAAAGCTTTTTCCTTCGTCCCAAAAACCTCCAAACTCGTCCTGGAATGGATATCCTCGCCCCGCTGATACGCCTCGACCATGATCGGATCTCGGGTATAAAAAGACAGCACACGAAGCTCAATTTGGCTGTAATCAAAAAACAAACGCAGCCACCCAGGACCGCGCGTGCAATACGCCCGCCGGATCGACCAAGGATCAATGCCGCCGTCCTCCAAACTCTTCCCAGAATGCTTAATAGACCTGGAATTGCTATCAGCCGGTTGATTCTGGAAATTAGGATTTCGACAAGAAAGGCGCCCCGTATCCGTTCCGACCTGTTGAAAATCGGGATGCAAAAAATTTTTTGAATCGAGGCGCTGCAAAATCGATTCCGTGTAAGTCGATCGCAATTTCTCCGCTTCGCGCCAATCCAGGATCAACGGAACAATCGGATGCTGATCCGCGAAAGATTCCAAAACTTCCCGATCCACCGATAACTGGTTCGTTGCAGTGCGCTTCGTCAACTGGCAACCGCAACTGATCAAAATTCCGCGGACAACCTCATCCCGCGATAATTCTGGAGGACGCCCCAATTGTTTAGCGATATGATCCTCAATACCCTTCTGGTACCCCACTAATTCCTTGCGCAACTTCTCAAGATACTCCACATCAATCAACATTCCGGCCTCTTCTGCGCTCGTCAAAATCCCCGTCAGATCCATCTCGGTTTTCCAGATCCGATCGAACATCGTCGAAATTCCAGTGCGCAGATAGAGTTTATAGAGTTCGTAGGTGTACTCAACATCGAGACAAGAATATGTGCCACACAAACCGATGCCTACTTGCTGGTACCCAAACCGATCCCGATACTCAGTAATCCCCAGCTTGTTGCGCTTCGCTAGACGCTTGATTGCCTCCTTCAACAACTGCTCATGGTGCCCCGCATCCAAGATGCCCAAATCGGTTTGAGCGCGCTCCTTCAAGGCAGCCGACCGATTCTCATCATAAAGGCGGGCCGCAATCATGGTATCAAACCGGGGGCCATCGAGAACCCAGCCTTCACGGCGTAAAATATGCTCATCAAACTTAATATTGTGAGCTATCTTTAATTTATCGCTGCTTAAAATTTCCCCAACATCCTTATAAATATGCAGCAAAGATAGCTGGTTCTCACCTGTGTCATGACGAACCGGAAAATAAAACGCGCGAAGAAAAATACCACTTGAATCCTGATCGACCCCACCAAGGCACAAGCCAACCAGCTCTGATTTATCGAACCAGCGCAAACCCGAGGTCTCGGTATCAACAACCACAACTGGCGACATTTTGAGAAAATTAAAAGCCCTCTCGCACTGAGGTGCAGACGCCACTATTTCGTGGCGCGCATTCGATGTTTTTAACTCCAGTGGTAGAGAGAGTTGAATCAGCATTAAATTTTCCCAACCACCCGTTCTAGCGCTACTCGATCATCGACGCCGGATATTTGCAAAACACGCGCGCTAGCCAAATCCTCGGGAGTCAATTCAACCACGCCCGCCTCGCCAGTTCGTTTGGGTCGCAATTTAATCCACTTACCAACATGAGGGCTCCAAAAATGAAGTTCCATTAATCGCACATTTTCCGTTGTGATCAACGCGGGATAATCAGGGCCCCAACTAACGGGCGTGATCTCCAAAGTCGCCGCGTTAAATACGCAATCCGTAATCTCTAAAGAAGGATCCTCAACTACGTGCGCCTCCGCTTGTTCGAACGCCCGCCCCCATCCTTGAGGGTCTTGGGGGCTAGTTGTAGCCCGAAAAACCGGGGCGCCGACCATCTCAGAGTCCGTCGCATTGTTCCCCTGGTCTTGTCGAGAACCTCGATCGTTCCCGCGATCTCTTTCACGACTGAGTATAATGTCGGGTAGATCCTCGGCTTGCCCAAAATTTTGTACCCCTGCTTCTGAACCTCGACTCGGTAAACTCGCCCCTCGTATTCCCTCTCGAGAATCATCCCCGGCCGCAGACGAGCAATCGCGGGAATCCGTCGTTCCCGTTCCCATCGACCGCGATCGTGTTCCGGCGACCATTCCCAACCGGACGCCCGATCCCGCACAAGGCCCGCAGTTTCCCGTTGTCGGGTCGTAGCCGGATCCGCCGCAGGCCGCGCAGATCCGGCCTTCATAGGGTGGCGAACGCCCCCTTTCGAGGCCGCCAGTATTTCTGGATTTTTTCGAGGCCGCCCTAACTTGCGTTTTTCAGGTGCAGGGAGTACCCCAATATTTTCAGGATTTTTTCGAGGCCGCCCCGGGCCCCGCTTTACGGGCTCCTCGACCCGGGTATATTTTAACTCACGCGATTTGATTTCAGGATTCTCAGGATTTTTTCGAGGACGACCCGGCCCACGTTTTGCCAAAACAGGAGGAACGGCAACCTCTTCAAGATTTTTCCGGGGACGCCCCGGCCCACGTTTCACCGGGGTTACTGAAGGAGAACCAACAGACGCGGGGGGCGCGACCGGCATGGTCGGGGGCACCCGCGCTTTTTCCGATTTGGGGTTCTCGACCGCCTCCTCTACCTCCTCGGCCTCCTCCTCGGCCTCCTCCTCGGGCTCCTCCTCAATTGGCCTCTCTGGGGGTTCCTCCGTGAACTCCGACTCAAATTCCTCGGCCTCCTCCTCGAGTTCCTCCTCGGCCCCCGCCTCGGCCTCCTCCTCGAGTTCCTCCTCGAGTGCCTTCTCGAGTTCCTCCTCAGCCTTCTCCTCCTCGAGTTCCTCCTCAGCCTCCTCCTCGAGTTCCCCCTCGGCCCCCGCCTCGGGTTCCTCCTCGAGCCCCGCTTCCTCCGCTTTTTGCGGGGGCAAAGGTGGCGAAGCCGGTGAGGGCTGAGGTTCTACAGACATCGAAAAAGCCTGATCTTGATACGCGATCGCAAGTAGAATCGCCTCTGGGCGGATTCCCGAGGCCTCCGCGATTTTCTCGGGCTCCTGGTACTGGGCCTGCAACTCGCGCAACGAAACCCGCGCGAATTCCCCGAGACAGTTTCGCTCCTCCGAACAACCGAGACATGCACTCCCCAGCAGGCCCTCCCAAAGCAACCCAAAGCAGTCCGGCAGCCCTCCGCGCGCTTTCATGTGCTCCTCCGTAGTATTTAAGGTTCGATACGCCAAGCAGCCGCAATTGTCAACGAAAATCGTCGCTGACATCTCGGTCCTGTAACTAACTGATTATTCATGATTATCTTTGATCTTCTCCAGCAACTCGAGAAAAATCTTCTCGATTGACGCAACCAACCGCGCTCGCGGTCGCTGCGCCAGAACTGGAGCAACAAGAGTAAAAAAAGTCGCGGCCGAAAGCACGAAAAAAGCGTTTTTCGGAATCTGCAACGCCGCGCAAATGGCCTCGACCCCCTCAACAATCTCGGGAGGCAACCGCAAATCAGTTTTTACTCGACCCGCCTGGGGCCCCAAAACGCTCTCTCTCATCTGACGCCTCCTACAAAAAAGCCAAGCGTGACATACCTGATGCAGATCGCGCCTGGCTTCGATACGCATCAATCTCAGCGCGAGGCCGAGAACCAGGATCACCCGAGGGCAAAAAAACTAACCGCAAATTAAACAAACCGGCAAGCATGGGCGCCGCCGCGCGCATCTCGGGCCAAGCCCCTTCCGGTTCCGTTGCGGAGGGCCCGTCCCACATGAGATCAATCGCTCGAACCCCCGCGCGCTTCAATTTCAAAATCTGGATCGGCGTTATCCGTTTGCCAAAGGTACAAACCGCCGAAGGACCTGCGTGGATGCAATCAATCGGGCCCTCGACAATCGCAACTCGAGGATAAGTCCGAGCAACCTCGAGGTTCATAAGAACCTCGGAAGCGCCGACACCAGTGCCTCGTGGTGGATTAAGAGCCTTCAGAAAATTTTCTCCCGGGCGCGCATCGCGCAAAGCGCGCCCCTGAAAATAAACCAGGCGCCCGTGTTCCCAGACCGGGAAAATAACCCGGCCAGCGTAGCGTCCCCAAGGGCACCAAACGAGCCCAAAAAGACGCACATCTTCCATTGTAATACCACGTTTCTCAAGATACGTCAATGGGCCGTATAAACCCGCGATCGGTTGCCAGCCTTCAGGGGGTTCAATCCGCGGTGAAACAAAACTCGGCAAATCCCGCGCGCCCTCCTCCTCGAGAGCCAACAAATCTAGCGACAGCCTGGAGCCGTAAACTTTTTGTCGCGCCCGATCGCGTGAGCAACCCTCCAAAAGTTCCACCAAGCCGATCAAGCCACCCGCACCCGCGATCGCCCGCCGCGTCCCATCCCAGCGGGTCTCGTAGCGCTCGCAGACCCAACAGTGCCAACGCCGTTGATCGACTGAAACTGACAATTTGGGTTTGCCGCACTGAGGGCAGATCAAAAGCCACTCGTCCGAGCCCGCCTTACCAGGTTTTCCGCCCTGCTGCTCCAAATAATCAACAAGATCAAATTCGGTGCTCATGCAGGCGCCCTTATTTGTTTTAGTTGCGTTATTTTGGGTTCAACAGGAGGTTGAAAAGTCGGATCCAAATTTGTGATCCGCATACACGCCAAATTGACCGCGACTGGGATAACCTGCCCCGCCACATTATCCCGGTAGAGTTCCGCAAAAAGCCGACCAAAACCAGCATCCCGCTCCCGAGGAGTCCAATTAATCGAGCCGATAAAATCAGCCACCCGTACCTTATCGTAGCAATCAGCGATCTGGCGCGAAGTAATCAGGCGCTCCTCGTTCTCATCCACATCGCCCAACCGTTGTGACTGTGAAGCCGTCCAAACAGCGTAGCCCCGATTCGCAATAATTTTGAGATCTCGGAAAGCCCCTCTCTGCGCCTCAGTTTCCGAACCCGCGCGATCGCGACTCCGCAACAAATCCCCGTAATCAACAATAATCACCCGAGGCACCCAATTGTATTGGCGCTTTAACTCCTGCAATTCATCCTGAATATCAGCGACCGTGTAGCCGAATTTTTCAGTCAGCGCCAAAATCACCAAACGCTGGCGCAAAAGATCATAGTCATACCGCAAAGCCCGCATAATCTCGTCTGACAACCGACCGCCGCAAACCAAATCATAGTGCTGACGGGCAAAACAAGAGTCATAACGCGCCGCAGTCTGTTGCCGGCTACCCTCGAGCACCACGTGCAGCACATTCGCGTCCCCGCGCCGAACAGCCTGAGCCCCGAGGTTGACGAGCATCGTCGATTTCCCACCCTTGGCATGCGCGATCCAAATTCCCAATTCACCGATCGAGAGTCCTCCCCTCAAGATATGATCGAGTTGCCGAATCCCAGTCGCTATCCGGGCCGACAAAGGATCTTCACCAAGGCGCCGCGCAAACCGTTGACCCCACTCATCGAAAAAAAACTCGCGATCAATTAACTTGAACGACAAATTCTGGATCTGATCAGCAACCCGGGCATTCGCCTCGTAGGCCTCGTCGAATTTACCTTCATTGTAAAGATCGCGTACCCTCCGGTAGCCGGCATGAAAAATATTCATGCGAATCCAATCCAGAGTTTTAGTACGCAACCAAGCTTCCGCAGACAAATCAGCCGAGCGCACAGACTCCAAAATAGCCTGGTAAATCTCCCCCTGGGGTGGAGCCAGAAGCCGAGCCTCCTCTAAGAGGACCTGCAACGGCGGGAGCGCATTAAACCGTTCTCGGAAAGACCGAATCAACTTAAAAGCCCAGACTAAAGCCTCCGATTCAAAATACCCTTCACGGACGTGCGGAACTACGACGTTACCAAACTGCGGATCTGCCAAAATCAACCGCAGCAAAGCGCGCTGAAAATCGAACCCAAAGGGAAACACCTCGGGGCCCAGTGCTGGGGTGAGCCGCTCCGCGGACATATGAGAGCCTCAACCACCCAGTTGAGATCGAACCAGCGCAACGATCGGCGGCAAATTGCGCCAACACGCGACCGCCACCGAGCACGTAGCGCACCAGGCAGACTTGGGATGGTATCCTTGGGTCTCCTCCAAACGCGCGGCACAAATATGAGGCGCCCCCGCCAAACGGTACGCTCGTTTTGCGTCCTCTGAGCCGTGCGCCAAATCGCTCCATTGATTGAATCGATAAGGAGAAAAACTTTGCTGAATTTCACGTTCCTCGCGCAAGTACGAAAAAAACGGACTATAATCTTTTTCTTTAATATATTTTAAGAGCATTTTCTCAGATTTAAGAGACCCAGGAGTGAACTGAGGAGCAAAAGTCCAACGACGTGATTTAAACAAAAAATAAAGCCATTTTCTAGAATCTATATTTCTATCTCGGCACCAATTGACCATATCCTCTAAATTTCTTCTTCGTTCCGGGGTGAGTTTAGGTTGCCTAATGTATGATTTTTGTTTTCTTTTCTGGACGCTTACCGTTCGACCCCACCAATTGACGTAATCAGAAAATAACTGATCTACGTTTCCCATGGTCGCCCCCAAAAAAAAACTGTAATTAACTGCCTTCTTTGATTCCTAAAATGGCGTGCTTGTAAAGCATGAGTTCTTCTTCTTTAGCAGACCCCTTTTGTGATACCCCAATCCCCAAACTAAAACGATCGATCCATAGTAGCGTACCGCGCATAAGCTCATCCTCGCCCAGGAGGAAAATTGTAACTGGGCGACCCTTCAACCGCGCAAAAAAATCACGCTCAGGTTTTTTACCTTCTACCGGGGTGGATTTTCGAGTTTCCATGTTGGATCCTTTTCCGTTATCTGCCCGACCAACCAACGTATTAAACGATCCATCTCGTAAACTTCCAAAACTTCCGATTTAGGCACAGAAACGTGTATTTCTCTTCCCAGAGTAGGATCTACCTGGACCTCGAAACGGCCACTCGGAATCGTCTGTCTGTACTCCCTGTAGTATGTCACGACCCGGATCAGGTCGTCAACACCATCGGGCCAGGGCAAGCCCTGAACCAGATCAATCGCGTCAAAAATCACCCATCTGCGCCCTGAGTCTGTCAACCATCGGATTAAGTGGCCACTGTCGCGACACGAAACTCTCGAGCGCCTGGCGGCGATTTCTTCGGATGTTAATCCCTCTGTCATTGAAGTATTTTTCGTCAATTTTATACCCCACGATTTTTGGGTCCCAAGGTAAAATAATCCCTCTTCGCCGCATTCGAGCCAAAGCTAACTCTAATATACTTTTAATTTTCCAAACAGCCAAAGCTATATCTCTAAAATCATCCACCATCTCCTCTCTAGTTACATACCTATCCAATCCATCGTGCTCCAGCAGGCACTTCAAAATCCGTAGTTGCACCGTAGGTGTATTCCTAGCGCAGCGTTTAACACTATACCCTGTTTTCACCGGGGCGCCTCCGTTCCTCGAGCCACCGTGGAAATTCACTTAAGTCATTTAAAACCGTGACTGAAAACGTAGGTTCATCATAAAAAACTTGTAACCTTTGCATACTATGCGAAAGTAAGATTTTATGATGCCGATCCGCAAAATCCACCAAAATAGCCTGCGATTTTCCAGAGGCCGCCGTGCCCACGCGATAAGACGACTGAATCAAACCCACTTTTGCCTTTTCGCCTCGCGCATACACAAGCGCATCTGCGATTGGCAAATCAACCCCTTCACCGATAATTGTGGTCCCAATCAGAATTTGAACTTCCTGTCCCTGATTAAACGAACGCAAAATCTGAACCTGGATACCCCGTTCGCAATCAGTCGAAATAAACTCGACTGGAGAAAACTGACAATGCGAACCCTTTGTAAATAATGGCCGCAGTTTTGAGAGAATCAACCTCCCCTGTCTCTTCGTTCCGACCAAAATTAATACACGCATCCCCGATTGCGCCAAAAACCGCGCGACCTCCGCTACCGTATGATTACGCCACTCGTGCTCATGTATGCCAGCTTTTCCAAAGCCACCATTAAATCTATCGCCCACACCTCGCAATTTAGAAGCAATAACAGGGATGAAAACAACATGAGTTGGTACAAGAAATCCGCGCCGCACCAACTCCTCTGAACTAACCTTAGCAAGAGATTCACTTAATAAAGCCTGCATCGCCATATCGTCATGGCCAGACCGAAAAAAAGTCCCCGTCATTCCAAATCTATAATAAATATGATCACATTTACTGAAAATTTCACTATAACTTTTTGCTGAAGCATGATGCCACTCGTCAACAACAATCATCTCGCGTGTTTTATAAAATTCTGGTGATAGATTCACAGCCGTCGCCGCTGTCGTAACAACTACACGTGCAAACGAGGCCTCTTTCTCTCGAGACACCCCCACCAATTGCATCGCGTAATTGGGTCCAAAAAACCCCTCTATCACGCCCAAGGTCTGAACCACAATTCGATCTGTAGGCGCAATCCAAATCGTCGGGAGCGCCAAACGACGATGAATCTCAACCATCGCCCGCGTTTTTCCGGAGCGCGGAGGATAATCAATAACCCCCCGCCCAAATTCGACCGCCCTCCGTACAGCCTCCTCTTGATAATCGCGCAAGGGAATCGTCACCCCCATTTCTGGAAGTCCTCCACGAGGGCGTTCTCGTTGATCCTCAAACCCTACTTCGAAACCTGCCCTACGAAGTGCCGCCCCAGCTCGCGAAATCAAACCCGTGGGGAACCAGGGCAACGTAGTCCGGGGTATATGCAAAAAATGATACCAACCATCCCACGTTCCCGGAATAGTTATCCCGCGCTCTTGAAGTGCAGCAATTTCCGTAGGGTAACTTAACGCAAGATTTAAAATATGCAAAGCGCCTTCACTAGCACCTCGAACCGAAGTCCTCGAATTCTGTATAGCAAAAATAATCAACAACCACCCCCAATTACAAAATTATGGATTTTTCCCTGGCGAACTCGCTCTACAAGATCCTGAGAAGCCTCCCGCCATCGGCCCGAGGATACCCAAGTATCTCCTTCCCGCCGCTCCAGAATACCAGCACCCAAAATCCTCAAAGACGAAGAATCTTCGAACAACACCAACCGAAACTCGCCCCACTCAATCACGCGCACCGTGCCCTCCCCTGCAAAAATCGGCCCCGACAATCGGAGCCGATCGAAAGCCCACAAGTTGAACCATGGGGCCTGCCAACCTGCCGGCTTTACACGCCTAGAATGGCTTCCCGCACAAAAGCCTCAAGTTGATCTTCAAACACGCTCTTAGTCTCAGCCGTTGCCCCCTCCTGGGAGCAATAAAGCCACGGTATCTTCGCCGCCCCAAAAAGTTTTTTCAATTCCCTTTCAGTAAAATTAATATTAAGGGTCCAGTCACGACTAGGGGGCTCCACCGTCTCTTCTTCGGCAACCTTTTTCTTGGATTTTTTCTCGGTCTTTTTCGCGGCTTTTTTGAGTTTTTTCTTGGCCTTTTTCTGGACCTTTTCGGGTTTCCCCTCGAGCTTCTCGGGCTTCTCGGGTTTTTTTGACTTCTTTTTCGACTTCTTTTTCGACTTCTTTTTCGACTTCTTTTTCGACTTCTTTAACATTTCTTCCTGCTCGACCGGAAGTGGGATCGAGGCTAGATCCGGAACCGGCAACCCTTTCAAGCACTGAGATACTGGGGCCAGGCCCTCGTTCGACGCTCCATCCTGGTCGGAAATCGTTTCTTCGATGGCAATCTTGTCCGCGTCCATCCTGCAACACCTCCAGAATATATAACCAATGCAGTCTATCTTGCTCGTCTAAAATATATTTCGATAATTCCTGGGCTCGGCCAAAGAAAAAATCGCGATCAAATCTAGATAAAGTCATTTTGTCGCTACCTCAATTAAAGACAACCCAGGATACTCCGGGGTCTCAAAAGTCAACGCATCACCCCACCAAAACCAGGCATACTCGCAAGCGTCAGTGCCCCCGTAAACGAACGAGGGCCGGGGCACCAACACCGTGAGACGGCGCACAGGATTTCGGCGCCAAAAATCAACCCGCCGACGAGTCCCCAGAAAGTTTAGGCGCAACAGAAAAGCAGCTACCAAAGGCTCAAGAAAGAGAGCCCGCTCAATGAATGCGCGCGCCTGGGAGAACGGAGGATTGCTCACGACAATCGATCTCCCCAAACGCTCAAGAGAACCCCACGTCAAAAAATCGTCACCGCGCCCTTCCGCGTACTCCACCAAATGGAGTCGCGGCTTTGGGGATCCTGGGCGAATCGAAAGAATGCGCTTCAGCAAAGAATTCCCGATCCGGCCATCACCCGCGCCAGCGTCGATGATATGCCTACATTGACTTACAATAGGCAAGTCCACGAGGCGATCGACTAGCAAATCGATGCACCACTGAGGCGTTTCGTAAGCATCGTTTGCGCTCCGCGGTCGGTCGCCCCTATTGCAGCCAGTGAAACTCATGATTTTTGCCTCTACTCCACCAAGGCGTGTTTGTCAACAAAAATTTTGGGGTCAGTCGAGGAAATGTTTAAAAACCGCCTCCCACATGGCAATTGCAGACGCACCCGATAGCAAACCGATCATGATCGAGTCATCCCAGTGCGCCCCTCCCGATAGCCCAAAAACAACGTCAACCGCAACACCAATCGCCATGCAGATCAAAGGTAGTCGCTTTTTTAATCTTGCTGGAATACATCTCTTCGTCAGCATAAACCAACATTTTCGGAAGCCCCATAAAAAAAACATTAAGACCATACCAACAATACACACTGTTGGTGGATCCCAATGACATTTCTCCATGAGGCCTCCTTTCTGAGCTAATCGTCGTCTTCCTCGTCGTCGTCGTCGTCGTCGTCGTCGTCCTCCTCTTCGTTTTCAGCTTCCCTATCTTCTTTATCTTCCCCGATCTCAGCCAAAAAAGGCAACCCCTTTTCATCCAACTGAATCTCTATATCCGGGGCAAACTCCATCGATTCTGATAGCGCAACCGTACCATCGGGATTTTTAATCTGGGTCAAAACATGCACGAGGCAACCCACGTTATCGATCGCCAGAGCTTCCGTCACCATCACCAAATTTTCCGAACTATCTTTCGCGAGAAGTGTCCACACGAGAGCCTCCCTTAGCAAGGGTCTTCTTCTTCGTCCGCAAGTTCTTCAGCTATTTCTTCCGCATCCTCCGCTTCTTTTTCCGCGGCGTCAGCCGCATCTTCCTCCGCGTCCGCGAGTTCTTCCGCGATGTCTTCCGGATCATCTTCGTCAGCCGCTTCCTCGGCTGCTTCTTCCGCTGCCTCTTCGGCAGCCTCGAGAGCGTCGGCTGCGTCCTCTGCCTCATCTAGCGCATCCTCTTCCGCGTCCTCGGGATCTTCCTCATCTGCGGCCTCTTCGGCAGCCTCTTCCGCAGCTTCAGCGGCTTCTTCCGCCTGCTCAAGTTCCTCGCATGGATCAATTCTGGAAACCATCGCAGGACCTCGCTAGGTTTGATTCCGTTCATTCGTCCGCTGCAAATGATCATGATTATTATTATACACCATAGTTATGTTGCTAACATGATGTATTTCACACGAAGTATTGCTATTAATATGCACATCGTTGTTGATATCTTTCTCGATATCATCGCTGATTTCTTTTCCTTTACTATTGGTCAGAGAAGAACCCGGAAACGCGGTATCATCAACCTGATTCGTCATGATTTCACCTCTTCCGCGTTGACGGGCATCTGATCAATATGCCCCGTAGATCGATATTGTGCTGCACAATTAGTAACATTCATATAAGCTGATTGAATACCCTGGCCCGTAGCCTTGAAATTAGTGGCATTAAAAATTCCGTAATTTAATCCCTCCTGGATAGCATCCTGATTCGCCGCAAGAAACAAGAATTCCCAATTGTATTTTTCTCGCTGATGTTTAATCATCTCGAATATCTTGGCACGGTTAAATTCTTGCGAAGAATTTTCCTCGCCATCTGTGATGATCACCACGAGAACTTTCCCCGGGCGTTCTTCCTCAGAGGTCTGGCGCAGCCGTTCCCCCACCCTCAAGAGAGTGATCCCAATCGCGTCCAGCAAAGCCGTTGATCCCGTTGGAAACAACTCCCAAGGTTCCACGTCATGGATCGGTTTATTCTCGCAAACGATACTCACACCGCTCGAAAATTCAACAAATGTCAAATTAGCGTTCCCTGGCAACTTCTTCTGTTCTTCGAGAAAAAAATTGAATCCTCCTTCCGCGTCAGCGCGAATGGATGCCATGCTTCCACTGCGATCTGCGATAACTACGATCTCAGTCAAATTTCGGTTCGGCATAAATTCTCCCTTGAAAAGGTGTGACCCGCGAACCCGAGTCCCGACGGGGGGAGACAAAGACCCCGGCGCGCGGGCCACTAACTATATTGTTAAGTTTGATTCTTAACATTAGTTCGTCTCAAATTATCATCATTATTATAATAATTTATAGTGATGTTACTTATATGTTGTATTCTACACGCAGTATTATTATTTATATGAACATCAATATTTACATCCTTCTCGATATCGTCAGAAATCTCTTTCCCCTTACTGTTCGTCACGGTCGGCCCGGGCGCATCTTCCGACTTATCCGTACCTACTTCTGGGAAAGTGGGCTGTTCAACGACACTGAGGGCGCCTTGCGGGCGAATCTCATCGAGATCGATGGCTGGAAGGACTTTTTTGATTTTCTTCCTGGAAGCCATAGAATTCCCTTCTTTGAGAATCACCCCAGCTTAATTTTAAAGAATCAAAAAGGGAAGAAAATTTTTGTTACATCTTCCAGACGCGAACAGTGCCGAGGAGTCGATCGATATTGGGGTCGTTCGCCGATTCTTCCGACGATTCCTTTCCATCTGACAGAGTTGCATTTACGGTGATCGAGCCGTAGCAGGGCGGCTCCAAGCAAATGATACCACCATTATCGGGGCAATTCAACCAGTTGCGGTAGAGAACGATATCGATGGGTGCGGCCACATCTTCTACAAGAACGTCCACGAATCCATATCCAGAATAAACCACGCGCTCCAGGCTGTTCACCGCGTCAATCGAAATCTTTCTGGCAAGGCCCAGAGGGACATCCGAGATGATTCCGGTGATGTAGGTGAAGTCCTTGACGTTCAGGCTCTCCGGACCGATTGGGGGGCTGATATCAGCCGCGCTCACGGTGGCGTAAGCATCGGCAACGCCGCACTGGTCCCCGGTCAGAGGGATGGTGATGGCGACGAAAGCTCCCTCGCCACCGGAAGTAGGGGCGCCGCTGCAAGCGGCAAGCACTGCCAGACAGAGGACGAGAACCAGATTTTTCATTGACGCGCTCCTTTTTTGGCCCCACGGTAATTCGTGAGAGCCGTTAGCAACTATTTAGAGGGCGACACTCCGACCGTTTCACGCACGTGAGTTTCGAAAGTGGCCTTAAAACTGCGCAAATCCTCATTAACGGCCGCCTGCGCCTTAAGCGCAGCATCCATCTTGGCCAATTCAACTTTGATCTTGCCCAAAGCACTAGCAGCAACCTCGGCCCTCGTCTTGACCGGCGCGAGCCCTCGCGCCAGAGACTCCCCAAGGGTTAACACGCAGACCTCATTAAGGTTTGGACCAAAGCAAGGCGCCGACTGAGTTGTAGAGTCCCAGTACGCCGTCGTTGCTCAGTGTCAACCGTGCCGCGCCGGAACCCACCGTGTTGCTTGCCCAGACGGGTTTGTTGTCACTTCGGTACATAACCAAGTTGCCATCTTGTTGCACCAAGAGGCGCGCGCCGCCCTTACCGTTCGTACCACTGGCCCACCGAACAGTCATGCTCGGAAAATTCCGCAAGACGAGATTGCCATCGCTATCTTGGAAATACAGTCGCCATTCAGCGTTGGAACTTTCCAAATATTTGCCCGGAAGCAAAATTTGATCGACCACCAAAGTATTCAATTCGTCTGGCGGTGGAGGCGGGGGAGGCGGCCCCATTGTAAGATTGAACGAAAACTGACTCGCGCTGTCCGTATAGAAACGCGCAGTTTCCACGCCGTAAGTATAAGCATAAACCTTATTTTCATCGGGCCGGAATTGATAATACCGGAATTTCCCCACCTGAGTCTCACTCTGGTAGTCCGTGAGTAAAATATGAACCGTGTGCCCGAAATCGTTTTTCTGCGTGATGTACTTCTGTCCGTGCATGTGCCCGCAAACGACCATGATCACGTTGTCATGCGACTTGATCATCGACCAAATTGCGGAACCCTCGGCCGTCAAACTGCCATCGGTGTTCAAATAAGAATGAGTCGCGATGATCGCGCGGCGGTTCATATTGGCGTGAAGGATATCCTCGGCCCATGCGCGCTCTTTTGCATCGGGCGCGTGGGCCAGGTGCGTGATCACAAAATCCAGGCCACTCGCACTGAACAACTGGTAGCTATTCGTATTTTTACCCTGATAGCCGCCACCGTACCAGGTTTCCCCCGCATATTTAGAGTAAGGGAAAGAATTGTTGAAATTAGCATAATCCCCAGGGGAATCGTGATTCCCTGGAGCGAGGCCATAGGGCACGACACCATCCAATTGATAAAGAGCCGTTCGAGCCGCACTCCATTCCGCCGAAGTATTATTGTAAGTAATGTCGCCGACCTGGGACACGAATACAATATTCAGCATACCTGCGTTATCCCGAGTCCAACGCATTTGATTGACGAACTTGCTTGGAGCGCAGCAGGTCATCGACTGCGCGTCGGGGACAACAGCCAGCGCAAAGGGGGGAGTCGTAACCTTCAATTTAAGGGTATCGGTTTTTTCGTCCGAACCGCAACCGATCACCAAAAATAGAATCGCGTACAGAATCACCAAGCCCGCGATCAACCATCCCCGAAAATCCATAGGCGCCTCCCGATATCCAATGTTAAAGTTCAACTGCGCTGATCTGGGGAAAGCGTAACAGAATTTTTATTGTAGATCAAATCCAGGCAAGCAGGCAAAGATCAGAAGGGCAGACAAAACGCAAAATTGTTACAATGTGCCTAAGCTATGTCCAGATTTTTCCCTAATGCTACAGGAGCAGGCGGCCATTAAAACCACCGAGGTACGTTTTTTCTTCCTTGGGGCAACGGTAAGTTAATAGCAAATCGCACGTCTGCGGATCTCGAGAGCCCTCAAGTTCGTGCAATTCACCGCAAGCGGTGCAGCGAATCTGATCCCCGATCGCAACAGATTCGCCTAAATCCTCGGGTCCAATCATAGTAAGAGGAAGAACTCCATTTTCTTCCTCCGCCTTCAAATCCCACATGAAAACCGCAAGGGACACGCCCATCAGAGCAGCAGAGCAAAGCGCCCTCGAGGCCTCCGGGTCCTTCCCGAGAGCAGCCACGAACTGGCGCACTGATTCCGAATTCGACTTCGCAACTGCCCCGTTCCACGGACAGGGCCTATTTGTGATCTCTGGCTTCATCGGATACAGCCTCCATACAGACCGGATACAGACCTCATACAGACCCCTGTGCATCGCCGGTCCCTCTGCAATCCTCGCACTCGTGAGCCGGGTCGCAGTACACGTCAGACCGGCGTTCTTTGATCTGGCCGGTGCCGTCGCACGCCCCGCAGGGTGGGACTGTTTCCCAGTGTTTCCTGCGACATGCGCAGCGCCGCGATCTCGCAGTACCGCTCCTCGATTTCGATCCCGATGGCTCGGCGGCCGAGGTCCTTGGCGGCGCGGAGGGTAGTTCCCGAGCCCACGAAGGGGTCGAGGATGGTTTCGGATACGTCAACGGAGACGAGGGAAAGCACGAACGTGATCCACTTCATCGGTTTCGCACACGGATGGCCGCCCAAGTTGTCAGAGCGCGCGTGGGACTGCATGGACGAAGGCGACTTCGGCCCTCCTGGTCGCTTGCCGTAGAACAGGATCGGATGGAAGCATACGAAGCCCCACGGCCCGCACCCAGCGCCGGCTGGGCAGTACACGCAGCCTACATCCCGCGGCTGCGGATAGCGCCACATCAGCCGGATACCGGAGAACACAGCCCCGCGCTCAGTCTTCGCTAGCGCCAGGCGCACAGCGTCAGGGCCAGCGTCCCCATCGTCAAACGTGGAGTATCCACCGTGCGCCCGTGTGTGTTTCGTTGCCTTGCCAGCGAACGAGACTCCATAGGGCGGATCTGTAACAAACGCATCAAACATCAGCCCCGGCAACACCTCGCGACAATCGCCGTGGTAGATCGTAATCCCACCGCTGTTGTAGTATGGAACCATCTGTTAACCTCGCTCCGTTTTTCTCTCGCTGTTTACCAGCGTGATCGTCGTCCGTGAGCGCCTCCGAGGCTTTCGACGAGGCTTGCACTTGGGGCAGAAGTCCTTGCCGCCCTCGGCTACGTGCTTCCAACCCTTCGCTTTCGAAAGCGTAACAGAATTTTTATTGTAGATCAAATCCAGGCAAGCAGGCAAAGATCAGAAGGGCAGACAAAGGCAGACTTTTAGGGAAACACAATCGGCGTATTCATAATATCGTTGACTGCCGAGTTGCACTAACTCCTCGCGCATCTGGTGGGCGTAGAAGCAACGTCGCGAAAGTCCGACGCTTCCGCACTTGTCGCAACGAACCTCAATGAAAATCACGGGCGGCCTCCATTCTCTGCGCGTTGACTTCTCTCGCTGTTAAATCCGTGGCCCGGGGCGAGTACCTTCGCAACTGCCCCGTTCCACGGACAGGGCCTATTTGTGATCTCTGGCAAGACGCTCAACCTCCTTCAGCAGACCATCCTTGTTCCAGTGGTGCTTGTCGTCCGGGTCGAGAATCGCCCGCAGTTCTGCACACACGTCGGCGTGGCCTTCGTGACGACCGGCCTTATAGTCTTGCCCGTCCGTCCCTCCTCTCGTGCGCT
>Ga0209253_10002004_pt1 | contig 17930 bp, 15 predicted proteins | sample FrelakmetBRP12BR_FD_187145 | JGI IMG/M metagenome (GOLD analysis project Ga0209253, IMG submission 187145) | Freshwater lake sediment microbial communities from the University of Notre Dame, USA, for methane emissions studies - BRP12 BR (SPAdes)... | ecosystem: Environmental > Aquatic >... | reverse complement strand
GGGAGCCACAATGGCGGGCCGCCGAGCGCGCGCGTCCATGGTACGCCAGGCGCGATCTCCGGACCGATGGCCAGCGCGCGGACGCCGAGCGCCTCGACGACGGCACCGGCGGTTTCGCCCCCGGCGACGACGAATGCGCCGACGCCGGCGGCGGCGAGCGCGCGGGCGATCGTGCGGAACGCGTCCTCGATCACGGTCGCGGCGCACGCGGCGCCGAGCGCCGCCTGCGCCGCCGCGACGTCCGGTGGCGGCGCCGTCGCATACACGAGCACCGGCGTGTCGCCCACGCGCGCAACCGCGGCGGCCGCGATCCGCGCGGCGAGCCCGGCATCGGCCGCGAGCGCAAGCGGATCGAGCCGCAGCCCGGTGCCGTCCGCGTCGGCCTGCGCGACCTGCCTGCGCGTGGCCTCGGAGCAGCTGCCGGAGAGCCACGCCATCCGCGGCGGCGCCGCGGGCCGCGTCCAGACGCCGCTGCCCGCGTGCGCGTGGGAGCGGAGCGCCCGCGCCAATCCCACACCGAGGCCGGCGCCGCCCGTCGTGAGCGGCAGGTCCGCGAACGCCAGCCCGGCGGTGGTCAGGTGCTCGTCGCGCGTCGCATCGACGATCGCGTGTCGCTTGCCTTCCCCCGCAAGTGCGGCCATGCGCGCGCGGACCGCGTCGACGCCGGCGTCGAGCGTTTCGGCGGCCACGAGGCCGACTTCACCATGCACCTGCGCGGCGAGCAGCCGCACGAGGCTCGCGTCGGTCATCGGCGTCAACGGATGCGTGCGCATCCCGGTGTCGGACAGCAGCAGGTCGCCGACGAACAGGTGGCCGCGGTACACGGTGCGCTGGTTGCGCGGGTACGCGGGCGTGGCCGGCACGATGGCGGCGTGGAGCGCCTGCCCGAGTGCCTCGGTCACCGGACCGATGTTGCCACGCGCCGTCGAGTCGAACGTCGAGCAGTACTTGAAGTAGAACCGGGTGGCGCCGCGCGCCGCGAGCCACGCGTGCGCCGCCAGCGATTGCGCGACCGCGTCGGCCGCCGGGATCGTCCGCGACTTGAGCGCGATGACCATCGCGTCCGCAGCCGGGATGTCGATGTCGGCCGCCGGCACGCCGTTGACCTGGATCACGGACAGCCCCTCGCGCGCGAGGTTGACGCCCAGGTCTGTCGCGCCCGTCAGGTCGTCGGCGATGCAGGCGAGCAGCAATTCGACCTCAATTCATGAGCCGCCATACGACCGTCGTCATCGACGGCACGTAGGTGATGATGAACAGCACGACGATCGCGGCGGTCAGCAGCGGCCACAGCGCCTTCGTGATCTCGCCGATGCCCGCGCCGGCAAGCTTCGCCGCCACGAACAGCGTACCACCGACCGGCGGCGTGTACAGCGCGATGGCGAGATTCGCGGTCATGACCACGCCCAGATGAACGAGATCGATATTGAAGGTCTTGGCCAGCGGCAGGAGCAGCGGCGCCGTAAGCAGCAGGGCCGGCAGGGGCTCGATGAAGATGCCCAGCAGCAGCAGGATGACGTTGACCAGGAACAGGAACATCCACGGTTCGCTGGCGACGAACTTGATCCACGTCGCCATCTGCACGGCGACCTGCTCGGCGGTGATCAGCCAGGCGAGCGCGCCGGTGGCGCCGATGACCAGCATCACCGTCGCGCTGGTCTGGAAGGCGTTGACCAGCAGCCGCGGCAGGTCGCGCACGGTCATGTCCTTGTAGAACGTCAGCGAAACGATTACACCGTAGACGACGGCGACGGCCGCGGACTCGGTGGGCGTGAACGTGCCCGACCAGATGCCGCCGACGATGATCAGCGGCATCAGCAACGCCGGCCCGGCGTCGCGCGTCGCCCGCCAGACTTCCCGCCCGGAAAGGCGGCCTTCGCCGTTGTCGCAGCCGGTCTTCCTGCCGTGCCACATGCAGACGGCAATCAGGCCGATCGCGGCGACGACGCCGGGCACGATGCCGGCCATCGACAGCTGGCGCATCGACACGCCGGAAATGAACGCATAGACCAGAAAGGGAATCGACAGCGGCATCAGCAGCGCCAGCGTGCCGGCGACCGAGAGCAGCGCCGCGGCGAAACCGCGTGAATAGCCGCGCTTGATCATCGCGGGTATCACCAGCGAACCGATGGCTGCGGTGTCGGCGATGGCCGAGCCGGACACGCCGCCGAACATCAGGCAGGACGCGACGGTGACCACGCCCAGGCCGCCGGGCAGGAACCCCAGCAGCGCCTTGGCGAAATCGACGATGCGCTTGCCCACGCCGCCGGAGGACAGGATTTCGCCGGCGAAGATGAACAGCGGCACGGCGATGAGAATGAACGGCTCGACCCCGCCGATGAAGGACAGGTAGATCGTCTCCAGCGGATGCGAGAGACCGGCAACGACGATGACGCCGACCGTCGCGCCGAGCAGCGAGTAGAGCAGCGGCACGCCTGCCAGCGCCAGCCCGAAGAACACGAAAAAGAGAATCGCGGGCAGCACGGCTCATGTCCCCCAGCGCTGCGCGCGCGTTTCGCCCCGCAGGATGCGCACGAGGTCCCACGCCAGCCACACGGCCATGGCGAGACAGCCGACCGGCATGCCGAGGTACTGGAAGGTCATCGGAACGTGCAGCACGGTCAGTTCATTGGTCCAGCCGGCGATCGCGAGGTTCACGCCATACCAGACCAGCGAGACCAGGACCGCCAGTGCGAACAGGTCGACCGCGGCGTCGGCCGCGTCACGGCGGCGCCCCTCTAGCTTGTCGATGAATTCGGTGATGGTCATCTGCGCGCCGCGGCGTGTTGCGCAGGCTCCGCCCAGGAACGTCACCCACACCATCAGCAGTTCGGCAAGTTCCGTGACCCAGGCCAAGTCCTTCTGCACGATGTGCAGCAACACGTTCAGGAAAACGAGCCCGATCATCGTCGCGCCGATGCCGACGACGGTCCAGTCCACGGCATCTCCGAACAGCGCCAGCGCGCGCGGCGAAGGCGGCGCCGGCGGCAGGATGTCGCCGCGCGGGCCCTCCGCCTTGCCGAGGACGCGGGCGTGCTGGCCGGCGCCGGCCGACAGATCGGGCTCGCTTTTATGATCCCCCCGAAGCGGCGCTACGCGCCGCTTCCCCCCGAGGGGGCGAGCGCCGCACGGAAACTGCCAGCCCGCCTTCGGGCGGCCATGCGGCGGGCTGGGCGGCCCTGCGGCGCTCACGGCGTCACTTCGCCGGAAGGGCCTTGCGCACGGCTTCGGCGTCGCCCAGGATGGCATCGACGTCGGCACCGTACTTTTCCTTGGCCTGCGCGGTGACCGGCTTCACGGCATCGCGCCAGGGTCCGAGGTTGGGCCGCGAGACCTTGGCGCCCTTGGCGGTCATCTCGGCCAGCAGGCGGTCGTCGTTGCTGCTGACTTCCTTGCGGCTCCAGTCGGACGCTTCCTTGGCCGCCTTCTGCACGGCCTCCCGGTCGGCCGGCGACAGTTTCTGCCAGGTCTTCTCCGAAATCGTCATCGGAATCGGGCTGTAGACGTGCTGAGTGAGCGTCACGTAGGGCGCGACTTCGTAGAACTTGTTGGCGTAGATCGTGTCGATCGGGTTCTCCTGCCCGCTCACCGTGCCCTGCTGGATCGCCAGGTAGACCTCGGGCAGCGGCATGATCTGCACGTTGAAGCCCATCGCGTCGAGCTGCCAGCGCATCATCTCGTTGGGAAAGCTGCGCAGCTTCTTGCCCTTGGCGTCGGCCGGCGTGACCAGCGGATCCTTGGTGGTCATCGAGCGAAAGCCGGCTTCGAACGGCGACAGGAAGCGGAAGCCCTTCTCGGGACCCTTGGCGAACTGCGCCTGCATCCACTTCGACTCGTCGTACAGCTTCCAGCCCTGCGGATAGCTTTCGACGAGGAACGGCAATGCGGTCAGGTTGAGCGTCGGGATGTGCGTCGCATAGGTGCCGGTGCCGGTCACCGTGAAGTCGATGCCGCCCAGCTGCAGCTGCTCCACCGCCTTCGGGTCGTTGGCGAGCTGGCCCGCCGGAAAGACCTGCACCTTGTAGCGGCCCTGCGTGTACTGCTCCACTTTCTGTGCGAAGAGCTCCGCCGCCTTCTGCCGCGCGCCGCCCGGCTGGTCGGTGTGGCTGAACTTGAGCGTGGTCTGCGCGTACGCGGTTGCGGCGGTGCCGAGTGCGCCGGCGGCGAGCGCCGCCACCGCGAGTTGCCGGATGAACAGTCTGCGTTGCATGGTGCCTCCTCCTTGGTTGCGGTCAGGCGGACGCTGCGCCGGCGTCGTGGGCGGCCGGCTGCAGCGGGTCGAACGTGGCAAGCTCGATGCGGCGATGCGTTGCTGCCGAGCGATAGATGGCTGCCTGCACGCGCAGGTTGGCCAGATAGTCGCGCGCCGTGTTCTCGAGCGGCGCGCGCGAGCGGAAATGCGCGACGACGTGGCGTTGCAGCCATTCGCAGGCGCCGCCGCCGAACGTGTCGTCGGGCCCGCGGTCGTACGCGTGCTCGGCCTCGGGGCCGTGGTGCGGCTTCCACCACAGGCGCGCGTCGCCGTCGAGCCGCAGCACGCCGCGCTCCCCTTCCAGCCATGCCTCGCCCATCGTCCGCCGCGGGTTCTGCGCGACGTGGTCGTTCAGCCGGTTGCCGTCGAAGAGGCCCGTCGCGCCGTTGCCGAACTCGAACGCGATGTAGCCGGCGTCCTCGCCGGCGATTGCCGGGTTGATCCGCCGCAGCCGCGCGTACACGGCCGTCACGTCGCCCATCAGGAAGCGGAACGTGTCGATCCAGTGGATCGCCGTCTCCTTCACGAGAAAGAGCGGCATCTGCTGGAAGTAGGGCTGCCGGTCGAGGTAGGCGCGCGGTCCCTGGCCGTCGCCGGGCCGCAGCCGGAACGCGACGCCGTGCAGCGCGCCCAGCGTGCCGGCGTCGATCAGGCGCTTCGCTTCGCGGTACCACGGTTCCCAGCGGAAATTCTCGTGGATCACGACCGGCACGCCCGCGCGCTCCGCGTGTTCGGTGATCGCGACCGCGTCCGCGTAGTCGCGGCCGAACGGCTTCTGGCAGATCGCCGGGATGCGGCGCTCGACGCACTGCGCCACGAACGCGCGATGCGTTTCCGGCGGCGTGATGATGTCGACGAGGTCGGGCCGCGCGGCGTCCAGCGCGGCGGACAGATCGGTGTACACGTCGCGGATCCCGTGGCGGTCGGCCAGCGCGCGCGCCTTGGCCGCATCGCGGTTGACGATGCCGACGGACTCGACGCCGGCGATGTTGCGCCAGCCCAGATACTGGAACTGGCTGAAGTAGCCGGCACCCACACCGAGCACGCGAAGGTCGTTCATCGCCTTCTCCGTCCGCGCGTCAGAGGTTCGCCGCGATCGCGTCGGCGACCGCACGCGTGCCGTCGCGCCCGCCGAACTCGTAGGGCACGATGCGGCCCGACGCGAACACGGCGTCGACCGCCCGCTCGAGCCGCAGCGACGCGTCGCCGAGCGCGTCGCCGTGCCCGCGCTCGGCGAGCCAGTCGAGCATCAGCGCGGCGGAAAGGATCGTCGCGGTGGGGTTCGCCTTGTCCTGGCCCGCGATGTCGGGCGCCGAGCCGTGGCACGGCTGGAACAGCCCATGGTGGTCGCCGACGTCCGCGGATGGCGCCATGCCCATGCCGCCGACGAGTGCGGCCGTCTCGTCGGACAGGATGTCCCCGAACATGTTCTCGGTGACGAGCACGTCGAACTCCCAGGGCTTGCGGATGAGGTCGAGCGCAGTGGCGTCGACGTAGTTGTGGCGCGCCTCCACGTCCGGGAACGCGCGCGCCCGCTCGTCGAAGATCTTGCGGAAGAACGCCATCGAGCGGAACACGTTCGCCTTGTCGACGCACGTGACGCGACCGGGACGGCCGCGCGCCTTGCGCCGCCGCGCGAGCCGGAACGCGAAGTCGTGCACGCGCTCCGAGCCTTGCCGCGTGATGACCATCGTGTCGCGCGCCTCGCGGTCGTCGTCGATCACGCCCTTGCCCCGCGACGCAAACAGTCCTTCGGTCGACTCGCGGACGACGACGAGGTCGATGTCGCGGGCGCGCGGGTCCGCCAGCGGCAGCGGGATGCCGGGAAGCGCACGCGCCGGCCGCACGCCGGCGTAGAGCTCCAGCGCGACGCGCAGGTCGAGCTGCGGCGCGATCTCGGTCCCGTCGGGATAGCGGATCTCGGGCCAGCCCATCGCGCCGAACAGGATCGCGTCCGCGTCGCGCGCCGCGGCAAGCGTCGCGTCCGGCAGCGCGTCGCCGGTAGCGCGGAAATGCTGCGCACCGGCCGGATGCGTCGCGAACGCAAACGCGAACGGCGCGCCGTGGGCGAGCTTGTCGAGCAGCGGGAGCGTTGCGTCGATCACCTCGACGCCGATGCCGTCGCCGGGCAGCACGCAGATCCGCAGGGGCTTGTTCGTGGTCACGCGTCGGTCCTCTAGAGTTGCTGCAGTCGATACCGCTCGAAGATCGCGACGAGCTCACGGCTCGCGCGCTGGCGGTGCGCCCGATTCACGTCGACCGCGCCGGCCGGGTCGCCCGCGCGGATCCGCTCGAGCATCGCCATGTGCTCGTGCGTGGAACTGACCGGCTTGGGCCGCAGCCGCAGCGTGAACATCCGCGCGCGATGAACGCGGTCCGCGAGGCGCGCGACGGCGTCGACGAGCGTGCGGTTGCCGGCCAGCTCGACCAGTCCCTGGTGGAAGCGCTCGTCCGCCGCGGCCCAGGCGTCGAGGTCGTCCATTTTCAGAGCGCGCGTCATGTCGCGCGTGGCTTCCACCAGCGGCTTCAGTTCCGCGTCCGTCGGCCGCCGCAGCGCGAGGATTTCGGCAGCGGCGGACTCGAGCGCCGTCAGCACCGCGTAGATCTCGCTCATGTCGGCCGGCGAGACCGGCAGCACGCGCATGCCGTGCCGCGGCACGACTTCCACCAGGCCTTCGTGGGCGAGCCTGATCAGCGCCTCGCGCACCGGCGTGCGGCTGATGCCGAGTTCGTTTGCGAGCGCGCTCTCGAGCGCTTGGTGTCCCGGCGGATAGACGTTGTCGAGGATGCGCCGGCGGATGGCCGCATACGCGTCGTCGACGCGGGTGCCTCGGGGTGCCGCAGCCGTCGCGCGCGGCGCGGTCCGGCGCGCATGCACGCGGGCGGTCGTGGCGGCGGCGGGGGCCTTGCCCTTGCGCGGCGTGGTGGTGGCGCGCATCGTCAGTAGGTCCAATGAAACGGCGCGCTGCCCGCGACTGGCGTGCGGAAGTAAGCGATCGCGTCGCCCAGCAGGCAGCCCAGGTAGGCCGTGCGCAGGTCCGGTCCGCCGAACGCCAGGCTCGAGATGTTCTTGAGCACCCGGCCGGCGGCACGGTCGAGGTGCGGGCGGCCGAGCGTGCCCGCGAGGTACGCGTCCTCGCACCATTGCACGTGCGCCGGGTCGGCGTCCTCGAGGACGACCTGCGCTGCGCCGTCCGGCCCGACGCGCAGCACGCGATTGCTGATGATGCTCGTGATCCAGACGTGGCCCTCGGCATCGAACGCGAGGCCGTCGGGATACGTGCCGTGGCCGAACGTCGTGACCGTCTCGCGGCCCCACAGCGCACCGTCCGCGGCGACGCGGAACCGCGAAAGACGACGTGCGAACGTCTCGTTGACGTACAGCCACGCGCCGTCGGGCGACAGCATCGCCTCGTTCGTGTAGCCGAGTCCATCGGCCACGATGCGGGCGCCGCACCGGTCGACGAGGACGACGAAGCCGTCGGCGACGTCTGCGCGATACGCGGCGGCGCGGGGAACCTGGCGCGTGCTCACGGTGATCCAGGCGCGCTCGCGGTCGTCCTCGAACACGAAGTTCGTCGGCGGCAGCACGACGCCGTCGACGGCCTCGCAGAACGGCCGCACGCTGCCGTCGCGCCTTTGTTCGAACACGCCGCCCGCGGACTCGCCCAGGTCCGCGAGCAGGAAGCTTCCGTCGCGGCGCAGCGCAATGCCGTTCGGGCGCATTGGGCGCGGCGCGCCCGTTGCGGCGGCGATCAGCGACGACGCGCCGGCGGCGCTCGTTGCCGCCACGCCGCCGCGCCAGTCGGCCGTGTACAGCGTGCCTGACCGCGTGGCGAGCACGCATTCCGGCCGCACGAGCCCCCTGCCGGTGAATTGCAGCGACGGGAGCGCGACGGCAGGTACGGCAGTGGACGGGGCGACGGTGGGCACGGCGGGGTCCAGGGCGCACGCAATAACGTATACGTTAACGCGTTCGCCGAGACCGCGCAAGACCCTTTGCGCGCGTTCGCCCCGGGATGGCAAAGCGGCCGGGCCGGCCCCGAAACGGGCAGGCCCGGCCGCGCGAGCGACGTCGCCGCTACTGCCCTTGCCCGAGCGAATACCCCGGCTGTCCGTCGAACTTGTAGAGGTGCTCGGTCTTCACGAAGTCGAATCCGGCCGCGGCCATGTTGGCCAGCAGCGCGACCACCTGCGCGTGTGCGATCGCGCCTCCGCTGCCGCGCGCGACGAACCGGCAGCGCCAGTGATCGGTGCAGAAGGTCTCGGGATGGCCGTCGGGCCACACCTTGACGCCGCGGTTCGTGATCATCTGCAGCGCGAACGCGCCGCCGGCGACCGGCATCAGCTTTCGCGCGAGCGCGTCGGGCGGTGCATCGGCGGCGTCGAGGAACACGTCGACGCCGACCAGGTCCTTGCGCACGTCCGGGCGGTGGTACGCGGGCAGTGCGAACGTCGCCGACGTGGCGGCGTCGAACGCCACGCGCGCGAGCCGCGCCGGTGCGCGCCCGAGCCGCGCGATCACCGCCTCGGCGAATTCCTCCGTGCCCACGCACTCGCCGCTGCCGTGGCGCGTCCAGATGTCCGGCGTGTGCAGCCCGTCCTCGATCGTCGCAAGCCACGCGTTCTGCACGTGCGCCGCGATCTCGGGCTGCCCGACGTGCACGAGCATCATCACCGCCGCCTGCAGCAGCCCCGAAGGGTTCGCGATGTTGCGGCCCGCGATCCCGGGCGCCGAGCCGTGGATCGCCTCGAACATCGCCGCGTGCTGGCCGATGTTGGCGGAGCCCGCCATCCCGACCGAGCCCGCGACCTGCGCGGCGACGTCCGACAGGATGTCGCCGTAGAGGTTCGGGGTGACGACGACGTCGAACCGCTCGGGTTCGTCGGCCATCATCGCGGTGCCGATGTCGATGATCATGTGGTCCTGCCGGATGTCCGGGTACTCGGCGCCGATCCGGCGGAACGTGTCGCTGAAGAGCCCGTCCGTCAGCTTCATGATGTTGTCCTTGGTCATGCACGTGACGCCACGCCGGCGGTGCGCGCGCGCGTACTCGAACGCGTAGCGGACGATCCGCTCGGTGCCGGGCGCGCTCACGAGCTTGAGGCACTGCACGACGTCGCGCGTCGGCCGGTGCTCGATGCCGGCGTACAGGTCCTCCTCGTTCTCGCGAACGATCACGACGTCCATCCCCGGATGCCGGGTCGCGACGAACGGGTGGTACGCCACGCACGGCCGCACGTTCGCGAACAGGCCGAGCGTCTTGCGGATCGTCACGTTCAGGCTCTTGTAGCCACCGGCGGACGGGGTGGTGATCGGCGCCTTCAGCAGCACCTTCGTGCGGCGCAGCGAGTGCCAGGCGGCGTCGTCGATGCCCGCGGTCTGGCCGCGCTCGTAGACCTTCGCGCCCAGCTCGACGGGCTCGGTCGCGATGCGGGCGCCTGCGGCATCGAGGATCGCGAGCGTCGCGCTCATGATCTCCGGGCCGATGCCGTCGCCGTACGCCACGGTGACGGGAACGGGGTGATCGACCGTCGTCGGCAGCGCGGCCGGCGGCAGCGACGGGCGGGTGGCGGAAAGGAACTCTGCTACGGGTGCGTTCATGGGGCCTCCGGTGAAGACGCGCAGAAGTTACCGGCGGCGGGCGTTATAGTAAAATCAATTTAATCGATATAAAGCATAGACAAAAGACTATGCCTCTGCGCTTCCGCTACACGCTGCACCAGTTGCGCATCCTCGACGCGGTCGTCGAGCACGGCGGCATCACGCGCGCCGCGGAGGCGCTGCACCTGACGCAGCCGACGGTCTCGCTGCAGGTGAAGCAGCTCGCCGACGCGCTCGGCGTCGCGCTGTTCGAGCCCCGGGGGCGGGTGCTCGAGCTGACCGCCGCGGGCGCCGAGGTGGTTGCGTTCGCGCGGTCGATCCGGCGATCGGCGGAGACGCTCGCCGAGCGCCTGGCGGCGCTCGAGGGCCTGACCCGCGGCCGCCTGCGCCTGGCGGCGGCGTCGACCGCCGAGTACTTCGTCCCCCGCCTGCTCGGCCGCTTCCAGCGCGCGCATCCGGGAATCGCCGTCGAGCTGCGCGTCGTCAACCGCGCCGAGGTGGTCGCGCGTCTCGCGGCCGACGAGGACGACCTGTACGTGATGGCGCAGCCGCCGTCCGAGCTGCCCGTGGTCGCCACTCCGTTTCTGGCGAATCCGCTGGTCGTAATCGCCGCGGCCTCGCATCCGCTGGCGACGAGGCGCAGCATGCGCGTCGCCGACCTCGCGCCGTGCGAGTTCGTGCTTCGCGAGCGCGGCTCGGGCACGCGGCTCATCGCCGACGCGTTCTTCGCGGCGCGTGGCATCGCGCTGCGCACGCGGCTGGAGCTGGGAAGCAACGAAGCGGTCAAGCAGGCGGTGATCGGTGGCCTCGGCCTCGCGGTGATCTCGCTGCACGCGCTCTCCGACGAACTCACGCACCACGCGCGGCTGCGCGTGCTCCCCGTCGCGGGGCTGCCGATCCCGAGCCGGTGGCACTGGGTGGGCCGGGGGGGCCGGCCGCTTTCGGGCGTCGCCGGCGCGTTCGTGGACTTTCTCGGCGTGGAATCGGCGCGTCTGGCGCGGGAAGTCGCGCGCCTGCAGCGCAGGTCCGCGTCGGCCCGCGAACCGGGCCGGACGACCGCCCGTGCCGCGTGAGCTAGGCGGTGCGCCGCCGCCGGGTGGCGGCGGACGCGGGCTTCGCGCCCTTGGTCGTCGCCGCGGCGCCGGCCGTCTTCGCGCGCGGCTTCGCGGCCGCCCGAGGCGGCGCCTTCTCCTTCTCCCACGCCGAGCGGGGATTGGGCTTGGCGGAGAAGGACTTCGGCTTGGTCTTGGGCGTGAACGTCGACTTGCGGCGCGCGGCGGGCGCGCGCTCCGCGGCCTCCGGCGGCACCTCGGGCGTTCCGTGGCGGGCGGCGCCGCGCCGGCCCTTGCCGGACGTGGGGAGCGCCTCGCCGCCGCGCGCGCCTCGGCGGCGCTCGCGGATCGGGTCGATGGGGGCGCGGGGCCCGCTTGCCTTGCGGGCGCGCTTGGGCGCGGGCGCCGGCGTCTCCTTCTGCTTCTTGTCCGGATTCGGGCGCCACAGCACCAGCACCTTGCCGACGTGCTGCACCGGCGCGCATTCGAGGTCCGTCGCGAGCTGCGCGAAGGCCGCCTCGCGCGCGGCGCGGTCGTCCGTGAAGATCCTGACCTTCACGAGTTCGTGCTTGAGGAGCGCCAGGTCGATCTCGTGCAGCACCGCGGGGGTCAGCCCGTGGTGGCCGACGAGCACGACCGGATCGAGGTGGTGGGCCTTCGCGCGCAGGTCGCGGCGCTCGGCGGGCGTCAGGGATTTCATACGTGCGAGTTTAGCCGACCGGAGGGGCGGCCCCGCGGATTTCCATTACGATAGGCGACGAAATTCCCGTCCCCACGCATGGCCAATCCGCTCAACCCCGCCCGCAAGAAGCACAAGTTCGTCAAGGCGTGGATGCACGAGCACCTGAATGATCCGTACGTGCAGGAAGCGCAGCGGCGCGGCTACCGGTCCCGCGCGGCGTTCAAGCTGCTCGAGCTCGCCGAGCGGGACAAGCTCCTGAAGCCGGGCATGATCGTCGTCGACCTGGGCGCCGCGCCGGGCAGCTGGTCGCAGGTGCTGCGCGAAAGGCTGGGCCCATCCGGCCGCATCGTCGCGGTCGACGTGCTGCCGATGGACCCGATCGCGGGCGTGCACTTCGTCCAGGCGGACTTCCGTTCCGACGAGGGGCTCATGGCGGTCGAGCAGGCATTGGCCGGGGCACCGGTGGACCTTGTGGTCTCCGACATGGCCCCCAATCTGTCAGGCATCGATCCTGTCGACCAGGCGCGAAGCATTCATCTGGGTGAACTGGCATTGGAATTCGCATTGAGCCACCTGCGCCCCGGCGGTGACCTTCTCGTCAAGGTGTTCCAGGGCACGGGGCTTCCGGAGTTCCAGCGGGCGATCGGCGCGCATTTCGGCAAGGTTTACGTCCGCAAGCCGAAGTCGTCCCGGGACCGCAGCCGCGAGACGTTCCTGGTGGGCAAGGGGTTCGAAGACTGAACAAACCGCCGGCGGGCGCCCTTTCGGCGGGTTTTTTCTTGATTTCGCCGAAGATGGCGTGAATCCTGCTCTGAATTCGCGGTCGAAGGTGGCTCGGGAGCCGGTTCGCGGATAAAATCCAAAGTCCGGCCCACCGGGTAGTTCGGCAATTCGAGGCGTGGGTGTCCGGTTCGCGGTCCGCCGGTTTACGAAGGTCCGCAAGGAGCCTTGTTTGAACAATCTGCTCAAGAACGTCGGCATCTGGCTCGTGATCGGGCTCGTGGTGCTCACCGTCGTCAAGCAATTCGATTCGCGGCAAACAACCCGCGACTCGGTGCCCTATTCCGAGTTCATGGAGGCCGCCAGGGGCGGCCGCGTGACGTCGGCGACGGTCGAGGGCCGCACGATCAAGTGGGTCAACAACGACAACAAGCGCTTCACGACGTACAGCCCCGGCGACATCTGGATGGTGGGCGACCTCGTGAAGTACGGCGTCAAGGTCGAGGCCAAGCCCGAGGAGGAGCAGTCGTTCCTCGCGCAGATCTTCATCTCGTGGTTCCCGATGCTGCTGCTGATCGGCGTGTGGATCTTCTTCATGCGCCAGATGCAGGGCGGGGGCCGCGGCGGCGCGTTCTCGTTCGGCAAGAGCAAGGCGCGCATGCTCGACGAGGCCAACAACTCGATCACGTTCGCCGACGTCGCGGGCTGCGACGAGGCCAAGGAAGAGGTCGCGGAGCTGGTCGAGTTCCTGCGCGATCCGTCGAAGTTCCAGAAGCTCGGCGGCCGCATTCCGCGCGGCGTGCTGATGGTTGGCTCGCCGGGCACGGGCAAGACGCTGCTCGCCAAGGCCATCGCCGGCGAGGCGAAGGTGCCGTTCTTCTCGATCTCGGGCTCCGACTTCGTCGAGATGTTCGTCGGCGTCGGCGCGGCGCGCGTGCGCGACATGTTCGAACAGGCGAAGAAGAACGCGCCATGCATCGTGTTCATCGACGAAATCGACGCGGTCGGCCGCCAGCGCGGCGCGGGCCTGGGCGGCGGAAACGACGAGCGCGAGCAGACGCTGAACCAGCTCCTCGTGGAGATGGACGGCTTCGAGGGCAACGCGGGCGTGATCGTCATCGCGGCGACCAACCGTCCCGACGTGCTCGATCCCGCGCTGATGCGCCCCGGCCGCTTCGACCGCCAGGTCGTCGTGCCGCTGCCGGACATTCGCGGCCGCGAGCAGATCCTGCTCGTCCACATGCGCAAGGTGCCGATGTCGCCGGACGTCAAGGCCGACGTCATAGCGCGCGGCACGCCCGGCATGTCGGGCGCCGATCTCGCGAACCTCGTCAACGAGGCGGCGCTGTTCGCCGCGCGCTCGTCGAAGCGCCTGGTCGACATGTACGACTTCGAGCGCGCGAAGGACAAGATCATCATGGGCGCCGAGCGGCGCTCGATCGTGATGCCGGAAGAGGAACGCCGCAACACGGCGTACCACGAGTCCGGCCACGCGATCGTCGCGACGCTTCTGCCCAAGACCGACCCGGTGCACAAGGTCACGATCATCCCGCGCGGCCGCGCGCTGGGCGTCACGATGCAGTTGCCGGAGGCGGACCGCTACAGCATGGACCGCAACCACATGCTGAACATGATCGCCGTGCTGTTCGGCGGCCGCATCGCCGAAGAGCTGTTCATGAACCAGATGACCACCGGCGCGTCGAACGACTTCGAGCGCGCCACCGAGATCGCCCGCAACATGGTCACGCGCTACGGCATGTCGGACGAGCTGGGCCCGATGGTCTACGGCGAGAACGAGGGCGAGGTGTTCCTCGGCCGGTCGGTGACGACGCAGAAGAACGTGTCGGAATCGACGATGCAGAAGGTCGACGAGGAGATCCGCAAGATCATCGACTCGCAGTACGCCGTCGCGCGCAAGCTCCTGGAGGACAACCGGGACAAGGTGGAGGCGATGGCGAAGGCGCTGCTCGAGCTCGAGACGATCGATGCCGACCAGATCGCCGACATCATGGCGGGCCGTCCCGTGCGGCCGCCGCGGCCCACGCAGTCGTCGTCGGGCCCGTCGTCCGGCGGCACCTCGGCCGGCCCGGATGCCGCTCCGTCGGCCAACCCCGCCTGACGCGCGTTATCGGCCGGCGAGAGGGCGTGCGAAAATGCACGCCCTTTTCTTTTTCGCGCCGCGATGAGCCATCCCACGCACCTGCAATGCGGCACGCACCGGCTCGACCTGTCGCGTCCCCGCGTGATGGGGATCCTCAACATCACGCCCGACTCGTTCGTCGACGGCGGTCGCCACTTCGACTTCGATCTCGCGTTGGCACACGCGCGCAGGATGCTGGCGGACGGCGCGGACATCATCGACGTCGGCGGCGAATCGACGCGGCCCGGCGCGAAGGCGGTGTCGGAGCGCACGGAAATCGCGCGCGTCATCCCGGTGATCGAGGCCCTCGCCGCCGAGAACATGGTCATCAGCATCGACACGATGAAGCCCGGCGTGATGCGCGCGGCCATCGCGGCCGGGGCGAGCTTGATCAACGACGTGCGCGCGCTGCAGGCGCGCGGAGCGATCGACGCGGTCGCCGGGAGCGGCTGCGCGGTCTGCCTGATGCACATGCAAGGCAAGCCGCGGACGATGCAGGCCGATCCGCACTACGTCGACGTGGTGCGCGAGATCCGCGACTTTCTCGTCGCGCGCGCGCTGATCGCGGAGGGCGCGGGCATCGCGCGCGACCGCATCGTGATCGATCCGGGCTTCGGTTTCGGCAAGACCAGGGCGCATAATCTCGTATTGCTGCGCTCGCTGCGCGTGTTCGCGCAGACCGGCTATCCGGTGCTCGCCGGACTGTCGCGGAAGGCGACGATCGGCGAGATCACCGGCCGCCCCATGGAGGAGCGGATGGCGGGGAGCGTCGCGGCGGCGCTGGCCGCCATTGCGCACGGTGCGGCCATTGTCCGTGTCCACGACGTGCGCGAGACCGTGGATGCGCTGAAGGTATGGCTTGCCGTCGAAACCAGCACGAGACCCGGAAAGTGACACAGTGAGGAAGTGAGGAAGCAAGGAAGTCGGACGCGACACGCCGACGCATCGATTCTGACTTCCCTGCTTTCCCGCTTGTTTTTGGTGACAGTCATTCATATGCAACGAAAATACTTTGGCACCGACGGCATCCGCGGGCGCGTCGGCGAGCCGCCGATCACGCCCGATCTCGTGATGAAGCTCGGCTGGGCCGTGGGCCGGACGCTCGCGTCCGCGGAGACCGCGCGCCGCGGCGATCACCCCGGCGTGCTCATCGGCAAGGACACGCGCATCTCGGGCTACCTGCTCGAAGCGGCGCTCGAGGCCGGCTTGTCCGCCGCCGGGGTGGACGTGCATCTGTGCGGTCCGCTCCCCACGCCGGGTATCGCGTACCTGACGCGCGCGTTGCGCCTGTCGGCGGGGATCGTCATCAGCGCATCGCACAATCCGTTCGAAGACAACGGCATCAAGTTCTTCTCCTCCGCCGGCGCAAAGCTGCCTGACAACGTGGAGGCCGCGATCGAGCGCTGCATGGATGCGCCTCTCGCGTGCGTCGCGTCGGCGGACCTGGGCAAGGCGTGGCGCGTCGACGACGCCGCCGGCCGCTACGTGGAGTTCTGCAAGAGCACGTTTCCGTCGGAACTCGACCTGCACGGGTGGCGAATCGTCGTCGACTGCGCGCACGGTGCTGCCTATCACGTCGCCCCGCATGTGTTCCACGAGCTCGGCGCCGAAGTGATCTCCGTGGGCGCCGAGCCCGACGGGCTCAACATCAACGCCGGCACGGGCGCCACGCATCCGCAGTTCCTGGCCGAGCAGATGCGCGCACACGGCGCCGACCTGGGGATCGCGCTCGACGGCGACGGCGACCGGCTCGTGATGGCCGACCGCGACGGCCGCACCTACGACGGCGACCAGCTGCTGTACGTGATCGCGTGCGATTACCAGCGGCGCCGCGTCGCGAACGGCGGCGTCGTCGGCACGCTGATGAGCAACCTGGGCTTCGAGCAGGCGCTCGCGCGCCGCGACATTCCGCTGTCCCGCGCGAAGGTCGGCGACCGCTACGTCCTCGAGCAGATGCAGGCGCAGGGCTGGCTGCTGGGCGGCGAGAATTCCGGCCACATCATCTGCCTCGACAAGCACACGACCGGCGACGCGATCGTGGCCGCGCTGGCGGTGCTGCGTGCGCTGATCGAGCAGAAGCAGACGCTCGCGCAAGCAACGGCGGCTGTGACGATGTTCCCGCAGCGGCTCATCAACGTGCCCGTCCACCGAGGCTGGGACTGGCACGCGAACGCGACGGTGCAGCACGCCGAGCGCGCCGCCGTCGCCACACTGGGCGACGCCGGCCGCGTGCTGCTGCGTCCGTCCGGCACCGAGCCGGTGCTGCGCGTGATGGTCGAGGCGCGCGATGCGCACCTCGCGGACCGGGAGGCGCAGTCGCTCGCGGAGACGATCGCGAAGGCAGCGGGCACCCCCCTCTGACGCGCCCGTTCGTGGCGTTGCGGCGCCGTTCGGCCAGGGGCGGTTGACAACCGCAGCCGCAACCCGCCAACGTAGCAGTCGTTGGTGCGACTCGGCGCAGGTTCTTCAGGACCCGGCCATTCGCGCGTGAGGAGGCATGATGCTGGAAGCACGGGATCGCGCGCCGCCCGGTGGCGTGAAGAGGCGCGCACTGCTGCGGGGACTCGCAGCGCTCGCGGCCTCGGGGTGGATGCCGTCGGTGCTCGCGCAGGAGGGGGCGAATGCACTGGGCGCGGGGCGCTTCGCGGCGTTGTCGGCGACGCTGACCGGATTCGCGTACAAGGATTCCGCGCTCGCGTCCGCGATGCTGAAAACGCTGGCCGATGCCGTAGGCGCCGACGCGCTCGCGAAGATCGCGACGCTGGCCGCGGTCACGGTGCCGGACCGGCTCGGCGACGAACTGCGCATCGCGGGGGTGGACAGGCAGGCGCAGGCGGTGATCGTCGCGCTGTACTCCGGCGTGGTGACCACGCCCAAGGGACCGGTCGTGCTCACGTACGAGCAGGCGCTCGCGTGGCAAGCGGTCCCGTGGACCAAGCCCAACGCAGATTGCGGCGGGATGACCAACTACTGGGCGCAGGCGCCGCAGGCGTGAGCGACATCCTCACCGCGGACGTCGTGATCGTCGGGTCGGGCGTGGCCGGCGCGATGACCGGCCATGCGCTCGCGCGCGCAGGCGTGAAGGTGCTGATCCTCGAGGCGGGCCCGCGCGTCGATCGCGCGAAGGCGTTGATCCAGTTCCGCAACTCGCCGACCAAGGGCGCCAATTCGCCGTACCCGGCCGATCCCAGGGTCCCGCAGCCGGACCTCGCGGACATCGGCGCGTACTACGTGCAGGCGGGCCCCGTGACGTTCAACGGCTTGCAGGCGCGCGTCGTCGGCGGCACGACGTGGCACTGGGGCGGGCTCACGCTGCGCTATCGGCCCAACGACTTCAGGCTCAAGTCGAAGTTCGGCGTGGGCGTGGACTGGCCGCTCGCATACGACGACCTCGAGCCGTGGTACGCGGAAGCCGAACGCCAGATCGGTGTCTGCGGTCCTCCCGACTACGACTGGGGCTCGCCGCGCTCGACCCCCTA
>Ga0209253_10002003_pt1 | contig 17931 bp, 19 predicted proteins | sample FrelakmetBRP12BR_FD_187145 | JGI IMG/M metagenome (GOLD analysis project Ga0209253, IMG submission 187145) | Freshwater lake sediment microbial communities from the University of Notre Dame, USA, for methane emissions studies - BRP12 BR (SPAdes)... | ecosystem: Environmental > Aquatic >... | reverse complement strand
TGCATTGAGGATTATCTGGCTGGCACACGTTATCCTCTGGAACTGGTTACCCACTTTTCCTGATGCGGGCGTGGTTAATCCTGGTGCTGCTGTGTTCCGGTCTGGCTGCGCAGGCCGACGAAGTCAGCATCTGCTACAACTATGACTGCGCCGTCACCGCCATGGTTAATCTGCGGGTGAACGAACTCCGCGCAGCCAGAAGGTTGTTGCTGCGGGCAGCGGATGCGGCCGAGGAACGCGAGGCGATTTCCCTGGTGATAGCCCTGTTTGAAACCGTTGCCGGGCAGCAGACACCGACCTGGGCCGATAAAGGCCGCAATGTGAACGATGACGGCGTGGATGGACGGATGGATTGCATCGATGAATCTGCCAATGCCACTAGTTACCTGCGCCTGCTTGAAAGTAATGGCTGGCTTAAGTACCACCGTGTACTGGATCCGGTGAAGAGGGCTCCGCTCCTGGTGAATGACCACTGGGCAGCGCGTATCGTGGAAAAAAAGACGGGCCAGGAGTTCGCGGTGGACTCCTGGTTTTTGGACAATGGACAACCGGCATTCTTGGTGCCGCTGGAAGAATGGCGTAATGGAGCGGAACCCAATGAAGAATAAGCGTGTGGTAGTAGGCATGTCGGGTGGGGTGGATTCCGCTGTCGCGGCGCTGCTCCTGAAGCGGCAGGGCTTTGATGTGGTCGGTCTGTTCATGAAGAACTGGGAGGACGACGACTCCGAAGACGGCTATTGCCCGGCCAAGCAGGATTTCATGGACGTGCTGGCGGTGGCCGACAAGATCGGCATCGAGGTCGAGGCGGTGAATTTCGCCAAGGAATACCGCGAGCGGGTATTCGCGCTGTTCCTGCGCGAATACCAGGCCGGCCGCACCCCTAATCCGGATGTGCTGTGCAATTCTGAAATCAAGTTCAAGGCCTTCCTCGATCATGCCATCGCGCTCGGCGCCGACAAGATCGCCACCGGGCATTATGCCCGGGTGCGGGAACGGGCCGGGCTGTTCGAGCTGCTCAAGGCGGAAGACGGCAGCAAGGACCAGAGTTATTTCCTGCACCGCCTGAACCAGGCGCAGCTGTCCCGGACCCTATTCCCGCTGGGCGAGATATACAAGCGCGAGGTGCGCGACATTGCCCGCGAAGCCGGTTTGCCGGTCCATGCCAAGAAGGATAGCACCGGCATCTGCTTCATCGGCGAGAGGCCGTTTCGCGAATTTCTTTCCCGCTACCTGCCGAAGCAGCCGGGCGACATGGAAACGCCGGAAGGCAAAGTGGTGGGGCGGCACCAGGGGCTGGCCTATCACACCATCGGCCAGCGGCAGGGGCTGGGCATCGGCGGGCAGGGTGAGCCGTGGTTCGTCGCCGGCAAGGATATGGCGCGCAACGTGCTGATTGTCGTGCAGGGTCATGACCATCCCGCTTTGTTCCGGGAAGCTCTGGTCGCCGCCGACCTGTCCTGGGTGTCAGGCCATGCGCCCCACACGGATTGGGTCTATGCCGCCAAGATTCGCTACCGCCAGGCGGATGCGCCGTGCTGCATCCGTCGCGTGGATGGGGAGAGCTGCGAGATTGATTTTGCCCAGCCGCAGTGGGCAGTGACGCCGGGCCAGTCGGTGGTGGTGTATGAAAGCGAAGTGTGCCTGGGGGGAGGCGTGATTCAGTGACCGCGGAACAGGGCTGAGGCACGCCACATATAGAAGCTGACCGGTTCGGACATGATCAAAATTTCTCCCGAGCTATCCTCCACCGCAGCCTGCAGGATGTGGGCGCCGCGGTCGATTCCTGCAAGCGTCAGGTTTGTTGTTCCCGTGACAGGCATTGCCGTGCCATCCAGCAGAAGCTTGATTCGGTGCCCCTGCTCGGTTTGCAGGGCCGGAGTCAGAGCCAGTTCCACGGTCAGGGTGCCGGTGTTGTCGTGGATGGTTTCTTCCGCAGCGGGCTGGGTAATGGCCAGCGAGGTGTAAGCCATGGTTTCGCCGGCTGCCCACGAGGTGAGGGGCAGGGCGAGGAAGAACAGGAACAGGCTGAAGGTGCGGATCATTCTTGAAATATAGCAGCTAGTCCGGCATTTATCCGAGGCGTCTGCTCAAATCAAGCGGCAGGTGGCAGGGTTTCCTTGAAAGACGGCCGTTGCGACAGTTTGTCGGCGAGCCGGGCCAGCACCGGATGGGCTTTTCGCCATTCGATTTCCGGGAAGCGCAGATCGAGGTAACCCATGGCGCAACCGGCGGCGATGTCGGACAGGTTGAAAAACTCGCCGGTGCACCAGCTCTTTTCGCCCAGTTCCTCCACCATCGCTTCGAGGCCGCGGAACACCTTCTGTTCCTGGCGCACGATCCACTCCGGGCTCTGTTGCGATTCCGGACGTTTCTTCTCGATATAGATCGCGGCAGCGGCGTCGGAAATGCCGTCAGCCAGCGCTTCCCAGCGGCGCACTGCCAGACGCTGGCGACTGTCCTTGGGAATCAGCTGGGACACCGGGCTGACAGTGTCGAGATACTCGACGATCACGCGCGAATCGAACAGGGTGTGGTTGTCGTCCAGCACCAGCACCGGCACCATGCCGAGCGGGTTGTAGTCGGGGACGTGAGTGCCCGCTTCCCACGGGCTGTCGATCATCTGTTCGTATTCGATGCGCTTTTCCGCCAGGACAATGCGTACTTTGCGCGCGAACGGGCTGGTAGGGGTCATGATCAGTTTCATTTTCTTGCTACACCTGCGTCAGTTTGATGATCTTGTGCGGACGGTATTCCTCCATCCGGTCGAAGTTGAGGTAACGGTAGATGTTGTCGGCCTCGGGAGAGATCTTGCTGTTTACCAGATCAAGGTATTCCTGCACCGTCGGGATGCGCCCCAGACGCGCGCAAGCCCCCGCCAGTTCGGCTGAACCGAGGTAGACGCGGGCGCCCTTGCCCATCCGGTTGTCGAAGTTGCGCGTGCTGGTGGAGAATACCGTGGCATTGTCCGCTACCCGAGCCTGGTTGCCCATGCACAGGGAGCAGCCGGGCATTTCGGTGCGCGCTCCGGCGCGGCCAAAAATTCCATAGGCACCTTCTTCGCGGAGTTCCGCTTCATCCATCCGGGTAGGCGGAACCACCCATAGGCGCGGTTTAACCAGCCCGGTATCTTCGATCATTTTCGAGGCGGCGCGGTAATGGCCGATGTTGGTCATGCAACTGCCGATAAATACTTCGTCGATCTTGTCACCAGCAACGGCGGACAACGGCTTGATGTCATCCGGATCGTTGGGGCAGGCCACCAGAGGCTCCTTGATCTGGTTCAGGTCGATCTCGATGATGTGTGCGTATGCTGCGTCGGCATCCGGGGCCAGCAGTTCGGGCTTGGCCAGCCAGGCCTTCATGGCATCAATGCGGCGCTGCAGGGTGTGGGCGTCCTGGTAGCCATTCTCGATCATGTTGCTGAGCAGGGCGACGTTGGAATTGAGGTACTCGATGACCGGTTCCTTGTTGAGGTGCACCGTGCAGGCGGCAGCGGAGCGCTCGGCCGAAGCATCGGAGAGTTCGAACGCCTGTTCCACCTTCAGATTCGGCAGGCCTTCAATTTCCAGGATGCGGCCAGAGAACACGTTTTTCTTGCCCTGCTTGGCGACGGTCATGGTGCCTTCCAGGATCGCCGCGTAGGGGATGGCATTGACCAGATCCCTCAGGGTGATGCCCGGCTGCATCTGGCCCTTGAAGCGCACCAGCACCGATTCTGGCATGTCCAGCGGCATCATGCCCATGGCTGCGCCGAAGGCCACCAGGCCGGAGCCAGCGGGGAAGGAGATGCCGATTGGAAAGCGGGTATGTGAATCGCCGCCGGTGCCGACAGTGTCAGGCAGCAGCATGCGGTTCAGCCAGGAGTGAATGATCCCGTCGCCCGCTTTGAGGCTTACGCCGTTGCGGCTGGTCATGAAATCCGGCAGGGCATGCTGCAGTTTGATGTCTATCGGCTTGGGGTAGGCTGCAGTGTGGCAGAAGCTCTGCATTACAAGATCAGCGGAGAAACCGAGACAGGCAAGCTCTTTCAGTTCATCGCGGGTCATGCCGCCGGTGGTGTCTTGCGAGCCAACGGTGGTCATTTTTGGCTCGCAATAAGTGCCCGGGCGCACGCCAGCCACACCGCAGGCGCGACCGACCATTTTTTGTGCCAGGGTATAGCCCTTGCCGGTGTCCTTTACCGGGGTGGGCAGGGCAAACAAGGTCGAGGGCGGCAGGCCGAGTGCGGTGCGTGCCAGGGTGGTGAGGCCACGACCGATGATCAGCGGGATGCGGCCGCCGGCGCGGACTTCATCCGCCAGCGTGACCGGAGTCAGGGTGAAACTGGCGATGAGTTTACCGGCTTCGTCGGTCACCTGGCCCTTGTAAGGATGGATGACGATAATGTCGCCGGTATTCAGGGTGGAAACATCAAACTCGATCGGTAGCGCGCCGGAGTCTTCGGCAGTGTTGAAGAAGATGGGAGCGATCTTGCTGCCCAGCACGATACCGCCAGTGCGCTTGTTGGGGATATGGGGAATGTCCGAGCCCATATGCCATTGCACCGAGTTGATCGCGGATTTGCGTGAGGAACCGGTGCCGACCACGTCACCGACGTAGGCGATAGGCAGGTTTTTTTCCTTGAGTTTGGCGATGGTGTCGAGGCCATCCGGCATCTTGGCGACCAGCATTTCCTTGGCGTGGAGCGGAATGTCAGGACGTGACCAGGCTGCCTGGGCCGGCGAAAGGTCGTCGGTGTTGGTTTCTCCAGGCACCTTGAACACCAAGGTTTTGATGGTTTCTGCCAGCGCGGGCTTGGCGGTAAACCATTCTCCTTCGGCCCAGGACTGGATCAGGGATTTGGCGTGGGTGTTGCCTGCCTTCATCCGGTCGGCGACTTGCTGGAAAGCATCGAAAATCAGGGTGGTGCGTTTCAGTGCCTCGGCGGCGTCGGCGGCGAGTGCAGTATCCAGAAGCTCGATCAGGGCGGTCACGTTATATCCGCCCAGCATGGTTCCAAGCAGCCTGACCGCATGCTGCGGACTGACCAGCGGTGAGCGTGTCCTGCCGTTGGCAATATCGGCGAGGAAAGCTGACTTGGCTTTGGCCGCGTCGTCTACGCCGGCAGGAATACGATTTTCCAGCAGGTCGACGAGGAAGCTTTCCTCTCCCGCGGGCGGATTTTTCAATAATTCGCTCAGGGCTGTGGTTTGTTCTGCGTTTAGAGGCAGTGGCGGCAGGCCAAGCGCAGTGCGCTCGGCAGTATGGTCACGATAGGCTTTCAGCATGGTATGCGCTCAATTTAAAGAAAGAGTTTTGACGATTTTTCATTATATCCGTTATTGACTAGCCGCTTAACCATTCTTGAAGAGTCGGTGCCCGTGACCTCAAAAAAATGGGGCGGCAGAGGCCGCCCCAAAACGGAGACACAACAGAAAAACTTCAGAAGTCGCTATTTCAGCTTTTTGATACCCAGTACATTGAGGACATATTTTTCATAAATCGGCTCAGTAGTGCCTTTTTTCATTTTCCGCAGGAAGTACTTCTCGAAGGCGATCTTGGCTAGTCGTACCCACTTGCCTTCCCTGCACCAGTTGACGTTGCGTGGCGGGATCTGCGGCAATGCCACGAAGACTGCACCGGTGTCACCGAAATCGGCCAGGCAGATGGCGTTCCAGGTGGCTTTATGATCGGGCACATTGCCGTCGAGTATCGCGCATATGTTGTGCACTGTGGCGCTGACCATGCTCTCAATCATGTAGCCGGTCTTGGGTGCACCGGTGGGCACCGGAGTGGCTTCCACCGGCGGAATGGCGACACACACGCCCACTGCATAGATGTTGTCGTATTCGGGATTGCGCTGGTAGGGGTCGATCAGGACAAAACCGTGCTGATCGGTCAGGCCCTCGATGCCGGACACGGCGTCCACGCCCTTGAAAGCCGGCAGTATCATCGAGTGTTTGAAGGGTAGTTCGTGCTCCTTTTTGACGTTTCCCATGTCGTCCAGTTCGGTGACGAACATCTTGCCTGGCTCGATCCTGGTGATTATGGCGTTGCAGATCCACTTGATGTGGCGCTCGCGCATCGCGGATTCCATCAGGCCCTTGGAATCTCCTACGCCACCCAGTCCGATATGGCCGACGTAGGGTTCGGGAGTGACGAAGGTCATCGGCACCCTGTCGCGGATTTTGCGTTTGCGCAGGTCGGTTTCCATAATCATGGCGAATTCGTAGGCTGGCCCGTAGCATGAAGAACCCTGCGCGGCGCCAACGACAATCGGCCCCGGATCCCGGATGAACTGGCTCCATGCCTTGCCGGCTTCCACCGCGTGATCGATGTGGCAGATTGAATGTGTGTTCTTGCCTGGGCCCATGCCCTCCACTTCTTCAAAGGCCAGCTTCGGGCCGGTGGCAATGATCAGAAAATCGTAATCGACGATTTGGCCGTTCGTGAGCTCGATCTGGTCTTTTCTGGGATGCACCCGTTTTGCCGGCGTGGCGATCAGGTTGATGCCGTTGCGCTCAAAATAGGGGGCGATCGGTATCTCGATGTCTGCGCGGGTGCGCCAGTTGACCGCGACCCACGGGTTGGAAGGGACGAAGTGGAAATTGGGTGAATCCGAGATTACGGTAACTTTGTCCCAAGGCCGAACCTTCTCCCGCATTTCATATGCGCAAGTCATGCCGCCGGTACCTGCGCCGAGAATCACGATATGTGCCATATGCACGAGTTCCTTGGGGTTAATGCTCTGGTTTTCAGGATGATCAATTTCAGTGCGCTACGGGATTACCAGACAAAGACTCGGGTCATCGCCTCCAGGCCCTCGTCTACAATGGTCTGCAGGTCATCCGGCATAGTCTCGCTTTCCATCGCCAGGCGGGTATAAATTGACAGGGACTTCAGCGCACAGGCGATCTTGGCGACATCGCAGGCGGTCGCATCATCCAGGTTTACCCCTTCTCGCAGTTTCCATTGGACGGCCATTCTGTTCTCCTTAAAAAAGAGGGCGGCCGAAGCCGCCCAAAACGGAGGCACAACAAAAAAGATAAGGCTTTATTTTTTCTTCTTGATGCCCAGCACGCCGAGCACGTATTTCTCGTAAATCGGTTCGGTGGTGCCTTTTTTCATCTTGCGGATGAAGTATTTCTCGAAGGCGATCTTGGCCAGGTGCACCCATTTCCCTTCCTTGAACCAGTTGACGTTGCGCGGTGGGATCTGCGGCAATGCCACGAAGGCGGCGCCAGTGTCGCCGAAGTCGGCCAGGCAGATGGCATTCCAGGTGGCCTTGAAATCCGGCTCCTTGCCATCAAGTACGGCGCGGATATTGTGTGCCGTGGCGGTGACCATGGTTTCGATCATGTAACCGGTCTTGGGTGCGCCGGTTGGTACCGGGGTGGCTTCCACCGGCGGAATGGCGACGCACACGCCGATCGCGTAAATATTGTTGTATTTCGGGTTGCGCTGGAACGGATCGATCAGGATGAACCCGCGCGGGTTGGTCAGCCCCTCGATGCCGAACACCGCATCCACGCCCTTGAAAGCCGGCAGCATCATCGAGTGTTTGAACGGCAGTTCGTGTTCCTTTTTGACGTTGCCCATGTCATCCAGTTCGGTGACGAACATCTTGCCGGGTTCGACCTTGGTGACTTTGGCATTACATATCCACTTGATGTGGCGGTCGCGCATCGCGGATTCCATCAGTCCCTTGGAGTCTCCTACGCCGCCCAGGCCGAGATGGCCAATGTAGGGTTCGGCGGTGACGAAGGTCATCGGTACCTTGTCGCGGATTTTGCGTTTGCGCAGGTCGGTGTCCATGATCATGGCGAATTCGTAGGCTGGCCCGTAGCAGGAAGCCATCTGTGCGGCACCCACCACAATCGGGCCCGGATCCCGTATGAACTGGTCCCATGCCTTGCCGGCTTCCACGGCGTGGTCGACGTGGCAGATAGAATGGGTGTTCTTGCCTGGCCCCATGCCTTCTACTTCGTCGAAGGCAAGTTTCGGTCCGGTGGCGATGACGAGGAAGTCATAGTCGACGATCTGGCCGTCGGTCAGTTCAACCTGATTTTTTTCAGGGTGAACGCGCTTCGCCGGTGTCGCGATCAGGTTGATTCCCTTGCGTTCTAAATAGGGCGCAATGGTAATGGTGATGTCTTCCTTGGTGCGCCAGTTGACCGCAACCCAGGGATTGGAAGGGACGAATTGAAATAGCGGAGAGTCCGAAATGACGGTGACCTTGTCTTCAGGGCGAACCTGCTCCCGCATTTCGTACGCGCACGACATGCCGCCAATGCCAGCACCGAGAATGATGATATGTGCCATGTACACAGTTCCTTTGGGTTAAGAGTTTTTCCGGGCAATCGATTTTTTTACTGGGAACAATCCAGAATTACCAGACGAAAATCCGGGTCATCGCCTCAAGCCCTTCGTCTACGATGGCTTGCAGGTCTTCCGGCGCATCCTCGCTTTCTATTGCCATGCTGGTATAGGCTGACAGGGATTTCAGCGCACAGGCGATTTTGGCGACTTCGCTGGCGGTAGCGTCGTCCATTTTTACGCCTTCGCGTAGTGTCCATATTGCAGCCATTTGTTTCTCCATCTAATGGGGTTGAGGTAAATCTATTAGCAATCGGCGTGCCATGACACAACTTGTTGATTATTATACGTATTATATTTATACGATTTCTGAGGTGACAGGCTGTCATGTCAATATGGCAGTATGGCTATTCATGAGGAATGTTTTCTCGCCCTGCTGGGGCAGCAACTTTCTGATTTACATGGCAGCTTGGTCATGGTTATACTGTGTCATGACAATCTGTCATGAGGTGACACTAAAATATGAATGATCTTTCTCTCGACCTGCAATCCCTGATCAATATCCAGGAAAATCCATTCGTCCTGATCGATAAGGATTACCGTGTGGTTTCCGCAAATCATGCTTATTGTCAGGTTTATGGTTTGAGTCCGGATGAGATTGTGGGTCGCTTGTGCCACGAAATTTCCCATCATTCCTCCGTTCCATGTCATGAGAACGGCGAGGTCTGTCCACACCAGAAGGTGTTTGCAACCGGTGAGGCTTGCCAGGTACTGCATATTCATTACGACAATAACAATCGCGCCGAGCGGGTCCGCCTCAAGGGGTATCCGATTCATGGACGGGACGGTTGCCTTTACCTGGGCGAGGCCATCGTGCCGCTGGGGTCTTCGGAAGAGCTGGATTGCGACGAGATGCGCATGATCGGTCATTCGCCCGCCTTTCTGGCATGTGCAGACAAGCTGGGGCGTGTGGCCGAGTCGGACGCGCCGATCCTGCTGTATGGGGAAAGTGGCGTCGGCAAGGAACTGGCGGCGGAATTCGTGCACAAGCATTCGACTCGGGGTGGCCGTCCGTATGTCTCGGTCAATTGCGCAGCTATTGCTGAATCGATGTTCGAGAGCGAATTCTTCGGCCACGAGCGCGGTGCCTTCACGGGCTGTGTCGGACGCAAACAAGGATTGTTTGAACTGGCGGATGGCGGCACGCTGTTTCTCGATGAAATCGGGGAAATCCCGCTTACCATGCAACCCAAGCTCCTGCGCGTGCTGGAAACCGGAGAGTTCCGCCGGGTGGGGGGCACGGTAAACCTGTCGGCGGATGTGCGGCTTATTTCCGCCACCAACCGTAATTTGCTGGAGCGGGTGGATCAGGGGTTGTTCCGCGAGGATCTGTATTACCGCATCGCCGGTATCGACGTTCTGCTTCCATCACTGCGCGAGCGCCGCCTGGATATTCCTGCGCTTGCGGATGCGTTGCTTTCGCGCATCAGCGGGGTGGGGAAGAATGTTCCGAGACTTGCTGCTGACGCTATTTCACGCTTGATGGGCTATGATTATCCTGGCAATGTGCGTGAACTGCGTAATGTTTTGCAGAAGGCGGTTGCCTTGTCTGGCAACGGGATGATACATGCCAGACATATTCAATTCGATAGCATGAACGAGGAAAAATCGCAGACGGCGACGCGGACGCGGATTTCTGCGGGCAATCCGGCGTCTCCCCCCGTAGCGGTTACTCCTTCCACCCTTTCCATTGAGGAAATGGAAATTCGCCATATTTGCGACTTACTGGAACATCACGGCGGCCATCGCCGTACGGTGGCGGATATCCTCGGCATCAGCGAGCGTACGTTGTACCGTAAACTGAACCGCTACGGGTTGCACCCGGCGAAAGAGTAAGTAGGCTATTATTGCGGTGTGGCGTTCCGCCAGTAATGGGTTTGAAATATCAACAGGGAGAAAATATGAAAGCAAACGTGGGTGGTATTGACAGGGTGTTTCGCATTGTGGCCGGGATAGTACTGCTGGCCTTGGTGTTCGTCCTCAAGAGCGAAGATAGCCTGTGGCTGTGGGGCTTGATCGGCATCGTGCCACTGGCCACCGGGGTGATGAACTGGTGCCCGGCCTATACTCTGTTCGGTATGAATACTTGCAAGGTGGAACAAAAGAAGTAAATCAGCCAGCCAGGTTTTAACTAAAAAGGCGCAGAATTCCTTGAATCCTGCGCCTTTCTGTTTTTTGCAGTCAGGCTAAACGCTGACGGCCTTTTCGCTGTTCTCGGCAAATTCGAGACGGACATTCTCCTGCTCGTCGATATCCACAACTACCTTGCCGCCATGGGCCAGTCGGCCGAACAGAAGTTCGTCAGCCAACGCCTTGCGGATGGTGTCCTGAATAAGCCGCGCCATCGGTCGTGCGCCCATTGCCGGGTCGAAGCCATGCTTGGCCAAATGATCCTTCAGGGCATCGGTAAACACGACCTCCACTTTTTTCTCGTGGAGCTGTTCTTCCAGCTGCATCAGGAATTTGTCCACCACGCGCAGGATGATCTCGCGGCTGAGCGGCGCAAAGGAAATGGTGCCGTCCAGGCGGTTCCTGAATTCCGGGCTGAATAGCCGTTTGATCTCCGCCATTTCGTCGCCCTGCTGCCGTGCAGTGGTGAAGCCGATGTTGCTCTTGGTCAGCGATTCGGCGCCGGCGTTGGTGGTCATGATGATGATCACGTTGCGGAAGTCCGCCTTGCGGCCATTGTTGTCGGTGAGCGTGCCGTGGTCCATCACCTGCAGCAGGATGTTGAAGATGTCGGGGTGGGCTTTTTCGATTTCATCGAGCAGCAGCACCGCATAAGGATGTTTGGTGATCTGTTCGGTCAGCAGGCCGCCCTGTTCGAAGCCGACATAGCCGGGAGGGGCGCCGATCAGGCGAGATACCGCGTGCCGCTCCATGTATTCGGACATGTCGAAGCGGATCAGTTCGATGCCGAGAGTGTAGGCCAATTGCCGCGCCACTTCGGTCTTGCCGACGCCGGTCGGGCCGGAAAACAGGAAGGAGCCGATCGGCTTGTGCGGGTTGCCGAGGCCGGAACGTGCCATCTTGATCGCAGAGGCGAGCATATCGATCGACTTGTCCTGTCCGAATACCACGGACTTGAGGTCACGGTCGAGGGTCTTGAGGGCGTTGCGATCGTCGCTGGAAATGCTCTTCGGCGGGATGCGCGCGATCTTGGCGATGATTTCCTCGATTTCCTTGTTGGTGATGGTCTTCTTCTGCTTCGATTTCGGCTGGATGCGCTGCGCAGCCCCGGCTTCGTCGATCACGTCGATGGCTTTGTCGGGAAGGTGGCGATCGTTGATGTAGCGCGCCGACAGCTCTGCCGCCGTAGTCAGTGCCGCAGCCGTGTACTTGACGCCGTGGTGGGCTTCGAAGCGCGATTTCAGGCCGCGCAGGATGGCCACGGTTTCTTCCACGCTGGGCTCGGGCACGTCGATCTTCTGGAAACGCCGCGACAAGGCGTGATCCTTCTCGAAGATGCCGCGGTACTCGTTGTAAGTGGTGGCACCGATGCAGCGCAGCTGCCCGGAACTCAGGGCGGGTTTAAGCAGGTTGGAAGCGTCGAGCGTGCCGCCGGAAGCGGCACCGGCGCCGATCAGAGTGTGGATCTCGTCAATGAACAGGATGGCGTGCGGATCCTCGGTGAGCTGCTTCAGCACCGCCTTGAGGCGCTGTTCGAAGTCGCCGCGGTACTTGGTGCCAGCCAGCAGCGCGCCCATGTCGAGCGAGTAGACCGTGCTCTCGGCCAGCACTTCGGGCACCTCTCCCTCGACGATGCGCCGCGCCAGCCCTTCTGCAATGGCAGTCTTGCCGACGCCAGCCTCGCCGACCAGCAGGGGGTTGTTCTTGCGGCGGCGGCACAGGGTTTGAATAGTCCGCTCCAGTTCCAGTTCGCGCCCGATGAGCGGGTCGATCTTGCCAGCCAGAGCCTGGGTGTTGAGGTTCTGGGTGAAATTCTCCAGCGCACCGGCGGGAGCAGCTTCCTGCTCGGCTTCCTGCTCCGGATCCTGGCGCGGCACATTGCCTTCGGGTACCTTGCTGATGCCATGCGAGATGTAGTTCACGATGTCGAAGCGGGATATGCCTTGCTGGCTGAGGAAATACACCGCATGGGAATCTTTCTCGCCGAAAATTGCCACCAGCACGTTGGCGCCGGTCACTTCTTTCTTGCCGGAGGATTGGACGTGCAGGATGGCGCGCTGGATCACGCGCTGAAAGCCCAGGGTGGGTTGCGTGTCGACTTCGCCCGAGCCGGCTATGGTGGGTGTCTGGGTGGTCACGAAGTCAGCCAGGGTTTTGCGCAACTCGTCGATGTCGGCGGCACAGGCGCGCAGCACTTTGGCCGCGCTGGGGTTGTCCAGCATGGCCAGCAGCAGATGCTCCACGGTGATGAATTCATGGCGCTTCTGGCGCGCTTCCATGAAAGCCATGTGCAAAGAGACTTCAAGTTCCTGTGCGATCATTTCAATTTTCCTCCATCACGCATTGCAGCGGATGTTGATGCTGCCGGGCGAATGCCACGACCTGTTCGACCTTGGTTGCGGCGATGTCCCTGGGGTACACCCCACATAGGCCGGCGCCTTCAGTATGTACTTTGAGCATGATTTGCGTCGCTTGTTCGTAGGTTTTGGAAAAATATTGCTGCAGTACCTCGACGACAAACTCCATCGGAGTGAAATCATCGTTCAGCAGTACCACGTTGAACAGTGGCGGGGTCTTCAGCCTGCTTTTTACCGTTTCCAGTACCGGAGTTTCTTGACGCTTGCTACCCATTCTCTTCCCTTAAGCATAGTAAAACCATTTTGATGCTGTCTGTGAATTTTTCAAGTACCCCAAGGGGGGAATGAGGAAAAATAACGCCCCTCTGTACGCTAGGGTTTCTTGGTGAGTTCGGCATGTTCGGCGCGCAATACCTTGAGTCGCGCCTCTGCAATGGAAAGTTGGTAGAAATCGCCGTCGCCCGCCTTCAGGCCGAGCTGCAGCTGCTCGATGGCAGCGACCAGATTGCCCTGGCGGGTGTAGGCTTCGGCCTGCGCCTGGTGAGAGAGCAGCATCTTGCCCTGCATGGCGTAGCCTTGCGCCTGCAATTCGTAGAGCCGGCCGTCGTTGGGGAAACGGCGCAAGCGGTCGCCGACCAGTTTCAGGGCATCGCCGCTGTGGCGGTTCTGCAGCAGGGCTTCGGCATAGCCATACACCAGCGCCCGGTGATTGGGGAAGCTTTTCAGAGCGGCCTTGTACTGGGCGATGGCGACATCTTGCGGGCCGGCGGTAGCCTTGATCAGAGCACCCAGGTTTTCGATGATTGCGTTGGGCGGAGCGATCTTGCGTAATTGTGCCAACTCCTGCTCGGCGCGCGTGGTCTCCTTGGCACGCAGCAGGGCAGCTGTCAGGCCGTAGCGGCTGGCTGCTTCGCTGCTGTATTTCTTTTCACGCAGCGCTTCCTCGAAGTGAGCGATTGCTTGCTGCGGTGTCCCTTCCTCGGCGCGCAGCTTGGCACGCACCAGCTGGAATTCCAGGCTGTCCGGAACTTGCCGATAGGGCTTGTTTTCCAGGCGGTTCTGCAGGTCGGCAATGCGATCGCTGGTGATCGGGTGAGTGCGCAGGTATTCCGGGGCGTTGTTTTCGTACAGGCGGCTGGATTTTTGCAGCCGTTCGAAGAAAGAAACCGCACCGCGCGAGTCGAATCCGGCCTGGGTCAGCGTCTGTATGCCAATGCGGTCGGCTTCGCGCTCGTGCTCGCGGGTGAAGTCGAGCTGGGTCTGGATGGAAGTCGCTTGCGCTGTCGCCATGGCGGCATTGGCAACTTGCGGATTGGAACGCGCAGCCAGGATTGCCACCGCCAGCGCGGCGAGCGAGGTAATTGCGCTTTGCTCCTGTTTGGCGATGATGCGCGCCAGGTGGCGCTGCGTGACGTGGGCGATTTCGTGGCCGAGCACGGCGGCGAGCTCGGATTCGCTTTGTGCCGCGAGTATCAGTCCGGTGTGCACGCCGATAAAGCCGCCTGGCAGGGCAAAGGCGTTCAGGGTGTTGTCGCGCAGAACGAAAAATTCGAAATCCTGGCGATTTTCCGCACTCGAGGCCACCAACCGGTAGCCGAGGTTGTTGAGATAGTCGGTCAGTTCGGTATCGTCCACCAGACTGCGGTCATGGCGGACATCAACCATGATGGCCTCGCCAATGCGACGCTCGGTTTGCGGGGAGAATCCGCTTTGCGAAGCCTCACCCAAGTCGGGCAGGCCATCGGCCATTACGCCCGGCATGGTCAGCAGCGGGATGAGCAGGGCTAGGTAGCGTAAATTCATGGTGCTATGATAATCGCTTTAAAATATAAGTTCATTATTCAGGAACCCAAAATGAGCGGATTCACCCATTTTGACGAGGCTGGGCAGGCGCATATGGTGGGCGTGGCGGAAAAGTCGGAAACTCGCCGTATCGCCCGCGCTGCGGGCAGAATTATCATGCAGCCTGCCACTCTGAAGCTGATTCTGGAGGGCGGGGCCAAAAAGGGCGATGTGCTCGGCGTTGCGCGCATCGCTGCGATCCAGGCTTCGAAGCGCACCTCCGAGTTGATTCCCTTATGCCACCCGCTCGCGCTCACCAAGGTCGGCGTGGAGTTCAACGTGGACGAGTCCAGTGCGGCGATCGAGTGCATCGTCACGGCTGAAACCCTGGGGCGCACCGGCGTCGAGATGGAGGCGTTAACTGCTGCGAGCATCGGTTTGCTGACGATCTACGATATGTGCAAGGCGGTGGATCGTGGCATGCATATGGATGGCATCCGCCTGCTGGAGAAACAGGGCGGCAAATCGGGCCATATGGGTGGCAACGGAATAGTGAGTGTGAGCAGGATGGGGGGGCAGTGAGTTCGCGCTCCGGAACTTGTGGGGCGGTTGCGTAGTCTGTTGTAGGATAGGAGTAACAGAAATTGAACAGAACTGAAATTATGCACCCATAAATAAAATTAATTGTAGACTGGCTACTTTTTGGTATATTAGCGAACTCTGATTTTGTTGACGAAGGAACATCACCATGTTTGGATCCAATATGTTCGGTATCAAGGAAATTGATGTTGCTGGATTGCACTCCCTGTTGAGCGAGAAAAAGAATCTCGCCCTGGTGGATGTGCGCAGTGATAACGAAGTCGCTTACGGCGTGATCGAGGGTGCGTTGCACTTGCCCTTGCACCTGTTGCCGATCAAGGCTGACGAGCTCGACAAGGACGTCCATACCATCTTTTATTGCCGTTCCGGCGCGCGTTCGGCGCAGGCCTGTGCCTTCATGGCTGCCAAGGGGCACGACAACGTATATAACCTGCAGGGTGGCATTATAGCCTGGGCGCAGTCCGGTCTGGCGCTCGCCAAGGCGGCCTGATTTTTGTCAGGGAATAGTCGCGACTGTTGCAATTTGCCCTTATCTATATTATAAAATCCTTTTTCACATCTAAACCCCCAACTTTAGGAGACTAAGAAAAATGAATTTCGATAAAGAATTGGACGCCAGCGGCCTGAACTGCCCCCTGCCCATCCTGCGCACCAAGAAAGCTCTCGCCGAATTGACTGCCGGTCAGGTGCTGAAAGTGATTGCCACCGACCCGGGTTCCGTCAAGGATATGCAGGCCTTCGCCAAGCAGACCGGCAACGAGTTGCTGTCTTCTGCCGAAGCAGGCGGCAAATACCAGTTTTTCATGAAGAAGAAATAATAAAAATAGTTTGAACAAATAATAACTATCTACAATCTGGAGGCAACAAAAGATGTCGAAGAAAATGGCAATCATCGCGACCAAGGGCACGCTGGACTGGGCCTATCCACCCCTCATTCTGGCATCCACCGCCGCTGCCCTGGGTTATGATGTACAGGTGTTTTGTACTTTCTACGGATTGCAACTTCTTCGCAAGGATACGAGTGGCCTGAAAGTCAGCCCGCTGGGTAACCCTGGCATGCCGATGAAGATGCCGTTCGGACCGAAGTGGTTCAAGGATATCAACTGGAATATTCCCAATATCGTTCAGGCCAGCATTCCCGGTTATGAATCACTGGCGACCACGTTGATGAAGATGACCATCAAAAACTGTGGGGTTGCCACGATCGACGAATTGCGTGATCTTTGCGTCGAGGCGGAGGTGAAATTCCTCGCCTGCCAGATGACGGTGGAGCTGTTCGGATTCGATCATAACCAATTTATCGACAATGTTGAGTTTGTCGGTGCAGCGTCATTCTTCGAGTTCGCTGGAGAGACCGATATCTGCCTGTACATCTGATATATGGCAGCAGGTTGAACTGAAGCAGTCAAAAAAGGGCAGGCGATATCGCCTGCCCTTTTTTGCTTTTAATGGGTGTGATGAGACATGGCTTTAGTACGCGGCTGCAATTTCCCCGATGACCTGTATTACAACGTGGACGATAACGTGTGGGCTCGGCGCGAGTCTGACGGCACCGTTATCGTCGGCATGACCACATACGGCTGCGCACTGTCGGGCGAGATCGTGGCCTGGACGGCAAAGAAAGTGGGTCGGTCGGTCGACCAGAACAAGTCCGCCGGCACTGTTGAGTCGGGTAAATGGGTCGGCCCGGTCAAGGCGCCCGTTAGTGGCGAAATTATAGCCGTCAACGAGGCGGCAGTTGCCGTGCCCAGCACGATCAACACCGATCCTTACGGTGCTGGCTGGCTGGTCAGGATGAAACCTTCCGACTGGGCAGGGGAGTCGGGTTTGTTGCTGAGTGGGCCGGCTGCAGCTGAGGCGTTCGAGGCCAAGATGCAGACGGAAGGCTTCCCGGGCTGCGCCTGAAATGGACTGGCTGAAGCTTGCTGCCGGGATCGAGCCGCTAAAGGACATCGTGCTGGATGCCTCTCTGGTAGGCGAAATGCAGCGCGCCGGCACTCCGGATGGCATCGACTTCTATACGCCAAGCTTCAAATCCTACGCTACATCCGAAATCGCCTCCTGTAGCAAGAGCGCCTGGCCGGCGGTTTCCATTACCGGGCCGGACTGCAAATTACAGTGTGACCACTGCAAGGGCAGAATTCTCGCCAGCATGATTCCGGCCCGTACCCCGCAAGAATTGTGGCGCGTAGCCAATCAGCAGATCGAACATGGCGCTCGCGGCATGCTGCTGACCGGAGGTTCCAACCACCGCAACGAAGTCGAGTACGACCCTTACTACGCGACTATCCGCCGTATCAAGGAGGCGTTTCCGGAGTTCAGGATCGCACTGCATACAGCGCTGGTGGACAGGGATATGGCGCATCGTATGGAAGACAGCGGCATCGATGCCGCCATGATGGACGTGATCGGCGCGCAGGAGACCATTACCCAGGTCTACCACCTGAAGCGCAACGTGGACGACTTCGAGCGCTCGCTGGAGAATCTGGTGGCGACGCGTCTCAAGGTTGTGCCGCATATCGTGTTGGGGCTGCATTACGGGCGCTTTTTGGGCGAAAGGGTGGCGCTGGAGATGCTTTGCCGTCACCAGCCATCAGCCGTAGTACTGGTGGTGGTGATGCCGTTTTACGCACCCGCCCACCGGCCTTTCGGCGTGCCTGACAGCCTTGAAGTCGGTCGTTTTTTTCTCGACGCGAGGCAGGCCTTG
>Ga0209253_10002002_pt1 | contig 17940 bp, 15 predicted proteins | sample FrelakmetBRP12BR_FD_187145 | JGI IMG/M metagenome (GOLD analysis project Ga0209253, IMG submission 187145) | Freshwater lake sediment microbial communities from the University of Notre Dame, USA, for methane emissions studies - BRP12 BR (SPAdes)... | ecosystem: Environmental > Aquatic >... | reverse complement strand
CCGGGTCCCCCGAAGATCAAGTAATGAGCGTCGGGAAGTCCGGCTTCCCGGCACGCCGCCGACGCTTTGCGCACGTCCTCGACACGGAACGGCTTCCCTAAGGAGGAGAGCATCGCGGAAGACCCCGCGTCCGTGCCGAACTCCACTCCCCGGCAGCCGGAGCGCTTCATCGCGTCGGCCAGTGCGGGGGTCATCCCTAGTGGGGTCGCGAAGCAGCTCCAGGAAATCGCCAACCTCTTCGCAGCGACGGCTTCGCAGATTTCCGCGGCGTGCGCGGCGGGCCAGTTGAAAATGTCATCGACGAAGAACACGTGATCCACGCCGAAACGCCGCTCGAGGATCTCCATCTCCTCGGCCACCTCCTCGGGGGAGCGCAGGCGAAGGGAGGAACCGCTGATTTGGGGGTAAGTGCAGTAGATGCAGGCGAACGGGCACCCGCGCTTCGTCTGCAGGTTCCCCATGCCACCCAGTTCAAGGTACCGCCGGTTGTCGAGGAGCTCCCGGGCGGGAGCGCCGATCCCGTCCCACGAGGCCGATGGGCTTTGGATCTTTCCGGCCGTCTTTCCCCGTTGCAAGAGATTCGGCAACTCCGGCACCCCCTCCCCCCGCTCCAAGGTGCGGGCCAGGGCCCGGAAGGAATCTTCCCCTTCCCCCACAATCCCGAGTGGGATCCCGAGAAGGTCCAGCAGTTTTTCAGGGAAGATGGAAAACCCCGGGCCGCCGGCGACGATGGGAGCGCTGGTGCCCTTTTTCAACGCATCCACTGCGGCGGTGATCTCGTCGAGGTAGGACACACTCCCGGGGAAGGTGAGATTGTCCACGTTCCGTATGGAAACCCCCACGAGGTCCGGGGGAAACCGCAGCAATGCGTCTTCAATGTCACGTTCGACATCGATGGAGAAGCAGAGGTCGAGCAACTCCACTCGATGGCCGTCCCGCAGGGCGGCGCCCGCGATGTAGGAAAGCCCCAGAGGGGCGACGGGAGCTGGCACGTTTTCCCGGTTGACCGACACGAGGAAGACCCGCAAGGGGCCTTTCTCTCGCGGTCCGCGATCTGCCGGGGGCGGAATATCCTGCGACATTTTCACGGCTCCCTCACGACTGCACGAGGACAGCCGCGGCGCCGGCAAGGCAGTCCCTTCCTACGATCAGTGCGTAACAGGGTCTCGCGCTGCTGGTCTCCCGAAGGGCAGCCGCGACGGCTAGAGGGAAGGACGCGGCGTGCATGTCGGCGTAAGGGGATGGACGCACCACAGGCCACCTCCCCTCCTTTCCTCGTTCCTCAACCACAGAAGCAGCCCCCGATGTGGCTTCCCATACCGAAAAAATAGCATGAAGGGGCACTCCCGCGTCTTCCAAGCACGCATCCACGGCGTCCCGGACATCACGTTCCCCGAACCCCTCCCCGTATCCGACCAGCGCCGGACGCACCCCCTCTCCAGGGGCCGCGACACTGCGCGAAGCGCCGAGGGCCAGGAAGCATGCCCCATCACGTTCCCCCCCCCGATCCGGCATCCCCGCCACGACAAGGCCTTCCAGAAACTCCTTTTCCACGGACGTGGCTCCCCCCGCCAGCACGATAGAGGCGCGACCGTCGTGCAGCATCCACCTCGCGGCCCAAAGGGCGGCGGCGCCGGACACCGATCCGCCGCAGAAAGTGAACGACTCGCCGCGAAGGTCGAGTGCAATCGACAACTGCGCGGTAACTGCGTTGTGCGCAGTGAGGGGAAACAATAGGGGGCTAACCCCTTTGGGGCCGTCATCCCGGAGAGCGATGGAATGTCTGGCGCGAATCCCGTCGATTCCCTCATCCAGCCCCAGCACGATGCCTGCGCGATCGTCCCCCGAGGGAACAGACAGCCCACTCTCCTGCGCTGCATCCCACGCAGCGAGGAAGGCAACCTCTTCGATGCGGTGGAACAGCCGGATCCTCTTGCCCGCCCGCGCGAACGTCTCTCCCGCGGAGGCAAAGCGTTCCCCGAAGCGACGTTCTTCCATGGCGTTTCCGGAGCGGATTTTGACCAAACCGACGCCCAGGATTGGGACAGAGTTGCGCATCCTCAACGCCTCGCCAGCACGAGGGCCGCGTTCTGGCCGCCAAAGCCAGCGGACAGGGAAAGGGCCGCGCGGACCGTAACAGAGCGTTCCCGGTTCGGGACGCAGTCAATGTCGCATTCGGGATCCCGCTCCTCGAAGTTTCCCGTCGGGGGGACAACCCCGTCCCGGATCGCAAGGAAGCACGCCAGAGCCTCCATCGCACCCGCGGCACCGAACGCATGGCCCAGGATTGCCTTGATGGAACTGACGGGCACCGACCCGGCGCGCCGGCCCAGGGAGGTCTTCAAAGCTCGGGTCTCCATCCAGTCGTTGTAGAGTGTCCCCGTACCGTGGGCACTGACATAATCGATTTCGCTCGGGTCCAGGTCGGATTCCCGAATCGCGGCAGCGGCAGCGGACGATAACCCCCTGCCATCCCGGTGGGGCGCCGTCAAGTGGGTGGCGTCCGACGCAGAAGCGTACCCCGCGACACGTCCGAGGATCCTCGCGCCGCGGGCCGTCGCAGACGTCGCCCGCTCCAGCACAAGGAATGCGGCGCCTTCGCCGAGGGCTAGCCCGGAGCGGTTCTTCGAGAACGGTCTCACCTTGTCCGGCGTGAGCGCGTTGAGGGCGGAAAACCCGGAGAAGGAAAACTCGGTCACGGCGTCCACCCCCCCTGCAACAACCGCATCCGCCTCCCCACTCCGGATCTTCCGGTATCCAATGCCGACGGCGTCGGTCCCCGAGGCACACGCCGTGGCAACGGTCAGGACCGGCCCCCCGATGCGCCCGGAGAGGGCGAGGGACGACGCGACGGCGCGCATAGGGTATTGCCGCAGGAGGCGCTTTTTCTCCTCCTCCCTCAGACCCGCCACCCGAAAGTATCGGTCCCCGGAAACGACCCCACCTAGCACCGTCCCGAGGATGACGCCTGTCCTCTTTGGGTCGTATCCCGCTTGTTTCAGATCTGCGTCTTCGATCGACCTTTCAAAAGCGATCCGAGCCATCTGCATCGCCGGATCTTCCCCTTCCGCAAGTCCCAGCATCCCGCGTGGGATCTCCGCTGCCACTTTGCAGGGATAGCGGGACGCGTCGAAGGACAGGACGGGAAGAACACCGTTCTTGCCCGCCCGGAGGGCGGCCCAGAAACAGCCGGGGTCCCCGTCGGGGTTCAACGGCGAGATCACGCCGAAACCCGTAACAACAATGGTTTCGGTCATAGGGGAGGCGCCTCCGCCCCGTCCGGGCTTCCCCCCAGAAGAATTGACGAGAAGGTCTTTTCAATCCCGGAGGAAAGGATAAGCCCTGCGCCGGAAGAATCGCCGGAGGAAATCAGGGCGGCGGAAACTGATACCTGGAACAAGACCGCCGCGCCGAAAGGGTTCCCGACGACAGGCGCGATATCGAGGCAGGACGTGCCGCACCACCCTGCTCCCAGCCCCCGCAGCGCTCCCCGCCTCACAGCCTCCCGGTATCTCCCCGTGGGAAGGATGACATGCCCCGTTTTCACGTCTCTCATCCCTACGGATGTAAGCTGCTCCTTCACGACTCGTGCGACGAAATCCTCCATCCCCTCCCGGGCGCCGTGGCAACACCGCACGGACACCACAGGGACACGGAGCGACGTGCGTCTTCGGATCGCTTCCCAGGCGCATTCGACCACGATGGCCGCTGCCCCTTCCCCCGGCGGCGGGGTTGCCTCTCCGGGGATCGCGCGGGAAGCAACGTGCTCCATCCGTTCATAGGCGTTATTAATCAGTGGGCTCTTCTCCTCGGTTCCAACGACGATGCAATGGTCCACGGACCCGGACCGAAGGAGTGCGAGGGCCACCTCGAGGGCCTGCGCCCCCACGCTCTCCTCCCCAATCATGGTGTGGACGGGACCGCGGATCCCGAAGGCCATCGCCACGTTCCCCGCAGGGGCGTTCAGCACGGACTCGGCGAACAACATGGGGGAGGCCGCTTCGGGGCCATCCTGCAAAAGCCCCTCGTGGTACTGGGAGGAAAAGACGAGGGCTCCATGCGTAACCCCGATCACCATCCCGGTTCTCGAACGGTCCTCCCTCCCCGGTGTCAGGCCCGCATCCCTGATGGCCATGGCGACTGCCGCCAGCGCGAATTTCGTCACGTTGGCGACCCTGCGGAAAGGCCGGGCGTTCTCCAGACTGTCCTCGAGGGAAATATCCGGCACGCAGAATCTGGGATCAACCGGATATCCCTTCAAGAGAGCCATCGCGGTGTCCTTCCCGCCAATCCCGGCAGGTGAGACGCACCCGATCCCCGTGATCACGTAGGGGGAACTCAAGGGGACCCCAAGGGTCCGCGGAACACCAAGGTGGCATTGGATCCTCCGAATCCGAAGGAATTCGAGACCGCGACGGCGAGCGACGGTGCGGCCTCCGTCGCCGTGACGATTCGGAGGGCGCACGCCGGGTCGGGGTGCGCGTAATTAACATTCGGGGGAAGACGGCGATCCCGGAGTGCCAGCAAGGTCAGGATCGCTTCGACGGCCCCCGCGCCGCCCAGCAGGTGCCCGATCATCGATTTCGTGGAACTGACCGGCACCTCCGGACCCATCACGGACAGGATTGCGGCGGATTCCATGGCGTCGTTGAACCCCGTTCCCGTGCCGTGGGCATTGATGTATCCGACCGCTCCCGGCTCTACCTCCGCATCCTCGAGGGCGGATTTCATGGCCGAGGCCGCTCCCCTGCCTTCCGGGTCCGGGCGGGTCATGTGGAAGGCGTCAGTGGATTCCCCATATCCGATAACCTCGCCGAGAACGGCGGCCCCTCTCCGACGCGCATGATCCCGCGCCTCCAGGAGGAGCACTCCGGCCCCCTCCCCTAGGGCCATGCCGCTGCGGTCCCTGTCGAAAGGCCGGCACAGATCCGTAGTCAGGGCCTGCAGGGAGTGGAACCCCGCGAACACGAACTCGCATAGGGGGTCGTAGCCGCCGCACACCGCCACATCGCTTTCCCCTTCGCGGACCGCCCGGAAGGCGTGGCCGATGGCGTTGGTCCCCGACGCGCATGCATTGGTGAACACCCTGGGCACGCCGGGAATACCGAATTCTTCCATTAGGTGGAGCCCCTGTGCGTGCGCCAAGTGGTCGAATAGCAGGGACGGTAGCGCGCGGGCTGGCCCCTTTCGGAGATACGCCTCGTGGTACCGCTCCCCGGATGCCATCCCGCCGAGGGTCGTGCCCAGCGCGACGATGGGCGCAGATGAGGAGAGATTTTCGACCGCCCATCCCGACTCCTCCACAGCCTCGTCGAAAGCGAGGCGCAGGAGATGGGAGGCCCGGTCCAGCCGGGAGGCGCGGAAACGTTTCCACTCTGCCACCGGCAGATTCGTCACTTCCCCCCCGGTGTGGGTATGGTATCCAGAGGTGTCGAACAGCGAGATGGGCCGGAACCCGCTTTCGCCGGCGAGGATCCTCGACCAGTTGGCCGGTTTGCCAATCCCGTGTGTCGTTACGATACCCATCCCGGTGATGACGACGCGTCTGTACATTCTCCCCTCGATAGCTAAATCCTGCTGCCAGATAGTTTCGATGGAGGCAGGTCGGCCCGCTTGCCGCGATAGAACCAACACAAAAAAATCCCGACGACTCCTGAAAGGAAGAACAACCCCAGGAGGCCGCTCAACCACGCAAGGAAAAACAGCCCTGTTAGGAAAAGAGTCCCCGCCACAGCGAACACAAGAAGCGACGTTACGAATTGTCGGTCGTACCTCCTAATGTCGCACCCCCAACACTTCTCGGAGAGGAGCGAACCGAAGGTGAGCCAGGAGCCCAGCCAACTTCTCAGGCGTGGAAGAGAGGTTGAAATAATGCATAAATCTACGACTCCATGGAAGATCGATCTTGGGTTGTTCTGCGTCAAACTCCCAGGGGTGGATGTAGACCAGCGCCGCCTCCCCAAGCCGGTTCATCCGGCGTATTTTAGACAATATATAAAAATACGGAGTTATTCGCAGCGGAAGCCCCCCGGTGAAGGGAAGGTTCTCGCCGAAGCAGCGCATGGTGGTCAGGGGAAATTCCCAGATGTCACCGTGTTCGGTGGGGATCCGGCATGGCTTCCGTGGGAAGGAGGTGTCCCCCATCCTCGTCAGTGGAACCATGCTGGAATCGTACAGGATCCCATTTTTCCTTAGGATGGAGAGCGCCCAGATCGCGTGGGGCCGGATGGACCACTCCGGAGCTCGATAGCCAACAACGGGTTCCCCCGTTGCCGCGGTGATCGCGTCGATGGATCGTACCAGGTCCTCCTCGAACTCCTCCGGTGACATTTCGAATACTCTCCGGTGGAAGTGGCCATGGGTTGCGATCTCGTGGCCTTCCTTCGCGATGGCACTCACCAGAGCGGGCTCCCGTTCCGCGATGTAGCCGAGAACGAAGAATGTGGCGCGCGCGTCATGCGACCGAAGGAGGGAGAGGATCCGTTCCGTGTTCCTCGTGATCCGACTTTCGTAATCTCCCCATTTGGCGGTGTCCGCCCACTCGTCGACCCCGCAGATGTGGTACCAGTCCTCCAGATCCACCGTCAGGGCGTTCATTTTTCCGTGAGGGTCATTGTCGTATCGGGCCGATAAACCGGACCATGTAAAAATCCGACCGCAAGGGCCAGGCAGATTTCGACAACAAGAAATTCCGGTAATAAGCCGCGTCTTCGGAAATGCATCCGTTCTCTCGACAAGACACTAATTCCGTGGCTCTCCCGGACCCCGGCCCAACCTCTCCTGCGCCATTTTCCCGTATCGGGATTGAGGCGCGGCGGCAACCGCCCTCTGCCAACACTCGACGGCTTTCTCCTTTTTATCCCTTAGCGCCAATTCCACCATGCCTTGCTTGTAACTAGCTTCCGCTGCCAATGCTTGCCTCAGCGGCTGCACCTTCAACACGCGATCGTACTGCACGGTGGCTTTGGAGGCCCCTTCCTCCCTGGGATTGATCGGGGGGCCACTCAACGGGGGCGGTGGGGCGTTCACCCCTTCTTCGTAAGCAATGTCCCCGAGCAACATGAACGCCTCCGGAAAAACCTGACGGAAATAAAGCGCCTTCTTCAATGCCTTTTCGGCTTTCATCGGACGATCGTTCAAGCAGTACGCTTTCGCCATCGCGTAGCACCAATCGGGATCCTGACTCATTCTGTAGGCAAGTGGTTTGAGGATGGCATACGCCTGAACAACGGAAGTTTTATACCCGGGAACCTTTTCCTCCCTCATTCGGTTCGCCTTCTCGAGCATAGCAAGGGCCTTCCAAACCTTCAGGGAGTCGTCCTCAGGGGATTCCCGGACCAGGTTATCCAAGGCAACTGCCGCTTCCTCCACCCGGCCATTCCGGTAAAGATCAATCGCTGCTTCCTTGGCGGAAGGATCCGGTACCGAGGCATGAGAAACGACCTGACAGCAAACCAGGAGAACCACAGCGGCAAAAACCTTTGCTAAACGGCACATCCCTTCACCTCCCGATTCCTGTTCCTCCCTTATCGTGGAGAAACCAGGAAGTATTGGACTTCAGCGGGAACGAATGTCCCGAAGCCAGCCGCACTCTCTGCAGGTTCATAGAGTATACCAATTCGACCCGGCATTTCGCTGAATCAGCCCGGCACGCCTTGCTTTCCGGATCCAACCCGAAGGATGTATACTGCGGGATCAGCACTTCGGCGCGTCTTCTCCACGTTGAAGAACGGCATAAGGATTCCCCGGCGTAGAGATACATGCGAACCCCCGAGGCACCATGAACGTCCTGCTCATCAGGCCGAACCCGGGCAACGAGAGGTTCGGTCTGGGACCTTTCTTCCGCGTCGAACCGCTTGGACTTGAGTATGTCGGAGCAGCACTTCGCACACGGGGGCACGTGCCCACGATCGCGGATTTGCGCTTCCGTCCAGGGGCGACAGCGTGGATCCGGCGGACCCGTCCGCGCGTCGTCGGAATCTCTTGCGCCCACGCTCTCGAGTACGAGAGGGTCTTGGAAACCGCCAGAGAAGTCCGGCGTACGACGCCCAAGGCGTTCGTACTGGTCGGCGGGCACGCTGCGGCGGCATATCCATCCCCCCTCGAGAACGAGGCGATCGATGCAATATGTCTCGACGACGGCGAGGAAGTAACCCCGGCGTTGGTGGATGCCCTGGAGACCGGCCGGCCGCTCGGAGAGATCCCCGGCCTCCGACTACGGACCCGGGACGGGTGGCAGTCCACGGAGGCCCTTGCAGACCGTGCTCCTCTCGACCTCGTAGCCCTCCCGGCTCGAGACCTCGTGTCGCGCCACCGGATGGGGTACCATTGCCTCCTCTTTAAGCCGGTTTGGCTCATCGAGACCGCGAGGGGTTGCCCCTATCGGTGCTCCTTCTGTTCCGTTTGGCAACTGTACGGCCGGTCCTTCAGGGAGCGCTCCATCGAGGCGGTGGTGGAGGATTTCGCCTCCGTAGGCCCTTCCGTGTTTGTAGCGGACGACCTGTTCTGGAATCCCCCGGAGCGGAGCCTGGAGTTGGCCAAGGCACTCCGGAAGCACGGCGTCTACAAGCGCTGGATCCTCGTCCAGACCCGAACGGATATCATCCACCGGTACCCCGAACTGCTTGAGGCATGGAGGCCCCTGGCCCAGGATTTCGACATTTTCCTTGGGCTCGAGGCAGCTACGGACGCGGGTCTATCACGGCTTGACAAGGATGCGGAAATCGGCACCAGCGTCGAAGCCGTGCGGATCGCAAGATCGCTTCGCTACGGCGTAAACGGTAACTTCCTTGTCGACCCCGACTGGGGCGAACCGGATTTCCGCGAACTGTGGGATTTCGTCGACCGGCACGGTCTCCAGAGAGCCGGGTACACGATAACGACTCCACTTCCCGGTACCAAGCTTTTCGAAGAGTACCTGCCTCGCCTCCGTGGCGAACCCTGGTTCAAATTCGATATGCACCACGTCCTGTGGGAACCGCGTCTGGGTGCCAGGCGGTTTTTCGAGCTCTACGCCGAAACCTGGCGCCGTTCCATCTTGAATACTGCAGGGCAGAAATCGTGGGGCGATTGGATGCGCCAGGTACGTCCGTCGCAGATTCCCTACATGGCCCGGGTGCTCTGGCGAACCCAGAGGATGATGGATGCCAAGGCATACCTGAATGATCACGAAGCGGCGCTACGGCGTCGGCACTCTTGACCGGCGGAGACCCCTAGTGCAATTCGAGAGGTTTCAGCGGTGCGCCAGGATCGTCTGGCGCATGCCGTAATTCATCGGCCCGAAGAAGATCAACTGATTGCGCGCCCCCATCAGCCGGGTGAGGATGCTACGGTACGTCAGACTCTTCCTCCACGCCCACCGGTACCCCTTCATCAGCGTCGCGGCATCCATCAACCTCGGCTGGTAGACCACGTGGTCCGTGTCGTAAAGGGACCAGTCGCGCTCCACGATGCGCCCTTCCGACTCCATCTGGTCATAGAAGGGGGTGCCGGGATAGGGGGTGAGGAGGGAGTAGTAGAACCCTTCCAGCCGGGCCTTGTCCACGAACTCGACCACTTCAGAGAAAGTGCTTTGGTCGTCGTGGTCGAAGCCGAAGATGAAGTTGCCGGCGAGCCCGATCCCGTACCGGTGGATCTTCCGGACCCGGTCGAGGTATTCCGGTGTCCGGTTCACTCCTTTTCCCACGTCCCGGATGTTCTTCTGCGAGAGGGTTTCGAAACCGACGGCGAGACCCATGCAGCCGGAATCCCGCAGGAGCTCGAGGATCTCTTCGCTGTCCGCCACGTTCGTGGACGCCTGTCCGACCCACTTCAAATTGAACCCCGACACCATCTGCAGCAGTTCCTTCGAGTAGGCGCGGTGACCAACGATATTGTCGTCGGTGAAAAACACGATGTCGTGGAACAGGTCCCGCTTCTGCCCCCTCGCGAGACGCCGAATCCCGAGGGAATCGAGTTCCGCCTCGATCTCCGTCACGGGGCGATGCCGGAGCTTTCCCCCGAGTACGCTGGTCACGGCACAGAAGGAGCAGCGGTGAGGACACCCTCGCGTAGTCTGAAGAAAATACACGTTGATGTTCTCGAAACGTTTCGATCGGGGGACCTGGACCAGGTTCCTCCTGGGGATCGGCAGATTCTCCAGACAGGGGAAATTCTCCAGCTGGTATCTTTCTTTCATCTTCCCGGCCATCGCATCGGAGATGATCGACGACCACAGGGTTTCGGCTTCCCCGATGCATACCGAGTCGGCGTGTTCGAGCGACTCGTCGGGGCGAACGGTCGGATGATATCCCCCCAGGATGACCGGGACACCCTGCTTCCGGAACCGGTCCGCGATCCGGTATGCCTTCGGGGCCAACGGGGTCATCGCGGTGATGCCTACCAGGTCGTACCCCGTACCGTCCGGCAAAGGGTGGAATTTCTCGTCCACAATGTCGACCACCGCCCCTTCCGGGGTATACGCCGCCAGCGTGGGCAGGCTAAGGTGCGGGAATTTGAAATAAAAGTCTTCCCCGAGAACCGCGTTGTCGACGGGAGAAACGAGAAGGATCCGGAACGGGTTGTCCCTCTGCTTCACAGTTATCATGACCACCTCAATGGAGCACCCGGGATCGGGAGGACGGGGGCCCCTCCCCCGCTTCCACGTAATGAATGTTGTACCCCATCACGTTGGTGAAACGGTCCGAGCCGTACCGGCATTTCATCCGAACATCGCCTCGCGGAGTTCCCTGTCGTAAATGGCGGGGATAAGGGATGAAATGCGGCCGACCGCAGGCCACGGGTCCGAGAAGGAAAGAAGGTCGTCCGGAATGGAGAAATCGGTCAGGCCCGGTTTCAGTCTGAATCGTTCCGGATTCCGGGCGAAGTGCAGGATCTCGCCGTGGAGCATGGAGCGGCTTCGTATTCCCACGCGATACTCCCGTTGCAGCTCAACGTCGCCTTCCATCGCCATGACGTAAAGAAGATAGGGGAAATCCACGCCACAGACGATGGCATGGTTGAGCGACCCCCAGAAACGGGGGTTCACCTCCAGGAGCTTCGGTTCTCCGTCACGCGGATCCACGCGGAACTCCGTCATCGCGACTCCCACCCATCCGATCGCGGAGAGAAGACCTTCCGCGGTGCGGCGCAGACCGTCCGATGCTATGCTCTCTCGCAACGTACTCGGCCCACCCCCGACAGGATATTCCCTCAACCGGCGGTATACGAAGGACGCTCTCGGAATGGACGAACGGTTCATCAGGACCGCCACCCCCAGCGCATCGCCTCCCCGGGGGATGCACTCCTGGATGATCGGGGCAGGATACCTCGCATGAACTCTCCCGTATGCTGCTGCCAGATCCCGCGAATTCTCCGCCCGGACGATCCCTCTTCCTCCGGAGGAGAACCTGGGCTTGACGAGGACGGGGTACGGCAACCGCTCCGCAATATCACGCGCATCGTCCGGTCCTGTCGGGAAAAACGTCGCCGGGCACGCGACACCGTTCGCCTCCGCGAACGATGTCAACGCCCCCTTGTCGTGAACCCGAAGGGCAAGATCTTCGTCCGCATATGGGAACCGGGCGAACGATTCCACCCGGCGGCGATGGCGGGCGATGAATGCCTGCGTGGAGAACTCAGTCACCAGGAGCACTTCGTACCGGCCGGCCCGAAGTTCCTCCTCCAGCGCGTAAAGGAACCGCTCCGGATATGCTGCCGGGGATGGGTACGTGAAGCGGCGGGAGCAGTACCGGGAAAACATCGCGGGGGCCAATCGCGTACGCTCTCCGACTCCGACAAAGAATCCCCGCTCCCCGAACGACCGCACGACGGCGACCGTCTTGTTCCAAAGTCCGTCCAGGACAAGGACCCGACCTGCGGAGCGATTACTCAAGGGTGTCCATCCTCACGCGGGTCCTCCCGTAACGCGGGCGGTATGGGGCCGATCCGCCATGGCCCTGCCGGTCAAGCTCCGAATGGACCGCCGGAAGCCGTAATTCATCGGAATCCAGAAGTTCTTTCTCGACTTCGATCCCCAGAACCGCCGGAAGATGGCAGGAACCGTGTGAACGGCGTTCTGCAACCGGTAATACCCGTCGAATAGCTGATCAGGGCTCATGCCGATCGGCCGATATACTACGGAGTTCGTGTTGTAGTTCGCCCAATCGCGATCGATGATCCTCCCTTCCGATTCGAGCTTTGAAAAGAGACGGGTCCCGGGGTACGGAGTGAGGATTGAAAAGTACGGGCTCTCGAGTTTCGCCTTCTGGACGAAATCGTAGGTCCGATCGAACACTCCCTCGTCCTCTCCGTCCAGACCAAAAACGAAGGCCCCGCTGACCCCGATCCCGTAGTCGTGGACCTTGCGGATCACATCCATGTACCGCCGGGGGTCGTTGAACCCTTTACGGACACTCGCCAGTTTCTCGCTGGAGAGGGTTTCGAAACCGATGAGGAGCCCCATGCAACCGCTCTTCCGGCACAGGTCGAGGAGTTCGTCCTCCTTTGCAATGGCGGTGGATGCCTGTCCGACCCACTTGAGGTTGTAGGGGATCAGACGGGCGAGCATTTCCCGGGCGTGATTCCTGTTGCCGATGATGTTGTCGTCGACGAAAAACACGACATTCCTGAGGATGAACCGCCCCTCGAACGGCCTCAACCCACGGATTTCTTCCTCCACATCGCCGGGAGGCCTCGTCCTGTACCTGCCCCCGAAATAGTTCGTCACGGAGCAGAAATCGCACCCGTGGGGACAGCCCCGGCTCGTCTCGACGCAGTGGAAAGGCAAGTACCCTTTGCCGTCGTACAGGGCCCAGTCCGGCGCGCGTAACCCTCCGAGCGAGGGAAAGGTATCGTGTCGATAAATCCGCTCCAGTGTGCCCTGCAGGGAATCCTCAAGGACACGAGGCCAAAGCCCTTCCGCTTCTCCGATGACGATGGCGTCACAATGTCTCAAGGCTTCCTCGGGCATCATGCTGACGTGGATCCCACCCATGACGACCTTCACGCCGCGTGACCGGAATGCATCCGCGATATCGTAGGCGCGGTTGATCGCAGGTGTCATGCCTGTTATCGCGACAACGTCCGCCGCCGCGGACAGATCGAGGGGTTCGACCTTCTCGTCCACGATCCTCACGTTCCAGTCCCGAGGTGTGGCAGCCGCGACCCTCAATAGCCCCAAGGTAGGCATCCGGAAATAAAAATCCGCCCCCAGGAGGCTGTTCGACGCGAGCGGGGAGATCAGAAGGAGTTCTTTCATACCGCCACCCCGTGCTCATCACGGTGACCGAACCACCTTCGGTAATACTTGAAGTAAACGATGGAACCAAACTGGCGAAAAGCGGAATGGAAGGGGTTTCGCTCCCCGAGGCAGATCCCGCAATGAGGGTGAAAGACCCGGTACCGTTGGAACCCTTTCACAATCCCTTGGACACCGGGGAGAGCGAGATATTCCCGGATCGAAGTATTCTGGTGATTAGCCATCACTGTCTTTCCGTCGAAATCCGTGCAGCAGATCACGTAGTCCCCGTTCCACAGAACCCCGAAATTCTCCACGACTCCCGGGCAGTACCCAAACCTCGCGCGGAGGACCGGCAACTCGAAATGTCCCGCCCAATTCCCAAGAATTCGCACTCTGAACCAAACCCCTTTAGCCAAGGGGATAAGGCTTTCTTTCAGGACACCGGCATTCCGGATCCGGCGGAGAATCAAGGGAAGGTCGTTTTCGCAGGGCGTCCCGCGGACCACTTCTTCTGCCCACTCCGACATGCGCGTCCGCAACGCTTTCCCCCGGGTCGGAACGTTCCCCCGCGGTGGGTCCGGTGCGAAGAATCTCAACAGAGGGTTGGCAAGGAACACCAAGGTAAGCCGCATCGTGCCGGGGTTCGACAGAACCGCGCGGAACGTGTCGACGATCCTTGCTTTATATTCCGGGAAGGATAACCGCTGCGCTCCCCGCATGCCGAAGGAATCCGCGTCCGGTGTCTGCAGGGAAACCGTAAGATGTTCAAGACCGTTTTCAGCCAACAACGCCACCTTTTTCGGCGAGAGGAGACTCCCGTTCGTCGTAAGATACGGGGCGAACCCCAAGCGACGCGCCAGTCGAACCGCTTCATTCAACCGGGGGTAAAGCGTCGGCTCTCCCATAACGTGGAAATGGACCTGCTCGACGAGTCCCACGGCATCCCGAAGGATCTGCTCAAGGAGGGAGAATTCCATCTCTCCCCGCGGGCGGACGGTCTTCCCATCGGGGCAGAACTCACAGGAGAAATTGCAGAGGTTCGTAAGCTCGACGTGAATCCGCCGGATCGGCAGGCGAATCGCCCCGATAGCCGTCTCCTGGTCAGGGGCCATCGACCCTAGCCTTTTCCGTTTCGCCAGATTCGACCCAACGGACATCCGGGCCCAGTCGAAGATCGAAGGCATCCGGTGGGAGCGTGGGATTCAGGACCATGTTCGAAAAAATCGTTTCCGTCCTCTCGCCCCCTGTCCCCTCGAAAACGACGCGGCGTAGCGTCATTCCCTCCTCTTCGTTATATATCGAGATGGAAGCAACTGACCGCGACAGCCATCTCCCCTTGGGAACAAGCTTCAGGAGGAAATACCCTTCTCCATGGAAAAGATCGACCTGGAAGCGTCGTTCCAACTCCGTCAGGGAGAGCGACAACCCACTGGCGAGAAAATCCATGGCCCCACGCGAGAAGGGACTGTCGGCGAGAAATTTCTTTTCCGCTTCCTTCCGGGAAGGGTAATACGTTGTCATCGTCCGGCCATCCACCACGATGATCACGGGGTCGGGCCGCACAACCTCCCACCGCAGAAAATCCGGTTTTCGGTAAACCAATGTCCCCTCGGTAACCACCTCCCCCCGAAGGGATGGGTGACGCTTCCGTTGAACAACGGAAGCCTGCAACCCGGTTATCCGGTCCTGGCGTTCTCTGGCTTTTTCGAACCAGAGTGAACGATCGGCCCCGTGTAGGAGCTTCTCCTCCTTGTCAACCGTCGCGAAACACGCGGTGCGCTCCATCCAGAGTGCGAACAGTAGCAATGCGAAGCCCAAGACGATTTTCTTCGAGGATACCGCTCCGCACGTTGAAACCCGGCTACACACCGACAAATTGCTTCTCCACACGATTCCTGAAATTCGGGCCGGAATTGTACGTGCAAAACGGATAGATCTTGCCGTCTGGCGCAGAATAGTGGACGCCACAGCGCGAAACCCGCTCCAGGTCAAAATTGTATGCATCCATGAAGTGCATCCCCATGACGTAAAACGTCTTGTACGTGTGTCCGCGGTACTTCTCTTCCCAGGAGTATCTCTTGTCCGCGAAACCGTCGAGGGTCTTGAGAAACCTGTAGAAGGATAGGCCTTCGGGAGCCTTCTTCCCATTGAAGAACCGGTTGAATGCCTGAAGGATCCTTATCCCGGATAACGATTTTACACTTAGCCTTCCCACGGCCCCGGAAAGACGGTCCACCTCCTTCAGGAGGCCGAGTAAATCCAGGAACCGGGTCACCGGAACCGCCTTCCGATGCCCATCGACGAAAAGCAGCGTCATTAGCCCGCAATGGGGATGACAAGCCTGGTTCACCGGTGTCGTCCCCGAGATCGAGCCGGCGAATCGAACGAGCGGCACGGCGGAGTTCAACGGAAACCAGTCCTCCAGGGGATCCGTGACACCAGTCTGATTGCTGAACTCCCTTGCGAGATCCGCAAGCGTGAACCGAAGGCGCATCCTCTCCTCTTCGGGATAGCGACCGGTGAACGTTATCGGCTGAAAGGAGATTCCGGAAACGACATCCAGATGCTCGAACGCCATGCGGAACAGGTCGCCGATCTGGTGATCGTTGACTCCCCGGATGATCGTCGGCACGAAGACGATGCGAAGTCCCGCCTTCCGGGCGGACTCGATCGCCTTCTGCTTGGCTTCCAGTAAAGGTACCCCCCGGATTTTGACGAAGACGTCGTCGGTCACCCCGTCCATCTGGAGGTAAAGGTACTGGAGACCCGCCTCTCGCGCCTTGCGTGAATATTCCACGTCGCCGAATCGCAGACCGTTCGTGGCCGCCTGAATGTGGGAGAACCCCATTTCGCGCGCAGCGGACAGGATTTCCAGAAATTGCGGATGCAAGGTCGGCTCGCCTCCGGTGAATTGGATAGCGAACGCTGGAGCTGGACGTTGTCCACGGAGTCGTCCCATCGATTCGACGACTTGATCGAATGAAAGTTCGTACGGGGATCGGTTCGCGTCAGCGAAGCACACGTTGCAGGAGAGATTACACCGGGACGTAAGATCGACGTTGGCCAGCGACGTATGGCCCGTATGATCCCCGCAGATTCCGCACCCTTCGGGACAGCTAAGGTCGCTGTCCCCCGACGGGTTTGAAAAACCCCTGCCATCGCCGAAATACCACTGTTCCATTCGGAGGTACATCCGCGAGTCGGAAGACACAATGTCGGAGAATGTCCCGTGAGACGCGCAGGTCTTTCGCATCACGACCCGCCCGCCCTCCTCCTCGACCTTCGCGGGAAGGATGTCAAAACATTCGGGGCACAGAGATCGGGTGAACTTCGGAAGAGAAATCGTAATTGGGGACGCTTTCCTACCGGTAAGCGTCGTGTCGATCGTTCCCGCCGCGATTTTATCCCTGGAAAAGCTCATCTTCCCCGCTTCCCCTCATATGATTGGTTTCCCCCGTCAGATCGGGACGAAATTATACCACTGGTCCGGGAATCTCCTGATCATCGACTCAAGGGCGCGCGCAAGCCGGCGTGCGCACGTTTCGTCGTCGGTTTCCTCCGCGACGAACGGAGGTTCTACGAATCCCTTGTAGCCGTCTCCATCGCGAACGATGAAAGCGGGCAAGATCACGGCGCCCGTTGCCCGGCTGAGCGTGAAGGGACCGCGGGGGAAATAGTGCGGTTTGCCGAAAAACTCCACCCGAACTCCTTCTTCTTCGCGGGAACGGTCGACAAGCATCGCCACCATCTCGTTCCTCCGCAACGCGGATAAAACCTCCAACGCCGTGAAAGGCGACCCATCCATGACAATCGTATGGATGTCGTAACGGTTTCGGTAACTCTCCCGGATGGCATCTACCTGCGGAGCATCGTCTGGCAACGTCACGATATTCACTTTCCTCCCGATCCTGGCGAAATAGAGGGCACCCAGTTCCCAGTTTCCCAGATGTCCGGTGACCAGGATCTGCCCCTTTTGCGACCGGAGAGCCGTTTCGATATTTTGAATTCCTTCGATCTCACGGATCGCCCTGTCGAGACTCTCAGGGGATATCTCCTTGAAACGTCCGTAATCGACGAGATGGCGGGCGTAATTCCGAAAAACTCTCCTTACGAGAGATGTCGCCTCCTTTTCGGCAATCCCGGGGAAAACCCCCTCGAGATTCCGCCGGACGTTCTCGCCTCTTGCCTTGTAACGGAAAAACGATGCCTCCCCTATAAGGTCCGCGATGAGGTAAAGAAACCCCTTTGGCACACGATTGGCCACGGTGAACCCAATACGGTAGAAGGCGGGGGTGGAGAGGACGTGCCGGAAGGATGACGTGGTCTCGATCGGATGGCGTTGTTTACGCCTTTTCTCCGCTTCGGACGTCATATTGACATTATTATCACACATCCGTGTCCTTCGAATTGCGACGACACGCCCTTTCGGGAATTGGGTGTTACCATTAATTTCATAGCAGACGCCTCAAGGTGGAGAAAACCTATCTTTCACGCATTCCTTGCGATCCTGTTCCCGTTCCTTTCGTGTTCCCAGAAGCTGCCGATCGACGAGGGGAGGATCGTGGGGGTGGGCCGCCGGGAGACGGGGCCGCCGAATCGGCCCCTGCGCCTGCGGCGTCTTACCAGGCGAAGTCACAACACCGGAGGAGGCCCGATATGGCGAACGAAGAGAACCGCGTGATCTCGCACATCCGCGCCCAGATGAAATCCGCCCACTGGCT
>Ga0209253_10002001_pt1 | contig 17943 bp, 15 predicted proteins | sample FrelakmetBRP12BR_FD_187145 | JGI IMG/M metagenome (GOLD analysis project Ga0209253, IMG submission 187145) | Freshwater lake sediment microbial communities from the University of Notre Dame, USA, for methane emissions studies - BRP12 BR (SPAdes)... | ecosystem: Environmental > Aquatic >... | reverse complement strand
CCCGGCCAGCGCGCACGAGACGCTCGACTTCGTCCGCCAGCTGGCGGACGAGGGCATGACCGTCCTGATGGTCGAGCACCGCGTCGAGGACGTGCTGCGCATCCGCCCCGACCGCGTGCTGTACATGGCCGATGGCTGCATCCGCTTCCTGGGACCGGCGCAGGCCATGACCGAGGTGGTCAACTACCGCGATGTCAAGCTGCCGGCGCCGCTGATCATCGCCCGTTCCCGGCTGGAGCCGGCGCCGGTGCCCTTTGAGCCGCGGCTCAAGCCCTCACCGCCTTCGGAGGGCGAGGCGATGGTGCGCTTCGAGCACGCCACCTTCGCCTACGAGCCCGGCCAGCCGGTGCTGCACGACGTCTCGCTCGACATCCGCCGCGGCGATATCATCGCCGTGCTGGGCCCCAACGGGGCCGGCAAGACCACGCTCATCAAGCACGCCATCGGTCTGCTCAAGCCGACCGAAGGCCGGGTGCTGGTGGGCGGGCGCGACACGCACGCGCTGAGCGTGGCGCAGGTGGCCGCCACGCTGGGCTACGTCTTCCAGAGCCCCAGCCACATGCTCTTCGCCCCCACCGTGCACGACGAGCTGGCCTTCGGGCCGCGCAACCTGCGCCACGATCCGGCGCAGATCGAGAAGGAGGTGATCCACGCCCTGGACGTCGTCAACCTCCCTGGCCGGGAGAACGATCCGCCGCTGGCGCTGTCCTTCGGGCAGCAGAAGCGCGTCAGCATCGCCGCCGTGCTGGCCATGCGCAGCCGCATCCTGGTGATGGACGAACCGACCGCCGGGCAGGACTACCGCAACGTGCTCGACTTCATGGACTCGATCCTGCAGATGCCCGGCTTCGAGGCGGTGCTGTTCATCACGCATGACGTCGACCTGGCGGTGATCTACGCCAACCGTGTGCTGCTGGTCAGCGACGGCCGGCTGGTCGCCGACGGCCCGCCGGCCGAGGTGCTGGCGGACCCCGAGCGGCTGCGCCGCTGCCGCGTCGTCCCGACGTCGCTGCTCGAGCTCAACCTGCAGCGCCACCCATCGACCGGGCGCTTCCTGCGGGCCGAGGAGCTGGCCCACGCCGCCTGACACCCGCGGCGCCCACCGTATCTCGTGAGGAGGATCATCATGGATCGCAAGACGCTCTCGGTACTGCTGGCCCTGGCCGCCGTTCTCGTCTTCTTCCTGGGCATCATCTGGATCGGCGGCATGCTCAACCCCAGCCTGCAGCTGGATGAGACCGCCCTGCTGCGCTTTGTCTTCGTCGGCATCGGCCTGGTGATCGTGTTCGTCATCTACTGGCTGACGAAGGCCAGCGGCATCTGGCAGGTGGGAACGCGCGAGGTGGTCTACATGGCCATCGGCGCGGCGCTGTACGCCGTGTTCTCCTACCTGTTCAACGGCACCGTCTTCGTCGTCCCGTCGGTCAGCCAGGTGGCCCTGCGCCCGGCGATCGTCATCCCGATGTTCTTCGGCTACACCTTCGGTCCGGTGGTCGGCTTCTTCAGCGGCGCGGTCGGCAACATGTTCGGCGACGCGCTGACCGGCTTCGGGCTGTCGCCGCAGTGGAGCATCGGCAACGGCCTCGTCGGCCTGGTCGCCGGCCTGGCACTGCTGTACCCGGACAAGAAGAAGAGCCTGAACAACGTGCTGATCGCCGGCGGTGTGCTCACGCTCCTGGCGACGGTCATCTACTTCATCGGCCGCAGCACGCCGAACATGCTGTTCTTCGATGTGCCCAACAATATCTTCGGTGACCAGCCGATCACGCTGATCGCCGGCCTGTCGGTGCTCATCGGCTTCGTGCTGGTACTGGCGGTGCGGTTCCTGTTCGGTGCCAACATCGACGTCGGTGCGGCCGTCACCTGGTCGATGCTCGGCAACCTGATCGGCATCGGCTTCGCCGCCGTCTCCGACATCTGGATCAACGGCTACCCACCGGTAGCGGCGATCGTCGGCGAGTTCATCCCGGCTGCCGGGCCGAACCTGATCTTTGCCGCCGTCCTGGTCCCGCTGCTGGTCGGCGCCTACGCCGCCATGCGGCGTCAGTCCGGGCGCTAGAGTCGCGCACGCGCTCTCTCCTGCGGCGGATCCTTCCCGGGTCCGCCGCAGGACCGGCGCGGGAGATAGCATGCTCGTCAGTTGGCGCTACCGGCCCCGGCCCGGCTCGGTCGTCCAGAGTCTCGATCCTCGAGCCTGGATGATCTTCTTCGCCTGCTTCCTGGTGGCGACGGTGATGACCTGGGACCTGCGCCTGTTGCTCCCGCTGCTGGCCATCGCCCTGTTCTTCATCCTGACCTCGCGCCTGACCTGGCGCGACACCCGCCGGGCGTGGCTGTTCATCGCCGGCTTCGTCGTCTTCTTCTCCGTCCTGACGCTGCTCACCGGCCGCGGCGGGATGGAGCACTACACCGTCGAGCACGTGATCACGACCGTGCGCTTGCCGTTCCGCCTCTTCGGTTGGACGCCGACGCTGGTCGTCTCGTCCGAGCGGTTGCTGTTCTCCCTGAGCATGCTGGTGCGCGTTTTCGGCCTGGCATCCATGACGGTGCTGATACCGTACTGCATCAACCCGGCGCTGTACGGGGTCACCTTCCGCGGGCTGGGACTGCCGGACAAGTTCGCCTACGCCATGGACTTGACGATGCGCTTCATTCCGACCTTCGGCCGCGATTTCCAGCTGACGATGGATGCGCAGCGAGCGCGGGGGTACGAACTCGAGAAGCTCGAGGGCGGGTTGTTGGCGCAGGTGCGCAAGCTGGCGCCGCTGCTCGTCCCGGTGACGATCCACGCTATCATGGGCAGCGAGGACATCATCGATGCCATGGACCTGCGCGCCTTCGGTGTGCAACCGCGCACCTGGCTGATCCAGTTGATCTATCGGCGCCGTGACCGGATCCTGATCGCCCTGGGCGTGATGCTGATGGTGGCGTACGTGGCGTTCTCTCTGATCGGCTTCGGCCGCCTGTGGGTGCCGCAGGCGCTGCAGGCGTTCCCCGTGCTGGGCGGCTGATGCCCGGCCTCATCCCTGTCTAGGCCGTCCCCCCCGTCGGCCAGCCGTCGTTCCTCATCCGATCCTGGGTTTCTTCAGCGCCGCCTGCATCGTCTTGCGGTAGTCATCCACTGCCTTGCGGCCGGCGCTCGTCACGCGAACCATCGTGCGCGGCTTCTTGCCCACGAAGCCCTTGTCGACCTCGACGTAGCCCGCCTCCTCCAGTTTGCTGACGTGGGACGACAGGTTGCCCCACGTCAGCTCCGTGGCGTTCAGGAGGAACAGCGCATCCGCTTCCTTGAACCCGTACAGGTACATCAGGATCATCAGCCGCGCCGGTTCATGCACCACACGGTCCACGCCGCCAAGATCACGCAGCCCCTGCGCCTTGGCCTTCCCCATGTCAGGCCTCGGCTTCCTGGACGGGGTATCTCCGCAGCATGCGCACCAAGAGGAAGGCGCCGATGAGCAGAATCACTCCGGAGGCGATGCCTAGAGGCAGGTTGAAGACCTCCGGTCCGCCGCGGTACAGGATGACTGAGATCAGGTACGCGCCACCCACCAGCCATCCGTACAGGAAGAGCCGAGGCACGCCGAACAGATAGCCGGGGGCGCTGAACAGCCCGACCAGCACCAGCAGCGCCACAATCTCCACTGTGTAGGATCTCACCTTCGCCAGGGAAACGGCGGCGGCGGGGCCGGCCGACGACACGGGGCTGACGAGCGTCACGATGACCAGGCCCACGGTCAGCGCCACCAGCGCGAGGGTGACGGCCAGGATCCCTTTTCGCGCCGGCGTGTATCGGGCCTTCACAAATCCAAGACGTGGCGCCGAGATCCTACGCCGGAGAAGGAAGAAGATCCCCGTCGCCAGGAGAAGCAGGCTGACGAACAAGGCCAAGTTCCACTCTGGCCCAAGCCACTCCCGGCTGATCGGGTAGATCGCCAGCAGCATGAAGGTCGTCCCAAAGAGCAGGTCCACCAACCCGTCCTCGAAGGACAGCAGCTTCGCGGTGCGCTTCTGAATATCGCTCAAGCTCGGAGTCTCGGACATCGCATTCTCTCCTTCGGGGCCCGTCGCCCGGCCCATTCACTTTGCGATGCAAAGTTCTTGGCGCTATTGTGCGCCTAAGTCAGGTCGTTGTCAAGGCCCACTTTCCCGCTCGGCCAGCATGGGCGGGCCGCTGGACCGGTCGCCCGCCTGAGCCAACCGCGGATCTGGCTTCCTGCACAGCAGGCAGGCCGGGATGCAATCGAAGGCACCTCCCCGGTTGCTCGTGCGCGGCCCATCCCCTACAATCGTCGGTGGTCGCCTCCCTTCCACAGGCGTTCCGCGTTCCCGCCCTGGCGCAGGTCCGGAGACCGAGTGGTGCCTCTTCCCCTACCGCCAACTCCGCCATCAACGGCGCAGCGGCCCTGTTCTGTCCACCGGCTGCCACCACCGCACCGTCAGCCCGGCTCATGTCACAGAAGGCCTTTCTCCACGTTGGAATGGTAGAGCGGCCTGGCACCGAGGATTGACGGTCGGCCTTGCCCGCGTTCGGCGCCACGCCCACCTGACAGGAGAGCAACATGACGGCTTCAAAGCGCTCCACCCGGCTCCTCCTCGTGCTCGTCGGAGTGGCAGTTCTAGCCTGCGTGGTCCTTGGCCTGTTCTTTGGATACCAGTACCTTCGGCGCGGGCAGGACTACACGGGCCGCCCCTTGGTCCTGGTCTACAGCCCAACCCGCGGCGAACGCGTTGCGCTCGGCCATGGCGTGCCAACGCTGGCCATGGCGCGCTCGCACTCTGGGATCACCCGGATGGAGTTGTGGGCCGAAGGGAAGATCGTCGCCACGCAGGAGGCGCCGGACGGCGAGACGCTCTCCCCGATGACCCTCGCCGCCGCCTGGATTCCAACCACCCTTGGCCGGCACACCATCACCGCCCGCGCCTTCACGGCCAGGGGACTGGCCGGGTACGCCTCGGTGAGCGTGGAGGTGATCGCCGAAGAGACGGCATTGGGCAGCCACATGGTTGCCGAAGGGGAGAGTCTGGACAGCATCGCTGCCGATTACGGCGTCGGGGCAGACGAGCTGGCGGGGCTGAATCCTGATCTGCCCGCCTCAGGCCCGGCGGCAGGCAGCGAACTCATCGTGCCGCTGGAGAACCTGCCCTCCGACGGGCCTCCGACACCCGAGGACTCCGCCGAACCGGCGCCCGATACGACCGCCCCGCTGGCGCCCGGGAGTCTGCTCGGCGGAGCTGTTGAGCTCTCGCGCCCAGTTACCCTCCGCCTGGAAGCACTCAAACTCGAAACCCGCGCCGGTTACGAGTCCCTTCACTGCTACGCCAGCCTCGGCGACCGCCAGCCTGGGTGGTATCCCGACGCGGACGGCGACCCGGCGACAGACGAATCCTTCGCCCGGCTAAGCGAGACCGCATGGGACATCGCGGCGCACTTCTCCGGTAGTGCGGCGCCGATCATCTTCTGGCCGGGCGGGGCGGACCTGCCGTTCAACATCACCTGCGTCGGCGTGCGCCTCGGTGGGTCGGATGCGGTCGAGCTCGGCCGCCTGGCACTGGCCATCCCGCCCACCGATTGGGACGGTGAACGCCGGCGGGCGAGCGCCGAAGGCGAGGGCGGCTTTGTCCTGGAGTACATCGTCGGACCTGCGGATAGGGAGCCCAAGGGGCTCGACTCGGACATGGCGGTGCCCCAGAACCTGCGCTACGACGACCGCCGCCAGTCGCTGCGTTGGGACTACACACCCAACACGGAACCCGAGGCCGAACCCGAGATCGACGGCTTCCTGGTCTTCCTCAACGAGAACGTCGTGTTTGAGGTGCCTGCGGATGAGCGCGAGAGCCGGCTGCCCGAGGAGTGGCTGGTGCCGCCGTGCGGCGAGGCGTACGACTTCAGCCTGCGCGCCTTCCACCGCCCCTACCCCGACGGCGCCTACTCCGACGCCTCCAATACGGTGACCCTCGCCGGCGGCGAACCGGGCACCGAGGCCTGCAACCGCGAGGTCCTGGTGAGCTTCAAACGGCTGAACGTCTATGACATGGGCAACGACGGGGACGGTGACCCTCGCGCCATGGGACCGATCAACGGCTTTGCGAGTGCCAATGGCGCCCTGCACGCCTTCGGCAACCCCCCGAGTGTCAGCATCTTCAATGATTCCAACTTCAATCTGGACACCTTCTTCTGGGACGACTACTCCGAAGCCAACGTGTTCCTGGTCCCACTGGCGGAAGGGGAAGACCTGCAGATTGGCTTCCACATGGCCGACCACGACCGGCGCGGCTGGTACGACAATGCCATATGCACCGGGGGGCAAACGCTCCGCGATTCTGATCTCCTCTCCGGACCTGTCGAAGGCAGCTTCGACGCCAGACGCAATTGGGAAGACGAGGTTCGCTGCCGCATTGAGTACACCATCGAACCGGCGCCGGGCAGCCCGGTCGGTGTCGCCGGCGGCGGCATGCTCCTGCCCTGGCTCGACCTAGTCAATGTGACCCAGGACGAGCCGACCGGCGAGCTTCAGCTCCACATCCGCAATACCGGTACCGCCGCCTGGGCCAACCATGACCTGGAGGTGCGCGTCACGAACCGCGACGGGGAAGAGGTGGGGACGCACACCTGGCCGCTGGTATACCTAGACGCCTTGGGACCGGAGGTCGTCCTGCAGGACGCGGCGCTCACGGCCGAATCGGCGCAGGCGGTGTGCGTGCACCTCGACCCGAACGACCGGGTGTTGGAGAGTCTGGAGAGTACCGGGACCCTCCACCATGGCCCAGTGTGTCCGTCCCTCCCCGATCTCATCATCGAAGGCGTCGAGTACGAGGGCAATGACTCGCGGCTGCAGGTGACCGTGCGCAACATCGGCGACGGCACCGTGGAGGACCAGGTGGTATCGGTGGACTTGCTGCGCGCCGATGGGGAGAGGATCACAGCTCCGATCCGCCCGACCGTGGCGCTCCTTGAGCCAAACCAGTCAACCGTGATCCCATGGCCTTCCATCGATCCGGATGTCCGCCAGGCCATGCTGGAGGGCTACACCGTGCGCCTGAACGCGGATGGCCGACTTCTCGAAGAGGACCCGACCAACAACGACTACACGGTGCCCGCCGGGCAGCGGATCTGGGTGCAGTTCCTGCGCAGCTGGGTGACGACGTTCTTCCAGGACTGGCGGTTCGGCTACCCGACACACCACTTCGTCGTGTCGTTTTCCGCCAGCGTAGTCGGGGGCGGGAGCTCCCAGCCGATCGGCAACTGGAGCCAGGACTTCGACTGGAAGCCGGAGACGGATGACGAGTGGGGTGGCGAAGACTGCGGCGAGTGCAAGACATCCCAGGTGACCCTCGGTGGCGATGAGCGGCTGGTGATCGGGGCCGCGGCGTCCGTCCGCAAGGCCGGGTCCGCCACAAGGCACGGCCTGGGCAGCTTCGTGACCACCATCGACGTCCGCGACCCGACTCAAACGTATCCCCTGTTCTATGGAGAGGACTGCGGGCAGAACATGTCAACCGGGTCGTACTGGCCCATGGTGGACGTAACCGACGTGGGCGACTACTACTTGCCCCGCCAGTGGGGGGTGATGTACTGCGTGCTGCGGGAGCGGGAGCGCTAACCCGAATCCCGGCGCGTCCACGGCCCGAGTCGGATGGAAAGCCAGTGGCTGAGTCCTGGCGGCTGATTCGGGTGACATGGTCGGAAGGTCCGATGGGCCATCGCGGAGAGCGGATGCCCGGTTTGCATTGGCCGCCCGTTGTCCGTCGCCGCACGCCACACGCCACACCCGTCGGGCGCTGCCCGGAAGACAGGCCAAGCCACAGGGCTCCCAAAGGGGAGCCCCTTGCCGTACTTTCGGATCGTCGCTACGCCTCACCCGCGCAGCAGCCTGTCCTCATCCACACCGAAGCGCTGCAACACGGCGCGCACTTCGTCGCGCGTCGGCACGTTGCGCCCGGTGCCCAGCTTCTGCACCTTGGCCGCACCGACGGCGTTGGCCAGTGTGCCGAGCGCCGGCAGCGGCAGCCGCCGCAGGAAGCCATCGATCACGGCTGCATCCAGGCTGTCGCCGGCGCCGGTCGTGTCGAGCGCATCCACCGGATAGCCGCCCGCCAGGTACACCTCGTCCTGACGCACGAGGAAGCAGCCTGCCACGCCGCGCTTGATCACGACCAACTCGGGTCCGAGGGCCAGAATCGCCTTGGCCGATTCCAGCGGATCCGATCGCCCGCTGATGCGCTGGGCCTCATCTTCGGTCGCCAGCACCACGGTCGCCCGCCGGCATGCCGCGGCGTGCCAAGCATTGTCCAATGCCGGGTTGCCCGGCCCAGGATCGAAGAACGACGGCACGCCGGATGTGCGAGCCCCTTGCAGTCCTTCCAGGATCAGATCGGCCTGACGCGTGTGATCGACCCAACCGTCCACGAACAGCGCTTCGGCCTTCTGGATCCGTTCGGCCCACTCCGCCGGCAGCGACGGCAGATACTGGCGTCCCGGAAAGCCAAGATACGCCGGCTCACCGTGCGCGTCGACGATCACACCGGCGACGGCCGTCGTCGCCTGCGCCGAAGCGATCACGCCGCTGACGTCGATGCCTTCGGCCCGCAGGTCGTCGAGGATCCAGCGCCCGGCGCGATCATCGCCGATCTCACCCAGGTGTCCGACCGATAACCCCAGCCGCGCGGCGGCGATGGCGGTGTTGGCCGCCCCGCCGGGGCCCAACTCGAAGTACGAGACGCGCTGCATGCCTCCGGCCTGAACCGGGAAGGACTCGATCCGCAGGCTGAGGTCCGCCAGCAGGTCTCCCAACACGATGATCATCTCGACCGCATCCTTTCAGTGTCGCACTTCGGCCAGTTGCGCGGCGAAGGCTTCCGGCGTGCGCACCATCGTATCCCAGCCGAGCCCCAGCGCCAGCTGCACCAGTTCCGGCGGCTCGACCTGGGCCTGCCGAAGGAGGTCGACGCGGCGCAGCACATCGGGTGCTGGGCCGTCGGCCAGGATATGCCCACCGGCCATCACGGCCACGCGGTCGAAGTGCATCAGGCAGAAGTCCAGGTCGTGCGTGATGCTGACCAGCGTGCGGCCCTCAGCGTGCAGCCGGTCGACGAGCGCACCCAGACGTTCGACGCCCTGCGCGTCCTGCCCAATCGTCGGCTCGTCGAGGACCAGGGCCGGCGTGTGCATCGCCAGCGCCGCCGCCAGCGCCACGAGCTTGCGCTCCGGGACCGCCAGGTCGTACGGATGGCGGCCGATCGCCTGGCTCAGCCCAACGTCGTCCAGCGCCTGCTCGACCCGCCTCCGCACCTCGGCCTCGTCCAGGCGCAGGTTGCGCGGCCCGAAAGAAACTTCGTCGCGCACGCTGCGGGCGAACAATTGATCATCCGGGTTCTGGAACACGAAACCGACGTGCCGGGCAAGCTGCGCCACAGTCTGTCGGCGCGAGTCCTCTCCATCTACCAGCACCGTTCCCACCGTCGGGCGCAGCAGTCCGTTGAACAGCTTGACCAGCGTCGTCTTGCCGGCGCCGTTCTCCCCCACCAGCGCCAGCGCCTCCCCCGACCCGACGGTCAGGTTGACCCCGTCCAGCGCCACCACGCCGGTCGGATACTGGAAGCGGACGTCGCGAAGCTCGAGCCTCACCGCAGCACCTCGAGCGCTTGATCGAGCGTCACCGGCAGGATTGTGCCCTCGGCGACCAGCCGGCGCTGGCGCGCAGCCTGTACCGCACGCGTGAACTGGGTCGCCCCAACGCCCCATGGTTGGTCCACCGCCTCGGCGAGCACGCGGCGCGGCAAACCATCGGCTACCAGCCGCCCGGCGTGCAGCACCAGCAGCCGGTCGACAAAGGCCGCCAGCCAGCCCAGCTTGTGTTCGGTCAGTACGATGGTTGTCTCGCGCGAGCGCGCCAGCCCGCGCAGCACCTCGAACGCGGCCCGCGTCCCGGCCGGATCGAGCTGCGAGGTGGGCTCATCCAGCACCAGGACGCGCGGCTGCATGGCCATCACGGCGGCAATCGCCAGCCGCTGCTGCTCACCACCGGAGAGCGTGAACGGCGATCGCTCCGCCAGGCCGTCGAGCCCGGTGGCCCGCAGCGCGTGCATGGACCGCTCGCGCATCGCCCCCGGCTCGACACCCAGGTTCTCCAGCCCGAAGGCGACCTCCTCCAACACCGTGTAGCGCGCTCCGCTGATCTGGTTGAAGGGGTTGTGGAACACCAGCCCGACGTCGGCGGCCAGATCGCTGACCGGCGTGCGCCGCACGTCATGCCCGCCGACCTGCACCTCGCCCTCCATCGTTCCGCCGAAGAAATGCGGGATGTAGCCCGTGAGGGCGTAGCACAGCGTCGACTTGCCCGCGCCGTTGGCACCGACCACGCCGACCAGCTCGCCGGCCTCGATGGACAGGTCGATGCCATCCAGCGCCGGCCGGGCCGTCTCGGGGTAGCGGTAGCGCAGGCCGGAAACGGTGATCACGCAGCCCTCCACAGCATCAGGCGCGCGGCCACAAGCGCCAGGCCGGCCAGAAGCAGGACCCGGCGCAACAGCGCCTGCCCGCGCGTGTCGCGTAAGCTGATCAGGCTGGTGCGCCGGCCGGCACGGTTGAAGGCGCGCGCCTCGAGAGCGATGGCGCGCTCCTCGATCTCCATCAGGCTGCTCAGGATCAGCGGGCCGACCAGCGGGGCGAACGCTCGCAGCCGAACGATCAGGCGCCCTTCGGTCTCCAGACCGCGCGACCGTTGGGCATCCAGGATCGAGTGCGCCCGGGCCTGAAAGGTGGGGACGATCTGCAGCGCCGTGACGACAATGTAGGCGATCTGGTTCGGCAGGCCGCGCGCGACCAGGGCACGCATCAGGGCGTCCGGCCGGGTGACCATCATCAACAGCGTAGCCGCGCCGAGCCCGACCAGCAGCCGCGAGCTGAAGAGCAGTGCCACAAGCAAGCCCTCAAGCGTGTAGCGGAACGGCCCCAGGCGGAGCAGCGCGGTGGGGCCTGGCGTGAAGAAGCCCTGGATCAGCACCAGCGAGATGAAGAATGGCGTCATAACGCGAAGGCATGTGCGCAGAAAGGCGCCCAAGCAACGGCCCCAGGCTGCCAGCGGGAGCAGCAAGCCGAGGAATACGGCCAGCACCGCCAATGTGGTGGGCATCGCCGCCGCGGCCACGAGGGCCAACAGCATCAGCGTCAGCTTGGTCAGGGGGTGCAGCGCATGCAGCCCGGTCGGCGTCCGAGATACCTCGCTGTTCACGGCGGGTTGCAGCGCAGACGCATCGGCGGCATGGGCGGAATCCGGGGCGCGGACCAGTGGTGCCGCGCCCCGGACAAGGGGGGCTCGCTTTCGGCCTAGCCGCTGCGTGCCTTCAGGTTGGTGAAGCGCGCCAGGAAGCGAAGCGGCAGCGCGCGCAGCACCAGGAACACGATCAGGTAGGTCGCCATCTTGTCCATCGGGTCGGAGAATGTCCCCTGGGCGATGTTGGCGCCCAGCGAGTCCAGGCCGATGGAGCGCGCCATGGCAACAATCACGTCGGTGCCGCTGCCCATCACCCCGCCGAACACGTACGTGGCGATTGGCGCTGAAAGGATGGCGGCGGTGAGGCCGGTGATCAGCCCGGCCAGGATCGCTTTCCACCACACGTTCGGCCAGCCCGCACGCCCGAAGACGCCGGCCAACGCGCCGATGATCGCCGCCACACCGGCGAAGGCGAAGGCGGGCGTGTACCATCCGGCGAGGGTCCAGATCGCATTCGACAGGAAGCCGGTGAGCGCTCCGGCCCACGGCCCGGCCAGCACGCCGACCAGGATCGTGCCAATCGAGTCGAGGTACAGCGGGACCTTGACGAACAGCGCTAACTGACCGACGGCGATGTTGATGGCGATGGCGACCGGGATCAATACCAGCGTCATCGTGCCGAAACTCCGTTTGAGGCCATCCATGCTCTCTCTCCTCCTCGCTACGCACGTCCGAGAGCTACTATACGGCAAAGGCATGGGCGTGTAAAGCCGGGCCCTTCGCGGCGCGCGTCACAAGCGCGCACCGGCCTCCACCGGTTTGATTCGCACAGGGTCTCTGATACCGGCCGCTCACAGGCGTCGCCGCGCTCACAATCATGCTGGACGAGGCGCACGGGGATCCGGTCCCGCTCGCCGGACGGGATGCAAGCGCCCTCGCCCGTGACCGAGATGGTCGCCGTGGACCATCCGGATCTGCCTCGGCGGCGACGATGCTCGGCGTGGTCTACCGCGCCGCCGGGATCAGCCTGGCAGGCTGTTCGAGGTAGTAGTGGTAGACAGGCCGGTCGGCATAGGTGTGCGCCAGGCGATCATCCTGCTCGGCGCCTCGCGTGTAGGCCAGCAGAAGATCACCCTCGGCGAACGGCGGCGTGAGCGGCAGCAGCGCGCCGTACTCGGTCCACGATTGCGCCGGATGCACGATCACCAGTGCCTTGCCCAGCGACAGCAACTCGAGCGGCAGGCTGGCGGCACGCGTCATCCCGTACAGCCCGGTCATCTGGTGCAGGCGCGCCGGCAGGTAGAAGCCGACGTTCAGTGCCAGGAGCACGAGCACCAACGCGCTGACACTCAGCGACCGCCAGCGTTTCAATGGGACCGACCCCAGCCAGCCGGCCAGCGCGGCGATCCCTCCGGCGCTGAGGACGGCGAGTGCGCCCAGCGCCTCAACATAGTAGCGTGGGCCATACAGCCAGGCACCAACCCAGTAGGCAGCGTAGATCAGGACCAGCACCGGCAGCAGCGCGGCCAACAGCCAGGCTTCCGGCCGGCGCCGCAGCGCGAGCAACCCAATGGGGGCGAAGATCCAGGAGATGAATGGCCATCCAAACAGGTCATGCCGCCCGACCCGCAGGCTGAACTTGGTATTGATGCGCGCCAGGTTCAGCGTGTGGCCAGTCTCGGTCACACCATGGCCCGGGCCGAAGCCGATCCGGTCATAAGGCCACCACAGCGCGTATGGGTTGAGCAGTGGATCGCCGGTGAGCGCCCACTGCCATGCCAGGAGCAGACAGGCGGCGGCGAAGGCGATCAAGCCGACAGCGAGGACGGCTCGCTTCGCCGGACGTCCGCCCCGCGCCAGGATCCATAGGCCGTGAACGCCGAACGGCAACCCGATGCACACGGCGGTCAGCGGGCGCGTGAGGGCGAGCAATCCCAGGGAGAGGCCGGCCACGGCGATCGGCAGCCCGCGCGGCAGCCTCGGCGGTGTGCGGTCCGCGGACACCCCGTCCAGCCATCCTAATGTCAGCGTCAGGGTCAGGAACACGCTCAACGCGTGGGACATGAGCGAGGCGGACAGGAGCAAGAACATCGGCGAGGTGGCGACCAGCAGCGCCGCCAGCAGGCCAACGCCCGGACCGGCCAGTCGGGAGCCCAGGCGGTAGGTGAGCCACGCAGCCGCACCGGCCAGCAGCGCGTTCACCAACCACGGAACACCCAGCACAATGCCAAGCGACAGCAACGCCGGCCATCCCGGCGGGTACTTGCCGAAGCGCAGGCCCTCATGGTCGACAACGAAGGGCACCATGAAGGAACGCGGGAAGGACGGCGACGGCTGCGCGATCTGCCCATCGGCCATCACCTCGGCTTCCCACAGGTTGGCGAACTCATCCTCCAGGTGCGGGATGCGGTCGAAGACCGCCTGCGAGGCCCATGCCGCGGCCAGGCAGGTGCCCAGCGCGATCAGCGCCGCAAGCACGCCGGGCAGTCGCTTCACGCCGCCCCCTCGTTGAGAACGGACTGAATGACGGTCAGGGCAGTCTCATGCAGGAGGCCGTTGGAGATCAGGCTGCCATGGTTGCGGGTCAGCTCCCGCCCGGGGGTGAGATCCAGCGGGCGCCCGGCGAGGTCGGTCACGCGACCCCCAGCTTCTTCCACCACCAGCAGCCCGGCGGCGACATCCCAGAGCTTCTCCTTATAGGAAGGCTGGCGCTTCGGCAGAAGGCGAATCAACAGATCGGCCTGTCCCCCGGCGATGACCATGTATTTCGCCTGGCTGTCGAGACGGATCGGGCGAGTCGCCATCCCCAACCGGCGGGTGATGCGCGCCAGTTGCTCCGGATCGGTGTGGTCGTCCTCGACCGAGCACAGCAGCCTCGCTCCCAAGGGTGCTTCGCAGCCCGAGACCCTGAGGCGGCGTTCGCCGCTCCCTTTCAGGGGCACGACCCAGGAACCGGCTCCGCGCACGGCGATCACCACGCAACCGTCCTCCGCCGCTCGCGGGAGCAGGTCGACTCCCAAAGACGGCGCCGCCAGCGCGGCAACAACCGCCTGACCGGCTTCGATCAGCGCCAGCGCCACGACGTACTGGTCGCCGCGCAGGAAGCCCTTGGTGCCGTCGATCGGATCGAGCGCCCAGAATCGGTCTCCAACGCTCGCGCCGCCGTGATCGACCCAGGCTCGCACGCGTGCCGCGTCCGCCTCCGGCCGAAGCTGCCGGAGACGCTCGACAACCTGGTCCAGCGTCCCGGGGTCTGCCTCCAGCGTCCGGCTGTCCTCCTCGGCGACCAGCGGATCGAGCGGAAACTGCTCGGCCAGCCATCCGGCGATCAGCGCCTGCGAGGCGTAGTCCGCCACGGTCACCGGTGAGCTGTCCGCCTTGCGCAGCGGGGCCTTCCGGGTATCCCGGCGCACATCACGGCAAAGCCCGGCCGCGGCGCGCACCGCGTGCAGGGCGAACTCGGCCTCTCGGGCGTGATGGTCCCAGATCATCGGATACTCTTCGATACAATTCTAACCACTTCGCCGGAGGACTCCCGCATGCCGCGCTGGACGCTGCTTGCGCTGGCGCTTGGGATCGTCGCCTGCGCCGGACTGTCGAACGTCCCACCCATCTCGGTCGCACCTACGGCTCCGCCCACGCCAAGCGCGGCTCCGCCAGCCGCGGCGGAACCGACGGTGGTCCCGGCCTCACCTGCATTCGCGCCGGTCCTGTCGCTCCCGGACGCCTCAACAGCCGCCTGGGTTCCGGTCGTCAGCGGTCTGCGCCAGCCGGTCGATCTGCAGCACGCTGGCGACGGGCGGCTGTTCGTCGTCGAGAAGCCGGGGGTGATCCGCATCCTGCGCGCCGGGCAGCTTGACCCCGAGCCGTTCCTCGACCTGCGCGACCGGGTCGGCTCGGGCAGCAGCGAGCAAGGGCTGCTCGGCCTGGCCTTTCACCCGCGTTTCGCCGAAACCGGTGCGCTGTTTGTCAACTACACCGATGGTGCCGGCGACACCGTCATCGCCCGTTTCACCGCCTCGGGCGAACGTGCCGATCCGGCTTCGGCGACCGTGCTGCTGCGGATCCCGCAGCCCTTCGCCAATCACAATGGCGGGTCGATGGCTTTCGGCCCGGACGCTTATCTGTACATTGGCACCGGCGATGGCGGCTCGGCCGGCGATCCGCTGGGCAATGGCCAATCGCTCAACACGCTGCTGGGCAAGCTCCTGCGGCTGGACGTCGATGGCGGCGAGCCATATGCCATCCCGGCAGACAACCCCTTCGCTGGCAACGGTGATGCTTATCCGGAGATCTGGGCCTTCGGGCTGCGCAACCCGTGGCGCTTCGCGTTCGATCACCAGACAGGCGACCTGTACGTTGGGGATGTCGGCCAGAACCAGTGGGAGGAGATCGACGTGCTCCCGGCCGGCACGCCTGGCGGAGCCAACTTCGGCTGGAACGTGCGCGAGGGGCTGCACGCCTACGCCGACAATGGGACCAGCGGGTTCGTCGATCCGGTAGCCGAGTACGGACATGACCAGGGCTGCTCGGTCACCGGCGGCAAGGTCGTGCGCGACGCGGCTCTCCCCGAGTGGCAGGGCACATACCTGTATGGCGATTTCTGCTCCGGCCGCGTGTGGGGTCTGCGCCGCGCGGCCGATGGCGCCTGGGTCAACGGCCTGCTCTTCGAGACCGGCATGGGCATCAGCGCCTTCGGCGAGGATGCCGCCGGGCAGGTGTACCTGCTGGACTACGGCGGCGCGATCTACCGCCTGGCGCCGGCAGGCTAGCGCCGGCGCGTAACGCGCACGGCCCACCGCCCGAGTCTCGGGCTATGCCGTAAGGAGGGGCCGGCGAACGACAGGCTTCTCCGTGTTGTGCACCCGTGTTGGCGGGACCTCTTCACTCCCTGTATGCGACTAGCGGCTCTGGTCTGCGAACTTCCACCACAGATCTGTCGCCACCGCGCCCCCCAGCCCGGTCAAGACCACAATCACGTAGCTGATCGACGGCAGGGACTCCTTGCCCTGGGCATACATGCCCGGAATGCCCCACGGGAAGTAGTCACCCCAACCAGCTATCGCAACCAGGTTCGCCATGATCAGCGTCAGAATCGCAGCTCCGAGGGGTAGCAAGTACCCCCGTCCCACGCTGGCGAGGAGGGCGAATGGCACAACGACCGCAAACACCAGACAGGCTGTTACGGCCACGCTTCCGCCGCCCGCCAGAACCACGCCCATCGATCCACCTGGGAGCTTGACGATGACACCCATCACGAGGCCCAGAAGGAAGATGCCCATCGTCAGCACGCCGGACCAGAGTCCGACCACGACGAGTTTCGCCAGCACAATGCTCGACCGTGGCACGGGGACTGCCAGCATGTCCTTCAGGGTGCCATCGGCGAATTCGCGGCCAAACACCCAACTGATGATCAGGATGAACAGGAAGAAACCGGCCGCGGCAATGATCTGGGCAAACAACGCCAGGTAGGATGGCCAGTCTGTTGCGAAGTAGGCGGTCAGGTTGGCTTTGGCGCCAACGAGGCCGAGGTTGCGTGAGAGCTCAGGGTTCTTGGCGAGGAAGATCAAGGTGCCTATTCCCACAGGCATGAACAGCGACCCCAGGGCTGTGAACAGAGGCATCCTGGAGCGGATGGCCTTGCGCGCCTCGACCCAAACCATACCCGAAAGGTGATTCATCTCGCCTCTCCACCCACGCCCACCAGCCTGAGGAAATACTGTTCCAGCTCCTCCTCCTCCACGATCAAGTGCGTGGGCGGGAGGCCAGCCTGCACCAGCAGGCGATTGACTTCATCCGGAAGATCAACACTCGAGGGATCCCTCAACTCAATGGTGCCGTCCTGCAACACTTCGCTCGGCTGCCCGGCGGCCGACAGCGCCCGACGAGCCGCCTCAATGTCCCGCACCCGCAGCAGGAGCCGCCTGCGCCGATTCCGCTCCAGCTCGTCAACGTCGACCTCCTGGAGTAGACGGCCTTCGTGGATGATCCCAATGCGTCGGGCAAGCCGAGACACCTCAGCCAGGATGTGGCTTGACATGAAGACCGTCACGCCTCTCTCGCGGGTGAGCTCGAGCAGGAGAGATCGGATCTCGACAATCCCGGCCGGGTCCAGACCGTTGGCCGGCTCGTCCAGAATGAGCAACATCGGATCATGCAGCAGGGCTTTGGCCAACCCAAGCCGCTGTGCATTGCCGTGGGAGAGCGTGCCTGCCCGACGACCGGCGTAGGTCCCCAGCTCCAGACGTTCCATGATTCGCCCAACAGACTCAGGTGCGGTGCCCGGATGCAGGCGGCGGGCGACCTCCAGGTTCTCATACACGCTCAACTCGGGGTATGCGTAGGGCGTTTCCACCATGTAACCGACCGAAGCCCAGGGCTCCCGCATACCCATTCGAACCCTGGTCTGGAGCACCTCGGCAGATCCAGTCGTGGGTTTGATCATCCCCAACAGCATGCGGATCGTGGTTGTCTTCCCTGCACCATTCAGGCCCAGGAATGCGTAGACCTCGCCCTGGGCCACCCGCAAGGAAAGATCTTCAACGGCGACGACGTCACCGTAGCGTTTCCCGAGATGCTCCGTCTCAATCGACAAGTTCATCCTAGGCATCCCTTTGCCCGCTGGGCCGTGAGATGGATTGGGCTATTGGTCTGAGCGTCGACCTCGCCCCGGCAGAAAGCTGCGACCAGCGCTATGAGCCACGTTCGAGAAGTGCGAGGAGGACAT
>Ga0209253_10002000_pt1 | contig 17952 bp, 18 predicted proteins | sample FrelakmetBRP12BR_FD_187145 | JGI IMG/M metagenome (GOLD analysis project Ga0209253, IMG submission 187145) | Freshwater lake sediment microbial communities from the University of Notre Dame, USA, for methane emissions studies - BRP12 BR (SPAdes)... | ecosystem: Environmental > Aquatic >... | reverse complement strand
GGACTCTGATGTAAAAAGAAACTTGGTCATTCCCATCCTTGAACCTCCTTCATATAGTTCGGAGTAAAGAGTGATTGGTTCGGAGTAAAAGCTGTAAGAAGTTCTCTCCGAACTCCGAACACCGAACTCTAAACTCTATTATGTCATTCGTCGTAACACTGAAAAAAATCATTGGGGAAGAGTCTTCCCATCTCTTTCCTCAAAATATATTCGCCTTCTTTTGCCGAGTTCTTAATCATTAACTCGTTTAACAATTCCTTACAGTAATCCTGGTCGAGACCGCGAATCACCTTTTTTACCCGTGGGATTGCATAGGCATTCATGCTTAATTCGTCGAGTCCCATTCCCATGAGTATGGGTGTATAGAGCGGCTCCCCGGCCATCTCACCACACAGACCCACCTCAATCTTGTTTGTATGGGCGTTATCGACAGTCTGCTTAATAAGTCTCAATACTGCGGGGTGTAATGGCTCGTACAGGTAGGAAACATATTCATTAATCCTGTCTATCGCCAGTGAATATTGTATCAAATCATTCGTTCCAATGCTAAAGAAATCGACTTCCTTGGCAAGGATATCACTGATCATACACGCAGAAGGGACCTCGATCATGACTCCGATCCTGATGTTTTCGTTAAAATCGATTTTCTTCTTTCTTAATTCTTCCATACACTCATTGATAATCTCTTTTGTAGTGCGCACCTCATCGATACCCGACACCATAGGTATAAGAATGCGCAGTGGTCCGTAGGCACTGGCCCTGAGTATGCCCATGAGCTGTGCCTTAAAAAGGCCTATTTCCCGAATGCAAAGGCGGATTGCCCGCAATCCCATGGCCGGATTTATCTCTTTTGGTACTTCAATCTGGGAAGCAAACTTGTCTCCCCCGATGTCAAGGGTCCTCACTGTTACATACTGGAGTGATTTATTCTCGGCTAGTTTACGGTACACATGATAGTGGTCCATTTCTGTGGGCAGCGTTCTTCTCGACAGGTAGAGATATTCTGTCCGGTAAAGCCCGATCCCTATAGCGCCATATTTTTCTACGAGATCCATCTCTCCAAGGAGTTCAATGTTGGCTCCCACATTCAGGCGGAAGCCATCCTTTGTTTCTGCCTTTAGCCTTGCTATCTTCAGGAATTCCTTTTTCTGGCTCTTAAGGTGTAACTGTTTTGCTACATAGTCCTTCTGGACTTTCCTTGTAGGGTTAATAATGACAAGGCCGTCATCACCATCAACAATAATGTTGTCATTGTTCTTGACAAGGCTCGTTATATTGCCTGTCCCTACAACGGCGGGGATTTCCAAAGCCCTCGCGATGATGGAGGTATGGGATGTCCTTCCTCCTACGTCAGTGGTAAATCCGGATATCCTGTTCAGGTTAAGCTGAATGGTGTCTGCAGGGGAGAGATCATGGGCAACAATAACGACCTTGCCCCTCATTCCCTGCATGTCGATAACAGATTCCTTGCCCTTGACCATGATACGAATGAGCCTGTTGTATATGTATTTGATATCCAGGCCCCGTTCCCGTAAATAAGGATCTTCCACCTTCTCAAAGCCCGCAAGAAATCTCGATACAACAATTTCAAGGGCCCATTCAGCATTGATCTTTTCTGCCTTTATGGTATCGACCACCTCGTCGTGAAAGAGGGTGTCCTGGAGGATAAGCATGTGTGCGTCAATGATAAAGGCATGTTTTTTTATCTCTTCATCGGTAACAGCACTTTTGATCGTGTTCAGTTCTTCTACTGCGCCATTGATGGCATGCCTGAACTTCACGATCTCTTTATCGATGTTGTCTTCTTTGATTCTTCCCTTGGCAATGGCAACCCTTCCCCTGTCGAGCAGGTAAACCCTTCCCGACGTGATGCCCGATGATACACCAATGCCTTTCAATACTTTGTTTACGAAAGCCTCTTCACTCATTCTTCCTGAAACCCTGCCTCAATCAGTTTTCCAAGCTCCTGGAATGCTGTATTTTCATCGTTTCCCTCAACCTGTAAAATAATCTTACTTCCAAGAGGGCAGGCGAGGGTAAGAAGACCCATAATGCTCTTTGCATTCACCCGCATGCCATCCTTCTCCATCCATACTTTAGCCTCAAACTCGGAGGCCTTCTTCACAAAAATCGCTGCTGGCCTTGCGTGAAGGCCAAGTCTGTTCCGAATGGTAAAAATTCCCTCCATCATAGCCCTCTATTCCTTCTTTCTCGCACTCAATACATCTGTCGCAAGGTATATATTCTTCTGTCCATATTCAGTGATAAATCGGGCAAGCTCATCAAGGGTCTTCCCCTCCCTGTATGTTGTAAGCTTTATCAACATCGGCAGATTAACGCCGGTTACCAGCTCAATCTTTCCGTCCTCCAGGAAAGAGAGGCTGATATTGGATGGCGTACCGCCAAACATGTCGGTTAGAATTAGGACCCCGTCTCCTGAGTCCACTGTTTTCAGGGCCTGTACAATCTTACTTCTGATCTTTTCAATGTCCTCGTCAGGAAGAATACCTACAGACTCGAACTGTTGCTGTTTTCCCATTATAAGCTCAACGGCAGCCGTCATCTCCTGGGCAAGGTTAAAGTGGGCTACCACCATAATTCCTATCATTGGACCTCCATCATCTTTCGACATCCCTGTGAGTCGTCGATACGTTATAATCCTTCTCTTCAAAATGCTCGGCAAGGGCACCCACAATCGCAACCGATCGGTGCTTGCCTCCGGTACAGCCTATGCTTACCGTCAAATAGCTTTTTCCCTCTTTCTCATAGAGGGGTATAAGGTATGTCAGGAAATTGAGGAGCATATCGAAGTATTGCCTGTATTCTGCCTGAGAGCGAATAAAACCTTTCACCTCGTCTGAAAGGCCGGTCTTCTCCCTCAACTCATCAATGAAATATGGATTTGGTAAAAACCTCACGTCAAGGACCATGTCTGCTTCCATGGGAAGGCCGTATGCATAGCCAAATGACATAAGGTTAATCTTCATCTTTGTGTCTTCGTGGCCGTAAGTATTGAGAACAAATCGCCTCAGCTCATGGGGGGTAAACCGTGATGTGTCAACGATGTTGTCAGCTATCTCCTTGATCCAGCCCAGAAGCCTTCTTTCCTCCTTCAGTGCATCTTTGACATTCGGTGCGCCCGGTATTGGATGGGTACGCCTCGTTTCCCTGTAGCGATTTAAAATCGATTCGTCTGAGCCTTCGAGGAATATAATCTCCGCACCATGCTTCAGCTTTGCATCGATCAAGAGATGTTTCCAATCCTCAAAAAAATCTTTTTCCCGTATATCAACAACAAGGGCACACCTTGAAATCTTACTCCCTGTAAGCTGAAGTAATTCAGGAAATTTCTCCAGGAGGACGAGCGGGAAATTGTCCACACAGAAAAAACCGACATCCTCAAGGGCTCTTAAAAAGGTTGTCTTACCTGAACCGGAGATCCCACTCAGAATAACCGTCTTCATGATTTGGTTTTCTCCTCCATCGATTTGAGAATCTTCTCCTCTAACTCTGCAGCAGTAAAAACACCCTGTTGCTTTAAAATATGGTTCCTGCTTGCAAGCTCAACGATAGCTGCTGTATTTCTCCCAGAACTTAAGGGAACCTTAACCATGGGCAAATCAATCCCGAGAATGCGGTATCGCTCTTCCTTGAGGCCCACACGCTCATACTCAACCTTTTCATTCCAGTCTACAAGTTCTACAACAAGATTCACCTTCTTGGTATCTCGAACTGCAGAAACCCCAAAGAGATGTGCCACATCTACAATGCCAATCCCTCTGATCTCTAAAAGGTTCTTTATCATAGGGGGAGCCTCTCCATAAAGGTCAACGGCGCCCTTCTTTTTTACATACACCACATCATCAACTACAAGACGGTGGCCCCTGGTGATCAGTTCCAGGGCGTTTTCACTTTTACCGATACCAGGCCTGCCTATGATGAGTACGCCTATCCCCATGATGTCCATAAGGACCCCGTGAACCGTAGTAGATGGGGCAAGCTTCTCTTCAAGGAGTCTTGTTACTCTTTCGATAAAAACGGAGGTGACAAGCTTGCTGCTAAGGAGGGGAATCCCCTTCTCTTCGGTTTCAGTGAGGAGATGCCCCGGCACCGTAAGATTTCTCGCCACAACAAAACAAACAACATCGTGGGTACACAAGACACTGATTATTCGCTTGTTTTCCTCCTCAGGCAAGGAGTTCAGATACGTGATCTCAGAGTTACCAAAAATCTGGACCCTGTGGGGGTGGAGGTAGACCATGTGGCCAGTAATAACGAGCCCCAGCTTCTGAATCCTGGGGTTATAGATCTTCCGTAAAAGGCCTCTGAACCCGGATATGGCCTCTAATTCTAATCCATATACACGGTCGTCTATGAGTTCCTGAACTGTTATACCCTTCATAGAATTGTAAAGTGATGGATAAAGAATGGAGAATTGTTGATCGAGATGATGGAATTGACATTAAATCCGGCGGTCCTCTTCAACAACACTCCTGTAAATGTCATGTGAATCACCGAGCTCCATCAGCCGCTTTCTGAAGGACGGATCACGGAGAAGCTTTGATATTCGGGAAAGCATCTTCAAGTGCAAACTTGCCGAATTCTCGGGTGCGAGGAGGAGGAAGAAGATATGGGCCGGTTTCTGGTCCACGGAATCGAAATCAACCCCTTGCAACGATCGTCCAAAAACACAGATGATATGATCTATGTCCTTAAACTTCCCATGGGGAATTGCGACGCCGTCACCGATTCCGGTGCTGCCGAGCTTTTCCCGTTCAAGGATTACATTCACGACCTCATTCTCATTCTTTATGAGGTTTGCCTTTTTCAGGGCCCTAACCAGCTCTATGAGAACATCCTTCTTGGTTGCTCCCTGAATGTCTGCGATCACGCAAGATTCATTCAGTGCTTCTTCAATGCTCATGCAGGCTTGCCAGTGGTCTCGATTAAGCTAAAGTTGCCATCCTTCCTTTCATAAACGATACAGACGTTTCCTTTTTCCCGGTCCCTGAAAATCATGAAGCTGTTTTCGGATGCTTCTAATTGCATAACTGCTTCTTCGGGATCCATTGGCTTTGCGTCGATGGTTCGTGTAATGATAATTTTCGCACTTCCCTCCTCCTGGAAAGAGGTCGTATATTTCGGCTTCGTTTCACGATACTTTTTGAGCTTATCCCTGTACCTCGTTAACCTCCGTTCAAGCTTATCGAGAATCTTATCCACGGCGGCGCGCATATCGTCCATTACTTCGTGGGCATTAATAACGGTACCATTCAGGGTAAACATCACATCTATCCTTTGCCGATATTTTCTCTCAAGAGAAAGAACCACATGGACATCGAGGGGCACTTCGACATATTTCTGAAGTCTTGTAAGCTTCTCTTCAACATATGCTTTAATACTCTCATCCGGTGCAAGATGCCTAAAACTAATAGTGGTTCCCATAGTTCCTCCAAGGATAAAAATAAGGTTGGGAGATACCCAACCCCATGTACAAAGTTAACAGATATATGCTACCTTGTCAATCCAATTCACTGAAACCATTCTGTTATTGCAATGAGAACTTTCATGTGTTTATAAGCTTTTTCTGGGTGATTGAAAATATGAACTACAAAACGGGCGCAGCAATCCTCAGTCGAGTGCCCCTCTTTCCCTTGATGAGCTTATGTTGAGTGAATCTCTGTATTTTGCCACAGTTCGGCGAGCTATTTTGATACTATGCCGCTCTTTGAGCAAAGAGACGATCTCATCATCGGTAAGGGGCTTCTTTTTGTTTTCCTCTTTAATCATTTCGCAAATCAGATCCATAACAACGTTGGTGGAAAGCGGCCGTCCTTCCTCCTTGTTGATGCCAGTGGGAAAGAAAAACTTCAACTCAAAAATCCCATGGGGGGTACTCATATACTTGCTGGATGTTATCCGGCTCACCGTGGACTCATGGACGCCGATGTCCTGTGCAACATCTTTGAGGATAAGGGGTCTCAGGAACCGCAACCCTTTCTCGAAAAATTCACCCTGAAATGTCACGATACTCTGGGAGACAAGAAACAGAGTTTTCTGCCGTTGCTGGATGCTTTTTATAAACCATTCCGCCTGGGTAATCTTTTTCTTGATATAGTTTTTCGTTGAAGAATTTGTGCCTTTGTTCAGGTAGAGGTCTATGTAGTACCTGTTCATCTTGAGGTCGGGTATTTCGTCGTCATTCAGAAAAATCTCCAGACCATCTTCGGTCTTTACAACAAAGACATCGGGAACAACATAGGCGGTGAACTCATCGGCAAAGTTCCTTCCTGGCTTTGGATCGTACTCCTTCACCTTTTCAAAGACCTCTTTGATCTTCTCAACGGGATAGCCTGTGCGTTTGACGAGTTCCTTTAGGTTTGTCTTGTGAAAAAGATCAAAGAAAGACCTGATGATATCTTCAAATATGGGGTCTTTTTCGCCCTTGACTTCATATTGTATAAGGATGCACTCTCTCAGGTCTCTCGCACCAACCCCAGGGGGGTCAAGCTTTTGAATTTTCTTCAGAACAGCTTCCAGGGCTTCTTCCGTATAGCCTGATGTGCTTGAAATCTCAGAGAGGGGATATGCCAGATAGCCATTATCATCAATATTTTCAATTATCCACTCAGCGATAATTCGTTCATCATGGCTAAGCTCAGCAAGACCAGCCTGCCATCGTAAATGATCCCTGAGGTTGAGCGTCTTTTTTACCATATTCTCGTAATCCGGCCGTTCTCGTTCTTCCTGGGGCGAGTATCCTTCCGACGGAGAATAGCGCTCAAGCCATTCGGCTACGTCATCCTTGTCCCCTGTTTGCTCCTCGACAGGCTGCTCTTCTTTGGGCTCCTTTTCTTCAAGGTCCAGTATGGGGTTCTCCTGGACTTCAAGCTCAATAGCCTCGATAAGCTCCAGGCGTGACAACTGGAGAAGCTTTATTGCCTGCTGGAGTTGCTGTGTCAGTACCGGCGAAAGCCTCAGGGTTTGTTTAAGTTCCAACATCGATGTAAAATTCCTCTCCTAAATATACTTCTCTCACGATTTTATCATTGGCTACCACTTCCGGGGTGCCTTCGAGCAAAACTTTTCCGTTGTTTACCACATATGCCCTGTCACATATGGGTAATGAATCCCTTACATTGTGATCCGACAAGAGTATGCCGATACCCTTCTTTTTCAGCCCGGAGATTATCTTTTTCAGATCTGAAACAGATATGGGGTCGATACCGGAAAAAGGCTCATCGAGGAGCATAAAGCGTGGTGCCGCCATGAGCGCCCTCGCTATCTCGAGCCTCCTCCTTTCACCTCCTGATAACGAATCAGCGTTGTTCTTTGACAAGTGTTCAAGCTTGAACGACTCGAGAAGCTCCAGCACCTTGTGACCCATCATCTTCCTGTCCACATTATGAAATTCGAGGATGGACATAAGGTTATCTTCAACAGACATCTTCTTGAAAACTGAGGGCTCCTGGGGCAGGTAAGTTATTCCTTTTCTTGCCCTGAGGAACATGGGGAGGGTTGTAATATCTTCATCGTCCAGGAGGATTCTCCCCCCGTTCGGTTTAATAAATCCTATAATCATGTAAAATGTCGTTGTTTTGCCTGCCCCGTTTGGCCCAAAGAGGCCAACGATTTCACCAACATTGAGATCCATGGTGATGTTATCGACAACTCTTCTCGTGCTATAAGACTTAGAAAGTGTCTGAGCAAGGAGTTTTGAGGCACCGGTCATTGTCTATCCATGCTAGTTTTTGGTTTCCCTACAACTGCTTTTCCACCAGTTGGCTTGATAGGACTAGTTTTGCCTGCCGCGCTGCTACGGTTTTTTTCCAACTTCGATGGTTCAGTCGGTGCAGCCTTGTTGTCTTTAAAATGATATACTGACTGTTCATTTTTCGCAACACTTCCTTTCGCGTACATACGCACCTTGCCCCTTGCGTCTATCTTCTCGATTTCCTCGCCATCTGTGTAAATATAGAGACGTGAACAGGTTACCTTCATATCTTCGCCACTCATCATGGCATTGCCGTCCAGGAGGTACCGGTTTTCTTTCATATAATACGTAAAGGTGTCAGCGGCAAACCTGTATTTTCCTTGCTTTGCCTCAACAAAACCTGTTACGTTTTTTGCAATTTTAATGGTTTCTTCCTTTGTGTTGGCTATTAACCCTACACCCATTAATGTCAATCGGCTACCCTCAATGGTCACTGGTGCGCTCGTGGTTGTTAAGCCTTTTTGAAAATCAAAGTCCAAGTACTTCGTTGTCAGCGTGTAGTCATCGTTATGGATTATGCGCACGTCCTCAACGGTACCTGTTTCCTGTTCTGTGTTCATGGACCCTTTGCTGCCTTTAAACCGTACAATCATACCTGCCTTTGGTTTATACTCACCCTCCATCTGTTCCATCTCAACGATGGGCTTGTCGATATATTTTCTCCCAGTCTTTGCCCGTATCTCCCAATCAATTATGCCCTTTTTTTCGCCGGAGTACTTCACATCTTTGAAAACGATGGCAGCCTTTCCTTCAGCTAAAGAGGGGGGGGCAATTTTTTCAGGCTTTCTAAAAAAAAAGTAGCCTGCAAAGATAAGGCTTGCTGCGACAAAACCTGCTGCAATATAAATGATTGTTGTGCGGCTTTGCATTAATCCTCAATATCATCCGCAATCAAAGGTTAAGGTTCAGGTTGAGTCTGTAAAAATTGCCTTTTTCTGCAACTTCCCATCTTCTTAACTTCTCAGCTTCTGCTTTTTGTTCACGCTATCTTTGCCTTCAAAAGGTCATGTATGTGGATGATACCTACTGGACGTTTCTCTCCCTCTCTTTCTATGACAAAGAGGGCTGTTATTGAAAATTCTTCCATCTTCTTCAAGGCATATGTGGCAAGGGCATTTTTCTTGATCACTTTGGGGTTCTTTGTCATTACGTCGGACGCGCATTTTGACAACACGTTTTCGTAACGTTCAATGGCTCTTCTTAGATCGCCATCGGTAACAATACCCACAAGTTCTCCGTCGCCATTCAAAACGCCGGTAACACCGAGTCTTTTCGATGTTATCTCAAAAATTACATCCTTCATGCTGGTATCCTGAGAAATTCTGGGTACCTGCTCGCCTGTATGCATCAGTTCTTCAACTGTTAAGACGAGCTTTCTCCCCAAGGTTCCTCCTGGATGGAGTGAAGCAAAATCCTCGATGCTGAAATTTCTCTTCTCCATGAGGGCAATGGCAATGGCGTCGCCGAGGGCAAGGGTTGCTGTTGTGCTTGATGTGGGGACTATGTTATACGGACATGCCTCGTCAACCTTTACGCTGAGGACTATATCCCCGTAGTTTGCGATAGTAGATTCCGGATCTCCTGTGATGACCACCATTATGATGTCCATCCTCCGTATCCACGGAAGCATCCTGATAAGTTCCTCTGATTCTCCACTGTTACTCACCACAATCACTACGTCACCCTTCTGAAGGATTCCAAGGTCTCCATGAATAGAATCGGCCGGGTGAAGGAAGATAGCAGACACCCCCACACTGGAAAGGGTTGACGCAATTTTTTTGCAGATGAGGCCCGACTTGCCTATGCCCGTCATCACCACCCTGCCATTACACTGCGCTATAGTGTCTACAGTCTTTTCAAAATCCTCATCGAGGCATGCCATGATACTGAGGATCGCATCTGCCTCCTTTCTTAAGACCTCTTTACCTATGTCAACAAACCGGCTCATGATGCCACCTCGATTCTCTTCAATGTCTCCAGCATGAGGGGCAGATCATCAAGGGAAATTGAATTAGCGCCGTCACATAAGGCTTTCGAAGGATCAAAATGGACTTCCATGAAGATGGCGTCTGCGCCTACGGCAATTGCGGCTTTCGCAAGGGGAAAAACGAACTCCCGTTCTCCTCCGGAAACAGTGAACATGCTGCCAGGCTTCTGCACGCTGTGGGTGGCATCGAAAATTATAGGGTAACCAAAGCCTTTCATGATCGGTATTGCCCTGAAATCATTCACAAGGTTATTATACCCGAAGTATGTACCCCGTTCTGTAATCATAATCGCGGAATTTCCCGTGGATTCTACCTTTCCGATGGCGTGTTGCATGTCATGGGGGGCAAGGAACTGGCCCTTCTTGATGTTCACCGGCTTGCCTGTTTTTCCGCATGCCACGAGAAGGTCCGTCTGCCGAGAAAGCAGCGCCGGTACCTGCAAAACATCCACCACAGTTGCAGCCAATCTTGATTCTTCCACAGAATGCACATCTGTAAGGACTGGTACCCCGAGCCTCTCTTTCACCGCGGCAAGCACTTTAAGACCATCTTCTATGCCCGGCCCCCTGAAGCTACTTATTGAAGTCCTGTTTGCCTTGTCATAGGAAGACTTAAAGATAAAAGGCAGGGAGAGTTGACTCGTTATTTCTTTCAGCCTCTCAGCAATCCTAAGTGTAATATCCAGCCCTTCTATAACACAGGGACCCCCAATAAATACAAAAGGTTTTGCTCCGATCGTTATGTTGCCGACTTTTACTTCTTTTTGCATTTCTGTCTTTCTTGTCTTCGCTTGAGCGATGCCTTGATAAAATCCCTGAAGAGGGGATGCGCGCTGAAAGGTTTTGACTTGAACTCAGGGTGGAACTGGCATGCGAGAAACCACGGGTGGTTTTTAAACTCGATGATCTCCACAAACTGCCCGTCTGGAGAGATGCCGGTCACGCTCATCCCGCACCCTTCAAGTTGTTTACGGAAGGTCATATTGAACTCATACCGATGACGATGTCTTTCATGGATCAAGTCCTGATTATATGCCTTAAAGGCGAGGCTCCCGGATTTCAGCTTGCATGGATATGCCCCAAGCCTCATAGTGGCTCCTTTGTCTGAAAGCTTGTCCCGCTTCTGGACCCTGCTTTCACGGTCGATCCACTCCTCGATGAGGTAAATGACCGGGCAACTCGTTGCCTCGTTAAATTCCGTGCTATGGGCATCCTTGAGGCCTCCAAGGTGCCTGCCGATTTCAATAACAGCAAGCTGCATACCCAGGCACAAGCCAAAGTAGGGGATCTTATTCTCCCTGGCATACTGTATCGCCTTTATCTTTCCTTCGATACCCCTGTCGCCAAATCCCCCCGGTACCAGTATCCCATTCACCCCTTCGAACTGGGTTAAGGGACCCTTTTCCAGGTCTTCAGAGTCCACGTAATGGATGTTCACCTTGGCGTCGTTTGCGATACCACCATGGACAAGTGCTTCATTGAGGCTCTTGTAGGAATCTTGTAATTTTACGTACTTACCCACAACAGCAATATCAACCGTTTTCCCTGGGTTTCTTATAATGTCAACGATCTCCTCCCACTCTGAGAGGTCAGGTTTCTTGGTCCAAATATTCAGGAGCTGGGTGATCTTCTCATCAAGGCCTTCCCTGTGGAAAAGAATGGGACATTCGTAAATTACATCCACATCCCTCCCAGTGATGACAGCATCTTTTTCAACGTTACAAAAGAGAGCGATTTTATCCTTCAAATCCTGAGAAAGAAGTTTTTCCGTTCTGCACAACAAGATGTCTGGCTGTATACCGATTCCGCGAAGTTCCTTCACGCTGTGCTGGGTCGGTTTTGTCTTCATCTCGTCGGCGCTTTTAATGAACGGCACGAGGGTAAGATGGATGAAGAGAGAATTTTCCTTGCCAAGGTCATTCCTCAATTGACGGATTGCTTCGAGAAAAGGGAGGCTCTCAATGTCTCCTACTGTTCCCCCTATCTCCACGATGACAACATCCGCACCATCATTCACATCAAGAATTCTTTTCTTTATCTCGTTGGTGATGTGAGGAATAACCTGCACTGTCCCGCCGAGGTATCCGCCTTTTCTCTCATGCGTGATTACTGTGTCGTAGACCTGGCCGGTGGTAAAGTTGCTTTTCTTTGATCCTGAGGAGTTGGTGAATCGCTCGTAGTGGCCCAGGTCAAGGTCGGTCTCTGTGCCATCATCGGTCACATATACCTCACCATGCTGGAAAGGGTTCATGGTTCCCGGATCAACGTTAATGTATGGGTCAAGCTTCTTCAGCGCTACCGTGAGGCCCCTTGATTCGAGTAAGGCCCCGATCGAAGCTGCAGCAAGTCCCTTCCCCAAAGAAGAAACAACACCACCTGTAACAAATATGAATTTTTGTCTCATAGTCACCGGCCCCTTATAAAAAGCCCAATCAGTGCTTCTCCGTCAAACACTTTCTCGCCTGCCCGTTCATCGTATCCCGATGGGCATCCGCTTACCCTGTTTTGTTTCTCATATATTGTAAAAGGAACTGGTGTTGCATAGTGGGTTTTGAGGGCAATAGGTGTGGCGTGGTCTGTGATAATAAGGAACTTGACTGAATCACCAACGCTCTCAAAAATGGTCCCAACCACTTCCCTGTCAATACTTTCGATGGCCTTTATCTTTTCCTCGATGTTTCCCTCATGAGAGGCTTCATCAGGGGCCTCAACGTGGATATAGACAATGTCGTGGTCATTCAGCAGATCGAGGGCCTTATGGGCCTTGCCACTGTAATTGGTGTCAAGGTAACCGGTTGCCCCCTCAACAGTGGGGGTATCAAACCCGACCAGCTTGCTTATGCCCTTCACGAGGTCAACAGCGGTAACAGTCGCCCCTGTAAGTCCATAGTTTTCCTTAAATAAAGGGAACTGCGCCTTTTTCCCCTGGCCCCATAGCCAGATGCTGTTTGCAGGATATTTGGAGGCCTTCTCCCGTTTTCTGTTAAGCTGGTGGCCCTCAAGGATTCTCCGCGAGTCAACCATGAGGGAGATAAGTCTGTCAGCGCCCTTGCCTGTCGGCAGATAATCTAAAATCTCTTTTCCGGTAATATCATGGGGGGGAGTTGTGTCCATTTCCCATATGCCGCCCCTCCAGAGCATAACATGCCGGTAGCTTACCCCAGGAAAAAAGATGAATTCATCATTCCCCAGTTCCCTGCCCATATCCTGGACGAGAATCTTTGCCTCCTCGGTTGTGATATGGCCCCCGCTGTAATCGCCCATAAAGGTTTTATCAGGGTGTATGTCAAGGTAGACAAGATTGCAGCGAAAGGCTACATCGCTCTCCCCCATCTCGATGCCCATGCCGCTTGCCTCGATTGGGGCTCTGCCGGTATAGTATTTTGCAGGGCTGTAACCAAAGATAGACATGCATGCCACGTCGCTTCCGGAAGGGTAACCATCCGGTATGGTCAAAACTTTTCCACAAAAACCATCGCGGGCCATCATATCCATATAGGGCTTGTGGGCTGCCATAAGTGGTGTCTTTCCCCCGAGTTTGTCAAGGGGCCAGTCTGCCATGCCATCACCGATTATAACGACGTACTTCATGCGGCACCGTTGCTGAACCAAGGATCGCTCGATGGACGACCGTCCTGCCATAGACAGGACTTAGACGACCATTCGTCCCAGAAGATACTGGACTCATTAGGACGATGGTCATGGCGTCCCTCGTCCCTCGTCCCTCGTCCCTCGTGTTTTACTTCTCGGCTCACAACCTGCCCTCTTCTATCCTTATGGAGACGCTTTCGCCCTTTGTTACAGCCAATCGGTCTATCGCTGCCTTTGCCTTTTTCAGGTTTTGCTCCATTGCCTCATGGGTAAGCATGACGATCGGCACGTAACCATTCTCCTTGCGCCCTTTCTGGATCACCGAGGAGATACTGATCTTATAATCAGCCAGCACACCGGAAACCTTTGAGAGAACACCAGGCGTGTCTTTTGCGGTAAACCTCATGTAATATGGTACGGAAGATTTTTCACCACCCCTCATCTTCTTCTCTCTTGATAATGCAGGGATCTTGGGTGCAGGGGCACCACTCTGTAACCTGTAGGCCATGTCAACAATATCGCTTACCACCGCGCTCCCCGTAGGGTCGCTACCGGCTCCTTTCCCGTAGTAAAGAGTTGGCCCTGTCTTATCTCCTACAATATAGGCTGCATTATAAACGCCATCTACATTGCTCATGGGATGTGCCACAGGGATCATGGCCGGCTCCACCCGGGCCTCTACTTTCCCGTTTTCTTCTTTTGCAACTGCCAGGAGCTTGATTCTATAGCCAAACTCTTTTGCGAACTCTATATCAATGGGGTCTATTTTCGATATACCGCCTGTCACAATATCGCCCATCTTTGCAGGGCACTGGAAGGCCAACCGTATGAGGATACAGAGTTTGTGGGCTGCATCGATACCTTCCACATCGAATGTTGGGTCGCTCTCTGCAAAACCAAGGCGTTGGGCTTCTCCGAGGGCTTTTTCAAAAGGCATTCCTTCAAGGGTCATTTTTGTCAGAATATAGTTGCTCGTTCCGTTGAGGATTCCAAGGATATAGTTGATTCGGTTACCTACAAGGCCATCACGAATGGCCTTTATCAATGGTATGCCGCCGCACACTGATGCCTCAAAGCCTATTTCAATGTTTTCTTTCGCTGCAAGGCCGAATATCTCATCCCCTTTTTCAGCGAGGAGGGCCTTGTTGGCGGTCACTACCCATTTCTTCCTCTGAATGGCCTGACAGATATATTCACGGGCAGGCTCTATGCCACCCATCAGCTCAACAACAATGTCGACATCCTTGTTTTCGATCACCTCACGGGCATCTTTGGTCAGGACACCCGCCTTCAGGGAAATATCCCTTGGTCTTTTGATATCAATATCTGCGCACTTCACCACCCTGATATCGAGGCCGGTTTTCTGTTTTATGAGGGGATAATACGAGTCGAGAATTTTATACGTACCAATTCCTACAGTACCTAAACCTATGATCCCGACGCCTATCATTTCTTTTTTGAGGAATACAAAAGACTCCTGATTCCTTTTACCGCCTGTTTTATTCTATGCTCGTTTTCTATCAGTGCAAACCGAATGTAGCCCTCCCCATATTCACCAAACCCTATACCCGGGGATGTAGCAACCCTGGCCTCCTGGAGCAGGAACTTTGAAAATTCTATTGAACCCATCGATTCGAAGGCTTCCGGTATTTTTGCCCAGACGAACATAGTAGCTTTTGGCTTTTCAACCTCCCATCCGATACGGTAAAGGCCTTCACAAAGGACATTACGCCGTTTCCTGTACTTTTCCACAATGTCAACGACATCCGCATCCCCTTCATTCAGGGCGATTATTGAAGCAATCTGGATAGGTTGAAAAACACCATAATCAAAATAACTTTTAATCCTCCCGAGGGCGTTTATCATCCTTTGATTGCCCACGGCAAAACCTACCCGCCATCCGGGCATGCTGTAGCTCTTTGAGAGGGAGAAAAACTCAACGCCCACATCTTTCGCGCCCTTTACCTGGAGAAAACTCGGCGCCGTGTATCCGTCAAAGACAAGGTCAGCGTACGCCAGATCATGAACAACCATCAGGTCGTGTTCCCTGGCAAACTCGATGACCTTCTCAAAGAAATCCTTCTCCACCACCTCTGTAGTAGGGTTGTTCGGAAAACTGACGATCAGCATCTTTGGTTGGGGCCATGTTGTCTTGACTGCAATGTTGAGACGGTCGAAGAACTCTTCCTTAGGGATGATCGGAATAGTCCTCAGGTCACCGCCGGCAATGACCACTGAATACGTGTGGATAGGGTAGGCAGGGCTTGGAACAAAGACGACATCTCCCTGGCTGATGGTGGCAAGGACAAGATGGCCAATACCTTCTTTTGCCCCCATGGTCACTACCACTTCTGTTTCCGGATCTATATCAACGTCGTATTTTCTCTTGTACCAGTTGGCAATTGCTACCCTTAGCTTGGTAATACCCTTTGTGACCGAATAGCGATGATTCCTCGGGTTCCTTGCTGCCTCTACCAGTTTTGCAACAATGTGTTTTGGTGTCGGCAGATCAGGATTTCCCATGCCGAGATCGATGATATCCTCTCCCCGGCTCCTGGCTTCAATGAGGAGATCCCTTACAATACCGAATACATAGGGCGGTAATCGGGAAATTCTATAGAAATCTTCCATCGATGAACATTACCATATAAACATTGAACAATCAACACGAAAGGAGCTTGTAAAGCAGCTGTTAGCTGTAAGCATTTAGCAAACCATAGATCCTTATTTTTCTGATGATCGCTGATTACCAACAGCTAGTCGGCAAGTGCCTTTTATAGTTTATACCCGAACCTTCGGAGAAGCTCCTTACGGGCCTTCTTGTCCTCTTCCTTCTCGATACCCTTTGGCCGTGAGCCATCAATAACGCCGAGTATACCCCCACCCTGCTCAGCTTCAGCTACAATAAGCTGGAGGGGGTTGGCTGTTGCACAAATGATATGGCAGACCTCCTGACAGGCTTTCATAGCATTCAGGACATTTATGGGAAATCCATCCCTCAGGAAAACAACAAATGTATGCCCGCACCCGAGGGAAAAGGACGTCTCGCTTGCCAGTTTCATAAGCTCTTCATCATTTCCCTCGTACCTGGTAAGACAGGGGCCGCTGGCTTCGGAAAAAGCAACACCGAACTTGAGGCTTGGGGATGACCCCACAAGGATCTCATAGAGGTCTTCCACTGTCTTTACGAAGTGTGACTGACCGATGATGATGTTGAGCCCTTCAGGCACATTGATTGGAATTGTCTTAATTTCCATAGCTACCTCCTGTATTAATTGCGATTTCCGAGAGACGACCGCTTCGCTCGGACGATCACTTGTCCGCAACAGCGTGGAACTCGTTAGGACGATTTATAAAGCGTCCTTCGTCCTAGTCCTGCCTTGTCGGGACGGTCATCCATCATCCTTCGTTTATTCTCGTTAGTCACCCAAAAGGTTCTTCTCGTCTAAAGTCTGGCACAAAAAGCGGGGCGCTCTCCAGTTCCTGGATAAAGACATTTTCAAAACCTTCCGTTTCGAGGAAATCCAGCAGGTTGTCATACTCCTCTTGCCTGATACTCCGGCAGAGCATAGGATAATCTACGGCCCTGTGCAAGGGATTGTACTGGGCCATGAGGCTGATGTAAGTTTCTATTCCAAGCTCCTGTTTTATCCACGCAAGAACCTGTTTAGAGCCGGCAAGGTTGGAAGGAAGGACAAGGTGCCGCACGAGGATTCCCTTTCGTGCTACTCCCTCCTCAATGACAAGATTGCCCACCTGGCGTTTCATTTCAAGAATGGCACGCTGGGCAGACTCTCTGTAATCCTTGGCACAGGAAAGGCTGTTTGCAATATCACCGCTCCAGTACTTAAAATCAGGAAGGTAGATATCAATCAGCCCGTCAAGCATCCTTAGAGTATCCACGGTTTCATACGCATGGGTATTGTACACAAAGGGGGTTCTTAAACCCTCTTTCCTGGCGCGCTCAATGGCCGCCACAATAAAGGGCACATAGGGGGTTGGGCTCACGAGGTTAATATTATGAGGGCCCATGTCGTGCAGGTCAAAAAAAATATCCACGAGTTCATCGATGGTGATGCTCTTTCCAATACATTCATGGCTGATCTGGAAATTCTGGCAATAGACACACCTGAGATTACAGGAAGCGAAGAATATGTTTCCTGAACCGTGGGCCCCTGAGATAGGTGGCTCTTCGCCATAATGGGGGCCATAATGGGCAACAAGTATTTCATTAGCTATACCGCAATAACCTTTCCCGCCCCCAGCCCTGTCGACCTGGCAAGCCCTTGGACAGAGGTTACACTTTTCAAGTATTCTCATTGTATCTTTCATAAAAGCTATTATAATCGGTTTGGCAAAAGAATGGTATTCAGAAAAAAAGGGGATGCTGCGAGCATCCCCTTTTGTGACTATTTCTTGCGGCTTTTATTACTTTTTCAGGAAATCGATGCAGAACTTCAAGGCTTCGTTGCCGGGCAGGCCTTTTGCCTGAACATCTGCGGCATACTTTTCATAAATTGGTTTCACTGCGGCAGCCCATTTTGCATCCTCTTCCTTTGAAAGGGCTATAACCTCGTGTCCCTTCGTCTTGGACCATTCA
>Ga0209253_10001999_pt1 | contig 17956 bp, 29 predicted proteins | sample FrelakmetBRP12BR_FD_187145 | JGI IMG/M metagenome (GOLD analysis project Ga0209253, IMG submission 187145) | Freshwater lake sediment microbial communities from the University of Notre Dame, USA, for methane emissions studies - BRP12 BR (SPAdes)... | ecosystem: Environmental > Aquatic >... | reverse complement strand
TTTGATCATGCCGATTGCGATGGAGAAGGAGTTGCGGTTTGCGATTCGGGAGGGGGGCCGCACGGTGGGAGCCGGGGTCATCAGCGACATCATCGAGTAATCTCTTCAAAGGACGGAGACGACAACATTGATTGCCAATCAAAAAATCCGAATTCGGCTGAAGGCGTATGATTACAAGCTGCTGGACAAGTCTGCCATGGAAATCGTGGAAACGGCGAGGGAGACAGGAGCCAAGGTGGCGGGACCCATCCCTCTGCCCACGGAGATCAACAAGTATTGCGTGTTGAGGTCCCCTCACGTGGACAAGAAGTCCAGAGAGCAGTTTGAGATCCGGACGCACAAGCGCCTTCTGGATATTCTTGAGCCGACCCAACAGACGGTGGATGCGCTCATGAAGCTGGATCTTGCCGCCGGTGTGGACGTGGAAATCAAACTGTAAGGTTGGACACGGAGCAGGTTCTTATGGTCAAGACGCTTTTTGGAAAGAAAATGGGGATGACCCGCTACTTCCTGGAAGAAGGGAAAAGCATTCCTGTCACCATTTTGAAGCTGGGGCCCTGTGTGGTGATCCAGAAGAAAACTTCAGAAAAGGACGGGTACAACGCGATTCAGGTCGGGTTTGAGCCCCAGGTCGAAAAGCGCGTCAATAAACCCTCGAAGGGACATTTCAAGGCGGCGGGGGACAAGGTTTTCAGGTACCTCAAGGAGATCCGCGTGGAAAGCCCGGACCAATTCGAGCTCGGTCAGGAACTGAGGGCCGATATCTTCGCGATCGGTGAAAAAGTGGCGGTCACAGGCAAAAGCAAGGGGCGCGGATTTGCAGGGGTGGTGAAACGGTGGGGGTTCTCCGGCGGAAAGGATACCCATGGATGCCGGGCCCACCGGATTCCAGGCTCCATCGGGACCAACACCACACCCGGTCGGGTCGTGAAAGGACGGAAACTCCCCGGCCGGATGGGATTCCACCAGCTGACCGTTCGAAACCTGAAAGTGGTGGACGTGCGGCCCGAGTTGAACGTGATCGCCCTCGTGGGAGCGGTACCGGGAAGCCGAAACAGCGTCATCGAAGTGACGAAACTGGAAAGATGAAAAAGATCTGAGGGGCACCACACATGGCCGTGATCGATGTCTACAACCTACAAAGAGAGAAAACGGCTCAGATAGAGCTGAGGGATGATATTTTTCTTGTGCCGGTCAAGAAGCATATTCTTCATCAGGTGGTCGTCAGCCAATTGCTTCGTCGAAGGTCCGGGACAGCCTCCACCAAGGGGCGTTCGGAGGTCAACCGCTCGGGGAAGAAGCTCTGGCGGCAGAAAGGGACAGGACAGGCCAGGGTCGGCGATGCGGCCTCCCCGACGCGCAAAGGGGGCGGTGTGGCTTTTGGCCCCAAACCCCGCCGGTATGATCAGAAAATTCCCAAGAAGGTGGGGAAGCTGGCCCTTCGTATGGCCCTGAGCGACAAATTCCAGAATGAACGATTGCTCGTGGTGGACGAATTCAATCTGCCGGAAACCAAGACCAAACAGTTCGTCCAGGTGATGAGGGGTTTTGAGGTGAGAAAAGCCCTGATTGTCACCCTGAACAAGAACGAGGGCCTGGAGCGATCCTCAAGAAATGTGCCGGGGGTGAAAGTGATGCGCTTCGAGGGTCTCAATGTGTACGATGTGCTGAACCACGACCATCTCTTTCTGGTGCAATCGGCCATTCCCAAGATAGAGGAGGCTTTAATTTCCTGATGGATATCTATCAAGTGATCAAGAAACCGCTCATCACGGAAAAGGCGAATCTCCTGAAGGAGAGCGGCAACCAGATCTGCCTCATGGTGGATCGGAGGGCGAACAAGGTGGAGATCCGCCGCGCCGTGGAGACCCTTTTCAAAACAGAAGTGGTTGAAGTCAAAACCTTGAACGTGATGGGGAAAGTGCGGCGAATGGGGAAAAATGTGGGGCGACGATCGGACTGGAAGAAGGCGATTGTTCGGCTGGCCCCTGGAAAGCGGATTGAATTTTTCGAGGGCGTCTAGGCGCCGTCGTGGGACATAGATCCTTCGGGGTGTTTCGGAGAAGACCATGACCATCAAGCGATACAAGCCAACCTCGGCAGGCAGACGATTCCAGACCTACTCCACGATGGAGGAGGTCACCCGAAAGGAGCCGGAAAAGAGCCTTTTGACCCCGCTTAAGCAAACCGGGGGAAGGAATTCGTTCGGACGGGTGACGTGCCGATACCGGGGCGGAGGGCACAAGCGTCATTACAGAATCCTGGATTTCAAGCGGAACAAAGACGGGATTCCGGCGAAAGTGGACAGCATCGAATATGATCCGAACCGCTCCGCCCACATCGCCCTGCTTCATTATGCGGATGGAGAAAAGCGTTACATCCTGGCGCCTCAGGGACTCCAGACCGGGGACCGGATCGTTTCGGGTTCCGGAGTGGAGATCCGGGTCGGCAATGCCTTGCCCCTGAAGGACATTCCCCTGGGGACCTTCGTTCACAACATCGAACTGAGCAAAGGGCATGGGGGTCAGATGGCCAGGGGGGCCGGATGCTACGCCCAGCTCATGGCCAAGGAAGGGAAGTACGCCCAGCTTAAGTTGCCTTCGGGCGAAGTGCGCATGGTCATCCTGGACTGCAAGGCGACGATCGGTCAGGTGGGGAACTTCGAGCACGAGAAGATCCGCATCGGCAAAGCCGGTCGAAAGCGATGGCTGGGCCGAAGACCCCATGTCCGAGGGGTGGCGATGAATCCCGTGGATCATCCCCACGGGGGAGGGGAAGGCAAGTCCTCCGGAGGCCGCCATCCGGTGACGCCCTGGGGAGTGCCCACCAAGGGATACAAAACTCGCGGCCGCAAGGCGAGCGACAAACTGATCATTAAGAGAAGGAAGTAATTCCGCCAAAGAGGAGGGAGAGCGTTGCCTCGATCGCTTAAGAAAGGCCCTTTTGTTGATAAGCCTCTGATGAAGAAAGTGGAGATGGCGCTGGAGACGGAGAGCCGGAAAATCATCAAGACCTGGTCAAGAAGATCGACGGTTCTTCCTCAGTTCGTCGGTGTAACCTTTGCGGTTCATAACGGGAGAAAGTTCCTTCCCGTTTTCGTCACAGAGGACATGGTGGGCCACAAGTTGGGAGAGTTTTCTCCAACCCGAACATTTCACAGCCATGCCGGGGACAAAAAGACCAAATTGAAAGGTGCGAAGAAGTAATGGAAGCAAAGGCGAAGGCAAGGTTTGTGAGGGTATCCCCTCAAAGGGTCCGATGGCTCATGAATGAGGTGAGAGGGAAAAAGGCGGATGAGGCTATCCAATTTCTGACCTTTTCTCCTCAGAAAGGCGCTCGAATTCTTAAGAAGCTGATCCATTCGGCAGTGGCGAATGCGGAAGCCCATTCAGAAATCGATGTGGATACGCTTTTTATTAAACAGATCTTTGCGGATGAAGGCCCGATCCTGAAGAGATTTCGGCCGCGGGCCATGGGCCGCGCCTCCAGGATCAGACGAAGGACAAGCCATTTGACGGTGATTCTGGATGGCAAGTAACAATCGCTTTACCGGGTAATCCTATTCAGGGATTCAGGGAGGTGCCTGTTGGGACAGAAGGTCAATCCAATCGGTTTTAGACTGGGCATTAACAGAACCTGGGACTCCAGATGGTTTTCGGGAAAAGACTATGCTCGTTTTGTTTTGGAAGATCATGAGATCCGGAAATTTCTGAGAAAGAGACTTGCCCAAGCAGGCGTTGCCAAGATCGAGATCGAGAGGGCCGCCAATAAAGCAAGGATTAAGATCCACACGGCGAGACCCGGCCTGGTCATCGGAAAGAAAGGCGCGGAGATCGAGAATCTGAAGCGAGATCTTGAGAAAAAGGTCAAACGGGAGATGATCCTCGATATCCAGGAAGTGAGAAAGCCCGAGGTCGACGCCCAGCTCGTTGCGGAAAATGTGGCCCTGCAGCTGGTTCGCCGCGTGTCTTTTCGGCGGGTCATGAAGAAGAGCGTCAGTTCCGCCCTGCGCTTCGGGGCTTTGGGGATTAAAATTGCCTGCAGCGGAAGGCTGGGTGGGGCCGAGATGGCTCGACGCGAATGGTACCGGAAAGGGCGGGTACCGTTCCAGACCATTCGGGCGGACATTGATTACGGAGTTGCTGAAGCCTTTACCACCTACGGGACGATCGGAGTCAAGGTGGCCATTTTCAAGGGTGAGATTCTACCGGAGAAAAAAGGTTAGGAATTGCCATGCTAAGCCCAAAAAAAGTCAAGTATCGAAAACAACAAAAAGGTCGCATGACCGGTAAGGCGATATTCAAGGGAGGCACTCTGGAATTTGGGGATTTTGGTCTGCAGGCCACGGAGTGTGGAAAGATGACCGCTCAGCAGATCGAGGCGGGACGAATCGCGATCACACGGCATGTCAAAAGGGGCGGTAAAATTTGGATTCGAGTTTTCCCGGACAAACCCGTCACGAAGAAGGCGGCCGAAACCAGGATGGGGAAGGGAAAAGGAGCGCCGGAGGGCTGGGTGGCGGTGGTGAAACCCGGCCGCATCCTTTACGAGCTTGAAGGCGTGGGAGACGGTGTCGCTGCCGAAGCCTTTCGCCTTGCAGGTCACAAGCTTCCCTTTGGGACTCGATTCGTGAGCAGGAGAGTGCATCTGTGAAAGCAAAGGAACTGCGAGATCTGACAACGGAGGAGTTGACCCTGAAGGAAAAGGAACTCCGCCAGGGGGTGTTCAACCTGAAGCTTCAAAAGGCGGCGGGTCAGATGGCCAATACCGCCGGGATCGTCAAAACGAAAAAGGACTTGGCTCGGGTCAAGACGATTCTGAGATCCCGTGAGATCGCGAGCGGGGCGAATGGAACGAGGGCACAAGGATGAAGGAGCGTGGATCAAGGAAGAAACTGGTTGGGGTGGTGATTGGGCATCGCATGGACAAGACGACGGTCATCTCGGTGAGCCGACTGAAGCGGCACCGGGCCTACCTGAAGTATCTGACCGTCCAGAAGACGTATGTCGCTCATGATCCGAAAAACCTTTGCCAGGTGGGAGACAAGGTCAGGATTATTGAGTCCAAGCCGATCAGCAAGACCAAGAGGTGGCAGGTTCTGGACATCCTGGAAAAGGGCCGGGCGGAAATGGTCATGCCGGAGGCCGTTGAAGGGTTGGAGTCTCAGCCATGATACAGACGGAAAGCAAACTCAAAGTTGCAGACAACTCCGGAGCCAAACTGTTGCTCTGTATTAAGGTGCTCGGGGGGTCGAAGCGAAGGTATGCCACGGTGGGAGATGTCATCGTGGTCTCCATCAAGGAGGCCATGCCGAACTCCAAGGTGAAAAAAGGGGACGTCATGAAGGCCGTCATCGTGAGAACCAAGAAGGAGGTTGCACGAGTGGACGGGTCCTATATCAAGTTTGATGACAATTCGGCCGTGCTGATCACTCCGCAAAATGAACCCATCGGAACAAGAATTTTTGGACCTGTGGCAAGAGAACTGAGGGCCAAGAACTTTATGAAGATTGTCTCTCTGGCCCCAGAAGTTCTTTAGCAGACGTGAGGACAGGAGTCTCGGACGTGTATAAGAAGCATCCTCTGATCAAGAAAAACGACAAGGTGATCGTTCAAACCGGGAAAGAAAAAGGGAAAATCGGGACGGTCTTGAAGGTGGACGCCGAGAAGGGCCGTGTGATCGTAGAAAAGATCAACATGGTCAAGCGGCACACCCGGCCGGGGAGGCAAACCACCCAGGGCGGTATCGTGGAGAAGGAATCCCCGATCCAACTGTCCAACCTGATGCTCGTGTGCAACAAGTGTGCGGAACCGACGAGGATCGGGAGGCGTCTTCTGGAGGACGGATCCAAGGTGCGGATCTGCAAGAAATGCGGTGAGTTGATCGATTAGTGGGTTGAAACGCTGCTCGGCTGTGGCCCGGGCCGGGTCCGGGACAGAGGGGCAGCGTCCTTCGCAATAAGGAGTCCAAGTTGCAGCGGCTGAGAGAGAAATACGAAAAGGAAGTGGTGCCGGCCATGTTCAAGGAGTTCGGGTACAAGAGCATCATGGCGGTGCCGAAACTCCAGAAGGTCGTCCTGAATATGGGCGTGGGGGAGGCCATCTTCAACATCAAAGCCCTCGACAAGAGCGCGGAAGAACTGACGCTCATTGCGGGGCAGAAAGCGGTGATCACGAAGGCAAAGAAGTCCATTGCAGGGTTCAAGCTTCGGGAAGGCATGCCCATCGGCTGCACCGTGACCTTGCGGCGCGAAAGGATGTATGATTTTCTCGACAAGTTCTTCAACATCGCCCTGCCGAGGCTCAGAGACTTCAGGGGAATTCCGGAGAAAATTTTCGACGGCCGTGGGAACTGCACCGTCGGAATTCGAGAGCAGATCATTTTTCCTGAGATCGAGTACGACAAGATTGAAAAAATCAGGGGTCTCAATATCTCGATCGTGACCACGGGAAGAAATGACGCGGAAGCGTTTGCGTTGCTCAAGCGGTTGGGAATGCCGTTCAGACGCCAGCAGCCTGCATAGCAGCTGTTTTTAAGCAATCTGCTAGGGTCTCCTGAAGGGAGGGAGCCCGCAGGGAAAACACAAGGAACCGGTCATCCGTATCGTGAAGAAAGGTTAGAAGCAGGAGGACAAATTGGCGAAGACGTCGCTTATCGTCAAGGCTAAAAGGAAGAAGAAGTTTTCGAGCCGGGAATACAATCGGTGCCCGATCTGTGGCAGACCCAGGGCATACTTGAGAAAGTTCGGTATCTGCCGGATTTGTTTTCGGGGCATGGCCCTCCGGGGAGAGCTCCCGGGCGTCACCAAATCCAGCTGGTAACAGGGCCTCAGGAAGTTAAGGAGTGTTGCGCATGAGTATGAGCGATCCAATAGCCGACATGCTGACCAGGGTAAGAAACGGCATCATCGTGAGTTTCGACACCGTCGATGTGCCGAGTTCGAAGCTGAAGATCAACATCGCCAAGATCTTGAAGAGCGAAGGCTTCATCAAGAATTACAAGGTGATCGCGGATAAGAAGCAAGGTCTCATTCGGATTTTCTTGAAGTATGATGAGAACGGGGAACCTGTGATCGGCGGCCTGAAAAGGGTGAGTCGGTCCAGTTGCCGGGTCTTTGCCAAGAAGGACCAGGTTCCCATGGTTCTCAATGGATTCGGGATCAATGTCCTTTCGACGTCCAAAGGCCTGATGACCGACAAGCAGGCGAGGAAACTGGGAATTGGCGGGGAGATCCTTTGTTCCGTCTGGTAGACGTAGGTTGGATCCGTTGATGGGGTTGAATTTTATTGTTTCTGGAGGATGTCCATGTCACGCATAGGAAAGATGCCGATTCCTATTCCGGCCAAGGTCCAAGTGGATCTCGAAGGGGATCTTCTGGTGGTCAAAGGGCCGCACGGCGAACTTCGACGAACGATTCATCCCGCGGTCTCGGTCAGCAAGGCGGAAAACCAGATCCTTGTCGCCGTTCGTGAATCCGACAAGAAAACCAAAGCGCTTCACGGGCTTTACCGGGCCTTGATCGCCAACATGGTTACGGGGGTCAGTCGAGGGTTTGAAAAGGTCCTGGATATCGTCGGCGTGGGATACCGCGCGGAGCTGGCCGGAAAAACGGCCACTTTTCACCTGGGATACTCTCACCCGGTCCTTTTTGAACTCCCTGCCGGGATCGACGCGAAGATCGAAAAAACGAGGGTCACCCTCAGAGGCATTGACAAAGAGCTCCTCGGCAGGACCGCGGCAACCATTCGCAGGTTCAGGAAACCGGAGCCTTATAAGGGGAAGGGAATCAAGTACGCCGATGAGGTGATCCGCAGGAAGGCCGGCAAAACCGGGGCCAAGTAAGATCAGGGAATCGTAGACAACGTGGAATATACACAGGGTGAGGCTTATGAAGTACGTGAGTAGAGCCGAGGCGCGATTGAAGAGAAAGAAAAGGGTCCGAAAGAAGGTGAGAGGAACACCGGAGAGGCCCAGGCTGTCCGTATTCAGAACGGCGAAGCACGTCTATGCCCAGATCATTGATGACACCGCGGCACAGACCCTGGCGGACGCGTCTTCTGTTTCCAAAGAGCTTCGACCCATGATCCTGAGAAAGGGCGGCAACAAAGTAGGGGCTGCCCTGGTGGGAGAATTCATCGCCAAGCGGGCTGCAGGGAAAGGCATTAAACGGGTGATTTTTGACCGGAACGGTTTCCTCTATCACGGGCGAGTCAAGACCCTCGCAGAGGCGGCGCGCCAGCATGGTTTGGAGTTCTGATTCATCCACATCGACACGTGAGGGAGATGTCCATTGTACAGCGCAGAAGATGAAGTCCAGCTAATCGAAAAGGTGGTGTTCATTAACCGGGTCGCCAAAGTGGTCAAGGGCGGACGGCGGTTCAGTTTCAGTGCCATTGTGGTCGTGGGAGACGGAAAAGGGATGGTGGGACACGGCCTTGGAAAGGCCAACGAAGTTCCCGAAGCGATCCGCAAAGGGGTTGAGAAGGCACGAAAAGACATGAAATCCGTCCCTGTCATCAATGACACCATTCCCCACGAAATTATCGGCAAATGGGGAGCGGGAAGCGTGCTTTTGAAACCCGCCGGAGCAGGGACGGGCGTCATTGCGGGTGGTGCGGTCAGAGCGGTTCTGGAAGCCGTGGGGATACAGAACATTCTGACCAAGTGCTTGGGATCTCACAATCCTCATAATCTGGTGAGGGCGACCCTGAAGGGATTGGGGTCGCTGCGGAGCGCGGAAGGAATCGCGCGGCGCAGAGGCAAAACAACTGAAGAACTGAAGCAATGAGAGGCGAAGGGTGATGACGGATACAGTGAGAGTCACCTTATTAAAGAGTGGCATAGGGCGGAACAAAAAAATCCGTGGCACGTTGAAGGGCCTCGGTCTGACCAGACTCCATAAGACCGTGGTCTTGAACAATACTCCCGCCATCCGCGGGATGATCAACAAGGTTTGCTTCATGGTCAAAGTGGAGGCTTAACCGGTAAGGGGATATGGGCGATGAGGATTCATGATCTATCACCCCTGGAGGGGTCAAAGAAAAACAGGAAGAGAGTCGGCAGGGGCGTCGGCTCCGGCCACGGCAGAACCTCCTGCCGGGGCCACAAGGGGCAGAAAGCCCGTTCCGGCGGCACCATCGTTCCGGGCTTTGAGGGCGGTCAGATGCCTCTTCAAAGGAGGCTTCCGAAAAGAGGGTTTACCAACATCTTCAGGAAAGAGGTTGCCGTGGTCAACCTGAAGGACCTGAATCGATTTGAAGCGAGCGCTGTCGTGGATCTGGAAGCACTCAAAAGCGCCGGGTTGGTCCGGAAGGCGGAAGGGGGAGTGAAGGTCCTCGGAAAAGGAGATCTCGCGCACCCTCTCACTCTGAAGGTGGACAAGGTCAGCAGGACGGCGAAAGAAAAAATCGAAGCGGCTGGAGGAAAGGTGGAGCTCCTCTAACCGTGTCGTTGGATCACGCGCGGGGATAAGGTTCAAAGGGGATAAGGAAACAAATCGATGATTGGCGGTCTGCAAAACATATCAAAGATTCCTGAGCTCAAGAAGAGGATCTTGTTCACCCTTCTGATGCTTGCGGTTTACCGGGTGGTGAGTCACATCCCCACACCGGGAATTGATGCGGCGGCGCTCTCTGCCTTCTTCAAATCAAGAGGGGATACGCTCTTCGGTCTCATTGATATGTTTTCAGGCGGGGCCTTGGGGCAGATGTCCGTGGTGGCTCTGGGAATCATGCCCTATATCAGCGCCTCTATCATCCTGGAACTTCTGACCGTCGTGGTGCCCTACCTTGAAAAGCTGAAAAAGGAGGGGGAGCAGGGGCGAAAGAAGATCATCCAGTACACCCGTTACGGCACCGTCGTTCTCAGCATGATCCAGGGATTCGGCATTGCCATCGGCATCGAAAGCATGGTGGTGGGACAGAATCCTGTGGTTCCCGTGGGCGGCTGGGGGTTCAGGGTCCTTGCCGCGATTACGTTGACCGCCGGCACCGCGTTTCTGATGTGGCTAGGGGAGCAGATCACGGAGCGGGGCATCGGTAACGGAATTTCTCTCATTATTTTTGCCGGTATCGTAGCCCGATTGCCTGAAGCCATGCTGGGAGTGATCCAGACCATGGGGGCTCCAGGGCAGCTGGGCCCTTTTGGGATCCTGGTGCTGCTGGCGTTCATGGTTGCGGTGGTGGGTTTTATCGTGCTTGTGGAAAGGGGGCAGCGGCGGATCCCTGTCCAGTATGCAAAACGGGTTGTGGGGCGGAGAATGTATGGAGGCCAGACGACGCATCTTCCTCTTAAGATCAATACGGCGGGAGTCATTCCTCCGATTTTTGCCTCCTCTATCATCATGTTCCCGGCGACGATTGCGAACTTCATGGACGTGAAACAATTCCCATGGCTCCAGACGGTCGTCAGCTTCCTTTCCCCGGGGCATATTGTTTATGAGCTCATCTTTGTCGCGTTTGTCATCTTTTTCTGCTACTTCTATACCGCGGTTCACTTCAATCCGGTGGATGTGGCGGATAATATGAAAAAATATGGGGGCTTTGTTCCGGGGATCCGGCCGGGGAAGAACACAGCGGATTATATCGACCGGGTGCTCACACGCGTCACCTTTTTTGGGGCGCTCTATGTCTCAGCGGTGTGCGTTCTGCCCCAGATCCTCATTTATCAGCTCCATGTTCCCTTTTATTTTGGTGGAACCGCGCTCCTGATTGTGGTGGGGGTGGCGATGGATACATCGAATCAGATTGAAGCCCACATGCTGACCAGACACTACGAAGGATTCATGAGAAAGGGATTGGTGAAAGCGAGATAGGCTTTTCCGCCCGGAAGGGACCTTCGAGGAAAGAGGAACCGTGGCTAAAGAAGAGGTGATTGCCGTCGAAGGAACGGTCGTGGAGACCTTGCCAAATGCCATGTTCATGGTTGAATTGGCCAATGGGCACCGGGCGCTTGCCCATATTTCCGGCAAAATGCGGATGCATTTCATCAAGATCCTGCCCGGAGACAAGGTCTCCGTGGAGCTCTCCCCCTATGATTTGAGCCGGGGGAGGATTGTGTATCGAGGAAAGTAGAGCATGAAAGTCAGAGCTTCTGTAAAAAAAATTTGCAACAAATGCAAGATCATCAAACGGAAGGGAATTGTTCGCGTCATCTGTGTCAATCCCAGACACAAACAGAGGCAAGGATGATCCGGAAGGCCGGCCACGGCTTTCCACAAACCCGAGCTGGGCTTCGCCAGGGGCCGTGAGTGCCCTTTCCGTTGCGCAAAGATTGGCGCAGCTCCAGGAACCCGTAACCGCATAAAGGGAGACCAAATTGGCCAGAATAGCAGGCGTGGATTTGCCGCGAAACAAGAGAATGGAAATTGCCTTGACCTACATCTATGGGCTGGGCAGGAGCAGCGCCCAGAAGATCCTCACAGAGGCCGGGGTGGACTGGAACACCAAGTCGGATGATCTGACCGAAGGTCAAGTCACGAGCCTCAGGAAGGTCATTGATGAGCACTACAAGGTGGAGGGGGACCTGCGGCGGGATTTTTCCATGAATATCAAGAGACTCATGGATCTCGGCACCTACAGGGGTCTGAGGCACAGGAAAGGGTTGCCCGTCCGGGGTCAAAGAACACACACGAATGCACGAACCCGAAAAGGCCCACGCAGGGCGGTGATGGGGAAAAAGAAAAAATAAGGAAAGATCATGGTGAAAAAAGCAGCCAAGGGAAGCAAGGCCAAGAAAGAAAAGAGAAGCGTTCCGACAGGGATTATTCACATCCAGTCTACCTTCAATAATACGATCGTCACGGTGACCGACAATGACGGGAATGTCGTTGCCTCCTCCAGTTCAGGTCGAAAGGGATTCAAAGGGTCCAGGAAGAGCACTCCCTTTGCCGCTCAGATGGCGGCTCAGGACGCGCTCCGGCAGGCGATGGACCAGGGAATGAGAACGGCTGAAGTGAGGATCAAGGGCCCGGGCGTCGGCCGGGAGGCAGCGCTTCGCGCGCTCCAGGTGGAGGGGTTCAGCGTGAGCGTGATCAGGGATGTGACCCCCATTCCCCACAACGGCTGCCGTCCGCCGAAGAGACGAAGGGTATGAACTGCAGAAGGTTATTGTAAAGAGGAGGATCCGGATTGGCGAGAGAAACTGGGGCTTCATGTCGGTTGTGTCGAAGAGAGAATCTCAAACTGTTTCTGAAAGGAGACCGCTGCTACGGGGAGAAGTGTGCCTTTGAGCGGAGGCCTTATGCGCCGGGCCAGCACGGGCAGAGGCGGGGCGGAAAACTCTCGAACTATCAGTCGCAGTTGAGAGAGAAACAAAAGGTGAAAAGGATTTACGGCCTCTTGGAGAAGCAGTTCAGGAGATATTATTTCCTTGCAGAAAAGCAAAAAGGAATCACGGGGACCAATCTGCTGATGCTGTTGGAGTGCCGGCTGGACAATGTCGTTTATCGAATGGGTTTTGGCTCGTCGAGAACCCAAGCGCGCCAACTGGTCCGACACAACACCGTTGTGGTGAACGGCAAGAAAGTGAATATCCCCTCCTATCAGGTCAGGGTGGGCGATGTGATCGAGGTCAGAGAAAGCAAGAGGAAAGTTCCGGTCGTTCTAGAAGCGATGGAGACGGTGGCTCGCAGAGGAATTCCGAACTGGATGGAGGTGGAGAAGGAAAAATTCAAGGGAATTCTGAAGGCTGTTCCCAACCGCCAAGAATTGACGATGCCCATCCAGGAAAGCCTGATCGTGGAACTCTACTCCAAGTAGACTTGGAGCATGCAGGAAGGGATGTTCTTGAAATGAAGTCATGGAACCAGTTTCTGTCATAGGAAACCGACCGGACTGAGGGGTATTGGCCCTGCGGGGTCGTGCAAGAAGCCAGATTAACCACTTAATCGGAGGTCTTTTTTGACAGATCTAAAAACAAGAAATTGGCGAGAATTGATTAAGCCGAAGAGCATCTCGATCGAGGAGGACAGCCGGACCCATTCCTTCGGGAAATTTGTGTGTGAACCCCTCGAGAGAGGTTTCGGCATCACTATTGGAAATGCGTTGAGGCGGATTCTTCTTTCTTCCTTGCAGGGAGCCGCCATTGTGTCTGTGAAATTTGATGACGTGGTCCACGAGTTTTCGACCATCCCGGGGGTGAGAGAAGATGTGACGGATATTATTCTCAACCTAAAGCAGATCAAGCTGAGGGTGGTCGACTCCGAAGATGCGGTGATCCGTTTGTCGAAAGAAGGCGCAGGAGCCGTCACAGCCGGCGACATTGAAACGGATGGGATCTTGGAGATCTTGAACCCCGAGCAGCATATTGCCACCCTGAGCAAGGAAGCCAAGCTAGGCATGGAGATGGTGGTGAAGATGGGAAAGGGGTATCTTTCCACGGAGACGGACAAGAGCGGAGATCAATCCATCGGAGAGATTCCCATTGATGCCATCTTTTCGCCCATTCAAAAGGTCAACTATGTGGTGAGCAACGCACGGGTCGGGCAGATCACGGATTATGACAAGCTGACCCTGGAGGTCTGGACAGACGGGAGCGTCACTCCTGAGGACGCGGTCGCTTATGCGGCGAAAATTTTAAAGGAGCAGATGCAGCCTTTCATCAGCTTTGAGGAGGAGCCTGAGCCCTTAGAAACAGAACTGCGCGATGATGAAGAGAAGCTCAATTCGAATCTGTTCAGACCCGTGTCCGAGCTTGAACTCTCCGTTCGCTCAGCCAACTGCCTGAAAAATGCCAACATCACCTATATCGGGGAGCTTGTTCAAAAGACGGAAGCCGAAATGCTTAAGACCAAGAACTTCGGCAGGAAATCCCTGAATGAGATCAAGGGCATTCTGGAAGAAATGGGGCTTTCCTTAGGGATGAAGCTGGACAATTTCCCTTTACCGAAAAAACCGGACTCGCCGGGCGAGCCGGTGAAGGAAGAAAAGGTTTAGATCCATGAGACATCTGAAAGCAGGAAGAAATCTTGGACGCACTTCCAGTCATCGTTTGGCGATGCTGAGGAACATGGTGACCTCTTTGTTCAAGCATGAGCAACTCGAGACGACGGACGCGAAAGCAAAGGAATTGAGGCAGGTCGCTGAGAAAATGATCACCCTGGCAAAACGCGGAGATCTGCATGCCCGGAGGCAGGCCTTGGCAACGATCAGGGAGAAGGCTGTGGTTTACAAGCTGTTTGATGAACTCAAGGATCGCTTCATGGACAGGCAGGGAGGATATGTCCGGATTGTCAAGAAGGAGAATCGAAAAGGTGATGGGGCGCTGATTTCGATCATCCAGTTGCTGCTTCCGCCAGAAGGGAAGAAAAAAGGCAAGAAAAAGGGCAAAGCCGCTGGATCCACTGAGGCGGGTGCGGCAAAGAAAAAGAAAGAGGCCAAGCCCAAAGAAAAAGGCCGGTCAGCGGAGAAACCGGAAGCCGCGAGACCTGAAGGTGCCACAAAGGTAGCGGCATGAGAGCATGGTAAAAGATAAATCTCGGTCCAGAAAAAAACTCCTCGGCGGGTGTTCCGCGAGGAGATTTTTTTGTTCACTACAGGCACAGAGTGCATGGAGAGGGGTTTTCTCTGTGCGCTCAGTGCCTCCATGGTGAAGGAAGATGGACTCGGAGTGTTTTGAAGAGGCGAGGTATGGCGTGGCTGTTTGGATTCAAGGGGGAAAACTGGTCGATCCTGTCCGCAATCGCGTGGAGGAACTGGATCTCCTGATCGAAGGAGACAGAGTCGTGAAGATTCTCCCGACCGGTGTTTTCTCGGACACAGGTCCCCGGCTCAAGAGGATTGATGCGCGCAACCGTCTGGTGGTTCCGGGCCTCGTGGACATGCATGTTCATCTGAGGGAACCCGGCTACGAGCACAAAGAGACGATTGCCACGGGAAGTCTCTCGGGTGTGGCCGGAGGGTTTACGGCGCTCGCCTGTATGCCGAACACCAGACCCGTAAACGATCAGAGAACCGTCACGGAGTTTATTCTCGCCCGTGCCGGAGAAGCGAACCTCTGCAGGGTCTATCCGATCGCGGCGATCACCCGGGGGCAGCAGGGAGGAACACTCACCGATTTCGCTGAATTGCGAAAAGCCGGAGCGGTCGGCGTATCGGACGACGGTCAGCCGGTGAAAAATCGCGAGCTGATGCGGCAGGCGATGGAGCTGGGAAGATCCTTGGGCCTTGCGGTGATCTCCCACTGCGAGGACTTGAACCTGTCCGCAGGCGGGATGATGCATGAAGGGGCTGTGTCTTCACATCTTGGGCTGAGGGGCATCCCTGCGGCGAGCGAAGAAGTCATGGTCCGTAGAGAAATCTCCCTTGCCCAAGAGACGGGCTTCCCGGTGCACATTGCTCACGTCAGCACCGCCGGTTCCGTGGAATGGATCCGGAGGGCCAAGGAGGAAGGAATTCCAGTCAGCGCGGAAACCGCCCCCCATTATTTTTCTTTAGATCATCGGGCCGTTGAGGAGTATAATACGTGCGCCAAGATGAACCCGCCCTTGAGAGAACCCGGGGATGTGGAGGCGATCAAGAAGGGGCTCGCTGAAGGGGTCATTGACGTGATTGCCACGGATCATGCGCCCCACAGCCAGGCGGAAAAGAACGTGGCCTTTGAAAAGGCCCCCTTTGGCATCGTCGGCCTGGAGACCGCTTTGCCTCTGACACTCTGCCTTATCAGGGAAGGGATCCTGACTTGGCCTGAAGCCGTACGGAAACTGTCCTATCTCCCTGCGACCCTATTGGGGGTTGCAGGAGGGGTTCTGAGAGAAGGAGCCGTGGCAGACCTTGCCATCCTTGATCCGGAGTATTCCTACGTCGTGAAAGCCGAGGAGATGAGATCCAAGAGCAAGAACTCTCCTTTTATAGGTTGGAGCATGAAGGGAATCAACGTCATGACTATGGTAGGAGGTCGAATTGTCTGGGAAAGAAACATATAGCATCCTGGTCGCGGATGACGAGAGGAGCATGAGGGAATTCCTCGAAATCCTGCTCACCAAGGAAGGCTATCGAGTGAGCCTGGCGGCAAGCGGGGAAGAGGCTTTCAAGATTCTGGAAAACAACACCTTTGATCTCCTCATCACGGATATCCGGATGCAGGACGTTGACGGAATCGATGTCCTGAAGAAGGCCAAGGCCCTGAGCCCTGAGACCGTCGTGATCATGATTTCCGCCTTTGCCACAGCGGAAACGGCTGTGGAGGCGATGAAGGAAGGTGCCTACGACTATATTCCCAAGCCTTTCAAGGTTCGGGATTTCAAAAAGATCGTCCGGGATGCCCTGGAATCCAGGAAACCGTCTGCAGGCGTGGAAGGGGAAACTGAATCCAAGAGCATCCAGCACTTCGGGTGCCTGGTAGGGGAAAGCCCCCAGATCAAGAGGATTTATGATCTCATCGAGCGGGTGGGCCCTACCAAGTCGAATGTATTCATCTCCGGTGAAAGCGGAACCGGAAAAGAGCTGGTGGCCAAAGCGATTCACCGTCAGAGCCCGAGGGGCAAAAAAAACTGCGTAGTCATCAACTGCGCCGGAATTCCTGACAATCTCATCGAAAGCGAGCTCTTCGGCTACAGGAAAGGGGCCTTCACAGGAGCCGCCGCGGACAAGGAAGGCCTCTTCGAGGTGGCGGACGGCGGGACCGTGTTCCTGGATGAAGTCGGGGAACTGACCCCGGCGATTCAGGTGAAGCTCTTAAGGGTCATTCAGGAGCGCACCTTCACCGCCGTCGGCGGGACTGAAGAAAAAAGCGTGGATGTGCGATTGATTTCCGCGACGAACAAAGATCTTGAGAATGAAGTGATTCATGGACGATTCCGGGAAGACCTTTTTTTCAGATTGAACGTCATCCACCTCGCCATGCCCCCTTTAAGGGAAAGGGAAGGGGATCTGGCTCTCCTGTCCCAGCATTTCCTGGAGAAGTACTCTCGAGACCTTGGCAAGAATGTGAAGAAGATCTCCGCCTATGCGATGGACATCCTGAAGCAGTACAGTTTCCCGGGCAATGTGAGAGAGCTGGAAAATATCATTGAACGAAGCGTGGCTCTTGAAACATCCAACATTGTTCTTCCCGAGAGCCTCACCCTGTCCAATTTCCAGAGAGAACGAACGAAAGATAACAGACGCCGAAGGGACCTCACTCCGGAGGGCATCAACCTGGATGAGATCCTTGCCGAGATAGAAAGGGATTATATTCTTAGAGGCTTGGAGATGGCCCATGGATCCAAGCAAAGGACGGCAACTCTTCTGGGGATCACCATGCGATCCTTTCGATATCGACTGGACAAGCTTGGCCTGTCTACCTCTCCCGACTGACAAAAAGCGGCAATTCCCCTCCAAAATGTGTCATTTCGCATAAAGGACGAAGGCCCGAAAAGAGGATTTCTTTGAGCCTATTGGAAAACAGCTTATTAACTTATTGGAAATGTTGGAGTTAATTTTTCTTGCTCCTGCTCGTCCAAATGGCACGGGACTTGAATATTCCTTACAGCAAATAGCAAAACGCTCGCAAGCCCTAGGATGAAACAGGTAGAGGGGGAGGAGGTGAAACAAAGGTCCAAGGTCTTTCAAGGAATCAAGGTCTCAGGAAAAATCAAGGTTTCGAACCAAAAAAATAGTGTCAAGGAGGACAAGAAAATGTTTACAAGAATGATGAGGAAGAATGAAGGTTTCACACTGATTGAGTTGATGATTGTTATCGCGATCATCGGTATCCTGGCTGCCATTGCCATCCCGCAGTTCTCCGCTTACAGGATGAGGTCGTACAACGCGGCTGCGGAATCGGATCTGAGGAATGCAGCCACGGCGCAGGAAGCGTATTACGTTGACACCCAGAAATACGTTGCCGCTCCTCAGACGAACCTTACTGGACAAACTTATGGATTGTACATTTCCCAAAACGTGACGATGAATGGTGCTATAGTTGGGACGACTGGTTACGACATGACTGCGTTCCACCCTTCAGGAAACAAGACCTA
>Ga0209253_10001998_pt1 | contig 17969 bp, 14 predicted proteins | sample FrelakmetBRP12BR_FD_187145 | JGI IMG/M metagenome (GOLD analysis project Ga0209253, IMG submission 187145) | Freshwater lake sediment microbial communities from the University of Notre Dame, USA, for methane emissions studies - BRP12 BR (SPAdes)... | ecosystem: Environmental > Aquatic >... | reverse complement strand
GCGCGCGCGGGTCGACGCGCGCCCGCCTCGGTGCACGACCTCGCGACCGTCGTCGACGAGATGCGCCTCGTGAAGGACGCGAGCGAAGTCGAGACCATGCGGCGCGCCGCTCGGATCTCGGCCGCGGCGCACACGCGCGCGATGCGGGCGTGCCGCGTCGGCATGCGCGAGTTCGAGCTCGAAGCCGAACTGCTGTACGAGTTTCGACGCCAAGGCGCGCAGTCGCCCGCATACCCGTCGATCGTGGCGACCGGCCCCAATGCGTGCGTGCTGCACTACCCGGCGGGGCACGCCGAGGTGAAGGACGGCGACCTCGTGCTGATCGACGCGGCCTGCGAGGTGGACGGCTATGCGGCCGACATCACGCGCACGTTCCCGGCCAGCGGCCGCTTCACCGCGGAGCAGCGCGCGGTCTACGACGTCGTGCTGGCCGCGCAGCAGGCCGCCATGGGCGAGGCGCGGCCCGGCAGGGACTTCAACGCGCCGCACGAGGCGGCGACGCGCGTGCTCACGCAGGGACTCATCGACCTCGGCCTGCTCGCCGGATCGCTCGACGGCGCGCTGGAGTCGAAGTCGTTCCGCCAGTTCTTCATGCACAAGACCGGGCACTGGCTCGGGCTGGACGTGCACGACGTCGGCGACTACCGCGAGCCGGCCGCTGCGAAGGAAGGGGAGGAGCGTGCGTGGCGCGTCCTCGTGCCGGGCATGGTGACGACGGTGGAGCCCGGCCTGTACATCCGCCCGGCGCCGAACGTCGACGAACGCTTCCACCACATCGGCATCCGCGTCGAGGACGACGTGGCGATCACCGCGGATGGCTGCGATGTGCTGTCGGCGGACGCGCCGAAGTCCCCGGACGACATCGAAGCGCTGATGAAGCGATGACGGCCGCACCGATTGCGATCCTGGGCGGCGGCCCCGTCGGCCTGACGCTGGCGCTGCTGCTGGCACGCCACCGGGTTCCGTCCGTCGTGGTCGATGCGCGCGACCTCGACGATGCGAAGCGGGACCGGCGGCTGCTGGCGCTGTCGCGCGGCACGCTCGACGTGCTCGGCACCGTCATCGAACTGCCAACGGCGATGCTGGCCCCCATTCGGACGGTCATCGTGTCTTCGCGCGGCGAGTTCGGCCGCGCGGTCCTCGACGAACGGGACAACGGCGGACGGTCACTGGGCGCCACCATCCGGTACGGCGACCTGCTCACGGCCCTCGACGCGGCGTGCACCAGCGCTCCGCTCGTGGAGGTGCGCAGGCGCTGCGCGGCCAGCGCGGTGAGCCAGGGGCCGAACTCGGTCGACGTTCGGCTCTCGGACGGAGGCAACCTCGCCGCGACGATCGCCGTCAACGCGGAAGGCGTGGGACGGGGCGATCGCGCGCCGGCTGCGCGACAGGCAGCGCTGACCGGTGACGTCGAAGTGCAGGGGCCAGCGGCCGGGACCGCCTTCGAGCGATTCACCCGCGACGGTCCGCTCGCGCTGCTGCCGCTGCCCGGGCCCACCGTCGGAACGGCGCGTCCGATGTCGCTGGTCTGGTGCATGCCGACGGCCGCGGCCGACCGGCGCGAAGCGTTGTCCGACGCGGAGCTGCTGGCCGAGTTGCAGGCGGAGTTCGGCGAGCGCAACGGGCGGGTGGTCTCCATCCGTTCGCGCGGCCGCTACCCGCTGGTCGAGCAGGCGCGCGACGACGTGCGCGAGCACCGGCTGATCCACGTGGGCAACGCCGCGCAGACGCTGCATCCGGTCGCCGGCCAGGGCCTGAACCTCGGGGTGCGCGACTGCGTTGCGCTCGCCGATCTGGTCGCGGCCGCCGTCGCCGCGGCGGAAGATCCCCTTGCGCGATTGCCGGAGTACGAACGGAGGCGGCGGGCGGACCGGCTCGCGATACGGACGCTCACGCGCACCGTCCCGGGTTTCTTCGCCACCGGCTTTGGTCCGGTGGCCGCGGCGCGGTCGCTCGGTTTGACGATGCTCAGCATCTTTCCCGATTTGCGCGCGGAGTTCGCGCGCTTCCTGATGTTCGGCGTACGCTCATAAGCCCGCCGAGGCCTTCGCTACAATCCGCGCCCTTTTTCGAGCTCCACCCGCTGGCGATGCGTCTTGGTCCACACGAACTGCCGAACAACGTGTTCGTCGCCCCGATGGCGGGCGTGACGGATCGTCCGTTCCGGCAACTGTGCAAGTCGCTCGGCGCCGGTCACGCGATTTCCGAGATGGCGGCGTCGAATCCGCGGCTGTGGGCCAGCGAGAAGACCGCGCGGCGCATCGATCACGACGGCGAGCGCGTTCCGGTGGCGGTGCAACTCGCCGGAGCGGATCCCGCCATGCTCGCAGAGGCGGCGCGCTTCAACGTCGAGCGCGGCGCGCAGATCATCGACATCAACATGGGTTGCCCGGCGAAGAAGGTCTGCAACGTGGCGAGCGGCTCGGCGCTGCTGCGGGACGCCGGCGTCGTGCGGGCGATCCTCGAAGCGGTCGTCGCCGCGGTCGACGTGCCGGTGACCCTGAAGTACCGCACCGGCTGGGATCCGGGCAGCCGCAACGCGGTCGAAGTCGCGCAGCTCGCGCAGTCGTGCGGAGTGGCCGCGCTCACGCTGCACGGGCGGACGCGCGCGTGCGGTTTCACCGGCCAGGCGGAGTACGACACGATCCGCGCGGTGAAGCAGGCGGTCGCGATCCCGGTCATCGCGAACGGCGACATCGACACGCCCGAGAAGGCGCTCGCCGTGCTCGGCTACACGGGGGCCGATGCGGTGATGATCGGCCGGGCGGCGCAAGGCCGGCCCTGGATCTTCCGCGAGATCGTCCACTTCCTGCGCACGGGCGAGCATCTCGCCGCGCCGCGCGTCGACGAGGTCCGCGCGCTGCTGCTCGCGCACCTCGACGACCACTATCGGTTCTACGGCGATGCGGTGGGAGTCCGCACCGCCCGCAAGCACATCATCTGGTACACGCGACGCCTCGAGGGGGGAGAACGCTTCTGCGACCGCATGAACGCCATCGACGACTGCGCCGGACAGGCGCGGGCGGTCGACGGCTTCTTCCGTGCGCACGCCGAACGCCACGAGCGCCTGCATTACACGCTGCACTAGGACAAGAAACGATGGTCAAGACATCGACGAAACCGGGCGCGCCGGCGAGCGAGCGCGCCAGCCGCGCGCGCAGCGGGGAGACGCTGGACCAATGCGTGCGTCGCAGCCTCGAGCAGTATTTCTCGGACCTGGACGGCGCGCGTCCTCACGCGCTGCACGGCATGGTCATCACCGCGGTCGAGCGCCCGCTGCTGCAGTTTGCGATGGAGCGCAGCGACGGCAACCAGTCGGCGGCCGCCGAACTGCTCGGCATCAACCGCAACACGCTGCGGAAGAAGCTGCACGAATACCGCCTCGTCTGAAGCGACAACAGGGAAGTGGGTCATGGTGAAGCAGGCGCTGATCAGCGTGTCCGACAAGGCGGGTGTCGTCGAATTCGCGAAGACGCTTGCGCAACTCGGCTACCGGTTGCTGTCGACCGGCGGCACCGCGAAGCTGCTGGCGGAGCAGGGACTCGCAGTCACCGAGGTGGCCGCCTACACGGGCTTTCCGGAGATCCTCGACGGCCGCGTGAAGACGCTGAATCCGCGCATCCACGCGGGCCTGCTGGCGCGCCGCCCGGACCCCGCGCACATGAAGTCATTGCAGGAGCACGGCATCGACCCGATCGACCTGCTCGTCGTGAACCTGTACCCGTTCGAGCAGGCCATTGCGAAGGCCGGGTGCACGTTCGACGACGCGATCGAGAACATCGACATCGGCGGGCCGGCGATGCTGCGCGCCGCGGCGAAGAACCACGAGAGCGTCGCGGTCGTGGTCGATCCAGGCGACTACGGCTGCATCGTCGAGGAACTGAAGGACAAGGGCGCCGTGAGCGCCGCCACGCGCCTCGCCCTGGCGAAGAAGGTCTTCGCGCACACATCGCGCTACGACGGGGCGATCGCGAACTACCTGACCGCGCTCGACGCGCAGGGCAACCGCGGCGCGTTTCCGGACGTGCTGTCGCGCCAGTGGGTCAAGGTCCAGCAGATGCGGTACGGCGAGAACCCGCACCAGCACGCCGCCTTCTATCGCGAGCGCGACGTCGCGCCGGGCTTGCTGGCGAGCTACACGCAACTGCAGGGCAAGGAGCTGTCGTACAACAACATCGCGGACGCCGACGCGGCGTGGGACTGCGTGCGCAGTTTCGACGAGCCGGCCTGCGTGATCATCAAGCACGCAAACCCGTGCGGCGTGGCCGTGGGCGGCGGCGCGGCGGAGGCGTACGCGAAGGCGTTCAAGACCGACCCGACCTCCGCGTTCGGCGGCATCATCGCCTTCAACCGCGCGGTGGACGCCGCCGCGGCGCAGGCCGTCTCGAAGCAGTTCGTCGAGGTCGTGATCGCGCCGGCGTTCGACGACGCGGCGCGCGGCGTGTTCTCTGCCAAGCAGAATGTCCGGCTGCTGACCGTCGCGCTGGGGAGCGCGCACAACGACTTCGACTTCAAGCGCGTCGGCGGCGGCCTGCTGGTGCAGACGCCCGACGTGCATGCGTTGAAGCCGGCCGATCTCAAGGTCGTCACCGCGAAGGCGCCCACGCCGGCGCAGCTCGCCGACCTGTTGTTCGCGTGGGGCGTCGCCCGGTTCGTGAAGTCCAACACGATCGTATTCGCGCACGACGGGATGACGCTCGGCGTCGGCGCTGGCCAGATGTCGCGGATCGACTCCGCGCGGATCGCGGCGATCAAGGCGAAGGAAGCAGGCCTGGCGCTCGCCGGCTCGGCGGCGGCATCGGATGCTTTCTTCCCGTTCCGCGACGGGCTCGACGTCGTCGTCGACGCGGGCGCTACCTGCGTCATCCAGCCGGGCGGCAGCATGCGCGACGACGAGGTGATCGCCGCGGCGAACGAGCGCGGCATCGCGATGGTGTTCACGGGAGTCAGGCACTTCCGGCACTGACGGGATCGCGCGGCTAGGGCAGACGGGCGGACAGCGCGGCGCGACCGGAGCCCGGCGCGCGCCTGCGAAGGCGCCCTTCGGGTGCCCTGTGCTGCTCGCCCTGGGGTCGCGCCGCGGAACTCGCTCTGCGCGCTGCGCGCGCGCCGCTCACACAGCCGCGGCGAGTCAGTCGACGAGGCGCGCTGCGCGCGCCGACCCCAGGACTGCGCTGCTCGGCGCCTTCGAAGGCGCGCGCCGGGCTCCGGTCGCTCCGCTCGAGCTCTTGCGCGGCCTTGGTTCGCGGCGCGGGCAGAACGAATTCGAACGTCTCGCCGCCTCGCGCGAGCGCGGTGGCACAATCGCACGGTGCCTTCGACACTTCGCATCCTCGGGATCGACCCCGGCCTGAACCGGACCGGCTTCGGCGTCATCGATGTCACCGGCTCGAAGCTCGCGTGCGTCGAGTCCGGGATCATCCGGGTGCCGGCGGGCGATCTCTATCAGCGTTTGGGGGCCATCCTCGAGTCGCTCTCTGACGTCATACGCGCGACGCAGCCGCAGGTTGCGACCGTCGAGAAGGTGTTCGTCAACGTCAATCCGCAGTCGACGCTGCTGCTCGGCCAGGCGCGCGGCGCGGCGATCTGCGCCGCGGCGTCGAGCGGGCTCGTGGTGCACGAGTACGCGGCGTTGCGCATCAAGCAGGCCGTGGCGGGGTTCGGCCAGGCCGACAAGAAGCAGGTGCAGCTGATGGTGCAGCGGCTGCTGGGCCTCGCCCGCGCTCCGGCGCAGGATGCGGCCGACGCGCTGGCGTGCGCGATCTGCCACGCGCACTCGTCGACGTTGCTCGCGGCGGTCCGCGGCTCGTCGGCGAGCGTCCGTCTCGAAGGCCCGGCGCGCCGCCGCGGCCCGGCTGCAGGCCGCCGTGCGTGGACGGCTCGGCTCCAGGGGGCCAAGTGATCGGGCGCATCGAGGGCCGGCTGCTCGAGAAGAATCCGCCGGCGATCCTCGTCGACGTCAACGGCGTCGGCTACGAGATCGACGTGCCGATGAGCACCTTCTACCAGCTGCCGTCGGTGTCGGAGCGCGTGGTGTTGCTGACGCACCTGGCCGTCCGGGAGGATGCGCACCAGCTCTACGGTTTTGCGACGGCGTCGGAACGCGCGGCGTTCCGCGAGCTGATCAGGATCTCCGGCGTCGGCGCGCGGACGGCGCTGTCCGTGCTGTCGGGCCTGTCGGTCAACGAACTCGCGCAGGCCGTCACGCTGCAGGAAAGCGGCCGCCTGACGCGCATTCCGGGAATCGGCAAGAAGACCGCAGAACGTCTGCTGCTCGAGTTGAAGGGCAAGCTCGGCGCCGAACTCGGCACGGCGACGGCTCCGGCCGCGGGCGATGCGCATGCCGACGTGCTGCACGCGCTGATCGCGCTCGGCTACAACGAGCGGGAAGCGGCCTCCGCGGTGCGTACCCTGCCGCCCGGCACCGGAGTGTCGGACGGCATCCGCCTCGCGCTGAAGTCGCTGGCCCGTAGCTGAAGGGAAATCGCAAGTTGATCGAACCCGAACGCATCGTCGCAGCCGGCCCCGCCTCGCCGAACGAGGAGGTGATCGAGCGCGCGCTGCGCCCGACCTCGCTCGCCGAGTATGTCGGCCAGGTGAAGGTTCGTGAGCAGTTCGAGATCTTCGTCACGGCGGCGCGCAATCGTGCCGAGGCGCTCGACCACGTGCTCCTGTTCGGGCCGCCGGGCCTCGGCAAGACCACGCTTGCGCACATCATCGCGCACGAGATGGGCGTCAACATGCGGCAGACCTCCGGGCCCGTGCTGGAGCGGCCGGGGGACCTCGCGGCGATCCTGACCAACCTCGAGAAGAACGACGTCCTGTTCATCGACGAGATCCATCGCCTGTCGCCGATCGTCGAAGAGATCCTGTATCCGGCCCTCGAGGATTTCCAGATCGACATCGTCATCGGCGAGGGTCCGGCCGCGCGGTCGATCAAGCTCGACCTGCCGCCGTTCACGCTGGTCGGCGCCACGACGCGCGCCGGGATGCTGACCAACCCCCTGCGCGACCGCTTCGGGATCGTGGCCCGGCTCGAGTTCTATTCGCGCGAGGAACTGACCGCCATCGTCACGCGCTCGGCGCGCCTGCTGAAGGCGCGCCTGACGCCGGAAGGCGCGGGAGAGATTGCGCTCCGGTCACGCGGCACGCCGCGCATCGCCAACCGGCTGCTGCGGCGTGTGCGCGACTACGCGGAAGTGAAGGGCACGGGCGAGATCGACCGCAAGGTCGCCGATGCCGCGCTGGCGATGCTCGAGGTGGACGCGATGGGGCTCGACCTGATGGACAGGAAGCTCCTGCTGGCGATCATCGAGAAGTTCGGCGGGGGTCCGGTGGGCATCGACAACCTGGCCGCGGCGGTCGGCGAGGAGCGGGATACGCTGGAGGACGTCGTCGAGCCGTACCTGATCCAGCAGGGCATGCTGCAGCGCACGCCGCGCGGCCGGGTGGCTCCGGTGGGGGCTTACCGGCACTTCGGCCTCGCCGAACCCCGGCCGGCGGGAAGCGGGCCGGAACAGTTGTTCTAGTGCCCCTGTCCGGGGCATAGACGCCGCACCCTAAAGTCAGCTTTGCGTATGCGATTCCGCCGGGATTAGAATCGCGGGTTTTTGCGAAATCGGACCCAGGGAGGTACGGCCCCATGGCCATGGACTTTGCCCAGCAACAGCGCGATCCGACGCGGCACCTGATCGGCATCGGCGCGGTCGTGATTCTTCACGTCCTCGTCGTGTGGGCGCTCGTCAGCGGCCTGGCGCGCAAGGTGGTCGAGGTCGTCAAGGGTCCGATCGAAGTAAAGGTGATCGAGGAGATCATCAAGAAGCCGCCGCCCCCGCCGGAAGTCGTTCCGCCGCCACCCAAGGTTCAGGCGCCGCCGCCGCCGTTCATTCCGCCACCGGAAATCAGCATCGCTCCGCCGCCGACCGCCGCGCCGACCATCACGGCCGTGACGAAGGACGCGCCGACCGCGCCGCAGGCGCCGGTGATCCAGAAGGTGCCGGAGTCGACGGTGGCCAGCGTCGCGCCCGCGGTGCGCAGCGCGCAGATCGCGTGCGCGAACTACCGCGAAGTGATGTCCTCGATCGTCTATCCGCGCGAGGCGCTGAAGGACGGGATCGAGGGCGAAGTCGTGATCGAGTTCACCGTCGGCGCCAACGGACAGATCAAGGACACCGTGATCAAGTCGTCGTCCAACCGCGTCTTCAACCGTTCGTCGATGTCCGTCGTGAGCCAGCTGCAATGCCAGTCCGGAGGCCAGGACATCCGGGTGCAGGCGCCGATTAGTTTCAAGATTCGTTGATTTTTTTGGAGCGAAGCTGACTGGACACCGGCGCCACCGCGCCAAGCCGTTCTCCCGATCAGCGCTCGTTTCATCTTCCACCAGGAGATAGGAAAATGGTCCGTTTCATCCGTCGCCACGCGGCCTTTCTGGCGGTGATCCTCACCGTCGCCGGGCTTGCCGCGCCCGCGTCCACCTTCGCGCAGGCCGATGCGCCGAAGGCGGCTGCCGCCGACGCGCCGGCCCCGGCCGCCGTGCCCGCGGCGCCTGTGGCTGCGCCCGCCGCCCCCGTCCCGACCGTCACGAAGGAGACGGTCGAGAACCCGTACGGCCTGGAAGCGCTGTGGCGCCAGGGCGACTTCGTCTCCAAGGGCACGCTGATCATCCTGGTGATCATGTCGATGGGCTCCTGGTACATCATCTTCGTCAAGCTGTGGGAGCAGGCGAAGCTGATCCGCGAAGGCCGCGAGATGCGCAACTCCTTCTGGAAGGCGCCGTCGCTGCGCGAGGGCGCGAAGCGCCTCAAGGAAGGCAGCGCCTATCGCTACATCGCGGAGCAGGGCATCGACGCCAACGAGCACCACGAGGGCGCGCTCACCGAGAACATCGATCTCAACAGCTGGGTCACGATGTCCGTCCAGCGCGCGGTCGACGGCGTGCAGAGCCGCACGCAGGACGGCCTCTCGTTCCTCGCGACGGTCGGCTCGACCGCCCCGTTCGTCGGCCTGTTCGGCACGGTGTGGGGCATCTATCACGCGCTGACGGCGATCGGCATCGCCGGCCAGGCGTCGATCGACAAGGTCGCCGGGCCGGTCGGCGAGGCCCTGATCATGACGGCCATCGGTCTGGCGGTCGCGGTGCCGGCGGTCATGGGTTACAACTGGCTCGTTCGCCGCAACAAGACCGTGATGGAAACGGTGCGCACGTTCGGCGCCGACATCCACGGCGTGCTGATGGGCCGCAAGGCGGACATCACGAAAGCGGCGGCAGCGCGCTGAAGCGCGGACCGAAGGGAGTTCATCATGGCGATGAATGTCGGGACGTCGGAAGGCGACGAGGACGAAGCCATCTCCACCATCAACACCACGCCGCTGGTGGACGTGATGCTGGTGCTGCTGATCATCTTCCTCATCACGATTCCGGTCGTGACGCAGTCGGTCGGCGTCAAGCTGCCGTCGGAGACGAACGTTCCCCGGCAGACGAAGCCGGAGAACATCGAGATCGCGGTCACCCGCGACGGCGACGTCTACTGGGGCATGCAACTCGTCCGCGACAACGAGGACCTGGTCAACCGTCTGAAGAAGATCGCGACGCAGCAGCCGCAGCCCGAAGTGCACATCCGCGGCGACCAGACCGGGCGCTACGAGTTCGTGGGCCGGGTCGTGTTCGCCGCGCAGAGGGCCGGCATCCAGAAAGTCGGGTTCGTCACGGAGCCGCCGGCCAAGTCCGGCGGTCTATGAGTGAGATTCGCCCGGATCGACGCAGGTCGGCTGGGCCAACGTAGGAGAACACCATGGGCATGAGCGTCGGCCCCGGGGGCGGATCGAAGGAAGCGGAGGTGATGGTCGAGATCAACACCACGCCGCTGATCGACGTGATGCTGGTCCTGCTGATCATGCTGATCATCACGATCCCGATCCAGCTGCACTCCGTGAACCTGAACATGCCGGTCGGCACGCCGCCGCCGCCGACCGAGCCGCCGCAGGTCGTCACGATCGACGTCGACTTCGACGGCACGATCTACTGGAACGGCGACATGATCGCGAACAAGCCCGCGCTCGAGGCGAGGATGATCGAGGCTTCCGGGCGCGCGGTTCAGCCGGAGATTCACCTGCGGCCGAACAAGCTGGCCGAGTACAAGGACGTGGCGTCCGTGATGGCCTCGGCGCAGCGCCTCGGCCTGGTGAAGCTAGGCCTGGTCGGCAACGAGCAGTTCGTGAAGTAGTCATGAATCAGTCCATCGGTGGGTTCGGAAAGTCGCTGCGCGTCACGGCGGTTGCGTTCGCCGTCGCCGCCGCCTTCGGCATGCAGGTGAGCCCGCGCGGCGAACTCGCCTGGTCGACGGCCCAGGCGCAGGAGCAGGTGCGCGCGGAGGTCGGTCGGCCCCTGCAGGCGGCGCGCGACCTGATCAAGCAGCAGAAGTACAAGGAAGCGCTGGCGAAGCTGAAGGAAGTGGAGGCCGTCCCGAACCGGACCGCCAACGAGAACCTGCTGCTGGAACAGATGCGCGCCTCTGCCGCGATGCAGGCCGGCGACCTCGCCACCGCGTCGAAGTCGACGCAGGCGCTCATCGCGTCGGGCAAGCTCTCGGCCGCGGACCAGGGCCGCTATGCGGCCGGCCTCGCCTCCCTGTACTACCGCGACAAGGACTACACGAACGCCGCCGCGTGGGCGCAGAAGGCCGCGGCCGCCAACCCGGGCGACCGGACGATGCGCGGGCTGATGATCCAGTCCTACTACCTCGCGGGCGACACCGCGACGGCACAGCGCGAGGCGCTGGCCGACGTCCAGGCCGCCGAGAAGGCAGGACAGGCGCCGCCGGAAGACCGCCTGCAGCTGCTCGCCAACCTCGCCTCGAAGGGCACGGACAAGCAGGCGTACATCACTTCGCTCGAACGGCTCGTCGCGTACTACCCGAAGAAGGAATACTGGAACGACCTGCTGCGCCGGATCGAATCCAAGCCCGGCTACAACAACCGGCTCGCGCTCGACATGTACCGCCTGCGGCGCGCGACCAAGACGCTGGACTCCGGCAACGACGTCTTCGAGATGGCGCAGCTCGCGTTGCAGGAGCGCCAGGCCGCCGAGGCGAAGAAGGTCCTCGAGGAGGGCTTCGCGTCCGGCCTGCTCGGCAAGGGCAACGACGCCGAGCGCCAGAAGCGGCTGCTGAACCTCGCGAGCCAGCGCGCCGACGAGGCGCCGAAGCAACTCGCCGCGGCCGAGACCGAGGCGCGCGACCTGAAGGACGGCGACGCCCTGGTTCGCATCGGCATGGCGTACTCCGGCATGGGCCAGCACGACAAGGGAATCCAGTTGATCCAGCAGGGCATCGCGCTGCTGCAGCAGGACAAGGCAGCCAAGGGTCGCGCCGGCCGCGTCGACGAGGCCAACCTGCACCTCGGCCTCGCCTACCTGCGCGCTGGCCAGAAGCAGAAGGCCGTGCAGGCGTTCAAGTCGGTGCAGGGCACCGACGGGTCGGCCGACCTGGCGCGGCTGTGGACGCGCGTCGGCTGAGTGTCTTTGCGGGGCGGCCGCTTCGTCCTCGCGGATCGCGCTTGCCAAAAAAAAGCCCGCCTTTCGGCGGGCTTTGATCTTGCCGAGCAGTCCCGATCAGAACCGATAGCGAGCGCCGATCGTGTAGAAGCGGCCCACTGCGCCGGCCTGGTGATAGGCCTGGTTGTAGTTGATCTGATACGGGATCGCGAGGTACGGGTCGAACGGCGCATCCTTGCCGAACAGGTTCTGGATGGAGAAATTCAGGTCCCAGTTCTTCGTCGGCGACCACTTGGCGAACAGGTCGAACGTCGTGAACGACGGCAGCTTGCAATTGCCGTTCCAGACATTGCCCTTGGGGTCGAAGACGCCGCAGTTGTATTGCCCGTTGTCGGGATATGTCACGCCGGTGTTGGGGTTCGTGATGGTCCCCAGCAATTCCCCCGTATCGGCGTCGACGTCCTGGGGTGTCGTTTCACCCTTGTGGTCCACCATCGTGATCGAGCCCACGTAGTTGATGGCCAGGGTCAACGCCACCGGTCCACGGTCCCAGGTCAGCGTCGCCGTGGCGCGGTCCTTCGGCGCCCCGGTGCCGGAGCTCTGCACCAGAGGCCCGTGGGTGCCGGCGTAGTCGAGCGAGTTGCCGAATTCGTCGGTGCGCTCGAGCTTGTTGACGTGGGTCCAGAACACCTGCCCCGACAGCCGGCCGCTGTCGCCCAGGCTCATGCGGTGCTGCGCGGAGAAGTCGAAGCCATCCGTCTTCGTCTTCGCGGCGTTCCGGTAGAAGCCGGTGACCGTGCCAATGTTACCGTCCACGTCGTAGTAGATGAACGTGTTCGGCAGCGCGCCCGAGATTCTCGTCAGAGGCGTGCCGGTCGTCGGCAGGCCGCCGATGATCGAGTTGGGATCGGCCTGGACGATCTCGTTCGTGCGATCGATCTTCCAGAAGTCCAGCGTGAAGCTGGTTCCGGCTGCGGGCTCCCAGACGAAGCCCAGCGTGTAGCTCTTGGCCTCCTCGGGCTGGATGTCCGGGTTCCCCTGCGACAGGATGCCGAAGGTGGTGAACCCGAAGCTGGAGCCGCCGACCTCGGCCGGGCCGGGCGCGCGGAACGCCTCGGCATACGTGCCGCGGATCATGAATTGATCGGTCGGCCGCGCCTTGAAGCCGACCTTCGGCGTCACCGAGTTGCCGAAGTCGGAGTAGTGGTCCCAGCGCAGTGCCGCGTTGAGCTCCAGCCACTTGGCGACCGGCGCGACGACCTCTCCGTACATTGCATACACGTCGCGGCTCATGCTGAACTTCGAATAGCCGAGGCCGACGATCGAGCCGGTTTCGGTGCCAGGCACGCCCGGGTCGTCGGCTTTCTCCCGGCGGATCTCCGCGCCGAGCGCAAGGCCAAGCGGCCCGCCCGTCAGTTGCATCAATTCGCGTGACGCCTTGAAGTCGAGCGAAGTGACCGAGCTGGTCGGTTCGCTGCTCAACGTCGGAGAAATCGCGGCCAGGACGGCAGGGTTGGTCGGGCTGGGCGAAGTCAGGCTGGAGCGGTTGATGCGGTAGGTGCCGTTGTTCAGGGCCGCCTGCATCTGGTCCCAGACGATGAAGCCCAAGTTGTCGTTCTTCAGCGTGCTCTTCGCATAGAGCAGGCCGGTGTCCCAGTCCCAGCCATAGTTCGCGCCTTGCAGGCCCACCAGGCCCCGGAAGACCTTGTTGTTGGTCTCCTGGTCTCGCCCGCCGAGTTCGTACGGGGCAGTGAAATACGTCCGATCGACGCCGAACGTGTTGTCCGGATGGTTGGCCGGAAGGGTCATGGGGCCATGGACGAGGAGCGGGTTGAAGGGATCACCCGGCACGTAGACACCGGCGTCGTTGTTGGCGCCCAGGGTGCCGGCGGCCTTCGTCTTGGTGTTGAAGAATCCCAGCTCCGCATAGCCCGTCAGGGTCTGGGTGAAATTCATCGTGCCGCGGCCGAAGAGGTTCAACCGCTCGGTCTCGGGCTGCACCTCCTGGTCGGTGAAGCGGTTGAAGCGGCACAGACCCGTCGCCGGGTCGGTGTTCCCGGGGCAGGGAATCACGTTCACCCGGGCTCCGACGCCGGGAGGCGTCCGAGTGACGCCAAAGGGCGAATTGGACGTCGGTCCCAGGCCGAAATATGGGCGACTCGCGCCGTTGGTGGTGTCGAAGTAGCCGCGGTCGCGGAGGTCGACCTGGCCGATGAATCCCCGGTCCGTCGACAAGATGTTCTTCGTCTTCGATGCCTCGAGCGTGAAGAAGACGTTGTACTTGTCGGTCTCCAGGTTGCCGAAGCCATACGAACCGTAGGCGCGCATGTCCTGGCCGTCGCTATTGCCGGTCTGGCCGTAAGAGGCGCCGACCGATGCGCCGGTGTAGTTCCTGCGCAGGATGACGTTGACGACGCCGCCTACGGCGTCAGCACCGTAGATGGCCGACGCGCCGTCCTTCAGGACTTCGATGCGGTCGACCGCCTCGAGGGGCAGGGAGTTGAGGTCGACGAAGTTGCGCGTGCCGTCGTCAGCGAGGCCATAGGTCGACATGCGACGGCCGTTGAGCAGGACGAGCGTCGAGTTGACGCCGAGGCCGCGCAGCGACACGGCGGCCGAGCCCGACGCAAAACCGTTGGTGAACGACGTGGGGATCGTGCCGTTGCTGTCAGCGGTGACCGTGCGCAGTATTTCCTGAATCGATGTCTTGCCGGTGCGCTCGATGTCTTCCCTGGTAATGATCTGCACCGGCGAGGCGGTTTCGGCGTCGATTCGCTTGACGCGCGAGCCGGTGACCTCGACACGCTCCAGTTGCTGCTGGGCCAGTACCCCCGGTGACAGTCCGACCAGGCCGGCGCTGAACGCCGCTCCGATCGCAAGGCTCATTTGCGTCCGATTCTTCATTCCTGGTTTCTCCCCTCTTGGCCTCTCGTCCGAACGCGCCATCGGCGCACGCTGCTTGGCGGTTCCCCGTCGAGCGTGTGTCAACGTATTGGCAGCGTCGAGGGATGCCCTTGCGCTTCCGCAAGTCGTCACCATGGGCGCGTTCGACGTGTTGTCATCTGCCGACAATCCTGTCGCCAGGACTGGATCCGGGGCAGCGGCGCCGCCCTCCCGAGGTTGGGCGAGGCGAAAAAAAAGCGGGCCCGAAGGCCCGCTTTGAGCGAAGCGTCGCGAGAACTAGAACTTGTAGTTCGCGCCGATTCGATAGGTACGGCCGCGAATGTCGTAGCCCGCTTGACGGTCGTAGAAGTACGTCGTGCTGAAGCTCGGATCCCACAGCGGATCCTTGTCCAACAGGTTCACGATGGACGCGTCGATTGTGAACTTCGGAGTGATGTTGTAGCGCCCGTAGAGGTCGAACGTCGTGAACGACGGCGACTTCTTGGCGAGCGTTCCGTTCTGCGGGATGCCGCCCGCGGTCCCTGGGACGAAGTAACTCGGATCGTTGTCCAAGTAGCCGAAGCTTCTCTCGTAGCTGTGGATGTAGTTGACGGTCAGCTGCGCCACCCAGGGACCCTGCTCCCAGTCGAATGCCGCAAGCGCTCTCCACCGCGGAATGGCGCTGATGTTCGTCGACGTCCACGCGCGGTTGGTCCCCGCAAACTCCTCGCCGTTGACCTGGTATTCGTCGATGTAGGTCGCGTTCAGGCGGGCGCCCAGGCGGCCGATCGTGGTGCTCGTCTTGTAACGGGTGTCGATGTCGACGCCCGATGTGAAGACTTCTCCCAGGTTCAGGTACTTGCCGGAGACTGCGAAGATGTTTCCTGCCGGGTCGCGGAACACGTTGGCAGGATCGTTCGCGTTGATCACGGACTGGAAGTCCGGGAACGCGACCTGGTTCGTCCACTTGATCTGGTAGTAGCTGACGCCGGCGCTGAAGTTCGCGCTTGGCTCGAACACTGCACCCAACGTGAACGTGCGCGATTTCTCGGGCTCCAGGTTCGGGTTGGAGTCGATCGATCCCGCGGTATTGATCACGGCCGGTCCTCCAGGGGCATTCGGGTCGCGAATCCCGTTGAGGAAGAAGAACGCCGACGACGGGGTGATTTCCGGCAGCGAGGGCGCCTTGAACCCGCGTCCCCAGTTCGCGCGCAGCAACCACTCGGGCGCCGGCTTGAACTTCAATCCAACCTTGGGTGCCAGGTTCGTGCCGAAATCGCTGTAGTCGTCATAGCGAAGCGCCAGTTGCCCCTCGAGTTGCTTGGTGATGGGCAGCGCGAGTTCCCCGAACATCGAGAGGTTGGTACGCGAACCGTCGACGAACGTCGACCCGCGGCCGAGAACCCCTCCGGCTTTCACCAGGTCGCTCGGGATGCTCTCGATCGATTCGTCGCGGTACTCAATGCCGAGTGCCACTCCGATCGGCCCCCCGGGCAGGCTGCCGAACTCGGTGGTCGCTCTCGTGTCGATCGCCTTCAACTCGGACTTGGAGGTCCGCGTGTCATTGCCGAACATGCTTGCGCGAAGAGCCGCGGAGTTCGTCGAAGGGCGGTCGAGGCTGTAGGGTCCCCCCGTCGTGACTGGCGTCGGCGGTTGCAGGGTGTTCGGAAGTCCCAGGGCCGCAATGGTGCCGGCGGTGTACGAGGCGTTGCCCTTCTGCTCGACATCGCTGTACGAATAGAAGGCCGCGCTGTCGAAGTCCCACGTCCCGAAGCTGTACTTCAAGCCGCCGAGTATGCGGAATGCGTCCGACGTGGTGTCCGTCGTCCGGGGGCCGAGGTCGCGGTAAATGGCTGCATACGTCGCGTTCGCGTCGAACGGATTGCCTGCCGCGCCGGGCGCGAAGGTCGCACTGAATGGGGAAGGTGACAGTCCAATCGGCGGCGGGGCCGGCGACAGGCGGGTCGTCGTAACGCCTGACGGCTGGAAGATGAAGTCGGTCTTGTTCTGCGAATACCCCAGTTCCGCGTAGCCTTGGACCTTCGCGGAGAACTCAACCGTTGCACGTCCGAGGAAGCTGATCTTTTCCTGGTCGGGAATGACCTGGAAGTACCGGGCGTAATCGATGGGACACCAGGTATTGCCCGCCTGGTTGACGCCCGTGCCGAGGGGAAGGTTGGTCTGGTTGACCGGAATCAGGCCGAGCGCAACGGCTCCCTGGAAGTTGACCGGGTTCTCGCACTCCGAAATCGCCCGACGCCTGTTGCCTGTCGAGGACCACGTGCCACCGCCCGTCAGGCTCTGGAAGTTCCGGCCCCCGTCTTCGCCGCGGTAGTCGCGGGAGGCACCGAAGTTGGTGTCGGCCATCGTCAGGCCGTCGCGCTTGTAGTAGTCGAGAACCCCCATCACGTTGAACTTCTGGCGACCCAGATCGCCATAGCCCGCGGTGACATTGGCGCGGTAGTCGTTCTTCCCCTGGAAGAAGCCTACGTTGCCGGAAACCTCGATCCCCTGGTAGTCGCGGCGCAGGATCACGTTCACGACGCCGGCGATCGCATCCGACCCGTAGATGGCCGAGGCGCCGTCCAGCAGGATCTCGATCCGCTCGATGGCGGCGGTCGGGATCTGGCTGAGGTCGACGAAGGTGTCGGAAATGTTCTGCGCAAATCCGTAGCCCGCGACCCGGCGGCCATTCAGCAGAACGAGCGTTGCCTTCTGGCCCAGCGAACGCAACGAAACCGTCGTCGAACCGGGAGCGAAGCTGTTGGCGGTCTCGTTGAACGTTCCGCTGCCGTTCTGCGGAAGCTTGACGAGCACGTCGGCGACAGTCTGCGAACCGCTGCGCTGGATCTGCTCGCGGGTGATGATTTCGACCGGCGCGACCGTTTCCTGGTCCGTGCGACGGATGTTGGAGCCCGTGATGGTCACGCGCTCGAGCGACTGGGCCTGAGGCTGGGCCTGTTGCGCGGCAACCGGCGTCAGCCCGGCCGAGCCGAGCGCAGCGAAGACCGCCAGGGCGACTGGCGAATACCGATACTTCATGAGGTTCCCCCGAGACTTGGTTCAAAAGGAGTCTGCGGGCCGGTTCTCCCCCGGCTGCAGATGGGCGGGATTTTCCGGCACAAATGCGCGGGGCTCGGGGAACGGCGCTGGAAAGCGCTCGACGGCGTAGCGGATTGTTGCTAACCCGCGACAGGGAGAATGGTGGCAATTCGGAGGCGCCGGACCGCGGCTTTCTTCTCTGGGTCAGCGCCCGCACGGCCCTGTGCTCGGATCGTGGCAGGTGCGGTGCCCGCGGCCGCTGGGGTACTGGTCGGTCAGGCCGACACGCGCGGCACCGCGGCGAGGAGCGAACGGGTGTACGAGTGCTCAGCGTGGGCAAGGATCTGCTCGGCCGGCCCCGCCTCCACGATGTGTCCGTCCTTCATCACCGCAATGTCGTGGGCGAGGTACTCCACCACGCCGAAGTTGTGCGTGATGAACAGGTACGCGACCCCCAGTTCGTCCTGCAACTCCTTGAGAAGATTGACGATCTGGGCCTGCACCGAGACGTCGAGCGCGGACGTGGGCTCGTCGCAGACGAGCAGGCGCGGTT
>Ga0209253_10001997_pt1 | contig 17969 bp, 17 predicted proteins | sample FrelakmetBRP12BR_FD_187145 | JGI IMG/M metagenome (GOLD analysis project Ga0209253, IMG submission 187145) | Freshwater lake sediment microbial communities from the University of Notre Dame, USA, for methane emissions studies - BRP12 BR (SPAdes)... | ecosystem: Environmental > Aquatic >... | reverse complement strand
ATCAGAAATTGCGCCTGACTGCAGAAGCCGGCTAATTCAAGACCTTTATTTATTCCTGCGTGCGCAATACTCGTAAAATCTACATGGGCGGTGATGTCCTGCAAGCCAATGTTGATCAATGGATCGCTGTGTGCAAAGTGCTGATAATGACACATCAGCGTACCCTGATTGCGCTGCGGATGATAATACTCACGCCCTGAAAACCCGTAATCGAGCATCAGCACAACCCCGCGCTCCAGCGCGTGCGCCAGGCTATGCATCAATCCAACCGCTGCAGGACACACCTCGGTTAAATAATTGCTCAGGAGGGAGTAAGCGCTTACATAATCATATAACTCTGGTGAAGTAAGCTGCTTATCCTGCCAGACAAAGCCGTGATCGAACGCAACACCACGCTCAGATAACTCGGATTCAGTGTTATAGACCAAATGTACCGGAATCGCATCCAATACCTCGTTACCCAAAATCAGGCCGATAAAATGAGTGGGCAGACTATCCAGCCACATGACCCGCTGCATAAGATTTTCAGGTAAAAATCTTTGCAATGTTTCAAGCTGAACCTGACGCAAGTGAGCACTAACTTCCAATATATAATAGCGTGGCGGGAGCTGGTCAAGCGCTTGCAGTGTGAGCAACAGTTCTGCAGCCAGCTTGCCGGTGCCGGCACCGAGCTCCAGAATATCGCCCTGTGATTCAGCCAGAACCTGAGCCGCCTGCCTTGCCAACGTCTGGGCAAACAAGGGAGATATCTCGGGCGCAGTGACAAAATCTCCACCAACACCGAACTTTTTAGCACCGCCGCTGTAATAACCCAGGTCGGGCGTATAGAGTGCCATCTGCATAAAATCTGCAAAAGATATCCAGCCGCCGCTCTGGCTGATTCTCTCTTGAATTAACAAAGCCAGCTTTTGGCTGTGCGCCTGAGCCTCGCTACTTGGAGCAGGAAACGCTGAGATAGGTAATGTAGACATAAGCCATTATAATATTTTGCGAGATAGAAATGAGTAAACTGTGAACACCCCTAAAGATAAATTTAAAGATAAAGTTGTTCTGATCACTGGCGGTGCAAAGCGCGTCGGTGCAGCCATCTGTCGTGAATTACATGCACATGGTGCTCAATTGATGATCCATTACAAAACCAGCATCAGTGAAGCGCGTGCCTTGCAGGCAGAACTGAACTTGCAGCGCGCCAATTCTGTAGCGATTATCCAGGGCGATTTACACAACACCGCAATTCTGCCCAGCATGGTTAACGAGACTGTCAAACACTTCGGCAGGCTGGATGTGCTTATCAATAACGCATCGGCTTACTTTCCTACCGAAATCGGACAGATCAACGAAGATAACTGGCACGACCTAATGGGCAGCAACCTGAAAGCACCGGTATTTCTAACTCAGGCGGCAGCACCTGAACTGCGCAAAAACCATGGCTGCATCGTCAATATCACCGACATGCATATTGAGCGCCCCAAAAAAGGCTATATCGTGTACAGCGTCGCCAAAGCAGGGCTAGTTACACTGACAAAATCACTGGCACATGAACTGGGACCTGAAGTGCGCGTCAATGCCGTGGCACCTGGTCCGGTACAATGGCCGGAGAATAACCCGCAATTCGACGAAGTCTACCGCCAGCGCGTCATCAATCAAACACTGCTTAAACGTGTGGGGGAACCGGAAGATGTCGCAAAAGCCGTCAAATTCCTGGTCTATGATGCACCATTCATTACCGGTCATGTACTGGCAGTAGATGGTGGCCGGTCTTTAAACCTCTAACATTTCAGATCCGATAAACTCGGATTCATCTAAATTTCAGTTTCAAATATTATGATCAAACATTTACCAGACAATCATTCCAACAACTTCATCAAACTGCGCAACAGCCTGATCAGCGCCACCGGCAAAGCGATTGGTGATTACAACATGATCGAGGAGGGTGACACCGTGCTCGTCTGCATGAGCGGTGGCAAAGACTCTCATGCCTTGCTGATGATATTGCTTGCATTGCAGGAGCGTGCACCTATCGACTTCAAGCTGATTGCTATGAATCTGGACCAGAAACAGCCTGGCTTTCCTGCAGATATCCTGCCCGCCTACTTTAAAAAACTGGGCATCGATTACCGTATTGTTGAAGCTGACACCTATTCCATCGTCAAAGAAAAGATCCCGGAAGGCAAAACCACTTGCTCGCTATGCTCCCGCCTGCGCCGTGGCGTGATTTACACCACCGCAAAAGAACTGGGTGCCAATAAAATCGCGCTGGGCCATCATCGTGATGACATTGTGGAAACGCTGTTCCTGAATCTGTTCTTTGGTGCCAAGATGAAAGCCATGCCACCAAAGCTCGCAACCAATGACAAGCAGAATATCGTGATTCGCCCACTGGCATATTGCAGTGAAAAAGACATCGCGAGCTATGCACGCCAGATGGACTTCCCGATCATCCCATGCGACTTGTGTGGCAGCCAGGAAAATCTGCAGCGCCAGAAAGTAAAAGACATGCTGCAAAACTGGGAACGCGAACAGCCTGGGCGCATCAACAATATCTTCCGTGCTATCACTAATGTTGAACCATCACATCTTGCCGATGTGAATTTATATGACTTTAAAAATCTGAGTCAGGCAAAATCTGATGACGAAGACCCGCTATTCGGCGACATTGCCAATGAAGGCGCCGCATTAACTTTAAGTGATACGAACGGTACAAAAATCGAATTTATCCGTAACAAGTAATCAAGAACTGTGAAATTTGTACGTTATATTGCTTAACTTGTTGTATTTTAGTGATTGTCCTTGCTATCATCCGAACTGTTAAGACTCCCCTTACTTTTTAGGCATTCATGTCCAAACTACTCATCGTCGAATCTCCATCCAAAGCAAAAACACTCAAAAAATACCTTGGCAGTGATTTTGAGGTACTCGCTTCCTATGGGCATGTCCGTGACTTGATCCCGAAAAATGGCGCGGTAGACACCGAACACCAGTTCGCGATGAAGTACGACATCATTGAGCGTAACAGTAAACATGTGGATGCCATTGCCAAGGCAGTGAAAAGTGCTGACAGCATCTATCTCGCAACCGACCCGGATCGCGAAGGTGAAGCCATTTCATGGCATATCGCCGAAATCCTGAAATCCAGGAACCTGCTTAAAAACAAACTCATGAAACGCGTTGTGTTTCATGAAATCACCAAAGGGGCTGTTGAACACGCAATCGCAGAACCGCGCGACATTTCCATGCCGATGGTGAATGCACAGCAAGCACGCCGCGCACTGGATTATCTGGTGGGTTTCAACCTGTCACCATTGTTGTGGAAAAAGATTCGCCGCGGACTATCCGCCGGCCGTGTACAAAGCCCTGCACTGCGCCTGATTGTCGAGCGCGAGCTGGAAATCGAAGCATTCAAATCGCAGGAATACTGGACCATCCATCTGGATGCCCTAAAACATCAGCATGGTTTTACCGCCAAGCTCGTACAACTGAATAATCAGAAAGTTGAACAGTTCACCGTCATTAATCATGACCAGCAGGCAGATATCGTAGGCAAACTGCTGCTCGCCAGTGCGGGTAAAACCACCGTCACGCGTGTTGAGAAAAAACAGCGCAGCCGCAGCCCTGCCGCACCATTTACCACATCCACATTGCAACAGGAGGCCGTGCGCAAGCTTGGCTTCACGACTGCACGTGCAATGCGGGTAGCGCAGCAGCTCTATGAAGGCGTAGATGTGGGTGGCGGCACGGTAGGCTTGATTACCTATATGCGTACAGACTCATTCAGCCTCGCGGCAGAAGCTGTGATGCAGATTCGCGACTATGTGAAAAAGAATTTTGATGCAGACTACCTGCCAAAATCGCCTGTGATGTATAAAACCAAGTCCAAAAGTGCACAAGAGGCACATGAGGCGATTCGCCCGACAGATATCTCCCGCACGCCTGCAAAAGTTCGCCAGTTTTTAACCGATGAACAATTCAAATTGTACGAAATGATCTGGAAACGCTCCCTGGCATGCCAGATGGCACCCGCAAAATTTGACGCAGTCAGTGTAGATTTAAGCGTGGGCAGTGATGCCAACCTGTTCCGTGCGACAGGCCAGACCTTAGTATTCCCGGGCTTCATTGCCGTGTACATGGAAGGCTCCGACGACGAGGAAGAAGAAGGCGAAAGCAAATTGCCGCACCTGGAAACCGGCGAAGTACTGACTGTAGAAAAAATCTACGGTGACCAGCACTTTACCGAACCGCCACCGCGCTACTCAGAAGCCAGCCTGGTGAAAGCACTGGAAGAGTATGGCATTGGACGTCCGTCTACCTACGCAACCATTATCAGTACGCTGCAGGACCGTGAATACGTGCTGCTGGATAAGAAACGCTTTACCCCTACGGATGTCGGCCGCGTGGTCAACAAGTTCCTGACTGAACACTTCACCAAATATGTGGATTACGACTTTACCGCCAAACTGGAAGACGCTTTAGATAGCGTGGCTGAAGGTGAGCGTGAGTGGGTACCGCTGATGGATGAGTTCTGGCGCGACTTTAATCATCAGATTCATATCAAAGCGGATGTTGACCGTCCGGGTAACGAGTTGCTGGACGAAGCCTGCCCGAAATGTGGCAAGCCGTTGCAAAAACAGCTCAGCCGCTACGGCAGTTTCATTGGCTGTACCGGTTACAACGACACACCAAAATGCGATTACAAACGCAGTATCGATGGTGCTGCGACAGCAGGCTCCGACCCGAAAACAATCGGCACGGATAAAGAATCCGGTAAAGAAATCTACTTAATGAATGGCCCCTACGGCCCTTACCTTCAGTTAGGGATGGCGGTAGAAGGTGAGAAGAAGAAACCGAAACGTGTCAGCATTCCCAAGGAAATTTCACTGGCCGATGTGAATCTGGAAACAGCGAATATGCTGCTTTCGCTACCGCGCGATCTCGGTTTACATCCGGAAACGAATAAAAAAATTGTGGCCAACATTGGTCGGTTTGGCCCCTATGTGAATCATGATGCAAAATTCAAATCCATCCCCAAGAGCATGAGCGTGTTTACTATCGACCTTGAGGGCGCGGTCAATCTGCTGGCACAAGCCAATACAGGCCCTGCCCCATTATGCTCACTGGGTAGCCATCCGACTGAAGAAGGCCAGATCGAGGTCTTTGCAGGTCGCTATGGTCCTTATGTGCAACATGGAAAAACTCGTGCCACCCTGCCAAAAAGTATAGAGCCGGAATCGCTCACATTGGAAGAGGCATTAGAACTCCTGAAAGCAAAAGCTGCAAAAGAAACACCTGCAAAAAAAACAGGAGCAAAGAAAGTTAGCGCAAAAAAACCTGCCGCTGCTAAATCCACTACAACCAAATCCGCTGCGACAAAAACTGCAGCTAAAAAACCTGCGGCTAAAAAAGCACCCGCCAAGAAAACAGTAAAAAAGGATATGAGTTAAATCGGCAGCATAAAAAAAGCGGCTTATAGCCGCTTTTTTTATGCTTTAAATTTCTGCTTACATTCAGCCGTGAACATGGTCACCTAAAGAAGCGGTTGTATCATTATGCTCCACCCATTTACGGATTCGATTCGCATCGCCGATACGTGACATTTTACCTACAGAGTCAAGCAGCACAATAATCATCGGCTGGCCTGAAATCTCCGCCTGCATCACCAGACAGCGCCCAGCCTCATTGATGAACCCGGTTTTAGAAAGACCAATCACCCAGTTACCCGCACGCACCAATGCATTGGTATTCACAAAGTTAATTGGATTACTACGTCCATACAGGGTAATTTCCTGTGATGGCAAAGTACTCACCTGACGAATTTCAGGGTAGTGATAAGCGGCGCTGACCATCTTTGCCAGATCTTCTGCTGTAGACACGTTATTACTGTCTAATCCGGTGGAATCCACGAAACGACTGGAACTCATCCCCAAAGCCTGCGCCTTGTGATTCATAGCAGCCACAAACGCTGTAAGACCACCTGGGTAATTACGCCCCAAGGCAGATGCCGCACGGTTCTCGGAAGCCATCAAAGCCAATTGCAGCAACTCGCCGCGCGTTAGTGTAGTGCCCACACGCAGTCTTGAACTGGTACCCTTCAGATAATCCACATCTTCTTCAGAAATATAGAGCAGATCATCCATCGGTAAATGTGCATCCAGCATCACCATCGCCGTCATCAGTTTAGTCACAGATGCAATTGGCGTAGGCAAGTCTGTATTTTTTGCGTAGACAGTTTCACCCGTTAACTGATTGATTACCAGCGCTTTGGCAGAGGCAAGTTTGGGCAGCGTACTGCCATCGTAATGATCAACCGTGGCAACAGCGCGATGCGCACGCAAGCGGTGGTGAACTTTGCGGCTGCCGGACTTATACTTCACCGCTTTATATTTGCTGCCTGACGATACCTGCTTATGAGATTTTTTAATTGCAGCATGCGCAGCCATCGGTGCCGCACTTAGCATCACTGCGATGTAAAAAAGAAAGAGTCTGCGGGCAAATTTTTTCATTACTTCTTTCGTCTCATAGGGTTACGATTCAATACTATATAAAAACTTTAGCTTTGTCATCCATAAAAGTAATATTTTTTAAATCATCCATATGAATCTGATCTAGTAAAATAAATCATGTCAGCAAAAATTCAACTACGCATAATATAAATTACGTTAAAATCTATATCGACCAATTTTTCAGTAGCTTGAGTAATCACCGATGCGCACACCACAGTCACTCCTTTACAGCCCGAAACATATATGGACCAAACCAACTGCAGATGGTCTTTGGGAAGCAGGTGTGACTGATTACGCGCAGGATTTACTGGGCGATATCGTATTCATCGACGCCCCCGCAGTCGGCAGCAGGTTAGTAGCAGACCAACCATGCGGTCTGATTGAGTCCGTCAAAACGGGTTCAGATCTGCACGCACCAGTTGATGGTGAAGTAGTAGAAATCAATCAGGATCTCATCAACGCACCTGAGCAGGTAAATGACGATCCATATCAAGCATGGATATTCAAATATAAACCTCAAGAAACTGGCGCAGAAAAAAAACTGTTGTCTGCCGAGGCTTATCAGGCGCTTATCAGCGCACTTTAATTATAAAGACGGGTTAACAAATACGCGGATTATTTCTGGAATACCAGGCGCACTGATTCAACCAGCTTCTCAATCTCAGCTTTAATGCTGGCACCCATAGTTTGCTCAATACGCGGAACTTCCACGTTGAGTATTTCATGTACCTTATTGCCTAACACTTCTTCTACTGCGGGCAATTCGGCATTCAAGGCATGAATGTAGTTATTTTTAACGTTTTCAGCCAAGTTCTCAAAATCGGTTTTTAAAGTGGCGCTTAACTCATTGGACAGGCCCTGATACAACGCAGGGAATGTATCACCCAGTTTCTGCTGCAATTGCTGCTGGGACTGCATCTGCAAAGCATCCAGATAAACGCTCAGCTCAACCTGTGTCTGCTGTGTCAGCTCTTTGTAAATAGCTGCCAGTTCCTGTGTCAGGTTAGTCTGATGTTCTGCCAGAATATCTTCATGCAAGCGGGAAATCTTGCTTTGCAGTGCATGCGTAGCATTTTCAACGGTAATTTTCTCCAGACTGGATAAAGTCGCCTGTAATTGCTCGGTAAGGTTCTGCTCTAGCACTGGTAGTGCGGCGGTTAATTTTTCCTGCACCTCTGCAGCACCCTGTATTTGCATCTGGCTAAAAATCTGGTCCAGATCAGCTTTGATAATCTCGACATTGGTATGCAGCATCTTGGGGATTTCTGTTGCCATATCTGCCCTGGCTTTATCCACAAAGCCCCCGGTCTGATCGACAATAGCTTGCTGCACAGCAGAAACTTCTTCCTGTACACGCTGCCTTAACAATTCCTCTACGTCCTGCTGCATTTGCGCCAAACGCTCTGCATATTGATCGGACTGCTGGGTCAACGCACTGGACAGATAAGCTTGACTGGCTTTCTGAATATTTGCAGATTCAGTTAATAAATGATCAAGCAGATCCTGCCGCATACTATTTTTAAGTTTTTGCGTAAGCGATTTCTCCATTTCCGCCTCGAGTTGAGGTTTGATCTGCGCGACGATGGATGCGATCAACTCCGGCGTAATGCCAATCGCCTGCCCTGGCACATGCAGCACTTCTGTTAATACCGGGATATCATCATCTTGCATATTGTCTACGCCTCAATTTTTAAAATTATCAACATCATTCCGCAGTTGCATCGGTGGATTTCACCTGATACCCACGATCACGATAAAATTTATACCGAAGTCGTGCAGCTGCTTTATCAGACTCATCTGTACCCACCAGTTCTACCAGATATCTGAACCGGCTGAAAAATGGCGGGTATTCCAACTGCAAATTAATCAGTATGTCATCCTGAAGCAAATTTGCTCCATGTGCGTCGACAATAATGGACGCATGACAGCTTTCCTCATCATCCGGACCAGAGTTGGGCAAGAAACTGGTCGCAGAAAGCTGCCAAAGCCGTTGCTGCATGAGCGCACTCATTGCAGCATCCTGCGTAAAAACCGTCAGCTGACGGCCTTTACCCACGGCCTTTTCACATAGTTCAGCTGTTTTAGCCAACTTATCCGGAACATTGAAAAAAAACTCGACCCGCGTCATAAGTAATTATTGTTTATTCGCTTTATTTGCGCGTGCGACCAAAAACTCAGTTAGCAGAGGCACGGGGCGGCCGGTACCCCCTTTTTCCTTGCCTGACTTCCATGCCGTGCCAGCGATATCCAAGTGTGCCCAATCGTATTTCTTCGTAAAACGGGACAAGAAACAGGCCGCAGTGATGCTGCCTGCTGCGCGACCGCCGATATTCGCGATATCCGCAAAGTTACTATCCAGCAAGGGTTGATAATCATCCCACATCGGCATATGCCATGCGCGGTCTAGCGCCGTTTCACCCGCATGCAGCAATTCTTTGGCCAAGGCATCGTTGTTACTGAACAATCCGGTTGCATGATGTCCCAAAGCGATCACACATGCGCCTGTAAGTGTGGCGATATCCACCACGACACTTGGCTCGAAGCGCTCCGCATAAGTAAGCGCGTCACATAAAATCAGGCGCCCTTCCGCATCGGTATTCAGCACTTCGATTGTTAAACCTGACATACTGGTCAGCACATCTCCCGGACGCGTTGCACGGCCATCAGGCATATTTTCGCAAGTAGGAATCAGGCCCACGACATTCAATGGCAGGTCCATTTCGGCAATGGTCTTGAACGTACCCAACACACTGGCAGCACCGCACATGTCGTACTTCATTTCATCCATTTCAGCACCCGGCTTCAATGAAACCCCCCCGGTATCGAAGGTAATGCCCTTACCCACCAACACGACAGGCTTTTGAGATTTTTTGCCTTTCAAGTGCTCCATCACAATGAATTTTGGCGGCTGCTCGCTACCTTGCGTCACGCCCAAAAAGGAACCCATGCCCAATTTCTCAAGCTTGTCGCGCTCCAGCACTGTCACCTTAAAGCCATAATGCTTACCGAGTTTAACTGCCTGCTCAGCCAGATAAGTAGGCGTACAGACATTCGGCGGCAGGTTCCCCAGATCTTTAGCCAGACTTACGCCGTCCGCCAGCGCCTTGCCATCAGCCAGGCCGGCTTCCGCTTCACTTAAATCCTTGGTATCCGCAATTGCAATCGCTAGTTTTTTGATGCCTCTTTTAGCGGCTTTCTCTTCCGCTGCATCTTTTTTACGTTTGATCGCATCAAAACGATACGTTGCATCCAGCACCACTTCAGCCATATGCGCTGTTTTCCAGCGCGTACTCATTTTGCCTACAGGCAGCTCAGCCAGAAAACTGGTCGCATCAGTTGCACCGCTCGCTGCTGCAGCCTTGATAGAGGCGCGTACCGCTTTACAATACTGCTTCTCGCTGAACTCGGACTTTTTACCCAACCCAACAAGCAGGACACGCTCGCTTTGCGTACCCGGTACATTGTGCAGCATCAGCGTTGCATCAATTTTCCCATCCAGATCTCCGCGCTTAAGAATACTCGAGATGTACCCGGCCGAAGCTTCGTCAATCGACTGCGCTGCAGCAGACAACTGATGTGACTCATACACACCGACAATCACACAATTACCATGCTGTTTTTCCGCTGCGCCCGTTTTTATGCTAAATTCCATGTAGTTACATCCTTAATTCTATTGTTTGGTAAATTATCGCGTGTTTTACACGTAATTCATAGTCGTAAATAAATGCTTTTGAATAAACCCCATGCTCTTTAGACGCTCACTGTTACAGGAACTTATCTCTACTGCTGCCGGTGCTTTCCTCATTCTGGTGGGGATTGTCATTGCACAGCGTGCCGGCAATTTAATCCGGCTGGCTGCCAAGGGCATTCTACCCAATGATGCCATCACGACGATGCTGGGCTTCAACCTAGTGAAGTTCATGCCCATGATACTATCACTCACCCTGTTTTTAGCAGTACTCATGACATTGTCACGCTGGTACAGAGACTCGGAAATGGTGATTTGGTTTAGCGGAGGCTTGAGCATTACCAGCTGGATACGTCCTGTATTGACCTTTGTTGCGCCAATTATCATCTTTATTTCCATCTTAAGTTTGTTCGTGATGCCATGGGCAATTAACAAAGGTGAACAATACCGCACTCAACTGGAAAGCCGTGATGAGCTTGCCTCAATCAGTCCGGGCGTATTCAAGGAATCGAGCAATGGTGAACGTGTGTTCTTCATCGAGAGCTTTGATGAATTAGGCAATATTGTCAAAAACATCTTTGTGCAATCGGTGCAGCATCAGAAACTTGGCATCATCGTGGCAGCAGAAGGTAGCCGCTACATTGAAAAAAACGGTGATCATTTCCTGCTGATGAAGAACGGACGCCGCTACCAGGGCGCACGCGGAACAGCCGAGTTCTCTACGACAGAATTCGAAACGTACGCGATTCGGGTCGAGGCTAAAGAAGCTAAACAGGAGCCGCCAAGTACGCAATCGAAATCAAGCCGTGAATTGCTGCTCGATAAAAACAGCACCAACAGTGCCGAGTTGCAATGGCGCTTTGCCATTCCGATATCGGCGCTGATACTTTCACTGCTGGCAATCCCTTTAAGCGCGCTGGATCCGCGCGCCGGACGCTCCGCCAATTTTGCAGTGGCACTCATCATTTACATCATTTACAACAACCTGCTCAGTATCATGCAAGCCTGGGTTGCGCAGGGGAAAGTATCCGGCCTGATTGGATTGTGGCCGGTACATCTGGCTTTTCTGGCACTTACCGCCTATATGTTTTACCGGCGCGCCTACCAATTGCCTATTTTGCCAAACCTGCTTTCTCCAGGCTGGCCCAGAAGTAGCGTCAAACGATAATCAGGCTAGATCAAACCCATCATGAAAATCATTACACGCTACCTGCTCAAGGAAATTACGGTCAATGTGCTGCTCATCATGCTCGCATTGATTGCCATGTTTTCATTTTTTGACCTGATACAGGAACTGGAAAGCCTGGGCAGAGGCAATTACGGACTGGGCAAGGTAACGCTGTTTGTTTTACTTAGCGCACCTGGCCATATTTATGAAGTCATGCCCGTTGCGGTTCTGGTTGGCTGTATGTACACCCTGGGGCAATTCGCCCGCCACTCTGAGCTGATCGTCCTGAGAGTCAGCGGAATATCGCTGGTGGAAATATTGTTCACTTTGCTGAAAATCGGTTTTATTTTCACGCTGATCACGTTTTTTGTAGGTGAACTCATCACTCCGTTCAGCGAGAAACTGGCGCAGCGCATGCGCATCAAGGCGACCGACTCGGTAATCGTGCAGGATTTCAAATCCGGACTCTGGGTGAAAGATGCCAGCAGCTTTGTCAATGTAGAGGAGGTGCTCGCAGATAATACCTTACTCAATATACACATTTATGAGTTCGACCGGACATTCAAATTACGCACAAGCAGCCATGCAAAAAGCGGACAGTTTGAAGAAGATCAGTGGAATCTGAAAGATGTCACACAGACACATTTTGACAAAGACACCAACCGCGTCAATCACCTTGAAAAAGCCACATGGCGATCACTGATTCGCCCGGAGTTGCTCAATGTGCTACTGGTGCTGCCGGAAAAGATGTCAGCATGGAATCTGTATTCCTACATCAACCATCTATCCATCAACAAACAAAGAACCACGCGCTACGAGATGGCACTCTGGGCCAAGATTATTTACCCGCTGGCTTGTCTGGTCATGGTGATCCTGGCGCTACCGTTTGGCTTCATACAGCAGCGCGCCACCGGCGCCAGCACAAAGATATTTATAGGGATCATGCTTGGGGTGCTGTATCAGATACTGAATCGCACATTCGTACATTTAGGCTCTTTAAACGACTGGGCACCTTTATTCAGCGCCATCATGCCAACCATCCTGTTTTTAATGGCCGGCCTCACCATGCTGTATTACGCAGATAAAAGATAAGATTAAGAAGATAAGCTGAGTACAGAAAACAAGCGCTGGTTTGAAATGGCCTTTGTTGGCTTAGTGTTTTTGACTAGCGGCTATTTTTCTGTACCATGATGATTCTGCTTTTAAGCAGCCGGTCATGCAAAAACAGCCGATCCCGATCAACCAGCGCCCACAAGAACCCCACTCCCAGCAACATGAGGCTGAAAGTGGTCAGGGTATAGCGCAGGATTGCGGTTTTAAAATCCAGCAACGCATTTTCCTGATTCACCAGCCTCAGTCGCCATGCTTGCATCGCAAGTGTTTGCCCGGTTTTTAGCCAGCATCTCACATAATAACCACCAATTGCTAGCCATAAAAACAATTGCAGCAACAAGCGTTTAATTCCATGCGTTGCATCTCCCGTCAACCATACAAACAGCCCTGCAAATACAAAACTCAATGCAATCAGAGTAAGTGCTTCATAGATAAGACAAGCCCCGAGTTTGAATAAACCCGGGGCGATTTTTTGTTCAGTGCAAATGTGATCCATACCAACTGTTGCAGCTCCCGCCGCATATGACTCCATCAATCCAGGTCTGCATCTGTATAGGTATCTGGTGACTCGGCACGCAATCTGGCGCGCTCTGACTCCGGAAGCTTTTGATACTCCTGCCATTTTTTACGCAACTCGTTCTTTTTGTCTGCGGGAAGCGACTGAAACTGCTGATGTCTCTTTCTGGCATTCTCACGCTCATATGGCGTCATCCGGCTCCAGTTTGACAATCGTTTTTTCACCAGCTCCTGCTTGTTCAGGCTCATTTTCGGATAGTCCCGCGCGATATCCAGCATTTTCTCGCGCTGCCACGGACGTAGCGTATCCCATTCCGATGCCAGCGGATTCAACACCTGGCGCTGCTCTGCCGTCAATTGTGACCAGGAAACATTAGCCTCATCGGCAATCACCTGACCACTCAATAACAGCGCGGCAATTAACAGAACATCATTAAGGGCACTTCTATAAATACAGAGTTTGGGATGAAGTGCAAGGCACACGGAACGCAGAAACCGAGATAGTATGGGGTATACAGCGAGGTTGCGAGTACCGCGCAACGCAGTAATGCGCCCAAAAAGTGATTTTATAGAAGTGCCCTTAAATCTCAATTGGAATCCACCCATGTATTAAACCCGTTATCTGCATATGCCTCTGGCGGCAAATCAGACGCCAACAAAAATGCATCGCTATTTTCAAGATTATGATTCAAGCCAAATTGCTGTACCGCAAAAATGGCAATCAGCATTGCACCTATGATGATTGCAGCTGACGTCACACGATGGTGTCCGAACCACTGCAACACATTACCATTCTGATGAACACCGCTATGTGTCACTGCCTGCGCCTGCAGGCTGGCCAGATGACTCACCGCCATGTTGCGTGCCGTTGCCAGACGCTGCGCTTCAACTGAAGTCAGACGTTGCGCACGATCATCCAGTAATTCGATGATGTTATGCGCAATCTGCTCCTCCACCGCGGCACCGCTCGCCGCGTCAGTCATACTGAATTGTTTCAAATCTTCCATTCCATCTTTTTGTGTATTCATTGCTCGCTCCTAATCTTTCGAGCTATTGTTAGTGAACATGGCGTCAGTCAGGCCTAAATTATTCAATCCCTGCTTTCTCAACTCTATTGCCAGCGCATGAACTGCCCGGGAACAATGCGTCTTGACGCTTCCGTCCGAGCAGCCCATGATGCTAGCTGTTTCAGCCACATCCATATCTTCCCAGTAACGCAGTACAAAGGCTTCCCGTTGACGTGCCGGCAATTTTTCCAGGGCGCGCTCAATCAGTTTTATCGTTTGACTGCGCGCCAGCTGGGCTGACGGTTCATCACTATCATCCTCGACATCGATCGTTTCCAGAGGATCTCTTTCCTCACCATCATCCCCACTGCCGCCAAACGAAGAAAGCAGGGTCGTCCATAAGTTGCGCACTTTCTGCCTACGCCAGTAATCGCGCATCGTATTTTGCAGAATACGCTGAAACAGCATCGGAAACTCATCCGCAGGACGATTGCCGTACTTCTCTGCCAGCTTCATCATGGCATCCTGTACTATATCCAGCGCGGCATGGTCATCACGCACAGCATAAGCTGTCTGCTTGAACGCGCGTCGCTCAACTTCCGCAAGAAAGTCAGAAAGTTCTTTGGGCGTTGCCATTGTTTAAAGAATGCCTGCCATGTCGTTTATATGTATCACTGTTACAGAATTTCAAGCTGAAGTATATCAGGTTTATATTTTGCACTCAGCCCAAGCTTGGTTACAATCATATCCATTAGAGATAAAAAGAGCATATCCTTATGTGGCGACTCATTTTTTTAGGGCTAATCATCTGGTTAGCCATTTATGTTTTCAAACGTATCGCAAAGGAAAACAGGCCTCAGCAATCCACCGCCTCACAATCTGCAGATACCGAAGCGGAAAACATGGTGCAATGTGCAACCTGCAGTGTGCACTTGCCAAGGTCAGAGGCATTTTTAGTTGACGGCTCCTTTTATTGCAGCAAAGCGCACATTCCAAACAAATGAGCCCACTCATTCCTTCTGCCAGTCTTAATTTCAACCGTTATTTTGCATTGCAAAATAACGCGTCTCTACAGGCGCGTGCGATTCGCATCATCAATATCTTCAGGTTTATTTTAAGTCTGGTTTTCGTATTCTTTTACTTTTTTATCAGCACATCCAATTGGCTGGAAAACGAAAATGCGCCGCTTTTTTTCAGCCTCGCCTCTGCTTATTCTATTTTCAGTGTCGTCCTGCTCACCATTAACCCGCTTAAATCCAGGACGCTGATCTTTTCACACCCGATACAAATCGTCGCAGACATATGCTTCATCATTCTGATGATGTACGCAGCCGGCGGCATACAAAGCGGCTTGGGACTTTTACTGATTATCACTATTGTAACCGCCAGTCTGGTCAGCAACGGTCGACTGTCCTTATTTTATGCTGCAGTTGCCACCATCGGCCTGCTGCTTGAGCAGAGCTATCAAATCGCCAGATTGGATTTGCCGCTGGCTTCCTACACGCAATCCGTGATGCTGAGCCTGAGCTGTTTTGCGACAGCCTGGCTGGCCTACACACTTGCAAAACGTATTTTGCAAAGTGAAGCACTTGCTTCTGCCCGCGGAGTTGATCTCGAAAACCTGGAACAGGTCAACGCACTGATTACGCAGGAAATGCAGGATGGTGTAATTGTAGTGGATCAGCATCGTAATATTCGCTACCGCAACTCGCAGGCTGATGCCCTGCTTTCTCTCAGCAACAACCATAGCGAAGCGCTGTCGCTGAATCTTGGTGCACCCGAAATAGCCAGCATATTCAGCAATTGGGCAAAAAGCGCTGAAGCCAACGACAATATAATCGCCTCTATCAACAACCGGGAATTAAAACTCCGATTCGAGCCTATCCATCACCAGAACCGCGAACTCGGTGCGGTAGTTTTTATTCAGGACTGGAGCCAGATGCAATCTGTGGCACAACAGGCAAAACTGGCTGCGTTAGGCAGATTAACGGCAAACATTGCCCATGAGATTCGCAACCCGTTAAGCGCCATCAGCCACGCGAATCAGCTGCTGCAGGAAGAAGAAAACCTCACCGCATCGAACATTCGCATGCTGCAGATTATTTCTGACAATATCCAGCGTATCGACCAGATCATCAAGGATGTACTGGAGCTGAACAGACGCGACCGCACCCACCAGGATAAGATATCGCTCAATCAATTTATCGCCGATTTTCACTCCCAGTTCTGTGCGGTTGAAAAAATTCCTGTATCACACTTTCAAATGACGCCTTTTTCACACAATCAGACAATCGCTTTCGATCAGCGTCACCTGACGCAGATTCTATGGAACTTATGCAAAAATGGCTGGGAACACAGCCAGAAACAGGCAGGCAGCCTGGCTCTGCACTGTGCTGAAACGGGCGGTGCAGGTCTGAATCTGGAAATCACGGATGACGGCCATGGCGTCGCGGAAAAAGATCGCAGCAAACTTTTCGAGCCGTTTTACACCACAAAAACCACCGGCAATGGCCTGGGGCTGTACATCTCACGCGAACTTGCAGAAGCCAATGGTGCCTCTCTACGCTACAAGCCGCTTGATCATGGCAGCGCGTTCATACTCCAATTAAAAAACATATAAAGCAAGGACAGTAATCGCATGAGTCAAAAATCAACCTGCCTGATCGTCGATGATGAGACCGATATTCGTGAATTACTCGTCATGACACTGGATCGCATGGATATTGAGACCTTCAGCGCGAGCGGCGTGGAGGAAGCCAAAAACCTGCTTAAACAGCACTCATACGCATTATGCATCACAGACATGCAGATGCAGGATGGCACGGGCCTGGATTTACTCAACCATATCAATGAGTTTCATGCCGGCCTGCCCGTAGCGGTAATCACTGCACACGCCAGTGCCGATAATGCCGTCTCGGCACTCAAAGCCGGTGCATTCGATTATCTGACCAAGCCGATTTCCCTCAAACAACTGCGTCCGGTAGTCGAGTTCGCGCTCAAGCTTTCATCTCAAAGCAAATCAAAAGACCCGAATACGCTGGCAATGATTGGCGATTCCGAACCGATGCAATATGTACGCACCATGATCGCCAAGCTGGCACGCAGCCAGGCGCCGGTTTATATCAGCGGCGAATCAGGCAGCGGCAAGGAGCTGGCTGCCAAGCTGATTCACCAGAACAGCTCACGTGCTGAAGGTGCCTTTATTGCGGTTAACTGCGGGGCTATTCCCGAAAACCTGATGGAAAGTGAATTCTTCGGTTATAAGAAAGGCGCTTTTACCGGTGCCAATCAGGATAAAGAAGGCATGTTTCAGGCGGCGAATGGCGGTACGTTATTTCTGGACGAAGTGGCCGACCTGCCGCTTGCCATGCAGGTCAAGCTGCTGCGCGCGATTCAGGAGAAAAAAGTGCGCATGGTAGGCGGTACTGCAGAAGAGGCTGTGGATGTGCGCATCATCAGTGCAACCCATAAGAACCTGACCGAAATGATGGATGCCGGACAATTCAGGCAGGATTTGTATTACCGCCTTAACGTGATTCAGCTCAAAATGCCGGCTTTGCGTGACCGCCCGTCCGACATCCCAATGCTGGCGAATCTTTTATTATCAAAACTGTGTGCCAGCCAGAATATTTCCATGCCGCAAGTCGATAGTGCTGCTCAAGCCTACATTTCAACATTGCAGTTTCCGGGCAATGTGCGTGAATTGGAAAACATGCTGGAGCGTGCCTTGGCGTTGTGTGACGGCAAGACAATCACGGTAGATGACTTGCTGGTTGAAGGCGGCCAAACCCGGAAGGCCCCCGAAAGAACCTTGTTCGATGTGCATAACAATGCTGAAATCAATTTGACGGATTATCTTGAAGAAGTAGAGAAAAAGGCCATCATTCAAGCCCTGGATAAAACCAACAACAACAAAACTGCGGCTGCAAAACTTCTGGGGGTCACATTCCGCACCCTGCGTTATCGACTCGCCAAGCTGG
>Ga0209253_10001996_pt1 | contig 17969 bp, 16 predicted proteins | sample FrelakmetBRP12BR_FD_187145 | JGI IMG/M metagenome (GOLD analysis project Ga0209253, IMG submission 187145) | Freshwater lake sediment microbial communities from the University of Notre Dame, USA, for methane emissions studies - BRP12 BR (SPAdes)... | ecosystem: Environmental > Aquatic >... | reverse complement strand
GAGGTTGATGATCGCCTCGATAACCGCATCCCGGTCGACGTGCACAGGATACTTCCGGCCTCCCGCAAAGCCCGTGAGGCGGACGGTGAATCCGTGCTTTGAAAGCTGGTAGTTCATGGCTGTCATGACAGAGCGCGTGATCTCCGCCAGATCCGCATCCTGAAAGTGGTATTCTTTGACGCCTCGCTCGATCCTCGCGGAATCCAGGATGTTGGTCACCATGCGATCGAGACGATCCGATTCACCCTCGATCACCTGAAGATACTCAAGAGTCTTCCGGTCAGGCGGCCGCGCGCGGGCGCGCAGGAGCTCCGCGAAAATCTTGATCGAAGTAAGGGGTGTTTTGAGCTCGTGAGAAACGTAGGAAACGAAATCCGATTTCAATTCGTTCAGCTCTCTGAGCTTCTGCGCCTCAGCCTGGTTCCGAAACAGCTCCCCCTGTAACTCGATGCGCTCCATTTCGAGGCCGGCCTGCGTCGCCACGTTCATCAACAGGTCGACGTCCTCGCTGCTGAACCGCGCACCGGACTTCTTATCACCAAGGGCGAGGAAACCGAGAGATCTTCCCTCATGGGCCAGCATAGGAAAGACAACTGCCACCCCCCAGCGGTGAAACATGCCGGCATCGGCCGGCTCGTGAAGCACTCCAGTCTCGATCCGGTCATCCAGGGCGACGGGAAGTTCCAGGCGGGTCTTGAGTTTCTCGGGTTCGAACCGGAGACTGTGTCGTTCCATCAGATCGAAATCCCGGTGCGCCGCAACGCGAAGTCTGTTGCCGGGTTGCTCCAGCCTGAAAAACCCGACCCGCTGAACGGGTATCAGCGCTCCGGTCTTCCGGATGATGAGATCGGCCAGCTGCTGCAGATCGAGGCAGCGCTTCATCTCGTCGAGGAACTGCCGCTCGGCCTGGCGGAAGTCGTAACTCACCCGGAAGAACCTCCGGTCGACGAAGTGTTGCACCCTCCTCCGGGCCGGCTCGAAGCCGAGCGCGACAAGGACCGCGGCGACCGTCGATGCCCCGACGGTGTAGGTCCCTGCAAGTGATGCAGCCACCGCAACAACGATGACGTAGGTCACCACCAGTGCACCGATAACGATCGCGTAAACGGTTGTCCGGTTCACCACCATCTCGATATCGAGGATACGGTACTTCATGAACGAGATGGCAAACGTGACGGGGATGATCACCAGGAAGATCAAGGTGTACTCCTCGGGCACCGGAGATGCGGGCACGAACAGCTCGGGGAGAGTGATCAGCAGCATGAAAGGGGCGGGGCCAATCGAGAGGCCCCAAAGCAGCCATTGCAGCTTCCTTTTCTCAGGAACGGAATCGGTAGAACGGTACGAGCGGATGAAGTTCGCCACGCCAAGGCCGACATACAACAAAAGGGCAAGATGGAAAGCATCGTACAGTGTCCGGAACGCCGCGTAATCTTCCAGTGATCCGGTTGACAGAGCACGCCAGTGCATTGCCGTGAGCGCGCCGGAAAGGAGAAGTCCGGGCCCGTATACAGCGGCCATCCGGGCCCCGGGAGGGCCGGCTTTCCTGCGGGGGAAAAGGGTGGTGAAAAACAAGAAGTGAGCAGCAACGCCGGCATACGCAAGGAAAAAGAGCCCGCGGCTGACATACGGCCACGCGACAGCCGGTGGCGCCGCCCCCCACATAATCATCGTGACGACGGCCAGGGACATCATCGACCAGTGCAATACCATCGCCGTCAAGTCCAGTGGCCGCGCAAACATGACGAAGACAGCGACGCACCAGGTGACGATCCCCACAAAGAGGATCACGAGAACGTACCGGAGTGGAAAAAACGGTACGAGCGTGACGTCGGCGTTCCCGGAAATCCCCTGCGAGAGACGCGTTACGGTCACACGCTCTCCGACCGCGCGGAAATCCGCCAGGAACTCCGGATCATGCTCAGAGATAAGGCGCCGGTCTTCCCAGGTCAGGAGAGTGTCGGCGACGCTGAGTGCAGGGCAGGCGAAAGAGTCGAGGATCGTCTGGACAACAACGGAGCCGCCCTTCTCGATCACAGCGAAGGGGACCCTGGGACGGTCCCGGATGTACGAAATATGATACACACAGGCTACGAGCAAAGAAACGTCGATCGCCAGATAAAGAACGGTACGAGGCGTCAGGCGTTTCATGCTGCCTCCGTAGGATGTGCATGAGAGGGGTTGGGCTATGATACAAAACGCTGCAAAGAAAAGAAAGGCTGGCCGGGTCCCAAATCCCTTGAAAGTAGGGGACGAAATCAATAGATTTCTTTTGAAGCGGTTCCCGCTGAATCCGTGGTCTGCAAGGCATCACCAGGAGCAAACCGAATGGCACGAGGACTTGTACGAAGAAAGGTATGGACGATGCTGTGTCTGGCAGCGGCGGGCGCATCGCTCAACGCCGGAACCAACACGACCTACACATTTCTCCGCAGCGATGTCAGTGCCCGGGCAGCCGCCCTTGCCGGCAGCTTCGTATCGGTCACCAATGACCCGAACATGCTTTTCTACAATGTGGCGGGCCTCGGTACGCTGGACGTGCCGAGGGGGTCGGTCGGGTTCTTCAAGCATCTGCTGGACATCAACTCAGGGTATGTCTCCTACAGCCAGGCGCTCGAAGACATCGGCCATGTGGGTGCGGGAATCATCTACACAAACTACGGCTCGTTCACCGAGACGGACGAGGCGGGAAACGATCTTGGCTCGTTCAGCGCTTCGGATCTCTCCTTCGCCGTGGGATATTCGAACGAGATCGAGAAGAATCTCACGTATGGTGCAAGCGTCAAATTCATCTACTCGTCGATCGCGGGCGTCAGTTCTAGCGCCATAGCGGCGGACGCCGGCATCCTCTATCTTATCCCCGACAGCAGGATCTCCCTGGGAGCCAGCATCCGGAACCTCGGCACACAGCTCTCGCGCTATCTCGGAACTCATGAAGACCTCCCCCTGGATGTCACGATCGGAGGATCCATCGTCCCCCGCGGTCTCCCCCTGTTACTGAGCGTGAACCTGCACAGGCTCAACGATGATGTGCCGAGTTTCATTGACAAATTCAAGGGGTTCTCTGTCGGCGGAGAATTCACCCTGAGCAAGGTGGTTCAGCTGCGTTTCGGATATGACAACGCCCGGCGGAAGGATTTGAAGCTCGGCACTTCGGCAGGGTTGGCGGGATTCTCGGCAGGGTTCGGTATTAACACAGGGGACTACAGAATCGACTATGCCATCTCCTCCCTCGGCAAGATCGGCAATTTCCACAGGATCTCCGTCGGAAGCACGTTCTAACCCGGAACAAGACCCCCCCCGCAGCACGTCGCTCTCCCATTCATCCGAACTCGCAAGGGCGCTCCTAATGCGCCTCCCCTGTCAGTGGCGCGAGCAGCAACGATCCAACGTAGAAGAGAATCATTCCGCCGAACACGAGCAGCGGAATGATGCGATTTTTCGAATGGTTGATTTCCGGGATGAGGTCGCTGGCACCTACGTACGTGGCAATCCCCGCAGAAAAAGCGAACGCGAGTCCCACCACCTGCTCGTTGATCCCTGCAATGAAGAAGGCACTCGTAATGCCGATCATCGTCGCAAGGGCAACCGCGGCCGAAGCAAGGAAGGCAAGTCGGCGGCCCTGCTCGGCAACGAGCACAACCGAGGCGATCGTCAATCCTTCTGGAATCTTATGCAGAAGGACTGCCACGAAGATGAGCACGCCAAGATAGAAATCGAATTGCATCCCGACACTGATCGCAAATCCGTCAAAGAAGGCGTGAATGAGCAATCCCACAAGTGTCGAGGCACTCGCCACGCGCGAAACCATGACTTCGCGATGGGTCTCCTCACCGAAGTGGAGGTGTCCCACGATCGTGTGTTCAAAAAAATGCAGTACCGCATAGCCCATCAGCATGTAAAGAGGCGCTTGCACTCCAATGCGGTGAATGCTCTCAGGTACCAGCTCCAGAAAGACCAGAGCGAGGATGAAGCCCGCGCTCAGTGCAAGCAGGTACTCCTGAACCCGCTTCGGCCACTGCTTCCTGAGAACCACGAGTGCGCCACCGAGGAGCTCGGCTAATGCCGCAACGAGTCCGTAGAGAATAATGGTCAGAGTCATGCCACAGTGTCCGGATCAGTGGGCATAAGGGGCCTTGAGAAACTGCTTTGCCAGGGTGGATGATTCCTTGTAGTCTTTCATGTCTACCACTTTGTTGTACTGGTCGATGGCGAGATTCCGTTTTCCCTGGACGTCATAAATGTTCCCGATTTTCAGGTTGGCCATGACCATGAAACCCGACGGTTCGTTCCGATCAAGGCTGCGGCTCAGTTCGTCGCTGCGGAAAAAGTGGGCAAGCGCCTCATCGTATCTCCCCCCCGCCATGTCCGACGCTCCCAGGTAATACTCCGCCTCGCGTTCTGCGTTCGACGAGTATCCCCGCTGCCCTCGACGCGACCGAGCGACGATCTCTGTAAACACCTCGTCCGACATCGGCCAGTTGAGGAGCGTGGCATACAACCGACCCAGGTAGCGGTGGAACAGCACGTTCTTGGGGTAGCTTCTGCTCAGTGACGAAGCCGATACGAGTGCCTTCCCGTAGTCTCTCTCGTAGAAGAAGTAGATCTGCAGAAGGAAGTAGGCGGCCTCGGTTGAGGCGAATTTGCCCTTCTCCGCAGACGCAGTCAGCTGCGCGATCCCCTTCTTCTTGTCCCCCGGCGGGATAAAGAGCAGCAGCGGTTTCAGAAACGGATATTCATTCGGAATCACTTCGGCGTAGTAGTTGTAGATACCCGTGCCGAAGAGGATGTCATAGTTGTTCGGATCCAGAGTGGATGCCGCCTGCACGAGGGGAAGCGCCTTTCGCCCCGCATTTGCCGCCGCCAGATAGTCGTTCCGGTGGAATCTGAGCCGTCCTTGAAAACCGACCGCCCCCCCCTTGAAGAAGATCGCCGAAACGTCGTTCTCGTTCTTCTCCAACATCGAATCGCACATCTCGATCACACGGTCAAGGTCCTCGAAGAATTTCTTGTCCTGCTCTTCATTGTCGAGGTCAATGAGGATCTTCCACCAGTCGACCATTGCGAGGAAGAAATACCCGGCAGGGTGGTGTGGTTGCCGGCGCACCAGCTTCCCGAAATCACTCTCCGCTGATTCGAACTCGAAATTGTAGACGTGATCGATCCCCTCCCTCGCAAGAGAGTCAAACCGCGCGTCACCGACGGACTGGGCCAACGCCGCCGGGACCGTCAGGAAGGTCACTATGACGATCAACGGCCACCGCGTCACGCCACCCCCCCTTTTCCTCCATCTACCGGGAGAATGTCTTCCAGTGAATCCAGTGTAACAAAACCCTCGGGAGTCCGGTACATCGACGACTTCAGAACATGAGCTATGCAGAGCACGAGGGCCAGGGTCGCAAGGATCCCCCCCTCGGGACCGAATTTCCCTCCCGTGATCCAATCCGGACCGGATTGTGACAGCTCAAGAAGGCTTCTTCCGGAAAACTCGATGCCGCTGGTGGGAAAAGAAAAAACCGTCGTCTGCGAGAAATTCCAGGAGAGGTGTAGTCCGATGGGAAGCCACAGGCTTCGCGTCTTCATGTAGGCAAAGGACAGCCACGCCCCCGCGAGCCCAACGTTGATGATGGCGAGCACTGTGGTGTTTGGATTCCCCGTGTGTGCGAGCGCGAAAAATACAGAGAACACCAGCGTGGCGGGCAGAAACGTTATTCCCTGCATGAGCGTCTGGAAGAGATACCCCCTGAAAGCAAGCTCTTCGAAAAGGGCCGAGAGGGCGAATAAGAGGGCCGAGCCGCCTCCGATTTTCAAGAGGTCCACCGGGCCGAGACCTCGCCACGCGACGCTCACGAAGCCCAGGCCATACTCCACAGCGAAGATACCGGCCATCATGAGAAACCCCAGGAGGCATCCCATGCTGAAATCCCGCACCACACCGGGATGAAGGGCGAGACCCACAGCTGTGAAAGGCTTCCTGTTGACAAACCGTGTCATTACGAGCGTTGCCAGTGCCACGCTCCCGAGCGCCAGGATCATGACAGCCGCTTCGCTCTGAACTGAAACGGCCTGGATCAGGAATCCGCCGGCGAGCGCCACCGTAGACGCAATCAGCAGAAAGAGCATCATGCGCCAGACAACCCGCAGATCGCCGTGGCGCGTCAGGAAGATGTTTCTGAGTATGTCCGTCATCCGCAAGCCAAAAAAGAAGGGCGGATACCCCATCCGTCCCTGGGTCGCAACATGCGCGGGGGCTCGCCTCTCAAGGGAGCTTCGTTGCCACAGTGCTGTTTTACCCCTTCACCGCATGATCGTCGAAAGAGATGTCACCCATGCCAAACCGGGACGTATGCCTGGTACGGCTTCGGCAAAAGGAACTGTGATCTCCCTCTGAAGGGAGATACGCACTGCAACCTTTCTGTTCGGGGCCGCGTCTGAAAGAGCCTGAATATGCACACGGGCGACATGCACCTGGGCAAATTCATCCAGGACCCTGATATAGTAGATCGTGTTGTCCGCGACCACAGCGGCCACACCCGTATAGTCCTGTGGATATTCGGAAAGGAAATAGTCGAGAGACGGCGACGAAGATTGGACCGCAGAGAATCTCGTCGGTTTCCAGAGTCCGAGATACGTGCTCGGGGCACGGAGAAGCAGCGACTCCTTGCCGTCACCCCCCCAGAGATAGAGATCCATGAGTGCCGCCGCATTGAGGTCCGCCATCGACATACTTCGGGGATTCAAGACATAGCTCCCGACGTCGATGCCGCACATGCGATAGGGATTCAGAGACGAGAACTCCGTCAGGACAATTGCCGAATCGAATCGGGCCGCGGGAGCCCACCGGACGGAGACGCCGTCACTTTTGATCCCATCCTTCGACACCGAGTACACGGAGAATGTCACAGCGGAATCCGGAACACCTGTAGCGGTATACGACAGCAGCGCTTTCGGGACCGTCTCTTCTCTGTCCAGCCAAGCGATCCGGTAGCCGAAGAACATGGAATCGGCAAACGTTACGGAGGCGCCCCACTGGAGTCGGACCGCCGACTGGTTGACCGAAACCGCCTTCAGATCCCGAGGTGGGCCGGGTCTCCCGGGGCCGACTCCCTCGATGTTTTCGCCACAGCTCCAGCCGATACCCATGGCGAGCAAAACCAGTGCTGCTTTATGCAATATGATTTTCATAATGGCTCCGTTCCATTCATGAGTCCGGCGGTCTCCGCCTATCTTCATGGCGCAAACGCATCACGCAAGAAGCCCACGATGCCGTCCATGCTGACCCGCTCCTGCTTCATCGAATCCCTCTCACGCACGGTCACCGTCTGGTCCACCAGGCTCTGGGAATCAACCGTGAAGCAGTAGGGTGTGCCGATTTCGTCCTGGCGGCGGTACCGGCGGCCAACCGCCCCGCTGTCGTCGTAGAAGACGCGGAAATGCGGCCGGACGGCCGCCTCGATCTTCTTTGCGATCTCCGGCATGCCGTCCCGGTTGACCAGCGGGAACACCGCGGCTTTGATCGGTGCAAGTCTCCGGTGAAATTTCATCACCGAGCGGATTTCGGTTTTGCCATCGGCCGTCGGTGCCTCCTCTTCGCGATAGGCATCGACCAGAAACGCCATGAAGGCGCGGCTTGCTCCGGCAGATGTTTCGATAATGAACGGCGTAAATCTCTCTTTCGTCTCTTCATTGAAATACTTCATCGATTTCCCGGAGAATTGCTCATGCCGGGAAAGGTCATAGTCCGTACGGTTATGAATTCCTTCTATTTCGCCCCACCCGAAGGGAAACTCGTACTCGATGTCGGCAGCGGCTTTGGCATAGTGCGCGAGTTTGTCCGGCATGAGCCACCGAAGCTTTTCCCGGGTCAGGCCGAGGTCAACGAACCACTGCAAGCGCTGCTCTTTCCAGTACTCGAACCATTCAACGTCGGATCCCGGCTTGACAAAAAACTGCATCTCCATCTGTTCGAACTCCCGCGTCCGGAAGAGGAAGTTCTTCGTATTGATTTCATTCCGGAACGCCTTTCCGATTTGCGCGATGCCAAACGGAAGTTTCTGGCGCGACGACGACTGGACATTCAGGAAATTCACGTAGATTCCCTGTGCGGTTTCCGGTCGGAGGAACACCACGGCGCTGGAATCCTCCATGGGTCCGATAAACGTCTTGAACATCAGGTTGAACTGTCGTGCTTCCGTGAATTTCCCTTCTGCTTGACATTTTGAGGCCTTCCGTCCTTTGTAGGCAGGGCTCCCGCACGCGGCTTCCTCTATCTGATCCGCCCGGAAGCGTGCCTTGCATTCCCTGCAGTCAACCATCGGGTCGGTGAAGTTTTCCACGTGACCCGATGCCTCCCACACTTTCGGGTGCATCAGGATCGCGGCGTCGATCCCCTCAATATCAACGCGATAGGTCATCGCCTGCCACCACTGTTCCTTCACGTTGCGGAGCAATTCGACGCCGAGTGGCCCGTAGTCCCAGCAACCGTTCAGGCCGCCGTATATCTCACTGGACTGGAAAACAAATCCGCGCCGTTTGCCCAGCGAAACGATTTTGTCCATGATTGCGGCATCTGTGTTGATCGCCATGGTCCTCCGGGAAATGATGATACCGAATTAGTGGTCCGACTGCAGAACGAACGCCATGCTCCTGATCGTCGTGCCGCTTGTCACGATGTGCATGGTGATCGTGTTCTCTTTCGTTCGCTCCGTGGCGATCACGTGTGCCCCGAACGGGGCAAGACGCCGGTTCAGATCATGATTGAACACCAGGCTGGGGAAATTTGACGGCACGGGGATCCGCTGCTCCATCCGGAGGGGGGTCTTGTCCGGCATTGTCACCCGCCAGGTCTTCACCGCTGTCCTGTCAACCCCGTACCGGCCAAAGAGGGTGTCAACAACCTCCTGGATGCCCGCGGCGTCCTGTGTCGGAACCGCCGTCAGAGTCTGCTCGGCACCGGGACCGACGAGCCGATCGCCGACAAGCAAGAACACCGCAATCGCCCCGATCGTCGCCGCAATCGTCGCCTTCCGGTTCAGAGAGGTCGTCTGCGTTCCCGCAGTCATCGGTTCTTGAATGATGGTTTCCGTTTTTCGAGAAACGCCCTCGTTCCTTCCTTCACATCCTGTGTGTTGCAGCAATCTCCGAACAGGGTCGCCTCCCGGTGAAGCCCTTCAAGAAGCGGGGTTTGGTCAGCAACGTTTATTGCTTCCAACGCAAAATGAATGGCCCGCTGGCCCATCGAACCGATCAACGCAGCCATGGCCCGGGCTTTCGGCATCAGGTCGGCCAGGGGGTAGACCCTGTTGACCAGTCCGATCCGATAGGCTTCGTGCGCATCGATCGGAACTCCCGTCAGAATCAATTCCATTGCCCGGCCCTTCCCAATCAACCGGGGAAGGCGCTGCGTCCCGCCATATCCCGGAATGATGCCAAGGTTGACCTCCGGCTGTCCGAACCGCGCGTTCTCAGAGGCAAGCCGGATGTGACAGGCGAGGGCGAGTTCGCACCCGCCCCCGAGCGCGTAACCGTTGACCGCAGCAATCACCGGCTTCCCGAGATTTTCGACCAGGTCAAACACCTCCTGACCTTTCTTCGAGAACTCTTTCCCGGAATGGACATCCAGGCCGGCTAACTCCCCGATATCGGTCCCCGCCACAAATGACTTCTCCCCGGCTCCGGTCAGGATGACCACATCAACTCCATCGTTGTTCCGAAGCGCAGTCATCAGCTCCATCAACTCTGCTTTCGCCTGCGCGTTCAACGCATTCAGTTTTTCCGGTCGGTTCACCGTAACGATCGCGATCCGGTTTTCCACGGCATACAGCAAGGTCTGAAAAGTCATCGTTCTCTCTCACCCTGGTGAATCGGACAACACAGGTTCTCCTGTTTAGACAACCTCGACTCTGCTCTGGTCTCCGATCATGAACCGGTGAACCCTTGGTTTGCCTGCTGCTTCGACAACCTCCACATCGTTCCCCAGAATGCTCCCTTCCAGACGGATGCCCACATTCAGGATCTTACAGTCCCGCAGGATGATGCTGTATTCCACCTCGCTTTTGCGGACCACAGTGTTGTTCCCGATGGAGGAAAACGGTCCGATGTACGAGTCTTCGATGACGCAGTTCTCGCCGATGATCGCCGGACCCCGCACAACGCTGTTGATGATCTTCGCGCCCTGCTCCAGGATGACTTTCCCGGCCACCACGGACCTGTCATCGACCTCCCCTTTGATCGACGGAGTGGCATTGTCCAGCACGAGGCGATTGGCTTCAAGCAAATCCGTCGGTTTCCCCGTGTCCTTCCACCATCCGGTGATCTCGGAATAGCTGATGTGCAAACCTTTCTGAATCAGGTACTGATGAGCGTCGGAAATCTCCAGTTCCCCGCGCGCGCTGGGCTTGATCGCTTTAACCGCCTCGAAGATCGAACGGTCATAGAGGTAGATACCGGCGACGGCATAGCTGCTCTTGGGGCGCTTCGGTTTTTCCTCAATCGACACGATCCGCCCGTCCCTGATCTCCGGAACGCCGAACCGCTCGGGATCCTTGACCCTGGAAATGGTGAGATGACAGTTTGACCCGCTCTTTTCGAATTCTTCCCTGAATCGCTTCACGCCGCCGACCACCATGTTGTCGCCGAGGTAGAAAATGAACCGGTCATCCCCCATGAACGCCTCCGAGAGAGCCACCACTTGCGCCAGTCCCCCGGGCACTTCCTGCGGAATATAGGTAATGGAAACGCCCCAGCGCTTTCCGTCGCCGATCGCACGCTGCACCTCATCGCTGTCCGCGTTGACCACGATCGCCATCTCTGTGATGCCGGCCTGTGCCACCGCCTCGATGGCGTAGTGAAGGATCGGTTTGTTGGCGATCGGGATAAGGTGCTTGTTCCGCGTGTGTGTGATGGGACGAAGACGCGTGCCGCGTCCGCCGCTTGCGATGAGTGCTTTCACCTCTGCTCCTGTTCCTTCGAGGATTGTCGAAGATATGATCGAATCAGCGCGTCCATCGAGGACGCCTGTGCGACATTGATAGATCCCTTGCTGAGTGACAGCCGGACTGTCTCAAGCGAGACCGCCGCAAAGTACGGCAACAGTGATGGGACGTACTCCTGGACGGCTTCCAGATGTCCTTCCACGGTTTCGATCCCCCCGCGGGCGATCGGTCCGCTGAGCGCTTCTGCCGGGGATGTGGCTGCAACGTTTTCCAGCGTCGCCATGAGGATCGGTCGGAACACAGAAAAATACTCCCTGCCGCGTCCCTCCATCCGGCCAAACATCGTCTGGAGGACGGACATCATGGTGGTCAGATGATTGGAGGCGACCACGCATGCGGCATGATAGAGCACGCGCATCTCCGCAGGAATCAGGACCACATGTCCGCCAAGCTTCTTTGCCAGCAGACGAGCCATACGGATTCCCTTCGTGGAGCCGTCCACCCCGTAGTAGATACCACGGGCACTCGGGACAATCCTGCGGGGTTCAAAATCGCGTGGGAAGGTCTGCAGGGGATGAAACGAGAAGACTGTTGCCCCCCGCCTCTGCAACGGCTCAAGGACTGCAGCGGTGTGCATCCCGGAGGCATGACAGGCAGAGAGCGTCCGGAAGTTGAGATGGTCGACCTGCGCCAGCGCGCGGGCAACATCACCCACGGCACCGTGGGGAGTTGTAATGAACACGCAATCTGTTTCCCGCGGCAGGGCAGCCAGATCGGTCGTCGTCCGTCTACAGCCGATGAACCTCCCGGCCTTTCGTGCAGACGCACCGGAACGGGAGACAACGCAGACGACCCGCTCCCCTTCTTCGGCGAGAATCCTCCCGAGAACCGAGCCGACCCTCCCGGCACCGATGATGGCAACATTAAGCGATGTCCTGCGCGGCATCCGGAATCCTTCACACCCAGGCGATCGCAGAAAGGTACCCGACTACGCTCCGTGCGTCGCCGGTAACGTCACCAGAGTTGCAGTGGTGCACAACGTCCATGTGCTTCACGCCCTGCTTCTGGAGCGCCACCATCATGGCAACCGTCGGGCCGCCCCCGCAGGCTTCCGTTGTCCCCGTTTCCAGATCGGTCATCAATTGTTCGTAATCAAATCGCCTGACGTCCTCGATGATCACCCGTTCGATCGCTTCTGCAACCCGTGCGGAGTGATAGTGGGATAGATCGGTACTCGCCACCAGCAGGGCGTCTTTCCCCTGAAGGATCCCTCCCAGCGCCAATCCAAGTTCCAGGCACGTTCTCCGGTCCTGCTCCCCCATCACAATCGGGAGCAGCATGAAGTCTCCGAGAACTTCCTGGAGAAAGGGCAACTGGACCTCAACCGCGTGTTCCTCGCGGTGCCCCGCCTCAGTCGCTGCAGCAAGAGGACAGGCGTTGAGCAGTTCCTTGCGCAACGCAGTGTCGATCCTCACGGTCCCCAGAGGGGTCTCGTAGGCATCCCCAGGATAGACGGACACCCCGGAGAAAGAATCCCGATGACTGGGAGAAATCACAACGACTGTTCCGAAACTCCTGCCTCGGAGAAGGTTGTACCCCGCGGCAGCAGTCACACCAGAATAGACATAGCCGGCATGGGGTGCGACGACCCCGCGAATGGTCCCCGCGATCTGTTTCCGGGGGGCCTTCTCGAACAGGTACCGCATCTGCCGCCGGAGCGCTTCAGGTTCGGCGGGATAGAACAAGCCGCTCACGGCCGGCTGGCGCGCTGTTGTTCTGCTCGCCATGAGTCCTCCTCGACGCTCACTCAGCGTCTTCGTGGATAATTTCCGCGCAGAAAGTGAAGATCCTCGCGTCCGGCTGTTTCCAGGCATCCGGCGGGAGACCCGCCTTGCGGGCGGTGTACTCCAGAAACTTCTCGCGATCCCAACCGTACTCCGTGGCGACCTGGGGCAGTAACAAGCCCCGGTGACGGCCGAGCTCGAGGAGAAGGCCGTGACGGCCGACCTCGATCTCGTCGACATGGGTAACCTGCTTCAGAGGAGAGAGAATGGAAATCTCCAGCGTGGCGCCAGCAAGCTCTCCCTGCGTCATCGGCATGAAGCGTGGATCCTCGGTCGCCGCCTTGACCGCAACCTCCGACACGACATCGCCAAGGGGCATCGTTGATTCAATGTAGCCAATACACCCCCGCAGGTTCTCACCCATCCGGATTGTCACGAACGCACCGGACGGCTCGGCGAGCCCCCCCGTGTACTCCCTTCTGCCAGCACGGTCCCGGTCGGCATTGCGACTACGCACGAGCGCGAGCGCAATGGATTCGCGCGCAATCCCAAGCAAAGCCCGGTTCTCTTCAGGCGTAAGCATGATGGAGTGTCCCGGTTAACCTCAACAAACGTAACCAATTCAAGAGAGAGTTTCAACCCTTCCTTTCGTCAGACGCGGTCCTTGACTCTCGTTTCACCCTTGACTACATTGGCGATTCCAGAAGAGGGGCGAGCTCGCGCAGAGCTACGCCCCAGACCCCCTCCACCTTCTCATCCGGAAAGGCAACGCTCAGGGGATTCCGACAGAGCGCTCATAGGAGTCAAGAAAGGAATTCGTATCCCGATGTCACTGATGATCAGCATTTCTGGTATCCGGGGAATTGTCGGCGAGACGTTGACCCCTGAAGTCGCGGTCAAATACGCTGCGGCATTCGGCGAATACTGCAAACGGAAGAATCCGGTCAATCCGGGCGTGGTGGTTGGCCGCGACGGCAGAGTGACTGGCTCGACGGTTGCCGATATCATCTGTTCGACACTCCGCGCGACAGGTGTTGATGTCCGGTACCTCGGCATCTGCCCGACCCCGACCGTACAGCTCGCCGTGGAGCACGAGCACGCGACCGGTGGAATTTCTGTGACGGCAAGCCATAATCCGATGCAATGGAACGGGATGAAGTTCATCGCCGCGAGCGGCATGTTTCTCGACGCCGAAGAGAACAGAAACCTCTGGGCAATCGCCGAGATGGTACCACGATATGCTTCATGGGACAGCCTCGGGACGTTCACCAGGGACGACTCCTGGCTTCAGAAACACATCGATGCAGTTCTATCGCTCCCCACCATCGACACGGCCCTGATCCGGGGACGGGGCTTCCGGGTGGTCCTCGACTGCGTCAATGCCGCAGGTGGTCTGATCGTTCCCCGAATGCTGCAGATTCTCGGGTGCGATGTTATTGAAATGAACTGCGAGTGCAGCGGGGTTTTCGCACATACACCGGAACCGATTCCTGAGAACCTGAAAGACCTCGCTGCCAGGGTGAACACCGAACATGCCGATCTCGGCATCGCCGTCGATCCTGACGTGGATCGTCTCGTCCTGATCACGGAAAAGGGGGAGCCCTACAGCGAAGAATACACCGTCGCGTCAGCGGTGAAGTTTGTCCTCGAGAAGACTACTGCTCAGGAAAGAGGCAAAACGGATCGAAGGAAGCGGGAACAGAGAGACCGGGGGCTGGCGGAAAGGGTTGTCGTGAATCTTTCCACAACACGTGCCGTCGAAGACATCGCCCGGGAGTACGGCGCCGAGGTAATCCGAACGCCGGTAGGGGAAATCAATGTGGCGCGAGTAATGAAATCTGTGGGAGCCGTGATCGGGGGCGAGGGAAGCGGCGGCGTCATATTTCCCGCCGTCCACCTGGGACGCGATGCGATTGTCGGTATCGGTCTGATCCTCCAGATGCTCGCGGAACACGGGGGGACGATCTCCTCGCTGAAAGACTCCCTGCCGCAATACGCCATCGCGAAGGGGAGAATCGAATTGGGCAACAGGGCGCCCGATGCGATCCTGAGGACGATCGTCGAGCGTCACGGGACTGAAGGCAGAATCAACAGTGAAGACGGGCTGAGGATCGACTTTCCCGATTATTGGGTTCATCTTAGGAAATCCAACACCGAACCGATTGTTCGCGTCATTGCCGAAGCAAAGACAATGCAAAAAGCGCGGGAGATTGTGGAGAGCTTCCGAAAGGAAATCACAGACCTCGGCTAAGACGAGATCAGGAGATCATCATGGATGCCGATTCCCTGCTTCAGCTCCAACGGATCATCCGTTCACAACGTATCGCCGCTCTGGGAACCCTGCGCGACGGCGCACCGCTTGTGTCAATGGTCCTGTTTACACCGTCGGAAGACTTCGCGTCCTTCCATATTCACGTTAGTCGCCTGGCGCAGCACACACAGGATATTCTGAAGGACCCCCGCGTCAGCCTGATGATCGCCGAAACCGACCGGGGAGACCAGGATCCCCAGACGCTCGCGCGTCTTTCGATCCGGGGTGAGGCAATCGCGGTGCCGGCGGACACCAGTGCGTATGACAATGTCCGCACCATCTATCTGAGAAAGTTTCCTGGTTCGGCATTCAATTTCGAACTGGGCGATTTCTCTCTCTATTCCATCCATCCGAAAACATGCCGGTACGTCGCGGGGTTTGCCAAGACGTTCAATCTGAGCCTCGATGACCTCAAAGGAGCTGCCACGGCCCCGGCATCATAGCAGAACTCGACGCACTTTTCGCCGAGGAGATCGCGAGACAGGGCCGACTTCGCCCCCGGGAAAGTCGGTCAGCACATCGACGCGACAGTGTTGAAAACCCGCATTTCAAGCGACCTTCGGCGTGAACCTCGACCCCTTGACAGACCATGCGTGGTTTCCTGCACCTATTTGATAGTGGTTGTCGAAAATACTAGATTGTGTGTCATATGGTAACCTTCTTTTCAGCTCGCTTCGTGTTCGTCCGAAAGCTCGGCGCCCGTGCATCATTCGAACCGTGATGAACCCCCGATAGTGAAAACCCTTATCATCATTCAGGCACGAACGGGTTCGAGAAGGCTCCCGAACAAGGTCCTCCTTCCTCTGGCCGGGGCTCCGCTGCTGGAACGGATGATCCAGCGAATACTCGCGGCGACCGCTGACTTCAGTCTCGTTGTCGCCACCAGCACCGAGAAGGAAGACGATCCAATTCGCGAGTTGTGCCGCAAAATTGACGTGAAATGCTTCAGCGGCAGCCTGACCGATCTCCTGGACCGCCACTTCCAGGCGGCGTGCGAAGAAGGTGCCGATGTCGTTGTCAGAATTCCCTCCGACTGCCCCCTGATCGATCCGGCAATCGTCGATCGTGTCCTGGGATACTATCACCTGCACGCGGATACCTACGATTTTGTCAGCAACCTCCACCCTCCCACTTACCCCGATGGGAATAATGTGGAGGTGATGCCCCTGCCAGTTCTTGCAACGGCGTGGAAAGAGGCGGTCCGGCCGTCCGAACGTGAGCTCGTTACACCTTTTATCTGGGAACGGCCGGAACGCTTCCGGATTGGGAACATCCAATGGGAATCCGGACTGAACTATGCGATGAGCCATCGATGGACAATCGATTATCCCGAGGATTACGACTTCGTCAAAACGGTGTTTGACGAGCTCTGGAGCGTGCGAAGGCCGATGTTTTCCCTTCAGGACATCCTGGACCTCCTGGCTCAACGGCCGGACATCGCCGCGCGCAATGCCCATCGCGCCGGGATTGACTGAGATCACCACGACCGGAATCATCAGAAGCCTGATGATCCTGCAGAGCCCTCTCCCCCTCCCACGCGATCACCAGCAAGCACCGGACAGAGCGCGCCGCTAGTGGCTTCCGGTGAGACAGGCATGGAACCCGGCTCTCGACAAAAGGTAGGTGCGACGGGAGCCGGTCCTTTCACCACAGGCGGCTGGACGGGACCATAGGGCCCACGAAAAGCTGGATGGCAATAAGCTGCTAAGAGAGGCACCAACGTGAAGACTCAACAGTGGAAGAAACTCCCCCAGAAAGAGCTCAGGACCCGGGCCCGGAGGTTGAAGCTCGTGCTGACCGACAGCGACGGGGTACTCACCGACACCGGTGTGTACTATTCAGAGAACGGAGAGGCCTTCAAACGTTTTTCAATCCGCGACGGCATGGGTGTTGAACGACTGCGCATTGCCGGAGTTGAAACGGCCATCATTACAGGGGAGAAATCGGAAAGTGTGAGGCGCCGCGCCGAGAAGCTGCAGATGCCTCGATTGTACCTTGGCGTCAATGACAAGCGTGATAAGCTCGAGAGCATTCTCCAGGAGACCGGGTTGACGATCGCCCAGATTGCCTATATCGGGGATGACATGAACGACCTCGGAATCATCGACGCGATCAAGGGCCGCGGTCTGACGGCCGCGCCATCCGACGCCATGCCCGTTGTTCTCGACATGATCCATTACCGCTGCACGTTCCCAGGTGGCCACGGTGCCTTCAGGGATTTTGCAGAGTGGATTCTTCGTATGCGGGCGTGAGTCGTCACGGCACACCGCTCCCGCAAAAAGGGACTACAGACCAGGGCGGTCTGAAATCCTCCTGCCAGTCGGCTCACCTTTCCCGGGCCTTCTCCGCACTCCGGACATTCAAGTAAGGCGTTCCGGCGGAGGCTCGTGCATTTCCTCCCTTCTTCACATCCAGGATGTGGCATGTCATGAAAAAAACAGGCCGCGCAGGTCGGAAATTTCATGCGATTGCTGTAATACCTTAGGAAGGTGACTTAGGAAGGTGACGGTCACTTAAGTGACCGTCACCACCCTACGGCGTCACCCTACGGGAGTCACCTTACGGGATCACAAACTGACCAGAGCCATCCAGCGTTTGCCGCCATGTCCTCCAAGACCCCCTTTCTTCGCTCCAGCGGCCTCTGCTTCCATGTCTACAACCACTCCGTAAGCCAGACCCCCCTTTTCTTCCAACAGCAGAACTACACCTATTTCCTCAAGCGGATGGCCGACTACCTCGACCCCGCTGCGCTGACCCTCATCGCATACACCCTCATGCCAAACCATTACCACATGATTCTTCGGCAGGAAAAACCCTACGCGATCGCGCAATTCATCAAAGGAGTATGTGACGGGTACGCCAAAGCAATAAACGTCTGGGCCCGACGTAAGGGACACCTCTTCTCAGGCCGGTACAAGATTAACCACGTGGATACTACAG
>Ga0209253_10001995_pt1 | contig 17970 bp, 18 predicted proteins | sample FrelakmetBRP12BR_FD_187145 | JGI IMG/M metagenome (GOLD analysis project Ga0209253, IMG submission 187145) | Freshwater lake sediment microbial communities from the University of Notre Dame, USA, for methane emissions studies - BRP12 BR (SPAdes)... | ecosystem: Environmental > Aquatic >... | reverse complement strand
CAGGGTCAGCGCCAGGTGGTGACGCTGGTCGATCTGGAAGGTTTTTCGTACGTGGAGGTTGCCCAGATTCTGGATGTTCCGATCGGCACGATCATGAGCCGGCTGTGCCGGGCACGCAACGCCATGAAGGACATCTTGCTCCCGGGAATGCAACAGAACCCGGCGATGAACCGGGCTATCAGGAGAATCAAATGAAACAGGAAAAGCGCTTTTCGGACGAATTCCTGAACGCCTTTGTGGACAACCAGATTGCCGCAGAGGAAAAGAGCCAGGCCTTCATCGAGATCAGTCAGGATGAGGCCCTCAACCGTCAGGTCTGCGAACTGCGCAAGCTGCACGATCTCGTACAGCTTGCCTACCGCGAGCCGCCGGCGCCTCCGGCGCGCATTACTTCCGGCTCAATTTCACGCCATGCGCGGCTGCGTTTTGGCGTGGCCGCATCGGTTCTGCTGACGCTCGGCATCGTGTTGGGCAGCCTGATCCATCTGCCGAGCCCGACGACAATACCAACCGTAACGATCGCGTCCGAGGGTTCAGCCCAGCGGGCGGCCACGTCACCCAAGCGGGTAGCTCTGCCCATGGCCCCGAGCAATACAATGGTCGCTACAGCACCCACGCGGGAAAGCATGGCCGTTTCGCCGGTGACGAGCCTTCTGTCCGCTCCGACAGTGACGCCGGTACCAGTCGTCGCTCAGAAAGAAATTTCGGATAGTGCACAGACCAAGGTCCTGATTCATCTGGCGCGCGATGATGTCGAGCAACTGGGTCAGGCACTGGATGACATCGAGGGCCTGCTCAAACACTACCGTGAGACTCGTCAGAACGCGCGCCTGGAGGTTGTGGTCAACGGCGGGGGTCTGGAACTCGTGCGCACCGACACCTCGGCGTTTGCCGGACGCATCCAGCGCCTGCAGCGCGAATACGACAACCTGACCTTCGCCGCCTGTCAGAACACCATCGACCGGCTTGTGCGTGAACAGGGGATCATCGTCCGGCTGTTGCCGGGTGTGATCACCATCGACTCAGGGATGGCGGAAATCATGCGCCGCCAGAACCAGGGGTGGACCTATCTACAGGTCTAATTTTAATACATTCCATCTACCAGGAGGATTTCATGCGTAAGCTTCTCACACTCACAGTCCTTGCCATGCTGACGGTTCTCAGCACCGGTTGCGCCACGATGTTCGGTCAGGACAAGCAGAAGGTGGTATATCACATCAACTACAATGACGAGAAACAGTTGAATGCCGCACTCGGCAACGTCAAGAACCACATCAATGCCATCGGCAAGGACAACATCGACGTCAAGGTAGTGATGCACGGCAACGGCGTGGACCTCCTCAAGACCGCCAATACCGATCTCGACATGCAGCAGAAGGTTATCGGCCTGAAGAAGGACGGCGTGGCGTTCGAAGTGTGCAACAACACCCTGGTGAACAAGAAGATCAATTACAAGAACGATCTGTTCGACGTGTCCGAGAAGGACATCGTGCCGAGCGGCGTGGCCGAAGTCGCCACCCTGCAGCAGAAGGGCTACGTGTACATCAAGCCCTAATAAAATATACCAGAAACGATTTCTTCTCCTCTCGGCCCGCACAAGCGGGCTTTTTTTTGCCTGGCGAAGCCGCTATCCTGCAAGCCACGCATGGACACCTTGGCCGACCTCCTGGATCTCGCGGCATCCGCCGGCGTCCTGCTTTCCGCTCCCAGCACTTGGCGGCAGCTCGTGGTAGCCGCCGCGGGATTTCTCATTGCCTTACTCACGGGGCACTTCCTGCAGCAGCGCCTGCAACCACTGGTGACTCCCGGTGGCGTCACCGGCATCGGCCGCACCGCCATGCGCACCGGCATTCTCGCGCTGATCCCGCTCCTCTGGTGGCTCACGTTGCTCGCGGCCTCTGTCTGGCTGCGCCGGCGCGGACACCCGACCGACGTCATACATCTGGCGGTGATTCTGGTGGGTGCATTTGCGTTCATCCGCATGGGTGTATTCGTGTTACGTCACAGCTTCAGCCCGGGCAGCAAGCTCAAGGCCTGGGAATGGTCACTCACGGTCACGATCTGGGGACTGGTGGCGCTGCACATCCTGGGGCTGCTGCCGGTGGTGATCGAGGTGCTGGATGAATACGCGCTGACGCTCGGCAGTACACGCATCTCGCTGTACATGGTCACGAGCTTCGTGCTGTCCATTGCCCTGCTGTCGCTCATCGCCCTGTGGCTCACGAACGGTATCCAGTCACTGCTGCGGCGCTCGGAATCGCTCGACGAAAGCTTCAAGCTCGTTCTGTCCAAGCTGGCGCGTTTCCTGCTGCTCGCACTGGCGGTGGTGGTCGCCATGGTCACCGCCGGCATCGACCTGACGGCGCTAGCGGTATTCGGCGGCGCGCTCGGTGTCGGGCTGGGGCTGGGTCTGCAGCGTATCGTCAGCAACTTCGTCAGCGGCATCATCCTCGCCTTCGAGGAATCCATTCGCCCGGGAGACGTGGTGAGCGTCGGCAACACCTTCGGTGTCGTACGAGGCCTGCATGCGCGCCACATCGAGGTGCGCGACCGCGATGGCAAAGACATCCTCATCCCCAACGAAACACTGCTGACCTCGGAGATCGTCAACTGGTCGTACGGCGACCGCAATGTGCGCTTCCGCCTGCCACTGCAGATCAGCTACCAGAACGATCCCGAAACTGCCATGGCGATCATGGAACAGGCGGCGCGCGATACCGAGCGCGTGCTCACGGATCCGCCGCCCGTGGCACGCTTGATGGGTTTTGGCGACAACGGCATTAATCTGGAATTACGCCTGTGGGTGAATGACCCGGAGAACGGCGTGAACAATGTGCGTTCCGATACCTATTTGCGTATCTGGCACGCGTTCCGTGCCAAGGGAATCTCCATCCCCTATCCGCAGCGCGACGTACGCCTTATCCCGGAACGCGCGGCGAAGGCAGCTTCCCCGTCTGCCGGTAGGCCAGGTAGTCGGCCAGAATCCGGTGATGATCAAATGCCAGATTCGCCGGCAGATTCTCCGGATTAAAAACACCAACCGCTGCGGCATCGTCCTGGGCGCGCGGTGTGCCCTGCGCCACCGCAACGTACACGGCCGACGCCGTGTGTCCACGCACATCGCGTTGTGGGTCGGAATACACCCCGAGCAAGGCTATCAGCGTTACCGCGAGCGCCGCCTCTTCCTGTGCCTCGCGCACCGCCGCCTGCTCGCAACTTTCCCCAACATCCACAAACCCACCGGGAATGGCCCAGCCAGGCGGCGGGTTACGGCGCTCGATCAGCACAATCGGCCGTCCGGGGCGATCCGCCAATTCAATAATGATGTCGGCGGCCAACAGCGGTGTCACGGGTACCGGCATGGGTCTCACTTATGTTTCAAGGGTAGCCAGATTGTATTCTGACATCGGGAACACCATTATTATTGGTTGCAACGGCCGGCCGGCTCAGTCTGAACCCGCCAGGCGTAGCGGAGAAAAACCTAATCCCCAGTGATTTCATGCAGATAGCCGAAGCTTCCATAGAAATCAGCCCAATTCGGGCTATACTGGGGGCTGTTCACTGTCGCTTATCCCGGAGAGTCCTCCCTCATGATTGAAGGTCTGATTGCCCTGCCGTGGTGGGGCTATATTGTCGTCGCCCTTGTCTTCACCCACATCACCATCGCCAGCGTGACCATCTATCTGCACCGCCACCAAGCGCACCGTGCGCTCGATCTGCACCCGGTGGTCAGCCACTTCTTCCGTTTCTGGCTGTGGCTCACCTCCGGCATGGTGACCAAGGAATGGGCCGCGATCCATCGCAAGCATCACGCCAAGTGCGAAACTGCTGAAGATCCGCACAGCCCGCAGGTTCTGGGCATCCGCAAGGTGCTGCGCGAGGGCTCGGAGCTGTACCGGGCAGAAGCGAAGAACCAGGAAACGCTCGACAAGTACGGGCACGGCACACCGAGCGACTGGATCGAGCGTCATGTCTACACCCCGCACAGCGCCAAAGGCATCGCCCTGATGTTTATCGTGAACGTCCTGCTGTTTGGTCCGATCGGCATCACCATCTGGGCGGTGCAGATGATGTGGATCCCGATCACCGCGGCCGGCATCATCAATGGCATCGGTCACTACTGGGGCTATCGCAATTACGAAGCCACGGACGCCAGCACCAACATCGTGCCGTGGGGCATCCTGATCGGCGGCGAAGAGCTGCACAACAATCACCATACCTTCGCGAGCTCCGCCAAGCTCTCGTCCAAGTGGTGGGAGTTCGATATCGGCTGGTTCTACATCTGCACCCTCGAAACCTTCGGGCTGGCGCATGTCAAGAAGATCCCGCCGGAGCTCACCTATGACAAGGCCAAGCATCACATTGACCTCGAAACCGTGAAGGCCGTGATCACGGCACGCTTCGTGGTAATGGCGCAGTTTGCGCGCGAAGTCATGGCGCGCGTGCACCGCGACGAGTTACGCAATCTTGACCCGAACGACAAGACCCGGCTCACGCTGCTCAAGCCGGTGCGCCGGTTGATGGTGCGCGAACCGCGTCTGCTGGATGAGGCGGCGCGCGCACGTCTGCAGAAGGCCCTGGAGCAGAACCAGACCCTGCACACCGTGTACACCATGAAACAGAAGCTCGCCGATGTCTGGCAGCGTTCCGCCACCACCCAGGAGAACCTGATTCAGGCGCTGCAGGACTGGTGTCGCGAGGCCGAGGCTACCGGCATCCGCGAATTGCGCGAATTCTCGAACAAACTTCGCACCTACTCGCTCGTGCAAGCCGCGGCCTGAGGACAGCGCCCGCGCAAGGCTGGCCATGGTTTACATTCAGCCCGCAGAAGCTATTCGCTTCTGCGGGCTTTTCTTTTTTTGAAGGCAATGGTTGCGTGTCGTAGTGTGTGGTTGCGTGCGGCATCTGTACGCGAATACGACGCGTCAACTGAAACAGATCGCGGGCCTTGCAGATCCCCGGCTAAACGCGGGCGATCAGATCAGGCCTGCGAGACGCTTGTGCAGCGGGCTGTGGCGCGGGAAGTGGGCCAGCAGGAATTCCATCTGGTCGGCGAGCACCCGTTTGCCCTGCAGGTAAACGTACTCGGCATGGGTGGGCGTAAAAGGCACGGCGAGCAGCGTCATGCCCGCCTCCTCCGGCATCTGTCCGGCCTTGTGGTTGTTGCAGCGCTTGCAGGCCGTCACCACGTTTTTCCAGCTGTCCAGACCGCCGCGCGAAAGCGGCGTGACATGATCGCGCGACAGATCGCGCGCATGGAAGCGCCCGCCGCAGTACAGGCACAGATGCGCATCGCGGCCGAATAACGCGGGATTACTGAGCGGCGGGGTGTAGTGATGGCGCGCCTTGAGCAGGCCATGGTGCTCGCCATGTGTGGCGATGATGGAGTTCACCTTGACGATACTGCGAAGCCCGGTCAGGGCATTGTAACCGCCGTGCACGTGGTACAGCGTCACTCCGCAGGCGTAGGCAACCTGGCGGAGGTGATAGAGCCGGACGGCGTCCTGGAAGTCGATCCATTCCAGCGGTTGGCCCGCGACATCTGTCCTTAATACTTGCTGGCTGAGTGGATACACAACATCTTGCCCGTCGGTAGCGGCTGCAAACCGGTCGGGGAACGGCCCGCCGGACGGCAAACCTGATGGCTTGCATCTAAGCAACTTTGCCCGGTTTTTGCAAGTACAAGACCGCATCGCGGAGGCGTGCTGCGACCGGCACACGCTCTGCGCTACCCTCCTCGCAAAATTCAAAAATGCGGCGTCAGCGGTTATGGACAACTGTCCTTCCCCCGCGGGAGAACTGTCAGGCGCGCATCCACATCTGCAGGATCCTCCGGACGAGGGTCAAGGTAGCAAGATTCAGCAACAACCAATACCTAACAAGGGTGCGGGATACACTGCGGGAAACAAATTAAGTAACGGAATAATTTTACCTGGCGCAGACCAGTCCTCTTGGGAACTATTGCCCATCCGGTTGCACGACGGATGGGATTTTTTTCCGTATAACCAAAAAAGCCCGGCAGAGCCGGGCTTTTTTGGTTACCGCAGGACAACGGTGTCGGGTAGCCGGGGTCCATTACTGGACCCCGGCCCCCTAAGAACCGGACGTGCGGGTTATCCCTGCATCCGGCTCAAGCCCGCTACTAAGCCCTCCTAAAGAGGACCAACAACTCCACTACAATGTAGCTGCCGATGGCAGTTTGGATTCCGCATTTCGAGATTCTCCTGTTCATCTGAGCCGCCATCGGTCCGATGGACAACATGGTGAATATCCCATTTGCTGTCATCAGTGATGAGCTGCCCGCATCCGGGACAAATCCCGTTTTGCCGTTTCCAAACTCCAAGCAGAAACTTCCGGTTTTCCAGCCGCCGGACCATCGAGTCACGTTGCCGCTTCTCGAAGTACTTGTCCCACGACTGGTCAAACGGGTTGGCCTCTGACTTGACTTTCACATGGCGAACGATCCGAACATCGGCTGCCTTGAACAGTGACAGCATGATGTCCTTACCTTGCCGGTTCTGGATATCGCATGCAAACACCCAGTTACGCCTGCCGATGGATCGAAAATACCGCTTCGCGATCCACTGACGGGACTTTCTGGGATGCCTGCGCTTGCTCCAGCACCATAAGGCGCGCCTGATCATCGCATCCACCCTGGCAAACGCATCTTTTGCGACAATTCCCCGATGGTAATTCGCCCACCCCCGGATTACGGGATTGAGCAGCCCAATGAGGTTTGCCTGTGTTGCCGATGCATTCGTCTTGATGATCTCCCGGACATTCTCCAGAAACGCTTTCACGTTCTTCTGGGACGGCTTGATCAACAGCTTGCCGTCATACTTGCGTACGTTCTGTCCGAGAAAATCAAAGCCTTCGTCGATATGCGTGATCTTCGTTTTCTCTGGCGAGAGCCGAAGACCCCGCACGGCGAGAAACTTCTCGACGAGCGGTTTGACTTCATTTTCCAGCAGCTCTTTCGAGCGGCTGGTGATAATGAAGTCATCCGCATATCGCACCAAATGAACTTGCCGTTGCCGCTTGAGGGAAGTATTCACCACAATGTGGTGATTCAGTTCCTGCTCAAGCTGATCCAGCGTCCAGTTGGCCAACGTCGGCGAGATAATTCCGCCTTGCGGCGTACCCGCCTTCGTTGCGAAGAGCTTCTTTGACTCGATGTATCCAGCCTTCAACCACTTGTGCAGGATGGCCTTGTCCATGCAGACATGACGCTCCAACCACTCATGGCTGATGTTGTCGAAACAGCCTTGGATGTCGCCTTCGAGCACCCATGGTGCCGATGCTTTCGTTCCCATACAGATAAAGATCTGAGTGATTGCATCATGCGTGCTGCGGTGTTTCCGAAAACCATAGGAGTTCGGGTCCGCCCGGGTTTCGGCCACCGGTTCCAGTGCGAGCAGGTACAGCGCCTGCATCGCCCGGTCCCGCATGGTCGGTATGCCCAAAGGTCTCATCTTGCCATTGCGTTTCGGGATGTAAACCCGGCGCAAGGGCTGCGGCTTGTAACCGCGGCTGTCCAACCGCTGAATCGCCCGCCACTTGGATTCCGGAGTGGACCAGGTTTCCCCATCCACACCCGGCGTCCGCCTGCCGGCATTTTCCGTGACTCGCAGAACGGCCAGACAGCGACCGCTAAACGAGTGGACCAGAAACCGTTGCAGGGTTTTCACCCGGCGCCAGTCCTGATCCTGAGTTGCCTTCGCGATACGAATCTGCAGCCCTCTCACCTGTTCGTGTATACTGGACCAGTTGATCTGGTGCCAGTGCTCCGAACGGGCGGAAGGTGCAGACCTCGCGAATTGCTGTTCGAGAAGTTTCATCTTGCTTCCCTCCTTTATCGAGAGTACCGGACTGCTTTCACAGTCCGGCGGTAAATCCCGAAAAAACAAAGGCGCAAGATTCCCCGAAAGGGGGGTCTTGCTCCCCTTTCGGGATCATGAAGGTTCTACAGACGCTCTCGCGATGAGAGACCCCGTGGAAGTCAGCACCCTTTCGGGTCGGGCCATTTCTGCCCTATCCGCCCCATTACAGGACAGCGTTTGCTTTCTCCACGATCCTTTACCCGCTATCCATTCGTCACCCTTACGGGTGAGTTACCTGCGTACGCACTACTCCACAGGCTCCAAAGAAAATGAGCATGCGGAAACGATGAGTAGCGCAGGAGGACGTCGGGCTTACCGAGTTCCACTGCTACGACGAGAAACGACTTGGGTACCGCCTATTCGCCGGTGGTCTACTGTCAGCGTTCCGTGACAAATAAACACGGAAACCGACCCCGTACCTTTTGGTTAGAGCGTATCAACGGTTTTCGCTCGTCCGAAGTGACGACGTTTATCAGCAGTTCACTTGCGTTTACCCGTTCATTCCAGCCTAGCCCCTCGTCCGCCGTGTGCCGTTGGCAGAATCTCGAACCGTCCTCGCGGACGAAACGACCTGAACTTACAGGGGGTACGTTGTCGGAGCGCTTTATACGGGTCCTTGCGGGCCCCGCACCAGCTCGTAGGCTACGGTTGACTGAACAACCGGTTTGTTCGTGGCGCGCCCGTTGATGCGGCGCACCGGCGACAAACAATCGTGAGCAGTGGATTTACGCCACTCAGGTTTCTGAAAGAAGGAGATTAGCGGATCAACCGGCCATGTCTAACGGGGCAGTCCTGCTGGTCTTTTCTGTGAAGGAAAAAACCACCACTGCATCGCATTGCGCGATTCAGCGCCTCGTTGGATATTCTGACCGGAGAAGTAAAAGACGATGTTGCTATCTGTTACTTCGCCTGTTTCCAGGTACCGCTTGTACTGACCTTCACTATCAGTGCATGTAGGTCCGAGGACCCGATGCGTTTCGATGCTATTCTCTGACCTTCTTGATCCGGCGGAGAGACTCCGCCAGAAAGTGAGGTCTAGGCTAGCTACCTAAGCGACTCTCGTCGCACTACTTGATCTTCGCTTCCTTGTACAACACATGCTTGCGGGCGACCGGGTCAAATTTCTTGAGCTCCAGTTTGTCCGGCATGGTGCGGCGGTTTTTGGTAGTTGTATAGAAATGGCCGGTGTCCGCAGTGGACACGAGCTTGATCTTTTCGCGTATGGCTTTTGCCATGGTTCAGTTCCTCAGACCTTCTCGCCGCGCTCGCGCATCTCGGCGAGCACCACATCGATACCCTTCTTGTCCAGGGTGCGCAGACCGCTGATGGACAGACGCAGACGCACCCAGCGCTTCTCGCTTTCCACCCACAGACGGCGAACATGCAGGTTCGGCAGGAACCGCCGACGGGTCTTGTTGTTGGCGTGGGAAACCGTGTTTCCCGACATGGGGCGCTTGCCCGTAACCTGGCAGACTCTCGACATCGCTAAAATCTCCGTACCGCCCTACCCGGACGGGCAGGAAAGCGCGACTTTATATCAGATAACGGCGGCCAAGGGTAGCCCGAACTGCTGTTTTGCTGTCCCGTGCTACCAGTTTTCGGGTGGTTTGATGGCATGCAGGGCCGGCCGCAATCAAAGCCAAGGTGCCTGGCTGCGGATGCGCCGCCCAAAGGCGCAAGACAAGGGCCGGGCGCGCCGGTAGCAACCCACGACGCAGACGCGCTCGACCTGCTTCCGGGCTCCGCTGCTTGACAAGGCTGCCCAATAGTTGTTCTATCATTCTAACGTCTATTAGAATGATAGAACACATGACCGGCAGAAAGCTCAAAAACCTTCTCTATGAACAAGTGGCCCGCATCGGCAAGGCGGCCTCCAGCCCCAAGCGTCTCGAACTCATCGAGGTGCTAAGCCAGGGTGAAAAGAGTGTCGAACAGCTTGCCGCAGCCACGGACATCAGTGTGAAACTCGCCAGTGCCCACTTGAAAGAGCTCAAGTCGGCGCGTCTGGCCGAGGCGCGGCGCGAGGGCAAGAACGTGTATTACCGGTTGGTGGACGCGCGAGTCGCGGATATGTGGGTGATGTTACGACAGCTCGCGGAAGAGCGGTTGCTGGAGCTGCAGGCCGCCATGAAGGAAATGGTATCGCATCCGCAGGAACTGGCCCCCGTGGGCGGTAAGGAACTGCTGGCGCAGGCCAAGCGCGGCGATGTCATCGTGATCGATGTCCGTCCGGAAGCTGAGTATCAGACCGCACATCTGCCGCACGCGCGCTCGATACCGCTCGCCGAGCTGAAAGCACGCCTTGGCGAGATTCCCAAGGGCAAGCCGGTGGTGGCCTATTGTCGCGGCCCGTTCTGCCTGATGGCCATTGAGGCCGTGGATCTGCTGGCGAAGAAAGGCATCACGGCAGTGCGCCTGGAAGATGGCGTGGCCGAGTGGCGCGCGCGCGGTCTGCCGCTTGCGAACGACCTCTGAACAAATACCTCAACACGCAACCCGGAGACGCAAACATGTTCTTCAAACAATTGTCGGCCAAAGAATCAACCCTCTCGTACTTCTTCGGTTGTGGCACCCTCGGCAAGGCCGTGGCGGTGGATGTGGTCGCGGGCGACGAGCAGTGGTTTATCGATCAGGCCAAGGAGGCCAAGGTCACGATCACGCACGTAATCGACACCCATGTGCATGCCGATCATTACTCCGGTGGCCGCAAGCTCGCGCAGCTGTCCGGCGCGCATTACTGCCTGCACGAGAGCGATGCCGAATTCGTGAAATTTCCGTTCCACCCATTGCACGACTAACGACACGATCGAAGCTGGCAATGTCATCATCAGGGTGTTGCATACCCCAGGCCACACTCTGGATAGCGTCTGTCTGCTTGTCACCGACAAACGCCGCGGCGAGCAACCGTGGTTCGTGATCACCGGCGACACGCTGTTTGTCGGCGCGATCGGGCGGCCGGACCTGGCCGGGGGCGAGCAGGCGATGGCGGCCATGCTGTTCGACAGTATCCACTCGAAACTGCTGTCGCTGCCGGACGAAGTTGAAATCTTTCCCGGCCATCAGGCCGGCAGCGTATGCGGCGCCGGGCTTTCCGGCAAGCCGTCCTCGACCATCGGCTTTGAGAAGCGCTTCAACATTGGGCTGAAAGTCACGAACAAAGAAGAGTTCATGAAACTGCTCACGAGCGAGATCCCGCCGCGCCCGGCCGAGATGGACCGTATGGTGGCCGCCAACATCGCGGCCTGATGTGACCGAAACGGGAATCACCATGCACGCCACGCACCACGAAACATTCGCCGGTTACCGCCACGGTATCCGCGACAACCTCGCGCAGTTCCTGCACCAGCTGGTGCAGGTGTTCCTGGTGGGTTTGACCCTCGGGATGATGCGCACCGTGGTGCCGGCACTGGCCGAGAGCGAGTTCGGCGTGCCCAAGGGTTCGTTCCTGCTGCTCATGGCGTTCGTGGTGGCCTTCGGTTTCGTCAAGGGCACGCTCAACTTCGTGGCCGGGCGGCTGTCGGAGCGGCTTGGGCGCAAGACCGTGCTGCTGCTCGGTTGGGCCTCCGCCATACCGATCCCGTTCATGATCCTGTACGCGCCGAGCTGGAGTTGGATCGTGGCTGCCACGGTGCTGCTCGGCATGAACCAGGGCTTCACTTGGTCGATGACCCAGACCGCCAAGCTCGACATCACCCGCGCCGACCAGCGCGGGCTAACCATGGGGCTCAACGAGTTTTCAGGTTATGTCGGGGTCGCGGTGGCGGGGATTATCACTGGCTATCTCGCGACCGCCTTAGGGCCGCGCATGGGGTTGTTCGTGTTCGGTGCCACTGTCATCGTGACCGCCTTGGTGCTAACCGCGCTGTGGGTGAAGGAGACGCTCGCTTGGGCACATGCCGAAGGCGCGCGCCACGCGGCCGGCAAGAGCACGGGGCCGAAGCCGCGTTTTCCGCAGAATATTTCCGGGCAGCCGACGACCTGGGAAGTGTTTACGCTCATGTCGTGGCGCGATAAGCGTATGGCGGCCTTGAGCCAGGCCGGTCTGGTTGAGAAATTCGTGGATGCGTTGATCTGGGTGTTCTACCCGGTCTACCTCTATCAACACGGCCTGAGCCTCGCCGGAATCGGCTGGGTGGTGGGCGTGTACGGTTTCGTGTGGGGCGGCTCGCAATTCTTTACCGGCCGGCTCTCCGACCGCATCGGCCGGCAGAGACCGATCGTGTGGGGCATGTGGATCTGCGGCGTCGGCGTGGGGCTGATGCTGCTCGATGAACACATCGCCTGGTGGTCGTTCTCCGCCGCCGTGACCGGCTTCGGCATGGCGCTGCTTTATCCGAACCTGTCCGCGGCGGTCGCCGATATCGCCCATCCGGCCTGGCGCGGCTCGGCGATCGGCATCTACCGCTTCTGGCGCGATCTCGGCTACGGCATCGGTGCGCTCGCGCTCGGCGCGGTGGCGCACCTCGGCGGCTCGCTCAGCGCCGGCTTCTGGTTCGTCGCCATCGCCATGCTGTTGTCCGGGCTTCTAGTGCAACTGTTCAGCGAAGAGACGCATCCGCGCCTCAATCCAGCACCCTGACAAGGAGGCAAGTATGAAAACACTCTTCATTGTGAACGGTGCGCCCTACGGTACCGAAACAACCTATAACGCCTTGCGGCTGGCGCGATCGCTGTTGAAGGCTGAAGGAAATGAGGTACGCCTGTTCCTGCTCGGCGATGGCGCATCCGCCGCGCAGGCGGGTCAAAAGGTGCCGCAGGGTTATTACAACGTGGCGGACATGCTGGGCATCATCCTGCGTCACCGCGGCGAGGTTGGTGTGTGCGGCACGTGCATGGATGCGCGCGGCATCGGTGATGGCCAGCTCATCGACGGCGCGCAGCGCGGAAGCATGGACAGCCTGAGTGCGTGGACCGCATGGGCCGACAAGGTGCTTGTATTCTAGTTCGCGCTGAACCGAACACCGGTTACGCAGCATTGAACTGATTTACCGCGAGGCCGACGAGATTGCGTCTTTACGCTACCGTGAGACGGTCGCGTCGCTCCGAAACCGCACAGGTCAGACAGCGCCTGATCAAACATGATCCCGCCGGGCATTCATCCCTGGGGGGGGGCAGAAACGACCGTTTGCATACTGTCTGCTTGCTGGCATGGATTGCTTGCCCATGCCTCTCTGCAGCCGGACGGATCAGAGCAGCCCACGCTCGCTGAACGAAACCATGTCGCCGTCACCGATCACCACGTGATCCAACACGCGGATGTCAACGAGCGCCAGCGCCTCCTTGAGACGCGCCGTGAGCACCTCGTCCGCGCGACTCGGCTCGGCCACGCCGGAGGGATGATTGTGCGCGAAAATCACGGCCGCGGCGTTGTGGCGGAGTGCGTGTTTCACCACCTCGCGCGGGTAGACGGCCGTGCCATTGAGCGTGCCGGCGAACAATTCTTCGAACGCGATCACGCGGTGGCGGTTGTCCAGGAACAGCCCGCAGAATACCTCGTGGCTCTGGTCACGCAGGCAGGCCTTCAGGTACTCAAGGGTGTCACGTGAGCTTTCGAGCGCCGCACCGCGCGTCAGCGCTTCGCCGAGATGCCGCCGCCCGATTTCGAGCGCTGCCATGAGTTGTGCATATTTTGCGTTGCCCAGCCCGGGTGTGGCGCACAACGCGGTACGTCCGGCCATGAGCAAGGGACGCAGACCGCCGAACTGCAACAACAGCTCGCGCGCGACATCCACAGCGGTTTTTCCGGCCACGCCGGTGCGCAGAAAAATCGCCAGCAGCTCGGCGTCGGACAACACCTCTGGCCCGCGCGCCAACAACTTTTCGCGCGGCCGTTCGGCCTCCGGCCAGTCAGTAATCGGCATCGCTTTGCACCTCCCTGTGTGTCGTGCGGTTCGCGCCGGCCCAGGCCCCCTGTTTGGCCGCCCTTGGCACGTCAAGTACACTTAACGTATATGGGCACCCTCGTCAATAAACGCATCCTGCTCGGAGTCACGGGCGGGATCGCCGCCTACAAAAGCGCCGACCTAGTGCGCCGCCTGCGCGAGGCCGGCGCAGCAGTGCGCGTGGTCATGACCGATGCCGCCTGCGAGTTCATTACCGAGCTGACGCTGCAGGCGGTGAGCAGTCACCCCGTGCACCGAAATCTGCTCGACACCCAGGCGGAATCCGCAATGGGACATATCGAGCTGGCACGCTGGGCGGATGCCATCCTGGTGGCGCCGGCCAGCGCTGACTTTCTGGCGCGTCTCGCCCAGGGACGCGGCGACGACCTGCTCACCACCCTATGTCTGGCTAGCGCGGCGCCGCTGGCCGTCGCACCGGCCATGAACCAGCAGATGTGGCGCAATCCTGCCACTCAGGCGAATGTCGCGATATTGCGCCAGCGCGGCGTACAGGTATTCGGCCCGGCCGAGGGTTCGCAGGCGTGCGGCGATGTCGGCCCCGGGCGCATGCTGGAGCCGACCGAGCTCGCGACGCTGACGGCCGGTCTGTTTGCAACCGGCGCGCTCGACGGCCTGAACGTGCTCATCACAGCCGGCCCGACTTGGGAGGCGCTCGATCCAGTGCGCGGCCTGAGCAACAAAAGCTCCGGCAAGATGGGTTACGCCGTGGCCGAGGCCGCCGCTGAAGCCGGCGCACAGGTCACACTCATCTCCGGCCCGGTGACGCTCACGCCGCCGGCGCGCGTCACCACGGTACGCGTTACCAGTGCTCAGGAAATGTACGCCGCCGTGCACGAACGCATTGGTAGTGCCGCCATTTTTATCGGCATCGCCGCCGTGGCCGATTACCGACCGGCGAGCGTGGCGGAGCAGAAGATCAAGAAATCCGCCGAACGCCTGACCATCGAGCTGGTGCGTAACCCGGATATCCTGGCCAGCGTGGCCACACTCAAGCCGGCACCGTTCACGGTCGGCTTCGCCGCCGAGACCGAACATCTGGAGGCGGCGGCGCGCGCCAAGCTTGCGGCCAAGGGCGTGGACCTGATCGCCGCCAACCTCGTGGGCGGATCCGAGGGCGGCTTTGGCGCAGACGAAAACCGCCTGCTGCTGGTGGATCGCGACGGCACCACGGAACTACCGCTCGCGTCCAAGACACAACTGGCGCGCACCCTCATTCAACACATCGCTGATAAATATCATGCCAAGAATCGAACTCAAAATCCTCGACGCACGCATCGGCACTAAATTCCCGCTGCCGCGTTACGGCACCGCGGGCGCCGCCGGTCTCGATCTGGTCGCCTGCCTCAACGAGCCGCTCACGCTCAAGCCGGGCGATACCCAGCTCATCCCAACCGGCATTGCCATTCACATCGGCGATCCGGGGCTCGCGGCCATGTTGCTGCCGCGCTCCGGCCTCGGCCACAAGCACGGCATCGTGCTCGGCAATCTTGTCGGCTTGATCGACTCCGATTATCAGGGACAGATATTTGTTTCTTGCTGGAACCGCGGACAGGCCGCATTCACAATCGAACCCGGCGACCGCATCGCGCAGATGGTGTTTGTCCCGGTGACACAGGCCGAGTTCGAGATTGTGCAGGATTTCGAGGAGAGCCAGCGCGGCGCCGGTGGTTTCGGCCACACTGGCGTCAAGAACTGAACCACACTCTTCCGACATCTCCGAGTCGTCATGACATTAAGCATTCATCGCATCGCCGGCATATCCACGGCACTCGTACTGCTCGCCGTTCTGTGCTCGGCCGTTGCCGCGGTTGTGTTCTACAACAGTCTCGCGTCGAGCGCGCGCCAGCAGCGTGCCGAAAGCAGCGCGCGTTTTCTGCAGGCGCAGGTTGAGTCCCTGATCGGACGTTACCAGGACAGCGTGCACCGGCTCGCGGCGCAGGCTGCCAAGACCGGCCTACTGAACGAGGGCAGGGCAGCTGATCGCGCCGCCTTTGCCAGTCAGTTCTCCGTCACACTGCCGCAGGTGATGAAGCTACGCCTGCTACCGGCCGGCGCGCGCCGAGTCGACACCGGTAGTGTGCCGGAGCTGAGCTATGCGTGCCTTGATCTGCTCGACCGCCGCCAGAAGGGCCAATCGATTCCGGATGCCGAGCTGCACTTGCCCAATTCGCCATCTGCGCATATCGACATCTCCGCGCTGGTCGTCGATCCGGCGAACAACAAGAATGTCCTCGGCCATGTACTGCTCAGCCTTGATCCGGCCGCGCTGCGCGCCACACTGGCGGCACTGAAACCCATGGATGGTTACGCGGAGCTGCAACAGGTGACGACTGATGGCGAGGCCCTGCTCATCGCGAGCGGCGGCGATGCGACACTTAAGCATGGCAAAGTACCGGTCATACAGAACATTACCAACACGAACTGGCAGCTCGCCCATTGGCCTGGCGTTGCCAATAGAGTTCCCGCCATGCGCAAGTTGGCGCTGCCGGGCATCGCCGTACTGCTCGCGCTGGTGCTGCTCGGCCTGTCCGTAAGCTTGCCGCGGCGCTGGCTTGCCCATGCATTGAAGCAGGACAGCGAATCGTTGAGCGCCCTGTTCAACGACATCCGCACTGGCACGCTCATGGGCCAGTACTCGTTCCGATTCAGGGAATTCAACGATCTGAGCGGAAAATTGCGCAACACCGGTGAGGAGATGATCCGGGACCGGCAGGAACTGGCGAAACAGGCGCAGAGCGACAGCCTCACCGGTCTCGTCTCGCGCGTGGCATTCAAGACAAAACTCGAACAGCTGCACCAGCAAGCCCGTGGCGGGCTGGCGTCGGTGCTGCTCGTCGCAGACATCGATAACCTCGATGCGATCAAGAGCGAGTACGGGCCGGATGCCGGCAATTCCCTGCTCAAGCAGTTCGCGCACCAATTGCATGAAACACTGCGCCAAACCGACATCGTGGCACGAATCCGGAATGGAAAGTTCGCTGTTCTGTTCCCTTTTACCGATCTCGAGAAGATCCAGACGATCGCCGAACGGCTGCGAACACGTCTTGTCGGGGAATACCAGCCCGGCAGCGGCCTGCCACGGACATTCATGTGGAGCGCCGGCCTCACACTGCTGTACCAAACCGATGACACCGCGGAAACTGCGCTGATACGCGCCGAATCAGCCTTGAAGCAGGCGCGCAAAGAAGGCGGCAATCGCACCATCACGCAGGTTGCGCCAACCACTAACCGGTCGCTTCGCGAAATCCCCAGAGACAAGTAGAATTGCCAACAGCCCGAACATATCGAGGATCACCGCTTGAACTCGCCCTCCGCTCTCCCACCCGAAATTTTCAAGGCCTACGACATCCGCGGCATCGTCGGCAAGACGCTCACGCCCGCGATCGTCGAGCGTATCGGCCAGGCGATTGGCAGCGCGGCGCGCGCGCGCAATCAGACGCGCGTCGTGGTCGGGCGCGATGGCCGGCTGTCCGGCCCGGAACTGGTCGCGGCGCTAGCGCGCGGCTTGGCCAGCAGCGGCTGCGACGTCATCGACATCGGCATGGTGCCGACGCCGGTAGTGTATTTTGCTACTCACCACCTCGGCACCCACACCGGCGTGGCGGTCACCGGCAGCCACAACCCGCCCGACTACAACGGCCTCAAGATGGTGATCGACGGCGAGACACTCTCCGGCGAAGCCATCCAGAAACTGCGTCAGCGACTGCTCGACAACGACCTCGTCAGCGGCACTGGCAAGGTCACGCAGGCCGATGTACGCGACGCCTACCTCAACCGCATCACCGCCGACGTGAAACTCGCGCGCAAAATGCGCATCGCCGTGGACTGCGGCAATGGCGTCGCTGGTGAACTCGCACCGCAGCTGCTCAAGCGTCTCGGCTGCGACGTCACCGAGCTTTATTGCAAGATCGACGGCACCTTCCCCAATCACCATCCCGACCCGAGCAAACCGGAAAACCTCGTCGATCTCATCGCCGAAGTGAAAAAAGGCGGCTACGATGCCGGCCTCGCGTTCGACGGCGACGGCGACCGGCTCGGCGTGGTGTCGCCGGACGGCAGCATCATCTGGGCAGACCGGCAGATGATCCTGTATGCGCGCGACGTGCTGTCTCGCCACCCGGGCGGCGAGATCATCTACGACGTGAAGTGCTCGCGCACCCTGGCCGCGGCGATTGCCGCGGCCGGCG
>Ga0209253_10001994_pt1 | contig 17975 bp, 17 predicted proteins | sample FrelakmetBRP12BR_FD_187145 | JGI IMG/M metagenome (GOLD analysis project Ga0209253, IMG submission 187145) | Freshwater lake sediment microbial communities from the University of Notre Dame, USA, for methane emissions studies - BRP12 BR (SPAdes)... | ecosystem: Environmental > Aquatic >... | reverse complement strand
CGGGATCTAGATACTGATCAGCTCCTGGCGGAGTTCCTGGCCTCGGGAGACCTGGATCTCTCTCGGAGAACGCGAGAGACAGAGCCGTCGGAGGATGAGAGCGAGACAGAGCCCCCGCCTCCGTTTGAGGAAGACCTTTTCAGCGAACTCCTCGAAGACCTGGAATCAACGGAACGGGCCGTTGCCCAGGAGACCGCAGCGGTCCAGTCCCCACCGAGCGCGAACGAGAGTCCCCGGGATCCCGAGCTTCACAATCTCGACTGGGTCCGCAATGGGAAATACTATCCCCAGCTCATCGCTTCATTGAACAAGCAGATTGCCGCGTGTCAACAGGAGATGGACAAGAAGATCACCGAACTCAAGGAACAGAGGGACCAGTTGAAACAGAATTTCGAGGACGTGCGCAGCCTTCTCCATGCGCAAGAAGACGAGCTCAGGCAGGGCATCATCCGGGTGTTCACCACATTCTGGAAACTCAAAGTGTCGGAACTCGATGCGACGAAGAAGGCATCATTCGGAGAAGATCTTCTCGTCGAACACAACGGGAGAAAGATCGTTTTCAAGGTCAAATCGACGACTACCACCAATCCTTCACTGAAGTTCATCACCCAGCTCTGGCAAGAGCTGCACTATTCGGGCCTTGGTGCCAGTACCGAGGGCGGGCTCATTCTGAATCACGACGTCCGCGTTGAGCCCGAATACCGGGGTCTCGCCTATACCGGCGACGAGGAAGGGTATCTGGAGGACATCATCTTCGTTGATACTCGCGTCCTCTACAATCTCACCCTGGCTATCATCGATTACGGCCTGCCGGTGCAGGAAGCCACTGAGCTACTACTCAGAAAGGGCAGAGTGAAATTTCATCTCGATGATGTGGCCACCTAGCGGCTATAATCACTTCCATTCCAAGAGCCCTGTCGGCCGGACGAGTGCACCCTAGCGGTTCGTTCTATAGGTATCTTAAAAAGTGCATTTCGTCGGACTTTACCCGAGGAGGTGCCACGGGCAAAATTCGAAGCACGAAATCCAAAATCCGAAACAAGCCCAAAATTCAAATTTTCAAATGTCTTAAACACGTTTCGAATTTTGATCATTTTGCTATTCGGATTTGTTTCGGGTTTCGATATTCGAATTTCGAATTTCCATGCCATCGATTCAGGCAACCTACTCTCGTTCAGGTAATGAAAGGCATTTCAGGGACATGACACCAGCAGGTTGCTGAGAAACTCTTCGACCAGCCACGTTCCTACAGCGGGACGGTGACTCTCATCGTCGTTTCAGGGAAGGCGACGATCATGCCCTTCGCCTGCCAAGCACCGAAGCATCCCTTTTTTGGGCAGGGCCTTGTGCGGCCCCTTGTCCTCGCCCATCGGGGCGGAGCCGGTCTCTGGCCGGAGAACACTCTCTACGCCTTCGAGCGCGCTGCAGCCATGGGCGTGGATGTCCTGGAGACGGACATGCACAGCACGGGAGACGGCGCCCTGGTGCTCGTCCACGACCCTACGGTCGACCGGACCACGAACGGCTCAGGGCGGGTCAACCATCTGACCCTGAACCAACTCAAGGCCCTGGATGCGGGGTACTACTGGTCTGAGGACGGCGGCCGCTCCTTCCCCGTCCGCGGCCGGGGGATCACCGTGCCCACGGTGGAGGAGGTCTTCTCCGCCTTTCCCGAGATGCGCATCAATATCGACATCAAACAGGTGAGACCCTCGGTAGCTGACCAGTTCTGCCGGCTCATCCTCGACTTCGGCATGGTGGAACGGGTGATGGTCGCCTCCTTCAACTCCAGCATTCTCAGGGAGGTCCGAAGACTATGTCCGCAGGTCGCCACCTCGGCCGGGAAAAGTGAAGTGCGCCTCTTCTACGCCCTGAGCCTGCTCTCACCGCGAGCGGCCTTCCTACCCGCCGGGTGTTACGCCTTGCAGGTACCGATTGCCAGGAAGGGATTGCGGCTGATTACCAAGAGGTTCCTCACCTCGGCGCGCCTACACAATCTCGAGGTCCATGCCTGGACCGTCAACAGTGGGCCTCAGATGGAATGGCTCCTCCGCCTGGGCGTCGAGGGGATCGTCACCGACTACCCTGATCGGCTTCTTGCGCTCCTTGGCCGCCGCCTCGGGCCAACCTACCAACGGTCATGATGGACGCGGGAAGCCTGGTAGCGATCGGCCGGCCGTGGCTCGTCCTTCGGGTAGCCCAGAGAGACGAGGCTCAAGGGTACCACGTGGTCTGGAATTCCCAGGAGCTTCCGCATCCGGGTAACCCGCTCTTCAAGCGGGTGGAGGCCGAGCCAAACCGCACCGAGACCGAGTGCCCGGGCGGCGATGAGGATGTTCTCCGTGGCGGCAGAGCAGTCCTGGACCCAGAACCCTTTGAACTTCTCCAGCTGGAGGTCGCCGCAGACGAGAATGGCTGCCGCCGCTCCTCTGAGCATCGTCGCGTAGGGGTGGAATCCGGGAATCGCCTCGAGAACCGCCCGGTCACGAATGACGACGAATTGCCATGGCTGCTCGTTCCCCGCCGAGGGGGCGTTCATGGCAGCCCTGAGGAGTTGGGTGAGTAGGGGTTCGGGGATCGGAGCTGAGGTGTAGCTTCGCACGCTCCTTCTTGTGAGAATCGCTTCCATCGCGTCCATGGTGGTCCTCCAATTCGACTTTTTGCGCCTCTTTGATATCACAAAGGACCGGGGGCGGCAACGAGAGACGGTCTCTCACGGGTTGTTGAAGGGCCTTCTCCCGTTTGGGTGAGAGGCTGGCACCGGAGGCAGATCACCCTGCCTCCGGTGCCGCGCCCCGCCATTTGACTCCCGCCTCTGGATAACATAATCTTCTCTAGTAGGGTTTCTTGTCGGCACTCTCACTCTTCTGAAGGGGGTCATCCATGACACACTCTCGACCGCTGGTAACGATGATCTTTCTTGGAGCCGCGCTCATGACGCTCTCATTTCTGGGTTGTGCTACCCCATCCGGCTATACCCTCCACCTGCTCCCGTCTCCCGAGGAGGACAAGGGACCGAAGACGAACCTCACCATCGGTCTGCTCCCCTTCGAGGATTCTCGGCCGTCTCCCCAGTTCCTGGGAAAGCTCATCGATCCTGACCGGCAGGAAGTGGATATTGTGCTTGATTCACCATCCCCTGCCGTGGACGTCACCTACATCCTTCGCCGAGCTCTCCGCGCTCGTGGCGTCCGGATCGTTGAGCTCCAGTATTGGACTCCCGATCCGGAACATCTCAAGGATCTCCCCGAGGATGTGGACGTAGCCTTCGCCGGCCGTATCGACGTCCTGGCGGTTAATGCCGAGTCCGCCCTGCTCAACACGAAGGTGAAGTACCGCGTCCGACTCTCCGCGAAGCTGGGATTCAAAAAAGAGGGGGTTGTTGTCACCCAGAGTGCCGAGGTCCTGCCTGAGGAGACCTTCCTCCGTTTCAATCCCCCGCGAGTCGAAGAGACCCTCAATGAAACTGTGGCCGAGGCCCTGAATCGCCTGCTCAAGACCATAACCACCCCGAGCCCCGCGAGCGGCTGAGGCAGTACTTTCCATCGGTGTTCCCTGACGAATGCCTGGGCCACTGCTGGTCTCACGCTCCGGGCGGTACTCTTTCTTCGCCCAAGGAGCGAATCAAACCGTTTTGTTCCAACCAAACCTGTTCTGGTATACAATGGTAGGCAAAGGTGTACGTTCTCCTTGAAGGGGCGGAACCGACCGGTTTCGGGAAACGGGTGGCGCCCCCTGGCGGCCAAGAAAAGAATTCCGGAACCGGCGGGGCGGGAGCCAGTGCGGCCCCCTGAACTCTCGAGCGTTGGTGAGGAGGGAAGATGCGGCGGTCTAACGACAGTGTCTCCACGGATGTGAGGGCACTCAAGATCGGAAACAAGGTCCGGGAACTTCGTCAGAAACACCAGTACACCCTCCAGGACGTCGCTGCTAAAACCGGCCTGTCCAAGCCATTCCTGTCTCAGATCGAAAACGACCACGTAGTCCCTCCCGTTGCCACTTTGCTCAAGCTGGCCAAGGCGTTCAGCGTGGGGCTGGCTCACTTCTTCCAGGGGGAAGTGGACACGGAGAAGAAGATCTCCGTCACCCGTCGGACTGAACTGGTCCGGATGGAACGGCGGCCTCACCACCGCAAGGGAGAGGTGAACTACATCTACGAATCCCTCGAGACCAAGAAGCCCACCAAGCACATGGAGCCCTTCCTGGTGGAGTTCCCGCCCCAGGACACAAGTGACATGGTCTTCGTGAGCCACGACGGCGAGGAGTTCCTCCATCTCCTCGAGGGAACCCTCGAGTTTCGGAGTATTGACCGGGTGGAAGTGCTCGAGGCGGGAGACAGCATCTACTTCGAATCCGACCTGAACCACAGCTTCCGCTGCCTCGGAGAGAAGTCGGCGAAGGCTGTCGTTGTAGTCTGGAGCAGGTAGGGGCGGAGCGAGACGGGCGAGGCGCGGCCGCTGCTCGCCCAGCGAGCAAGCATTAGGCAGCCAAGAGGCGGACGGGGGGACGCGGCGAGGGGGAGGCAGAGAGACACCTCGCCTTCTCGAGGGTGCAGCTCCGAACTTGGAACGTCGAGCGTAAGAATGGTGGAGATCCGCTTTCACGGCCGGGGTGGCCAGGGAACGGTGGTGGCCACCATCCTCCTCGCCAAGGCTTTTTTCCAGGCCGGCTACCACGTCCAGAGCTTTCCTCTCTTCGGCGTCGAGCGCCGGGGCGCCCCGGTGGAGGCATATCTCAGACTCGACCGGACAAAAATCCTGGTCAGAACCCACGTCTACACGCCGGACCACGTGGTGGTCCTGGATCACACCCTCCTCGCCACGGCCGACGTCACGCGTGGCCTGAAACGGAGCGGCTGGATTCTCTTGAACGCCCCGGAGCCCCCTGAAGGCCTGGCCTCCTTCGCCGGCTTCCACCTCGCCTTCGTGGACGGGACCCGCATAGCCCTTCAGCATCGGCTCGGAACACGCACCCATCCCATCGTCAACACGGCCCTCACGGGCGCCCTGGCCCGCGTCCTGGGCGTCCCACCCCTTGCGGCGATCGCCGAGGCGATCCGGGAAGAGGTTCCGGGGATGGCCGAAGAAAACATCAGAGCAGCGGAGACCGCCTACACCGAGGTCACACTCCTGGGGCTCATCGACGATGATGGGAGGGCGGCGGCAACCTGCCCCCGGGCGGAAGGGTACCGGGGATGAGTAGCGAGCCGAGAGAACGCCCACCCACGTCACTTCTTATTCCCTGCTCGTACCTGAGCACCGAGAGCAACAAGACGGGATCCTGGCGTTTTCTGAGGCCGCGCTATGAGGAGAAGACCGCTCCCTGTTCTGCGGCCTGTCCGGCGGGCGAGGACATCGCCCGCATCGAGATGCTCACGGCCGAGGGACTTTTTCACGAGGCGTGGGAGACCGTCCTCAGGGAAAACCCCTTCGCGGGGATCTGCGGGAGGGTCTGTTACCACCCTTGCGAGAGTGTCTGTAATCGAGGGGAGTTCGACGAACCCGTTGCCGTGCATATCCTGGAGCGCTTCCTCGCCGATGCCGCGGCCCGCTTCGAGCTGAAACCCGACCTCGACCGCCTCGCCGCAAGGAGCGAGAAAATCGCCGTCGTCGGCTCCGGCCCGAGCGGCCTTGCTGCCGCTTACTTCTTGGCCCGTCTCGGTTACCAGGCCCACGTGTTCGAGACCATGCCCGAGCCTGGCGGTGTCCTTCGCTGGGGCATTCCCCTCTACCGGCTTCCCTTCTCCGTGCTCAACCAGGAGATAGCCCTGATCCGGGAGCTGGGAGTTCGGATTCACTGTGACAGAGAGGTGTCACCCCAGTCTCTTGCTGCGGCAGGAAGCAGCTACGATGCTGTCTTCCTCGGCTGCGGTCATTCCCGGAGCCTCCGCCTCAAGATCCCCGGTGAGAATCTCGATGGCGTGGAAGACGGTCTCCGGTTCCTGGGAAGAATCCGTCGCGGCGAGACTCCCGTCCTCCAGGGCACGGTCGCCGTTGTCGGCGGCGGGAATACCGCCATGGATGTGGCCCGCTCCGCCGCCCGCCTCGGGGCCAGGCCCGTCGTCATCTACCGGCGCAGGCGTCAGGACATGCCCGCCTTTGCCGAGGAGGTGGAGATGGCCCTCGCCGAGGGCGTGGAGCTCCGCGAACTCGAGACGCCGGTGGCGATCCGGCGCCGGGGCGGCCGCCTGGTTGTGACTCTCCAGGAGATGCGGGTCGCGGGTGAGGATTCACGTGGCCGGGCCCGGGTGGAACCGGACTCCGGGAAGACGCGGGAGATGGAGGTCCAGCGCCTCTTCCTGGCGGTCGGCGCCACCACAGCGGAGGAGTGGCAGGATCCCCCGCCGGAGGGACGAGGTGTCCTCTCGCTCAGCAACGGTGTCCTCGTCCACAGGCCCGGGCATCCGGTTCTCGTCTTCGGTGGTGATCTCGTCGCCGAGACCAAGAGCGTGGTTCATGCCGTCGCCTCCGGCAAGGAGGCCGCAATCGCGCTGGACCTCATCTTCCGCGAGGGACTGGAGGCTGTCCGGCCTAGGCTTCATGCCTGCCTCGTGGGGGAGGGCCCATCCCTCTCCATGGAGGTGTACCTTGGCGGGCCCCGGTCCCGGCGTAACCACCGGATCGTCCGGTATGAAGATCTCAACACCGACCACTTCCGCTTCGCCCCGCGGATCATGGAGCCTCGCCTTCTTAAGGAGGAGCGGCTCAGGTCCTTCGCGGAGATGGTCCTCAAGATCGGCGCCAACCTCGCCACTCGTGAGGCGGAGCGCTGCTTCAGCTGCGGGCTCTGCAACGACTGCGACAACTGCCAGCTCTTCTGCCCGGACCTTGCAGTGATCCGCGACCGTAAGGCCGGGAGCCGATCCATCAACTACGACTATTGCAAGGGCTGCGGCCTCTGCGTGGTGGAGTGCCCTCGGAACGCCATGGTCCTGGAGGAGGAGGCCCTATGCGCAAGGTCATAGAGGGAAGTCACGCCGTCTCGGAGGGGGCTCGCCTGGCGCGGGCGCAGGTGATTTCCGCCTATCCCATCACCCCTCAGACTCACATCGTGGAAAGGCTTTCCGAGTTCTGCGCCGACGGCACCCTGGACGCCCGGTTCCTGCGAGTGGAAAGCGAGCACTCCGCCCTCGCCGCCCTGATCGGCGCAGCGAGCACCGGGGTGAGGACCTTCACCGCCACCTCCTCCCAGGGGCTCGCCCTCATGCACGAGCTCCTCCACTGGGCATCGGGCGCCAGGCTTCCCATCGTCATGGCCAACGTGAACCGCGCTCTGGCCCCGGGGTGGAACATCTGGGCCGACCAGACCGACAGCCTGGCTCAGCGTGACACCGGGTGGATCCAGCTCTACTGCGAGGATAGCCAGGAGGTGCTCGACTCCACCCTCCAGGCCTACCGTCTGGCCGAGTGGGTCTATCTTCCGGTCATGGTGATCCTGGACGCCTTCTTCCTCTCCCACACCTACGAGCCCGTCGACATCCCCGACCAGGAGACGGTTGATCGCTTTCTCCCGCCATTCCGACCGCGGTTCCACCTGGACCCGGAGAGTCCCTGCACCTTCGGTCAGATGTCGCCGCCGGGCGTCTACATGGAGATGCGCCGGAGCATTCAGGCGGCCATGGAGGACGCCCTCGCCGCCTTCGCCGACGTGGAGGAGGAGTTCTCTCGCGTGCACGGCAGGCGCTACGGCCCCGTTGAAGCGATCCAATGCGACGATGCCGAGGTGATCCTCGTCACCTCCGGCACCGTCACGAGCACGAGCCGCCAGGTGATTGCCGAGCTCCGGGCGCGGGGCGAGAAGGTGGGTCTCCTCAAGATCAAGCTCTTCCGTCCCTTCCCGATGGAGAGCATCCGGGCGGCCCTGGGCCGGGCCCAGAAAGTTGCGGTCATCGATCGCAACTTCTCCTTCGGCGCGAGCGGGATCTTCGCCCAGGAGATACGGGCGGCCCTCTGTAATCTGCCGGGGCACCCCGCCGTCTTCGGTTACATCGCCGGCCTCGGCGGTCGCGATGTCACCACCGCGGTCATCGAGGAAGTCTACGTCCGGACCAGAGACGCCGAACGGCCCCAAGAGGAGAGTATCTGGATGGGCCTTCAGGAGGTGAAGCATGCAACTTGATACCATGGACCGGGAGTACATCCACTCGGGTCATGTGGGCTGCCCCGGCTGCGGCGCCGCCATCGCCATGCGCTTCGTCCTCAAGGCCCTGGGAGAGAAGACCATCATGGTGATGCCCGCCTGCTGCTGGTCCATTATCGCCGGCCCTTACCCCCAGTCCGCCCTCAAGATACCCATGCTCCACGCCGCCTTCGAGACGGGGGGGGCGGTGGCGAGCGGGGTGCGCGCCGCCCTCGACGTCAAGGGTGATGCCGAGACCACGGTCGTCGCTTGGGCCGGGGACGGCGGCACCTTCGATATCGGCTTCCAGGCCCTGAGCGGTGCGGTGGAACGAAACGAAAACTTCCTCTACGTTTGCTACGACAACGAGGCCTACATGAACACCGGGGTGCAGCGGAGCTCCTCCACCCCCTACGGCGCCTGGACCACGACCACCCCGGGCCGCCAGTGGAAACGGCTGCGGAAGAAGAACATCGTCGAGGCCCTGGTGGCGCACCGCATCCACTATGCCGCCACGGCGAACATCGCCTATCCGGAGGATCTCATGGGGAAGGCCGCCAGGGCCAGGACCATGACCGGCTCCCGCTTCCTCCACATCTTCGCCTCCTGCCCCACCGGCTGGCGCCTCCCCTCGGAGATGTCGGTCAAAATCGCCCGGATGGCGGTGCAGACCAATATCTTCCCCCTGTATGAAGTCGAAGACGGGGTCCGCTACACCATTAACTTCATGCCCAAGGGCTACCTAGTGAACGAGTACTTCAGGCTCCAGGGCCGCTTCAAGCACCTCACAGATGAGGATCTTGCGGAGATTCAGGAGATGGTGGACGAGGACTGGAACCTGCTCCTCCGGAAGGCGGGCGTGGCCCCGGCCTGAGCTGCTCACCGGCGCCCGTGTTTCTTCGGGAGGTGCTTCCCGATATAGGCCTTCACGTTGAACTTCGACTTGCAGCCGCCCGCACTCATGAAGCGGATCTTCCCGAAGATCGGCCGCTCGCCCCAGGCCCGGTCGTGAACCCCGCCGACGGCCCAGGCGATCCCCGAGTAGCCGTTCGCATCCCTCCCGTCCAGCTCGTAGCGGTCGTTGAGGTAGATGGCGATCCGAATCGCCTCTTCGGGCGATTCCGTCCACTCGAGAATCTTCTTCGCCCAGTACATCCGCATGTAGCCATGCATCTTGCCGGTTCGGACCATCTCGAGCTGGGCGGCGTTCCAGAGATCGTCGTGAGTTCTTCCCTCTTCGAACTCCTGAGCGGAGTAGACGTATTCCCGCCGGTCGCGCCGGTGCTCGTTGAGGGTCTTCTGCGCCCAGGCGGGAAAGCCGGAGAAGCAATCGTAGTTCGGGTTGTAGAAGCAGAAGTTGTCGGAGAGCTCCCGCCTCACGATGAGCTCCTCCAGGAAGGCCTCGCTGGCCTCGGCGTTCACCCGCTCCTGCTTCCGAACCTCGAGGGCCACCCGCTGCGCCGAGATCTGGCCGAAGTGAAGGTAGGGGGAGAGATGGGAGGTGCCGTCCTTGGTGGGGTCGTTTCGCCGCTCCGAGTAGGTGGAGAGCTTTTCGTGGAGGAACTGGTGGAGCAGTTCCCTGGCGGCTCCCTCCCCGGGCCCGAGCCAGTCCACCTCGGGCACGGTGCGGTCCACCTGGAGCGACCCCTCGATACGAGCCCAGTCGGTCTGAGGCACGGGTCCCTTCCAGGGAATCGGATGCGGCGGCAGAGAGGGAAACTCGGTGAGAAAATCCGGCAGGATCCGACGAATCTTGGGCCGCAAGGTGTAGGCGCCGAACTCCTGCTTGCTCGAAGCAACCCAGCAGGGAACGATGTTCCGCCCATCAACCTCGTAGATGGAAAGGTCGACCGTGTCCGCGGTCTCCTGCTTCCACTTTCGCTTGACCCTTAGGGGATCGAAGTCAGTGGCGATGGAGCCGACTCCATGGTCGGCGGCAAATCTGGGGACCTCGCGGCCGGGCTCGCCGGAGAGAAGGAAGAAGGGGATGCCCAGCTCGCCCAGCCGGGTCTCGACCTCCCTCAGACCCTTGAGCAGGAAGCCGTATTGCCGGATGGTCGCCTCGAGGAAGCTCGGCACCAGGCAGAAGACCACGGCAAGAGGCACCTTCCGCTCCAGGGCCAGTTCCTGGGCGAAGAGGAGCGCCCAGTTGTCCGCTACCCGCTGGTCCCGGCTCATCCAGTAGACGACCGGCCCGGTTCCTGGACCGCCCTCCTTCAGGACTCTTATCCGCCTCGAATCAACCTTTGCCATAGCAAGAAACAACGCGGCGCCGTGTCTCCCGTGTCCCTGGCATCCCCGCGCGCCGCTTGGGCCTCAATCCCAGCCCCGCCCGCTGTCCACCTCCAGCCTCCAAACGGCGAAGCTCTATGCCCTATGCCTTCTTATCCCTTCGCCTTCCCCTGCCTCGCCACCGCCTCCATCGCCTTCCGGATCTCTTCCTGGTCACCGAGGTAGTAGTGTCCGAGGGGCGCCAGGCTCTCATCCAGCTCATACACCAGGGGAACCCCGGTGGGAATGTTCAGGCCGGGGATGACATCGTCAGGGACCTTGTCCAGGTACTTGACCAGCGCCCGGAGGCTGTTCCCGTGGGCCGCAATGAGAACCCTCTTTCCCTCCTTGACGACCGGGGCAATCACCTCGTGCCAGTACGGCAGAAATCGGGCCACCGTATCCTTGAGGCACTCGGTCAGGGGGAGCTCCTGCTCGGTGAGGTCCCCATACCGCGGGTCGTTTCCAGGATACATGGGATCGCTCTTGGTCAAGGCCGGAGGCCGGATATCGTAGCTCCGCCGCCAGATGTGCACCTGCTCATCACCGTGCCGCGCTGCCATCTCCGCCTTGTCGAGTCCCTGGAGACCGCCGTAATGGCGCTCGTTCAGGCGCCAGGAGCGATAGACCGGAATCCACATGAGGTCCATGTCGTCGAGGACAATCCAGAGGGTGCGGATCGCCCGCTTCAGGACCGAGGTGTAGGCCACGTCAAAGGTGTAGCCCCCCTCCGTGAGGACCTTCGCCGCCTGGTGCCCCTCGGCGATGCCCCGCTCGGAAAGATCCACGTCGACCCAGCCCGTGAACCGGTTTTCCTTGTTCCATGTGCTTTCCCCGTGTCGCAAGAGGACCACCTTGTGCATGTCAACCCCCTTCGAGTCTCTGTCATGTAAGAAGGACGACCCCGACGGTTCTCCGTCCGCAACCTGTGGGGCTCTCCCGTTTCTCGGAAAAGCCGTGACAGCGCGATGCGTTTGAAACATGCAACCATTCGTAACGAACTCGGTCATTGTAGCGGAGAGCGCGAATCTTTTCCAGACCAACGGGGGAAACAGGACCCTCTTGCCAAAGACCCCTTTTCCCTCTATGGTAAAGCGTTTGGAATTGTTCGTATCGGGGTTGCTCGTACAGGGGAGGGTGGACGCGCTGGCCACCACAGTGCGGGTCACCCACCTGGCGGGGCGCCGGAGCTGACAGGGGGAAACGGGAGAAGGCAAGGATGCGACGGGCACGAATCCTCGGCGCAGGAATGTATCTGCCGGAGCGAGTCGTCACCAACGGGGACCTCGAGGCGATCAAAGAGCTTGATACCTCCGACGAGTGGATCCAGCAGCGGAGCGGGATCAAGGCACGCCGTTACGTCTCCGCTGGTGAGTCGGGTGTCGACTTGGCCGTGCACGCCTGCAAACAGGCGGTGAAGAACGCCGGACTCGCCATGGGCGATATCGACTTCATCATCTACGCGACCCTGAGCCCCGACTACACCTTCCCGGGAAACGGCTGCTTCCTCCAGGAGCGGCTTTTCGGCGATCGGACCATCGGGGCCATGGATGTCCGCAACCAGTGTTCGGGTTTCATCTATGGCCTCGCCGCCGCCGACAGCTTCATCAAGACCGGCCTCTACAATCACATCCTGCTCGTGGGGACCGAAGTCGTGTCCACGGGCCTAGATTTCACCCGCAACGGCCGGGACGTGACCGTGCTTTTCGGCGACGGAGCCGGAGCCGTGGTGGTGGGCCCTGCCCAGGAGGGTCATCCCGGGATCATGGCCAACGCCCTCCACGCGGAAGGCAAGTACGCTCGGGATCTCTGGCTCGAATCTCCGGCGAGCGCCCAGAACCCTCGAATCAGCCACGAAGCCCTCGACCAGGGCAGGCACTACCCCAGGATGAACGGTCGCGTGGTCTTCAAGCATGCGGTTACCCGCATGGTGGAGGTGAGCCGCGAGGTGCTCGCCAGGGCGGGAAGGACGATTGCCGATGTGGCTCTCTTCCTCCCCCATCAGGCGAATATTCGAATCAACCAGATGGTGGCTTCCTATCTCGGCATCCCGGAAGAGAAGATGGTGAACACCATCGAGTGGACCGGGAACACGACTGCCGCCACGATCCCCATCTGCATGTGCGAGGCGATCAAGCAGGGGAAGCTCAAGGAGAACGACCTCGTGCTCCTCACCGCCTTCGGCTCCGGCTTCACCTGGGCCTCGACCCTGCTCTCCTGGTAAGCGGTCTCGCACCCTCTCACGTGACAGTATCCGTCGCGATGATGAAGAGAGTCTTTCACCGACCTGCTAGGGTCTCTCTCCACAACGGCCGAAGGTCTCACTAGCCGATAGCAGAGTCAGTTTTCCGACAGCGGTACGCTGGTTACAATGTCAGGGTTTTTCCCAGTTCATCATGGTTAACGGAGAAGAATGTGGGGTGGGCATCCCCCACCAAGAAAATCACCTCAGAATGGCGAAGTCCTTTCCGGTGATCGGTAGGTCGGAACAGGGTTCCTTCCCCTCACCGAGAGAGATGGGCGCACGGTATGGGAAACCTCTAACAACGAGAGGAGGCTGGGTATGGTTCGGAAGATGCTTCTTTTCATCCTTGGGCTCGTGGTGATTCTCGGGCTTACCCCTGTCACCCAGGCCCAGAACGTGACGAAGATCGGGATCGTGGCACCTCTTTCGGCCCCGGGCGGAGTCGAAACCGGGCAGGCCCTCGTAGAAGGCGCGAAGATCGCCGCCGAGGAGTTGAACGCCGGCGGCGGGCTCCTCGGAAAGAAGGTGGAACTCGTCATCGGCGATACCAGCGGTCAACCCGAGAAAGGCACCGCGGTCATGGAGCGCCTCGTCACCCATGACAAAGTTGTGGCCGTGGGTGGTGAGGCCCATAGCTCCGTCGCCCTCGCCGAGATCGAGGTGGCTCACCGGTACGGTATCCCCATCGTCATCTCCGAGGCCTGGGCGGATTCGGTGACCGCCAAAGGCTATCCGGAGGTGTTCCGCCTCACGGTGTGTAACTCCCTCATTTACTCCAAGGCGGCCAAGTGGATCAAGGATGCGGGGTTCAAGCACGTCGCGGTAATCGGCGAGAACTCGGACTGGGGCCTGGGTGTGATCCAGGTCTTCAAGGACAACCTGAGCGCAGCCGGGATCAAGGTGACCTCCATGTCTGCCGAGCGGACCGTCACCGACTTCACGCCCCAGCTCATGCAGCTCAAGAACATGCAGCCGCCCGTCGACTTTCTTGTCGACGGCTTTACCGGTGCCGGCGAGATCCTCATGATCAAGCAGGCCTACCAGCTCGGCTTCGCTCCCTCCAAGAACACCGCCATTCTCGGCGCGGGCATGGATACCCTCTACCCGGGCTTCTGGGAGACTGCTGGCGAGGCCGGCGTCTACGTTCTCTCCAATCCCGCAGGTCTCCCGGGCATTCCCAAGACCAAGACCTCGGACAAGTTCACCAAGGCCTTCAAGGCCAAGCTGAACCGTGAGCCGGATGCGGTCGCCATGGAGGGCTACGACACGGTCATGGTCCTCGCCGAGGCGATCACGGCGAGCAAGTCCACGGACGGCAAAGCCCTCGTCGCCGCCCTGGAAGACAAGGTGAACTGGGAGGGTACCCGCGGCACCATCAAGTTCAACAAGGAGAAGAACCCGCCGTGGGCCTACCACATGTGGATGGATGTGCCCGTGTTCATCATCCAGTACACCAAGATCAACCAGGATCCTTCCCAGGCCGCCATTCTCTGGCCCGAGAAGTACGCGACGGTGAAAGCCTATATCCGGCCGCCCAAGTAACAACGAACGAACCCGCCATGATCACCCCCTCCCCGGGGTGATCATGGCTCACGTTGCTTGCTAGAGACAGAGCGGCGCTGGTGCGGGCCGTGATGGTTCTTCGGAAGTGACTGCGGGAGGCCTGAGCCACTTCCGCGAATGCGGGCGGGGGAGCCCCTGGCTCGTCGCTGCGAAGCAGCGAGGAGAACAGGGAGGGGGCGCCTTCCCCCGACGGCAGTCGCGAAAGAAGTGACCAGGCCGGGAGCATCGGAACGAAAGAAGAGCCATCACGGCCCGCGCTGGGCCACCAGGTTGACGTACGGATAAGGACCAGCCCCCAGGGAGGGGGTGACCCCTGGAGCGCTCCATGCTCTTTCTCTCCCAGCTCGCCAACGCCCTGGTCATCGGGACCCTCTACGCCCTCATGTCCCTGGGGCTCTCGCTCATCTTCGGCGTCCTCAAGCTTGTGAACTTCGCCCACGGGGAGTGCCTCATGGTGGGCGGGTACCTCTACTACCTCCTCGCCAATACCCTGAAGTTGCCTCTTCCGCTGGCGCTCGCCCTCAGCCTCCCGGCGCTCTTTCTCTTCGGCGTCTTCCTGGAGAGATCCCTCCTCCGCACTCCCTACCGGCGCAAGATGGCGCGCTACGACGAATACGTCATCCTCGTCACCTTCGCCCTCGGGATCTTCCTCCAAAACCTGGCCCTCCCCGTCTTCGGGCCCTACAACCGTCAGGCCCCACCGCTCTTCAAGGGGAGCGCCCGGATCGGCGAGCTTGTCGTCGGCGGAGACCGTCTGACCGGGGCCCTTGTCGCCTTCCTGGTGGTCGGGATCCTCCTCTTCTTTCTCTACCGAACGTACCTCGGGAAAGGACTGCGAGCCGTGGCCCAGAGCCCGGGAGCAGCCTCCATCGTCGGCATCAAGGTGCTCCGCATGCGGGCCGTCGCCTTCGGCATCGGCATCACCCTGGCCGGAGTGGCCGGCGCCCTCTTCGGTCCCATCTTCCTCGTCAATCCGGAGATGGGGACGAGCTTCGCCGTCAAGGCCTTCGTCATCGTCGTGCTGGGTGGCATGGGCTCCATCAAGGGCTCCATCGTCGGGGCCTACATTCTCGCCATCGTCGAGAGCTTCGGCTCCATCCTCCTGCCCGACCCATCCCGGGCCCTCGCCTACAAGGATGCCTACGGCCTTATCCTCCTCGTGCTCGTCTTGCTCTTCCGTCCGCAGGGACTTTTCGGTGAGAAGGAGAGGCGAGCATGAAGCGCATTTTTCCTGCTCTTCTCTTGATCGCCGCTCTCCTGTTCCCTTTCTTCTTTCGGGACTACTGGCTCTATGTGGCCATCATCGGCCTCTACTACGCCATCCTCGCCTCATCGTGGTCCATGCTCGCCGGTCAGGTCGGGCTCATCTCCTTCGCCCACGCGGCCTTTGCCGGGATCGGGGCCTATACCTCGGCGCTCCTCGTGATCCATGGCGGCCTCTCCATCCCCCTCGCCATGGTCGCCGGCGCCCTGGCTGCCGCTGTCGTCGGCCTCGGGATCGGTGCCCTCACCTTGCGGATGCGAGGTCCCTATCTCGCCCTCACCACCTTGGCCTTTTCCGAGATCCTCCGGATTTTCATCACCGCCGAGTACCAGCTCACCCAGGGCTCGATCGGCCTGAAAGTCCCCCTCATCCTCGACGGGAACAAACTCGTTTGTTACTACACCGGCCTCGCCCTCTTCGTGCTCACCTTGGTCGTCTTGACCTTCCTGATCCACTCCCGCGTGGGCCTCTTCCTGGTCGCCATGCGGGAGGATGAAGACGGCGCCGCGACCCGCGGGGTCGATACCGTCGCCTACCGACTCGTCGCCTTCGTGGTGACCAGCGCCTTCGCCGGCCTCGCAGGCGGATACTACGCTCACGTGGTGGGACTGGTGAGCCCCCAGATGGTCAGGATGGGGGAGATGGGATTGATCCTCGCCATGAGCGTCTTCGGCGGCCTGGAGTCCCTCCTCGGAGCGGCGCTCGGAGCGATCTTTCTCCAGACCCTCACCGAATACCTGCGGATCTTCGCCGAGTGGCGGCTCGCCATCTTCGGCGCCCTGGTCCTCTTCACCCTCAAGTTCGCCCCTGAGGGGATCCTGCCCCGGGCATACCTGTACGCAGAGAGATTCATGGATCGTTGGCTGAGCAGGGAACCGAGATGATGCTGACGGTTGATCAGGTTACCAAGAACTTCGGAGGGCTTCAGGCCCTCTCTGGTGTTTCCGTCTCCTTCCCCCGGGGGGAGTTCGTCGGCCTCATCGGCCCGAACGGATCGGGAAAGACCACCCTCCTCAACTGCATCACCGGGCTCTACCGGCCCGATGCCGGAGCAGTCCGGCTCGGAGAGGAGAACATCTCCCATCTCCCGCCGCACCGTATCTACCGCCGGGGAATCGGACGGACCTTCCAGATCTCCAAGGTGTTCAACCGCCTGACGGTCCTCGACAATCTCAGGATCCCTGCCCTCACCGAGGGGCGGCTCAAGCGCCACGAGGTGAACGACCGCTCCCGGGAGATCCTCGAGCAGATCAAGCTTGAGCACCACGGAAGGACCAACGCGGAGAACCTCTCCGGAGGGCAGAAGAAGCTCCTCGAACTCGGCATGATCATGATGACGGACCCCCGGTTTCTCCTCCTGGACGAACCCTTCGGCGGCGTCCATCCGGAGCTGAAGAGCCAGCTCGAGGAGTACCTCTGCCAGCTGAACCGGGAGGGGAAGACCATTGTCCTGGTGAGCCACGAGATGCCCTCGGTCTTCAAGATCTGCCAGCGCCTCGTGGTGCTGGACCACGGTGTTCTCGTCACCGAAGGTTCTCCCGAGGCGGTCCGCTCCGACGAGCGGGTGATCAACGCCTACCTGGGTGGGAATTATGACGAAGCTTGAGGTCAAGGATCTCCACGCCGCCTACCAGCGCGACCTCTTCATCTTGAGGGGCCTGGACCTCGGAGTGGAAGAGGGAAAGATCACCATTGTCATCGGCCCGAACGGCTCCGGGAAATCCACGTTGCTGAAATCCATTGCCGGCATCCTCAAGCCGAGAAAAGGCACGGTCACCCTGGATCAGCAGGAGATCACCGGGATCGAGCTCGACGAGATCATCCAGCGGGGCATCTCTTACATCCCCCAGGACCGTGCCGTCTTCCCCCAGATGACCGTGACCGAGAATCTCGAGCTCGGCTGCTGGATCTTCAAAGGCGATCGGGCGCGGGTCCGGGAACGGATCGCCTGGGCCCTGGAGCGATTCCCGGCCCTCACCGGGAAACGTCGGCTCCTCGCCGGTACCCTCTCCGGCGGGCTCCAGCGGATCCTCGACATCGCCAAGTCCCTGCTTTCCAACCCTTCGCTCCTCCTTGTCGACGAGCCCACGGTGGGGCTTTCTCCCCTGGTCGCCCAGGCGATATACTTGGAGTTGCGGACATTGAAGGAGGAGGGCCGGACGATCCTCCTCGTCGACCAGGACGTGCGCTCGGCCATGAAGATCGCCGACTACGTCTACGTCCTCGATCTTGGAAAGGTTCAGGTCAACGGCTCACGGGAGGCCTTCGAGGGAAAGCTCGGGGAGATCGTGCGAAGTTGGCTTATTTAAGGCGGAGTTGAGCGAGCATTATTCCGCTCTCGGGAGGAGAACGGTCACGAAGCCGATAAGTTGCCTCTCCCCTGACGGGAGTTGGTCTTTACCCACAAGTCAGGCTGCTGGACACCGGGGGCTTGGGGTGCGGGCCGTGATGGTTCTTCTGAAGTGACTGCGGGAGGCCTGAGCCACTTCCGCGGCTGCGGGTGGGGGAGCCCCT
>Ga0209253_10001993_pt1 | contig 17980 bp, 17 predicted proteins | sample FrelakmetBRP12BR_FD_187145 | JGI IMG/M metagenome (GOLD analysis project Ga0209253, IMG submission 187145) | Freshwater lake sediment microbial communities from the University of Notre Dame, USA, for methane emissions studies - BRP12 BR (SPAdes)... | ecosystem: Environmental > Aquatic >... | reverse complement strand
CTGCTCGCCGTATTCCGCCGGAGTCAGCTTCGGGTTGCCCCCTTCGCCGGGAGTCATGTGCAGCAACACCACGCGATCCCCCTGCCGGGCATGCTTTGCCAGCACGGCTCCGCAGGATACCTCCATATCGCCCGCATGCGCGCCGACGGCCAGAATGGTCCTGGGTTCCATCGTCAGAGCTCCTTCCGGAGGATGGAAAACCGCCGTGTCTCCTTGAAGCCGAACTTCCTGTACACCTTCGCCGCCTTGTCGTCGGTCCACATCACCCAGGCGTCATGGTACCCGTGGTGCCTCATCCGTTCCAGCGTTCGCGCGAGCAACACCGTCCCGATGCCCCGCCCCTGAAAGGCGTCGCTGACCCCGAAGGGGCCAAAGTGTGATCCTTCAAACTGACAGTAACCGATGATGCCACCGGCATGCGTGACCACCGTGATGTACTCGGGGGAAAACGTGCCCGCCGATATGTTCCGGAGATTCGCCCGCTCCACACGCACCCAGTCCGTGGGCATGGTCCGTTCCAGAAATCCGAGGAATGCCACCAGGTCCGTCCGCCGGTACGGACGTACGCTGATTCCCTCTGTATGCAGCCGCGCTTCGAGTGCGATGACGCTTTCCGGAACCTGGAAAAGAACGATCGGGGCATCCATGCTGAGAGCTTGTTTGATCTCGGCATAGCCGCGGGACAACAGGAGGTCCAGCAGCGGGCGGTAGGCATCCCGGTCTATCCCCGGGGTGAAGTATCCGGGAGGATAGGTGGAGAAGAGGATTTCACATTTTCCCAGAGATCTGAAATGTCCTTCAAGTCTGTCAAGCAGAGCCCCGGCAATTTCCGGAAGAACACCGGAGGGATCGACACCCAGGGCGGTAACCCATGCCCGCGTGCCGTCAGGATCGGCATCGCCCATGGACAGGCGACGCGGACATATGCCGAGAACAAAACCCGCGAGCCGGGTTCCGTCATGGGCCAGCAGAAACGTTGAAGGATCGAAGTTTTCATCCAGGAGGACGCGGGTCTCAAAGACGTCTTCGGTGACGGCGTCCAGCGGCAGCACGCGCGCCCAGAGATCCAGCACAGCGCGGCGGTCGATCTCGGAGTAGGAAGAAATATTCATCGTGATGCCCGCACGAGGTTACCGTTTGGCTATCCACGCCATGCAGATGGACGATTGGAGATCCCAGCTGTACCTCCCGCGGCTCCCCTCGTACAGCATCACCGCGTAGTTGCCCACATCGATGATCGCCGGAAACCAGATGGCGCCGCCGTCGGCGGTTGCGCGGGCACCGGCACCGAACATCGGGTTGCCGGGGTGACGTTCCCAATTCCGGAGGTCCCTGGAACGTGCAAGGCCGAAGTACTCCGGTTCATCCGCAAAATCGGCACTCCCCCCGTACACCATGTAGTACCAATCCCCTCCTTTGAAGATGCGGGGGGTTGTTATGGATTTCCCGTCCCAGCGCTTCTCCTGGCAGGCAAAGACCGCCGATGTTCCCACCAGGGAGAAGGTCCGGCCGTCAAGCGAGTACGCCATATACACGCTATACCCTTCCGTGGTGCGCTTCTGGTAACAGAGGAAGAGTGTATCGCCGTTCACGATTGCGTCGGGGGATCGGCCTTCCAGGACTTTTCCAATTTTCTTGAATCGCTCGCCATCGGCACTGGCGGCCAGACCGATGCTGTTGGGTCCCTTGCCGATCGCGGAATAGTAGAGAAGCACCTCCCCTTTGAATACGACTGCGGCAGGATCAAGTACATTCTCCCCGTCGAAGTCTCCCTCTTTGCCGATGTTCACCACAGGACTGCCGTTGTTCAGATCGTGGAATCCGAGACGTTCGGGACCGATGGTGCTCAGCTCGGCGACGCCGATCCGGTCATGATATCCCTTCCCTTCGCCGGGGATCACACCGTTGCCGCGGTAGTACAGCAACATCCGATTGTCGAGTTGAAGGATTTCGGGGTTTGCCGTCCAGCGGCTCTTCCAGGTCGATCCCGAAGGCGAGATAACGGGGTTGTCGCGGTGGTGCGTCCAGGCCAGACAGTTCGCAGTATAATCGTTGGAGAAGGTGTCCCATAGACTCTGCCCGAGGCACGCGTGCGCTGCCCCCGTGAGGATGGCCAGTGCAGCCAGACGTCCAGCGAAAGCAGGTAATCGCACGCCGATCCGAGCCATGACTGTTCTCCTCCGTTGTACCAAAGATAGCCTATTTTCCATAAGAAACCACGTGAGAAGGCGTCCGCCGTGCCTCTGCAAATACGCTATCGGGGCCGCAGTGCGGCCGCCCTGTCGTAAATTTCTTCCCTGGACACTCCCGCCGCCGCGAAAATCGAAAGGATGTTCGTCAGGGGCGTTTCCGGTGGAACCGTGTGCGATGCCGCGAGTATGAATCCGCCCCCGTCCGCCGTCATCGTCTCAATCAGCCGGCGTGTTCCGTCCAAAACCTCCTCCGGTGTGCCCCGGGGGAGCAATTCCACGGTATCCAGGCCGCCCATAAACGTCAGGTGACTCCCGTACGTCTTCTTCAGATCCGCTGCATCCATCCCCGCACAATGACACTGGATCGGATTCAGCACATCCACGCCGATAGATATCAGATCCTCGATAATCGGCCGCACCGCACCACAACAGTGGTAGGCTACGGGGAGGCCGCGGGTTTTGCCCACCGCAACGATGCGCGCCAGCCGCGGCGCGACGAACTCACGCCATTGCCGCGGACTGATCATCAGGGAATGCTGCCCCGCAACATCATCCCCCGTCCATAACCAGTCGAGCGTATATCGTGTACACGCAGCCTCCGCAAGGGCGATCTCGAAGACCGCTGCCCGCTCCAGCAGATCGCCCGCGAGCCCGGGCTGCAGCGCGAAATCTTCCAGTGTCTGCTCCATCCCGCGTATGCGGCAGAGCAATTCGAACAAACAGGGGGAGATATCACACCCGATGAAATACTCCCGTGCAAAGGGCATCAGCGGGTCCATCGAGCCCAGCAGGGGATCGATCGCGTGGTGCGGAAAGGCGTATTGCCGCAGCGCTGACTCACCGGCTCCGGCCAGCGGCGAACGGAGGACCTGGTTAAACGGTCCTTCTTTCACCCACGTGATTCCCCACACATCGGTATGCGTTTCGCCGTCGTGTTCGTGGGTGATCCCCTCCATCGCAAAATTGTTGCCGACCCAGGCTTGCCGGACATCGTTGCCGAGCACCGCGTCAACGTCGCAGGGGCGTATGCCCAGTGCCGATGCAAGAAACCGCGTGGTCTCGGGGTGAAACCAGATGAAGACCGGTACACGGTCAGCCGGCTGCTTCTGCAAAGCTGCTTGCACGCGTTCTTTGGAGGTCATAACGCACTGAATCGGTCAAGGAATTGCTGCTCGGAAGGGGTCAGGCTCCCAACCCCCTGGATATCGATCTTTGCCAGAATACGATCGAGTTCGGTCCGGTTCACTTCGTGCAATGCCGAGCGGTCGATCCGGCGGGCGCGTTCGATATCAAGGCGATTCACGGGGGGCGGAGCGGTGCGCTCCTGAAACCGGCGCAGGGGAGCATTACGGGATCTGAATCGGAGATACGCAAATCCGCCCAGGAAACCCCCGAGGTGAGCGAAATGGGCGATATTCCCTCCGCCACTCAACCCGCCGAACAGGGAAAGCGCGGTCATGATGATCACCAGATAGCGCGCCTCAACCGGCACAATCCCCCAGATCAACAACTGTTCACGCGGCCAGAGCATGGCAAAGGCAAGGAAAATCCCGTACACCGCCGCAGACGCTCCGACAATGGCCACATTGGGGGTGATGAAGGAGAGCAGCCCCCCGGTGATCCCGCTGATGAAATACAGAAGCAGGAAGTCCCGGCTGCCGAGTTCTTCCTCCAGGCGGGGACCGAAGAAGAAGAGGCCGAGCATGTTGAACAGGATGTGAAACGTCCCGTCATGGAGAAACATATAGGTGAAGAGCGTCCATGGTCGTTCCAGCAGCAGCGCCGGGACGAACATGAGGTGCATGGTGATGCCGGGTTGGAGATTGGTGAGGATAAACATCACCACGTTCGCCAGGATGAGACGGGAGGTCCAGTTGTTCATACGCGTGTGGAGTTCCTGTTCTGAGAATGAACTACTCGTGTTGTTCTTCCTTCTTTTTTAACCGCCCGGAGCGGCCCTGAAACCAGATACCGGCAATTGCCAGGGCGATAAAGAGCGGCGTTGCCAGCAGGGCATGAAGCTGGAATGCCCCGACCACCAGGTACGCACCGACAAGCGAGGAGAAAATGATAAGCGCCCACTTCAGGAGGAAGAACGCAAGAACAACACCGAGCACGGCACAGATCGCGACCGGGATCCAGGGAAAACCGCCGGTGTTCCAGCCGAAGGAATCTGCAAGAGCCATGCCGATGTAGCCGCCGCCCAGGATACCCACAAGCACCGTGGCCACCTTCTGGATGGCAAACGCGATGAATACGCCGATGACCCCGCCGGCGATAGCGATGGCAATAACGAGGCCGGTCGGGGCCGTATCAACCAGACGCGTCGTGAGCGACATCCCGGCAACAAACCCGATGGCCCCCAGGCAGAGTGCGAGCCCTTTCCGGCCGAATGCCAGCAACGCCAGGCCGATCAATCCCTGTACAATTAACATACGTCACCTCCCCGATCTGTTCTTTTCACCGCTTCGAGCACCAGCTCGGCAATGTCTTTTACCGCAACCTGTTCGGCGGCACCCCTGTCTTTCACACCGTCGGTGATCATGGTCATGCAGAACGGGCATCCGGTGCCGATCACGTCAGGAGAGAGCGCAAGCGCTTCGTCGGTCCGTTCGTTGTTCACGCGTCTCCCCTCCCGCTCCTCCATCCACATCCTGCCCCCGCCGGCACCGCAACAGAAACTGCGATCGTGCGATCGCGGCATCTCCACCTGCCGGACACCCCCGATGCTGTTCAAGACATCCCGCGGCGCTTCGTATTCGTCGTTGTACCTGCCCAGGTAGCACGGATCATGGAAGGTGATCGTCGTCTTCCGTTCTTCGGAAAGGGTCAGCTTCCCCTCGCGGATCAACTCCTGCAGGAACGTTGAGTGGTGAATCACTTCATAGTCCCCGCCGAATTGCTTGTATTCTTTGCCGAGGGACTGGAGGCAGTGGGGACAGGTGACGACGATCTTCTTTACACCGTAGCCGTTCAGCGTCGCAATATTCTCGGCCATGAGCGTTTGCGCCAGGTATTCGTTTCCCATCCGGCGCGCGGGATCCCCGGTACATTTTTCCTCGGTCCCCAGGATAGCGAAATCCACCCCGGCGATGTTCATGAGCTGCGCGAACGCGCGCGACACCTTGCGGTAGCGGGCGTCATAGGAGCCGGCACACCCCACCCAGAAGAGCACTCCGGCGGTGCGTTTTTCCGCCATCAGGGGAATACCGAGCCCTTCAGCCCATTCGGCACGGGTGGCGTGGCCGAATCCCCACGGCGTGTAGTTGCGCTCGAGGTTGGAGAATGTTGTTTTCAGTTCGTCCGGAAAACGCGATTCATTCAGGACCAGGCCCCGGCGCATGTCCACAATGGCGTCCACATGCTCGATCATGACCGGGCATTCCTGCACACAGGCCATGCACGTGGTGCACGCCCAGAGCTCCTGTTCGGTGATGAAGTTGTCCAGCAGCTGGTGGCCCAGCACATCCTCCCTCACGCCATCCCCCGCACTTCCGCCGGCGGCAAGCAGGGGCGCCTTTTCCATCGTCCGCGCCCGCACATCAACAAAGATCTTCCGGGGATTCAGAAGCTTCCCTGTGGCGTTGGCCGGGCAGACAGACGTGCACCGGCCGCACTCGGTGCACGTGTAGCCGTTCAGCAACTGCTTCCATGAAAAGTCATCGATGTCGGTAACGCCGAACTTCGTCGCCGTCTCGTCGGCGAGGTTCACCGGCTTGAGCGCGCCGCGCGGACCCAGATCGGAAAGATAGACATTGGGAACAGACGTAAGGACATGCAAATGCTTCGAGTAGGGAAGGTAGTTGAGAAATCCCAGCACCGCAAGCATGTGCCCCCAGAAAAAGACGGAGAACCACACATGGATCACCGCCGTGTCCACTCCCGCAAACAGGCCGGCCAGCGATGTGGAGAAGAGACCCGCCGTTGCGTGTCCCGCGCCGGACAGCGCGGCACGTGCCCCGTTCTGACCAAACATGGTCACCATGACCGTGAAAATCAAACCGAGAATCAGAATGGCATCCCACTTCGAATGCCCCTCCACCTGCAGCCTCCGGGGCGGCATCACCAGTCTGCGGAAGATCGACACAAGGACTGCAACGATGACGAGAACTCCCACCACATCCTGGAGGAAAACAAGCGGCGGATACAGCGGCCCGAGAAACGCCAGCGAGAAACCCGGAACAAGTCCTTCTCCGATGGATTCAACCACCGCGGCGAGCAAAATGACGAATCCCCAGAAGATGAAAAAGTGAAGGATGCCCGCAAGTGGTTCGCGCAGCAGCTTCGTCTGTCCGAAGGCGATCTTCACCACGCGTCCCAGCCGTTCCCCGACACGATCAAACCGGTTCTCCTTCTTGCCTGTCCGGAGATAACCGATCAAACGGAGAACGTTGCGCCCGAAGAGCGTGAGCGCCGCGGCAAGAACGAGTCCGAAAAGAACCGATTGAATGGGCATAACTGGCATCTCCCATGGTTTCAGTGAGGTGATACGCGGACAACATGCGCAAAGCGCACAGCGAGGCCGGCCCCTGCCGGACCCCTCTCCGAGGTGCTCACCGTATGCGCAGTTCCGCCGAAAATACCGTCGTGGTGGTGAACCACCGGAGCCGCACATCGGCATTTCCCGCTGTGGGAGGGAGGAGAAACGCCGTTTCCGAAAGCGCCATCTCGGCCGCAATCGCCTGCATCTCCCGGTCGGTCAGTCCCTCCGCATGTAACACAACGCCTGCAGGATTTCCCGTCAGAGGGGTGTCCATGAAGGCATCCACCTGCTTTATCCCGATTCGCATGGTCTCACCCTATTCTGCTATCCCAACGACACCGCACACAGCGTTCTCCGTTCCCGCACATAGACAAGCGCGTTGTCCTGCACGAAAAACGCATCCATGCCCAGCCCCGTCGCTGATGCGGCAAGGATATCGCGATAGACCACCCTTCCTGTGCCGCGCTTCACCACGCACAGGTGATGGACAAATCCCCCTTCAACCCCCTCCCTCCTCCGTTCATTCGCCGCTATCACGACGAGGGCAGGGTGTTCAAGGAGTTCAACCGGACCGGCAAGCCGCTCCACCGGCCATTGGTGCGCGATGAACCGGCCTGACTGGTGCTCCTGCACTTCCGCGCCCGACAGGACGGCCGGAAATCCGACATCGGCAAGGTAATCTTCAAGAGGTTCCGGCGGTCGTTCGTGCACGGCATGTTCGTTCAGCACTGAGCCGGTATAAGGATCCACGGCCAGCAGCACAGACCCTCCCCGGCGTTCTTCCCGGACGGTCAAAGACCCATCACCCGGCCTTTCAATCGACCATTCCGCCCTCGACCAGAGGAACTCCCCCGTTGCAGCGGCCACAACCGTCACGCCGCGCTCTACCGGCATATCGGGTGTGGCAAAACCGTGGAGGAAGAGCAGATCACCCGCCACACGGTTCATACCCACCCACCAGGGATCGCCGACGCCGGGTTTGTGCCAGAGCTCAGACCCGGTGGCCATGTCGAGCGCGAAGAAGGATACCTGCTTGCGCTCCAGATCACGCTCTTCGCCCAGAATCCGGCCCCGGACAGCGGGATGGACCCGCCATATCGTGGCACCGGGCGTGTACAGCCAACGCACTCTAAGATTGCGCGTGAAGAGGGACACCGTGGAGCTCCGGGACCAGGTTCTGCAATTCGGCTACCAGCCGCGCGAGCGGAGGAGCTCTTTGAACGCCGCAAATGCACGGGCGCGGTGGCTTAACGTGTTCTTCTGGACAAGATCCATCTCGCCGAACGTTTCCCGAAAGCCATCGGGCAGAAAGACCGGGTCGTAACCGAACCCCTCTGTACCGCGAGGCGATTCTATTATGGTACCACGGCAGATCCCTTCCACGGTGTACTCCTCGTCCTGCGCGGGGACAAACGCCACCACGCTCCGGAACCGCGCCGCCCGCCGGCGCTGAGGAACACCGCGCAGATTGTCCAGAAGTTTCCTGCAATTGCCGGCATATGTGGCACCGGGGCCGGAATACCGCGACGAAAGTACCCCGGGGGCCTTGTTGAGGTAGTGCACTTCCAGACCGGTATCATCTGCAACCGCGGGGACTCCCGTCGCAGCAAACGCCTCCCGGGCTTTCTTGAGGGCGTTCCCCTCGAGCGTGTCCGCATCCTCCACCGTCTCCGCCAGGCCGGGGAAGTCGGCGGGGGTGAGAAGGGTGATCGACATGCCGGCAAGGAGAGCGCGGACTTCCTTCACTTTATCAGCGTTATGGGTTGCGAGCAACAGCCGGTTCATGAGAGGGGTGTTCTTTCCAGGAGTGAGAGGAGTTCGGAGCGCGCATCGATCAGGATCCGGGCCGAATCCAGGGTGGTATGAAGACCATCACGGTAGAGCCAGGAGCCGTCCACCATCACCGAATGGACGTTCTCCGGTCCGCAGGAGAAGATGATGTCTGCGGCAAGCTGCCCTGTCCGCCCGCACCACGGACCGTTCCAGAGTTTTGTGAGGTCCAGCAGAATAAGGTCTGCACGCTTGCCGGCTTCCAGGCTGCCGGTTTCCTGATCGATGCCGAGTGCTTCCGCACCCGCCAGCGTGGCAAGCCGCAGGACATCCCATGCGTTCATGGCGGTGGGACCGTGGATCGGTTTCTGAATAAGCGCTGCGAGGCGCATCTCCTGGAACATGTTCAGCGTGTTGTTACACGGAGCTCCGTCGGCCCCGAGGGAAACCGAAATACCGCGCGAGCGGTAGCGGGGAATGGCGGCGATGCCGGAACCAAGTTTCAGGTTGGAGGACGGGCAATGGAGCACCCGGGCCCGGCGTCCGGCCAGCAGATCAACCTCGCGGTCGTTCAGCCAGATACAGTGTGCGAGGCAGGTCCTCTCGTTGAGTATCCCCAGGGACTCAAAATACTCGATGTTGTCCATGCCGCAGCGTGCCCGCACCGCGGCCAGTTCATGGCGGTTTTCAGAGGCATGCGTATGAAAGAGCATCCCGGGGAAGGCCCGGGTCATCGCGTGCGCCTCCTGCAGGAGCGGATCGGTGCATGAGAGGATAAAGCGGGGCGCAACCGCATACCGGATACGTCCGCCGGCCGTGCCGTGCCACTGTTCCGCCTGACGGAGTGTGGACTCCAGGGCATCCCGGGTGCTCTCGCTCAACGGGGGGTGGATGTCGTTGACATCCATCATCGCCTTCCCCACAAATGCGCGGATGCCCGACTCGGTGACTACACGCACCACTTCCTCTTCATGCCGGACACTCCCCATATCCATGATCGTCGTGGTGCCGGAACGGATAAGCTCCGCCAGTCCGCATTGTGCGGAGGCGGCCATCGACGACGCGGAATGTGCCGCTTCGAGCGGGAATATCCGGCGCTGCAACCAGTCGAGCAGCTCCACGTCCTCCGCCAGTCCGCGGAAGAGTGTCTGGCACAGGTGGACATGCGTCTGAATGAACCCGGGCAGCGCCACAAGGGTTGGCGCATCCACGACCGTATCGGCCGGAATATGCCGGCTGCCGAGTGCCTCCGCCGTCAGCACGGCCTCCAGTGTGGTGCCGGCAACGAGCAGGGCTCCGCCTTCGATCACGGTGTTTCCCGCATCAATGGTCAGGATCGCCCGGGGTTTGATGAGCGTCCGTTTCATCCCTGTCCCCCGCTGCCCAGCAAAGCCGCAAGCGCTTCGTTGATGGATTCCACCTGCACCAGCTGGATTCCCGCCGGCACTCGTACGGTGTGCATGTTGTTCCGGGGCAGAACACAACGTTTGAATCCGAGCTTTTGCGCCTCCGTCAGGCGCTTCTCGATCTGGTGGATCGACCGGATTTCTCCGCCGAGTCCCACTTCGCCGATCACGGCGGCATCGGCCCGCACCGGGATATCGCGCAGACTCGACACGATGGCCACGGCCATCCCCAGATCCGCCGCCGGTTCATCCACGCGTACGCCGCCCGCAACATTCACGAAGACATCATACTGCCCGAGCCGGAGACCGACACGCTTTTCAAGCACAGCAAGAATCATCTGCAGGCGTTTGCTGTCGAATCCGGTCGCGGTCCGCTGGGGCACACCATAGCTGGTCGGCGCCACCAGCGCCTGTACTTCCACCAGGAGTGGACGCGTCCCTTCCATGCTCGCGACAACGGCCGAGCCCGACGTCTCGGCCCGGCGCTCGGCAAGAAACACGGCTGAGGGATTGGCCACCTCGCGGAGCCCGGCGTCATGCATCTCAAAAATGCCGATTTCGTTTGTGGACCCGAACCGGTTTTTCATGGCACGAATGATCCGGTACGCGTAGTGCCGTTCTCCCTCAAACATGATCACCGCGTCGACCATATGTTCAATCACCTTGGGCCCCGCGATCACGCCTTCTTTTGTCACATGGCCGACCAGGAAGACGGGGATATTGCGCGCCTTGGCGAACCGCATAAAGACCGTCGTTGCTTCCCGCACCTGGCTGACCGTACCGGGAGCGCTTTCCAGGGCGGGATGATACATCGTCTGCACGGAATCCACGATCACCATATCCGCCGATGAGGCTTCCAGCACACCCGCAATACTCTCAAGGTTTGTGTCGGCCAGCAGGAGGATGCGGTTCGATGGTTTCGGTTCGAGGCGTTCCGCGCGCAGACGTATCTGCGACGCCGATTCCTCACCCGTAATATAGAGCGTGGTCAGGTCGCGCAGGGTCGCGGCCAGCTGCATCATGAGCGTGGACTTGCCGATGCCGGGGTCTCCGCCCACAAGCACCACCGAGCCCGGCACAATGCCCCCCCCGAGGACGCGGTCCAGTTCGGGTATGCGGGTTCGTATGCGCGGTTCAGGAGCAACAGGAATATCGGTAATGGCCACCGGTTCCGGACCGCCGGCTTTGCGTTTGGCGCGCTTTTGCGCTGCCCCAGCTGCACGTTTTTCCTCGACGAAGGAGTTCCAGGCGCTGCAGTTGGGGCAACGCCCTACCCATCGGGGGGATTCGTAGGCACAGGCCTGGCAGACGTAGATGGAGTGTTCTCGGGACATGGGGTATCACACAATATAGCGAAATGGGAAAAGAATGAAAAATGGGAAAAGAGTACGTATATTGATGCATCATGGAGATCGTGGAAGAATGACTACCGCATGACGTTCATACGCTCTCGTCTGATCCTCCCGCTGTTGTTCCTGATTCCTGCCAACGCGGGATCACAGGCGCCTCTTCCCATCCCTCCTCCAAAAGCCGAAGTCCGTGCGGTGTGGATTACCACTGCTTCCGGACTCGACTGGCCGCGCACGACGAACCTCACTGAACAGCAAACGTCCCTCCGCGCCATGTTGCGGGGGGTAAAAGCCGCCCGGTTCAACACCGTCTTCTTTCAGGTCCGCGCCCGCGGCGACGCCTATTATCGCTCCCGCTACGAGCCATGGGCGGAGAATCTTACCGGCTCGCTCGGCAAAGATCCCGGCTGGGATCCCCTGGCCTTTGTCCTGGCCGAAGCACACGCGCTGGGCATGGAAGTGCATGCGTGGTTCAATGTGTTCAAAATCCGCGGACCGAATCCCGTCGGCCCCAGCATGCCGGAACACCCCTCGCGCGCGCTGGCGTCTTTCACCGTAGAGGGGGACGGCGAGCTCTGGCTCGATCCCGGCCGGCCGGAGGTACGCACCTACCTGGCCACCGTGGCGCTCGATCTGATCCGATGGTATGATATCGACGCAATCAATTTTGACTTCATCCGGTATCCCGGGACTTCGTTCGGAGACGGGGAGTCCTACGCGAGATTTGGAAAAGCGATGAATATCCACGACTGGCGGCGTCACAATGTCACCGCATTCGTGCGCGAGGTGTACGCTCAGGCGGTCCATCTGAAGCCGATGCTCAAAGTGGGTTCGTCGCCGCTTGGTCTCTACCGGGAGGAAACCAACGGCAGCCAGCGCGGGAGTTACTTCTGGGTCTATCAGGATTCCTACGGCTGGCTCCGCGAGGCAATCCATGACTATCTTTCCCCCCAGGTGTACTGGCAGATTCGTCCGCCCAACGGTGAACCGGATTTCGCGCGGGTGATGATGCAGTGGAAGGAATCTACGGCCGGACGCCATATCTATGCCGGCATTGCCGCGTACAGACCGGAGATCCAGCGGGATCTCGGCATGTACATCGACACGGCGCGCGCTGCCGGCGCGGCCGGACAGGTGTTCTTCCGGTGGGAGAACATCGCCGGCACGACAACGATCAACGGCCGCTACCCCACCCGCGCGCTGATCCCCCCCATGCCCTGGAAGGATTCGCTCCCTCCGGGTGCACCAACCGATCTTGCCGTCAATGAAACTTCAACCGGCGCGTTGCAGCTCACCTGGAGCGCTCCGGCACCCGCCGGCGACGGCGATACCGCACGCTCCTATGCGATCTATCGCTGGCCGTCATATGAGATTCCCTTTGACAACCCGGCCGCTCTTGTTGATGTCACGCCGCCTGCCGCCCGGGAGTTTGTTGATACAACGGGATCGCCAAAGGGGGCGCGGTTCTACTACGCCGTCACCGCCCTCGACAGAGCGGACAACGAAAGCGCTCCATCAACGGCCGTCTACTCTCACCCTCCCGTGCTCCCTCCGCGCACGCAGGTCCAGCCGAAACACACCTCCCTCACCATCCTGCTTTCCCGAACAAGCGGCAGGCCCTATCAGGCCCAGTATACCCTTGCACAGGCCACTCATGTGAACCTGGATCTCCTCTCGCGGCGCGCCGATTCTGTTGAGGTGCTGCACACAACGCTGGTGCGTGCCGTCCAGGATGAGGGAAGATACAGCGTGGAATTGCGGAAGGTGTTCATTCCGCCGGGGGCGTATGTCTTCCGGCTCACGACAGAGCGTACCACGGTGGAACAGCTGATCGAGGTGAAGTAGCTCTTACTGCACCCCGAGCAGCCGTACCAGCCAGAGACTGAGGTCGGGCACGTACGTGATGATCACCAGCGCGATCAGCAGCACGATCGTGAACGGAATGATCGAACGGACAACGGTAAACACCGGTTTGCCGAACCGCAGACTCGAAATGAACAGGTTGAGTCCCACCGGTGGCGTGAGGTAGCCGATCTCCAGATTGGCCAGGAAGATGATCCCCAGGTGCACGGGGTCCACCCCGTAGGCGAGCGCGATCGGGATGACCAAGGGAACAACGACGATGATGGCTGAAAAGATGTCCATCATCATCCCGACGACAATCAGGAAGAGGTTGAGAATCACCAGGAACATGACGGGACTGCTGATGAAGGTCTTGGTGAGCTCGAACAATTTCATCGGCACCTCTTCGTCCACGAGGTAATTGGTCAACCCCATGGCGGTCCCGATAATCATCAGGATGGCCCCCACCAGCAGCATGCTTTCCCGCATCACGCGCGGGATATCCGGGAAGAGCTTGAGGTCTTTGTAGACAAAGACCTCGACGATGAGGACATAGAAGGCGGTGACCGCCGCTGCTTCCGTGGCCGTGAAGGTGCCCGAGTATATGCCCCCGATGATCAGCACCGGAAGCGGAAGTTCCCATGCAGCGGCGCGCAGGGAGTGAAGGGCATCCTTCCAGGTGAAGCGCGTACGCGGCACGTGCAGGTGCTCTCCATACCAGATGCTGTACGCACCAAGGCCGATCAGCAGGATGAAGCCCGGAATCATGCCTGCGGCAAAGAGCTTGTCCACGCTGATCTTTGCCACCACCGCATACAGAATCAAGGGCAGACTCGGGGGGAACAACAGACCCAGGCTGCCGGAGGTCGTCACAAGGCCGAGGGAGAACCTCTCGCCGTACTGTTCTTTGATCAGGATGGGGTAGAGCAATCCGCCGAGAGCCACAATGGTCACGCCCGAAGCCCCGGTGAATGCGGTGAACATCGCGCAGGTCACCAGCGATACGACTGCCAGGCCGCCCGGGATCCATCCGAAGAAGGCACGTGCCAGGCTGACCAGGCGGATCGGCGCCTTGCTTTCGGCCAACACGTATCCGGCAAAGGTGAAGAGCGGAATCGCCACAAGTGTGGGATTGCTCCCGATGCGGTAGAGCTCCACGATCACCGCGGAGGTATCGATCCCCGCTCCCGCAAAGCTCAGCATGCCAATGGCACCAATAATCGCGAAGAGCGGTGCGCCCAGCAGCGCAAGGACGGCGAGCGCGATGCCGATCAGAAGGGTCTCCATGGATCATGCCCCTTCTTTCGGCCGGGGTACAACGACGCCGGAGGCGTGCTCGAGGACTTTGAGCACGAAGTGTATCATGAGGAGTGCATAGCCGATCGGGATGATGACGACCGCCACCCATCCGGGGAGAGCAAGGATGAACTCGCCACCCGCCGACATTTCATCACGCAGGAACGTCCATGCGGCCCGCGCAAGCGCATAGCAGACCACGGCGGCAAAGAGATTGGTGAGCAACGCGGCAATGTGCTTAATGCGCGGGGAGAGGTATTTCGTGAGGGCATCGATGCTGATATGGCGTTCTTCGAAAGCCGCGAGCGCGCCGCCCAGAAATCCCGCCCACAGCAGCATGTGCCGCACCAGCGTATCCCCCCAGAGCAGCCCGGTGCCGAAGACATTCCTCAGAACCACCTGCAGAAACGCCATGACCACCATAGCACCCAGGAAGGTGATCAGGAGAATGGTCTCCGCCCTGGCAAGGATTGCATCAGCAGCCCGGATCAGCTTCATCGCCCGGCACCTCGTTGCGCGGCACGGAAGTCCGTGACCGTCTTTTCCACCCGGTTCAGGAAGTCCTGGTCAAACAGCTTCCCCACAAGCGACTGCCGGGCCTTCTTGCCGATGGCCGCGAACTCCTGAAGCGTCGCAGGAACGTTCACCTCGATGATCTGGACACCATTCTTCTTCATTGTCTGGATGGCAGCGGCGTTTTCATCGCGGCTCTTGTTCGTCAGCAGGGACAAGTACTTCCGCCCGTTGCGGAGGAGAATTTCCTGCATGTCGGGCGGAAGGGTGTCGAACTTCTTTTTTGAGACCACAACAGCCCCGGATGCGTCCGCAAGAGGAACGTTCAACATGTATTTCACACGGGTGTTCCACTGCAACACCACCGCGGCCAGAGGCGAAGTGTATGCGCCGTTGATGAGTCCGGTCTGGAGCGACGTGAGGACGTCCACCACCGAGAGCGGAATCGGACTGATGCCCAGTGCACGGAAGGCGGCCTCCGCAATCGCGTCCCCCTCCCAGGACCACATCTTCACCCCGTTCATGTCCGCCACCGAACGCACCGGGGTGTTGGTGAGCACATACACAAATCCCACTTCCGCCCAGCCGAGCAGCACAAAGTTGTTTTTGACGAATTCCTGGTTCAGTTCGTTTTCAAACACCTTCTGGAAATGATCCACTTCGGCGTAGTTGTTGAAGAGGAACGGGGCGTCCAGGATGCGCAGTTTCGAGGAAATCTCCCCGACACCGACACCGGTCATGCCCGCGCTGTGGAGCTGTCCCAGACGGATTTTGCGCATCACGTCCTTATCCTCGCCCTGCACGCCACCGGCGTAGATTTTGAACCCCAGACGCCCGCCGCTCTCTTTCCGGATGGCGGCATCATAGTCCTTCATCACATTCATCCAGGTGCTCCCCTCCGTGGCGAGAGTGGCGAACTTGATGGTGAACTCCTGTGCGCCGGCCCGCGGCACTGCACAGATCAACAGGCACACGGCGGCAACGATGAACGACAGTCGCATCACGATGGGGATCCTTTCAATCAGAATAGTTCAGCGCGGCGGGACATCAGGAGCTGCGCCTTTTTCTTGGCGATGGCATTGGCGAGACGGAATTCCGGCAGGATTTCCAGTGAAGCCGACTCTACCTTCTGCAGACATTCGTCGAAGAGGGCTTCATCTAGGGTCTGCACCGCAACGGAACGGGCCTGGTAGACGTAGGTCATCAGGAATTTGCCCCCGTTGATGCGGAGGGCCCGTGCAAAATGGTCCCTGGCCAGGTCGATATTGCCGCCCAGCATTTTCGGCCGGCTGCCATAGAGCGTCCCGAGAAACACGTGCGCCCCGCCGTAGTAGAACGAAGAATCGTGCTTCACCACGAAATCCATCAATGCCTCGGCACGGGGAAGATCGGCAATGGCGTCGGGATTGCCCAGGCTGAGATAGATGTAACTTCCCCATCCGAACGCCGTCCAGAATGCCGCAGGAACCATTTCACCGTCGTACGTCCTGAGTGCGGCTTTCAAATCATCCACGGACCCGTCCAGCGCCTTCGCCAAATCCTTGTCCTGCCGGAGAATCCGCATCCCGAAATCGCGTCCGCGTAAATAGAAATCGCGTGCACGGTCCTGAAGGCTGTCTTCAAGGAACCCCAGCGCATAGCTGCTGTACCCCTGGCTGGTGAGCGTCAGGAGGCGGACGTCGTCGGGCTTGTTCTTCAGCATCACTTCCAGAAGCTTGATATTGCCCGGAAGGGCCTTTTCGGCGAAGTCCAGATCCCGCTCTTCGGTGAGAGCGGTGAACCCCTCGTCCACCATCCCGCCGACGGTCGAGACCGCAATGGTCTGTAGACAGCCGGTGAACAGGACCACCGGGAGGATAATGATGAGAATGGTGCGCATGGTAAGGGCCTGACTCATACGATGGAGAAAAATATAGCGAAAAGTGTATAGGATAGCAACTTGACGGGATTTCCGCTACCTTGGAGTTATGCGTATCCTCCTCGTCGAAGACGAAAAGAAAGTCGCACGGTTCATCCAGCAGGGACTGGAAGAAGAGCATCATACCGTGGACGTGGCGCATGACGGCGAGTCCGGGCTTACCCTGGCCGGGGCACAGCACTACGACGTTATCATTCTGGACGTCATGCTCCCCGGCAAGAGCGGGATCGACGTCACCCGCGAACTCCGCGCACGCAAACGCGCTACCCCCATTCTCATGCTCACGGCGAAAACCGCAACCGAAGACAAGGTTGCCGGGCTCGACAGCGGGGCGGACGATTATCTGACCAAACCCTTCGCCTTCGCCGAACTTCTGGCGCGCGTGCGCTCGCTGCTCCGGCGGGGTACCCAGGAAAAGTCCACGATCCTCACCCTCGCCGATCTCGAACTGGATACCGTGACCCACAAAGCACGACGCGGCATACGCATCATCGACCTGACCACGAAAGAGTACGCCCTGCTCGAGTTCTTCCTCCGGAACAAGGAGCGCGTACTGAGCCGCACGATCATCGCAGAACACATCTGGGACTACCACTTCGACACCGGGACGAACCTGATTGACGTGTACATCAATCATCTCCGGAACAAGGTCGACACCGGTTTCGACAGGAAACTGATCCATACCGTCCGCGGCGTCGGGTATGTCCTGAAGGAGGAGTAGCGCATGCCCTTCCGCCTCCGCTCCGTGCGTACCCGCCTTACGCTCTGGTATTCACTGCTGCTGCTGTCCACGCTGGTGCTCTTCGGCGTCGTCTCCTACTATTTCACCGGAAAAACGCTTTCCGAGAACCTGGATCTTTCGTTGAAGACCGAAGCCCGCTGGATGCGGGACTTCATCGAGCCGCAGGCGAACAAAGTAAAACAAGGAAGAAAATCCGCCGAGGCGATCGTCAGCAAGAAACTTCCGCCCCGGATGGTCGGACCGCTCCCTGTTGACGACGATTCCTCCACGCAGCAAGCCGACGAAATCTGGAATCAGCTGTTCCGGCACAGCCTGCAAAGCCCGAAGAAAACCTATATCCAGTTTTCCGACAGGCGCGGGCACATCCTGTATCGATCCTACAGTCTCGGCCCCGATACCCTCCGCGTGACGGACACCATCAGGGTGAACGCCATTGTCCTGACCACCGTTGAGGTGAACGGAGAACCGA
>Ga0209253_10001992_pt1 | contig 17985 bp, 16 predicted proteins | sample FrelakmetBRP12BR_FD_187145 | JGI IMG/M metagenome (GOLD analysis project Ga0209253, IMG submission 187145) | Freshwater lake sediment microbial communities from the University of Notre Dame, USA, for methane emissions studies - BRP12 BR (SPAdes)... | ecosystem: Environmental > Aquatic >... | reverse complement strand
CGGCGGTTGTATCCCCGCCGGCCCGCGTATGTGCAGAGCCGCAAAGGCGCTGAGATGAGGCTCAGGCGACTGTCACTTCTTTGTTGAGGTAGACCTGCTGGATGGTGTGCAGGAGCTGCACGCCTTCCTTCATCGGTTTCTGGAATGCCTTCCGGCCGGAGATCAACCCCATGCCTCCGGCGCGTTTGTTGATGACCGCAGTACGAACGGCTTCCGCCAGATCATTCTGTCCTGATGCGCCGCCGGAATTGATCAGCCCCATCCGGCCCATGTAGCAATTGGCGACCTGGTATCGCGTGAGATCTATCGGATGGTCTGTGGTCAGTTCACTATAGACTTTCTTGTGGGTCTTGCCGAAGTTCAGCGCCGTGAACCCGCCGTTGTTTTCCGGCAATTTCTGCTTGATAATGTCCGCTTCGATAGTCACGCCGAGATGATTCGCCTGGCCGGTAAGGTCGGCGGATACATGATAATCCTTTTCCGGAGTCTTGAACGCGGCGTTCCGCGTGTAACACCAGAGGATCGTGGCCAGACCCAGTTCATGGGCGTACGTGAATGCCTCGCTCACTTCCTGAATCTGCCGCTTGGATTCTTCCGAACCGAAATATATCGTGGCACCGACAGCCGCGCAACCCATCTCGTACGCCTGGTCAACGCCGGCGAACATGATCTGGTCGAAGCTGTTGGGATACGATAGGAATTCATTGTGGTTCAACTTGAGAATGAAAGGGATGCGGTGGGCGTACCTGCGGGCAACGGATCCCAGTACGCCCAGCGTGGAGGCGACCGCATTGCATCCACCTTCAATCGCCAGCTTCACGATATTTTCTGGATCAAAGTAGATCGGGTTGGGGGCGAATGACGCTCCCGCGGAATGTTCGATGCCCTGGTCGACCGGGAGTATGGAAAGGTATCCGCTGTGCGCCAGGTTCCCGTGGTTGAACAGCAACTGCATATTACGGAGGACTCCCACCTTGCGGTCGGTCGGCACGAGAACCCGGTCCACAAAATCGGCCCCGGGCAGATGCAGCATTTCCCTGGGGATCCCCTTGCAACGGTGCCCGAGCAACGTCTGGGCCTCTGCGCCCAGCTGCTGCTCAATCTCTTTAAGCGTCATTCTGCCGCTCTCCTGAAATGTGATGTGAAAGGTCGTACCTCAATATAGAAAAAAGGGGGGGGAGGCGCAAAGGTTACCTCTTGACCGCTCTCTGTGAAGTATTTACCACACTGTGCTCGGAATAGGACGCCAAACCGGCCAAATCTGGTCGGTTTTGAAGATGGAACTTCTGGCATGGAATTCGTACAACGAGGGAGAGGAATGAAGACATGATGTCAGGTGATCGGTATTCAGGAGTTGACATGGGAATCAGGTTCTATTCTGGACATTTATCGAGGGAACAGCGAGAAGCCCTCGAGCAGATTCTCCTGGAAGAGATGGAAGTGCAGATCTGGTATGGAATCAGCTGGAGCACGCTCTTGGGAGGAGAGGTCTTTCTTAACCTGCAATGAATCCCTACGGCCGTCAAGGCCGGTCTGCGGAGCCTCCATTCTGGTGGGAGTGGGGGCTCCGTTCTTTTTTCTTGCGCATAGTGTCCGAAAGTACTATCTTTTTCAGGCAATCAACTGTACACCGTTTTTGCGCTATTAATGGTTCCGTTGCTGCAAGTGATGTTCTCTGGGTCGTCCAGCAAGCGCTTGTAACAGCGGTGAGCGTCGAGGTTTGGCACCCGCTACCCGACCTGAGAGCTATTAACAGGCACAAAAACCCGGTGCCCGTCACGGGCGGCTTTGCCGTACGCATCCCAGGAACATCTTCGAAGGAGATTCCCATGGAAAAGGGAGTCGTGAAATGGTTCAACGGAGCCAAAGGATTCGGCTTCATCAAGCGTGAAACGGGCGAAGACGTGTTTGTGCACTACAAGGCCATCGTCGGCGAAGGTTACAAGACCTTGAACGAGGGTGACAAGGTTGAGTTCGATGTGGAGAAGGGCCCGAAGGGTCTCCAGGCACTACGCGTCAGCAAAATCTGACATCCCTTGATCCGATGTTCTGAAGCCCCGGCATTCCAAGCCGGGGCTTTTTTCTTAGGACAGGACATTGCCGGAGACCTCGGAGCACACCCATGAATCTGCGACTCACACTCCTTGGTAATGCCGCACCTCTCTCCGGGAATATTCCCCCGAGCGACGTGATTCTTTTTCCCGAACTGGTCGACGGTGGATATGCCGCTCTGGAACGGGGAGCCGGCATCCATCGTGTCGGCGATCGCTACATGAAAATCTTTCAAGACGCCTCGCGGAAACACCGCTGTACCTGTGTTGCGGGTTCTGTGGCGCTTCGGAACAGCGACGGATCGCTGACCAATACCAGTCTCGCCTTTCGCCATGGCAGGCGCGTGCACCGGTACGACAAGATACATCTCTTCCGGCCGACAGGCGACCACAGGTTCTTCCGGGCGGGAACCGGCGTGCGTTCGTTTCTTATCCCGGCGAAAGACAGACGTATCCGAGCCGGCGTCATCATCTGCTATGACCTCCGGTTCCCGGAGCTGAGCCGCATGCTGGCCCGCGAAGGGATCCAACTTCTGCTGGTTCCCGCGCGCTGGCCGGCTGTGCGCGATGATGCGTGGCAGACGCTCCTGAAGGCCCGTGCTATCGAGAACCAGATCTTCGTTGCGGGCTGTGACGCAGCGGACAGCGAAGGGGGGTACTCATACGTGTTCGACCCGATGGGGCGGCTGCTCTTGAGCAGCAGACAGAAGCCAGGGCGGAAGGTGTACACTGTCTTGCTGGATCTTCGTCTGCTGCACGAGGCCAGACGGTGCACAGGAATATCCGTGAGGCAATCGTGGTGCGGGGAGGACCTTCCTGACGAAGCACGCGCAGCCCCCTCCCTCCTTTCGAATACACACCGTCCCGGTTTCTAGCGCGACTTCTTCTTCCGGCTCGCTGCCGTATGTTCCCGCGTGGCAACGGTGTGAAGACCACCGCGTACTTTGTAGTCTGCCGCCACCTTCATCCAGCGAGGCCGTGCACACCGCACCAGATCGTCCAGAATCCGGTTGACCAGGTGTTCCTGGTAGATTCCCACATTCCGGTAGCTCAGGAAGTAGTACTTCAGGGAACGGAGCTCGATACACGTCCTGTCGGGGATGTACTCGATGTGGATACGTGCATAATCCGGCAGACCGGACCAGGGGCAGACCGAGGTGAACTCGTCCGTGTCAATCGTCATGATGATTTCCTTGCCGGCATACTCATACGGGAAGGTCTCCAGCACATCAACGTCGATGGTTGAAAGATCTTCGACGTCGTAACGTCGGTCCAGTGGCTCGGTCATTGCGGGGCAATCTCTTGTTATTTGTACGGATCCGTTGTAGATTAGGCCAATATAGGGGTTTCCCCGCGAAAAGCCAAACAGAAGGAGAAGCAGGTGAGAATCGCACTTCTCGGTCTCGTGTTCACGGTGATTCTCGATGGATGCGCCGGACCGCACGCAGTGCAGGAGGCACAGGATCCGGTCGGCAGGATCACCCGTGAACAGTTGGGTCCGGAATTTCTGACGGTGTACGACACCGTTCAGATACAGACGGAATTTGTGGACATGATCCGCCAGGCAAACGCCGGCGTGCATGTGCTGGTATTTCTCGGCACCTGGTGCGGCGACAGCAAGCGTGAAGTTCCCCGGTTTCTGAAGCTCGTAGATGCGGCCGGGATTTCCATGGACCGTATCACGCTGCACGCTCTGGACCGGAAGAAGACCAGCCCGGATGGGATGGAGGCCGGCTACGGGATTGAACGTGTTCCCACATTTATTTTCCTGAAGAAGGAGGCGGAAATCGGCCGGATCGTTGAAACCCCCCGGACGACCCTGGAAGGAGACATCCTGACCATCCTGGCCGCGGCGATTCAGCGGTAGCGGTTGACATTCTTTTGCCTTTTGGATATATTTCCCAGACTCGGTATACAGGTGACAGAAGTATAACTTTTTGCTCATGCCGGAAGTACAATGGTGTCCGATGGACCGAACAGGCAACAGGAGAAGAATCGCGAGAAGCTGCTTGAGGAGATCCGGCGTCGTGCAGAAGAAGCCGAGCTGAAGCGTCTTGAAGAGGAGGAACGTGGACAGATTCCGCCTCCTGTCCCTGTTTCCGGGAAAGAAGTCGCCCCTCCTGTTCCTCCGGTTGTCCCTCCTCCTCCTCCTCCGGTTTCCGCGCCCCCGCCGCCCGTAGAGGAATCTCCGGCGCGTCTTCAACGTCTGGCTGAACTGTTCGGGTCCGCCCAATCGCTTTACCAGCAGGAACACTACGAGCAGGCGCTGCTTGTCATTGATGATCTGCTGATCATTGATCCCGGGCATGAAGAGGGGATGCAGTTGCGCCAGGATGTCGAGCGGGCAAAACGCCTGGCGGATGTGATCCGCAAGGAGGAGGAACGTTTCCGGGCGACGACCGGGGGGACCGAACCGCCCTCCAAGCCTTCCCCTGTCCCCGCGCGGAGCCCGGACGAGACCGAGTTCTGGGGGCCTACCGACATGCCGAAAACCGATACTACGGGGGGCCTTCCTGATGCCGTCGAGACACCGGTGGCGAGAGTGCCACCCAAACCCCCCGTCATGGACAGGGTGGTCAAACGCGTATCGCACGTCCGCATTCCGGTACGTCCTATTCTCACAGTTGCCGCGGCTCTCATCGTGGCAGCACTCGGCTACTGGGTGATCAGAAGCATGGCGCAGGCAGTGGCACCTCCCCAGCGGGTCCTCGCGATTTTCCCTGCCGTCATCTCTGACGGGGCAGGGGGGATGCACTATGTTGCAGATGGTATGTTGGCGGATCTCATCGCGGATCTCGGGGGTGTCCGGCCTCTGCGGGTCATTGCGGCCACGACATCTCGCGTTTCCGTGAAAAGCAGGCAACAACCCGGAGTTCTCGCACGCACATATGGCGCCGGATACTATGTCACCTGGAAAATGAGCGCTTTCAATGATCGCGTCGCATTTGATGTGAGCCTGTTTGATACACTCTCAGCGGAACCGCTGCGGCACACCGTGATCGAGTCGACCGTAGCAGAGCTGCCTTTGCGGCGCATCGGCCTCGCACAGCAGATCCTTGAAGCGCTTGGAATCGAACTTGAAGGGCAGGAAAACGGCCTGCCCGTTCTCCCCCGGAGGGGGTCGTTTGCGGGGTACGATTCCTATCTGGGTGCGCGCTCGGCGCTCGGCTCCACAGATTCTGCCGCGCTTTCCCGTGCGTTCGGACTGCTTGCGCGTTCGATTACCGATGATTCCACGTACGGTCCTGCGTGGTCCGCGCTCGGATGGGCGCATATTCTCCAGCTTGAGCGCGATCCCGGTGAGCCGTTGTCGCATGTAACGGACGCTCTTTCCTGTGTGCAGCGCGCAATGAATCTGGGTGATCGGCGGGGGGAGACATTCCGGATCTGGGGAATGGTTGAATTGTTCAGTAGCGATCCCGAAAAGGCCACCGGCCGCCTGGAAGAGGCCGTGCGGCTCTCCCCGGGAGATGCAGATGCTCTGCGGCGCCTGGCCCTGGTCTACGCCATGCGGGGGCGGACCGACGACGGCGTCCGCGCGGCGGAAGAGGCCGTGGCGTGGGATCCCGCGAACGTGGAATCACACATCATCCTTGGACTCATTTTTCAGTTCCGCGGCGACTTCCAGGATGCCGCCGTACGGTATGACAGAGCCAGACGGATCGACGCCGACGGTTCGGAGAGTGCTGAGGATCTGTACGCAGATGTCCTGGTGTACCTCCAGCGGTCAGACGAGGCGCTGCGTGCGGTTGCCGACAGGGCTGCGCGGGAGCGGAAGGATCCGGTGGCATCGTACAGACTCGGACGCGTGTTGCAGGCCGCCGGCCGTCCCCGGCAGGAATGGATGAATGTGTTTGACAAAACACGGATGCTCATCGGCGAATCGTTACGCTCCAGTCCCGACAGTGCCGCCGCATTGTCCCTCCTGGCCCTGGTCCATACGCGGTCGGGTGAATTCAAGGAAGCCATTGCCGCCGGCAACCGTGCGCTGGCGCTGGCCCCGAACGATGCACAGGTCTTTTACAACTCGGCCTGCCTCTATGCCCTCCAGCGCGACAAGAAACTGGCCATCGTCAATCTGACCCAGGCGATCGAATGTCGATACGACCTTGTCCGCATCGTGGATATGGACCTCTTTAACCTTCGGACGGATGAAGAGTTTGTCCGTGCGGTGACCAGATGAGAAAGAAGACGAGGATTCCTCTCTGTGGTTGACATCGGCGACGCACAACAGCAGGAACGGCGCAAAAAGGCAGGCGATCTCCTGAAGATGGCCGACAAGCTCTTCAAAGGAAGCGACTTTGAAGGTGCCGCGCGGCTCGTCAAAATGGCGATGGACACTGATCCGCAGAATGCCTATGCCCAGGCATATGAAGAGCGGGTCAAGTATGCAATATCCCAGCGCGATGTTCAGAAGCTGGATGTCGCTCCACCGCTCCGCAAACCTACTCCGGACGCTCCGCCACCTGCCAAGCCGGCGGAAGCCGCCCGGACGGCACAGGAGGAGATCCGGAAGAAACTCGAAGTCGCGCAGCGCAAACTGGCGGAGGAACGCGCCAGGACTCACCCCGCTCCACATGCTGCGCCAACCTCGAAGCCCGTTACGCCATCGGCACCTCCACCTCCGAAGCCTGGTATGCCGTCTCCGCAGCCGCAGACGGCGGTTCCACAACCCCCACAGCGCACCGAGGGTCCCGCTCCGTCCGCTTCCATTCCTGCCGCGGAACTGCAGGAGGCCGGGAACGAAATCGCCCGGTTGCGGGAAGAGCTGGAGGCAGAGATGCGTTCCAGGGAAGCCCTCCGCGGGCAGCTCGAGGAGGAATTCCAGAATCGGCTTCTCGTGGAACGTTCGAAGGCATCCGCTGAACTGCAGCGTCTCCAGGAGGATATGCTCGGCCGCATGAAATCGGAGACGGAGAATCTCCTGTCGGCCGAGTCCGCCAGGTGGGAGGAGACTCTTCGTGATGAACAGGCCGCGGCCGAGCAGGCGCGGCGGGTCCTGGAGACGGAACTCCGCGCGGAGTATGAACGTGCGCTGGGTGAAAGGCTTGAGCAGCAGCGCGGTGAAGCGGAAGCCGCCCTGCAGCAGCAGCATGCTGAGGTTGAGTCGCAGCGTGCGGCGGGACGTGCCGCGGCTCAAGCCGCAATGCAGGAACGGGAATCGGCGTTGCGGGCGGAGATTGATGCCCTGCAGCGGCAACATGCCGACTTCGAAGCGCAGCGTGTCACGGAGCGTGCCGCCGCTCAGGCTGCAATGCAGGAACGCGAGTCGGCGTTGCGGGCGGAGATGGACGACCTGCGGGCGGCATTTGAGGATGAGCGCCGCCGTGTTGCTGCCGACCACGAGGCCCGCATTGCCGCGGCTGCGGGTGACTTGCGCCGGCCGATGGAGCAACAGCATGCGGCGTTTGAGGACGAACGGCGGCGGTTGGCCGCCGAACATGAAGCCCGGCTCGCGGGTGCACGGGCGGAGGCAGCCGGTGATCTGCGTGTGCAGCTCGAGCAGCAACAGGCTGCGTTTGAGGACGAACGGCGGCAGCTGGCCGCCGAGCATGAAGCCCGGCTTGCGGCTGCCCGTACGGCAGCCGGCGACGAGCTGCGTCTGCAGCTTGAGCAGCAACAGGCTGCGTTTGAAGACGAACGGCACGGGTTGGCCGCCGGGCACGAAACCCGGCTCGGGGCTGCACGTGCGGCTGCTGCCGATGACTTGCGTGCGAAGCTTGAGCGGCAACAGGCGGCGTTCGACGAGGAACGGCGCCGGCAGGCGGCAGAGCAGGAAGCCCGGCTCGTGGCCGCACGTGCAGCTGCTGCCGAGGATCTGCGTGTACAGCTTGAGCGGCAGCAGGCGGCGTATGACGAAGAGCGGCGCCGGCAGGCGGCCGAGCAGGAAGCCCGGCTCGCTGCTGCACGTGCGGCTGCCGCCGAGGATCTGCGTGTACAGCTTGAGCGGCAGCAGGCAACCTTCGATGACGAACGGCGCCGGCTGGCGGCCGAGCAGGATGTCCTGATCGAGGCTGCCCGTGCGGCCGTAGCCGGTGAGATGCGCCGTTTGATGGAAGAACAGGCGGCCGCCTTCGAAAGCGAACGTCAGCGCCTCGCGGCTGAACAGGAAGCACGCGTCGGCTCGGCACGCTTGGCAGCCGCGGAGGACATGCGGCACCAGCTCGAACAGCAGTGGGCTGCGGAACGGGATCGGATCCTCAGGGAACAGCGGCAGCGTGTCGAAGCGGAGCTGGGTGCGGTGTTCGGCGAGGAACGTTCGACCCTCCGGAAGGATCTGTTGCGCCTGGAGGACGAAGTCCACAGGCTTGAGCAGGCCCGGGTCACCTCCCAGATGGAGGAAAAAGAAGCCCTTCAGCATGCCGAAAACCAGCTGGCGGTGCGGCTTGACGCCGAGCGCCGTGCACTGGAAGCACAGGCGTTTCGCACGAACGAGGCCGAGAAGATCCGGCTGCGCGATGAGCATGAGGCGCGGTTGCGGGAGGCATCGGCCAGGATCTCGGCGGAATTTGACCAGCACCTTGAAGAAGAACGGAAGTGGTTTGAGGAGCGGCGGCGTCAGGATCAGTACGATGACCTCGAAGCCAGGAGGCAGACAGAAGAGACACTGCGGCAGCAGATGGAGGACACGCTCCTGACACAGCTGGAGCAGGAAAGAGAACGCCTGAGCAGGGAGTTCGAAAACCGGCTGGCCGATGAGCGGAGCCACTTCGAGACGGAATTGCGTTCGTCACTCGAAGAAGATGCGCAACGCCGGCTGCGCGAGGAAGAGGAGCGTCGTCGCCAACAGGAAGCAGAGCTTGCCCGCCTGCGCGAAGAAGAGCAGGCCCGCTCTTATGAAGACGCGGTGCGTGCCGCCATCGAAGAGGGGCGGCAGACGGCAAAAACAAAGAAGATCCGCGCGTACATCGATCAGGCCAGAGCACGTCTTGCCGAAACACGCTATGACGAAGCCCTCGGCGAGCTCACACGTGTGTTCCGGCTGGATCCGGGCAACACCGAAGCACGTGAACTGGAACAGACGGTGTACGCCGCCCGCGGCGACCGGCAGCGGCAGAAAGGCGAACTCCGTCATCTCCAGGAAGAACACCGGCGCCAACTCGAAGGGATCCAGCGACGGGTGCAGGAGCATGCGCAACGGGACCGGGAACAGCAGGAACAGCGTGCAATCCGGGAAAAGAAGATTGCGGAACGACTGGAGCGCGCCGGCGAGTATTACCGTCAGGGTGTGTACGACAAGGCCATGAGTGAAATCGAAACGGTCTATGCGCTTGAACCGGGAAACGCCGGGGCCCAGGAACTTGAAGTGGCAATCCTGAGTCTGCAGAAAAGCCGCGGCGATGTTCAGGCGATTTCAGCACGGCGGAGAGAGCAGGGTGAACAGTGGCGTCAGGAGCAGGCGGAGCGTGAACGCTCGCGGGAAGAATCGCTTGATCAACTGCGGCGTGATTCAACGCAGGTCTATCTTGCGATGCTTCAGCGTGCCTGGATGCAGGGAGAACCTTCAAAAGAATCTCTTTCCCTGCTGGCGGTCTCCCGCACCTCGCTCGATATCACGCCGGCAGAACACGAACAGCTTGAACTGCAGGCCCGCCGGGAAGCGTATCGCGAGATGCTCGAACTACATCTTGCCTCCGGAAGTCTTTCCCTCGAAGATAACGCGCAGTGCGAAGAGTACCGGGTCCGCTACGGAATCCCCGCCGAGGTCCACCAGGAAGTCCTTGATCTGCTGCGGCGCCCACGTCTGTGATCCGGTGTGCGGGTTTACTACGAGCGGTGTTTTGCGTATATTACAGGCTTGGATGTAGAGCAAAAAAAACAGAAGACGTAAAGGCACGAGATGAAACTCAAGCGTATTGGGATTCTTACGGGAGGAGGCGATTGTCCGGGGCTGAATGCCGTGATCCGGAGCGTCGCGAAACCCGCAATGCGCCACTTCAACGCAAAAGTCATCGGCATCTTGGATGGCTACGAAGGAATGGTGGAAGGACGGCACCGCGAACTCAGTCCACTGGACGTCACGGGGATCATCAACCAGGGGGGAACCATCCTGGGCACCTCCAACAAAGGCGACCCGTTTCACTTTCCCATGGGGGAACGTAGTAACGTCCGCATCGTGGATGCATCCCAGCAGGTCCTGGATCATTACCGTAACCTCGCGCTGGATGTGCTGATCACGATCGGGGGTGACGGTACGCAGATCATCGCCGACAAACTCTCGCAACTCGGCCTGAATGTGATCGGCGTACCGAAAACGATCGACAACGATCTGGATTCAACGGATATCACGTTCGGGCATGACTCGGCCCGCGCCGTGGCGACCGAGGCGATCGATCGCCTGCAAACCACCGCTTCGGCCCACCACCGGGTCATCGTCGTGGAGACCATGGGCCGGTATGCAGGGTGGATCGCCCTCGGTGCCGGTGTGGCGGGAGGGGCGGATATCATCCTCATTCCCGAAATCCCCTTTTCCTGGGAGCGGGTGTTTGAAGCCGTTCTCAAGAGGAGCAAGGGAGCAAAATTCAGCATCGTCGTTGTAGCAGAAGGGGCCAAACCCCAGGGTGGCGATGTCTCGGTGAAGGAGCTGGACAAGAAGAGAACCGATCCGGTGCGCCTTGGTGGCATCGGTGAGCTGGTTGCGAAGAAAATTGAAGATGAGACCGGCGTGGAAACCCGCGTGACGGTACTGGGCCATGTGCAACGCGGGGGAAGTCCGACACCGTATGACCGCATACTGGCGACACGGTTCGGCGCCGCCGCGCTCCAGGCGGCATCCGCCGGGGAGTTCGGCGTGATGGTCAGCCTCCAGCGTAACGATGTGGTCACCGTCCCGCTCAAAGACGCCATCGGACGCCAGCGATTGGTGCCGCCGGACTCCCAGCTCGTGTTTGCCGCCCGCGCGGTCGGATCATGTATGGGTGACTGACGGACGATTCCGGCCGGGACGGGCGAATTTCTCATCGTGCCAGTCCCGCGTCATCTCCAGCCAGAACAAGAGTCCGCGCCAGCGGCCAAACTGCGCATACCGCCGCTCGATGGTCGCATCCTTCACGCGACGCGCACGCGTGTGAAGGAGGGCATACTGTTTCCGGACCCAGGAGTCCAGTCCGAGATAGTCGTACCGCCCCACCAGCTTCAGAAGATTTCCCGCCGCATACGGACCGATCCCGCGAACCCCGCACATCTCGTCAAACAGTTGCTCCGTCGTCGTTTCTGATATCCGCCACCGTTCGATGTCCAGCTTTCCCGTGCTGACGCGCTCCGCAAGTTCGAGTAACGAGCGTGCCCGGTAGCCGGTCGAACAGGACCGGCGCAATTCCCCCTCCGTTGCAGCGGCCATCGCCGCCGGTGCCGGAAAGGCCGTCGCGTCGCCGCACGAGATTCCGAACCTCTCCACAAGTGCACGCACCATGATCACGGTCAGATGCCACGTGCAGTTAGTCGTACAGATCATTTTGACGGCATCTTCGAACACCGTCGGTGCCCGCAGCAGGCGGCCGGCGCGGGCCGCCGCTATCCAACGGTACTCAGGAACAGCGCGCGCGATGGCGTGAAAGGGGGTCAGGTCTTCGTCGAACCGCAGACAGGTCCGGATCCGGCTCCGGACTTCGTGCGTCTGTCCGGGCTGCAACCGCCGCGGCGCGTCCACCTGCACGCGGACTCCTGCACCGGCGCTTCGTATCACACACCGCACTACCGTGCCGTCTGCAAGGCTGAGCACCCGGCCGAGTTCCTGTCTGGTCGCGTCAAACGAGAACGGCGGAAGATCGCACCAGCCGTGACTATAGGCGGTTCTCCAGAAAGCAAAATCGGGAGGGGGATGCAGCGTGAGGATGTGCGTGGCGTTCACAGATGGACGATGGCGCTAATACGCTGCTGGGGGCTGGAAGGATCGGAAGAGACGGCGTCACGGTCCATCTCGAGGATGTAGCGGAGCACATCGTCCCACGTGGTTAATCCACGCATGATCTCCCCGATACTCTCCATGCGATTCCGGATTTCATCGGCGGGAGGATCCCACGGAGCGGGGGATTGCAGCTTGATCTCCAACCGGGCCAGCACCACGGCCGTCCAGAGCCTCCGTTCGTCGGCATCGGGAAACCGGTGCCGGAGACTTTCCAGGGTTGCTTCCTGGGCGCGAACCACCGCCCACGGTGAGGATGCCAGCGCTACAAGAAAGGTGTCATCCCGCATGCCCAGGATCCTGCGCAGGTTCTCCAGCGGTTCGACCTTCTCTTCAGGAGGCCGGATATGCACGGGAAGCACTTGATACCAGCGCGGTTTAAAGAACACCCCTGACTCCTCAGGATTCCTGACACAGGAAAAAAACCTGGAAACACCGCTCAATGTACGAAATGCCGGCGGCAAAGTCCAAACACCCCCGATCAACACCGCCGCACAGGCCGGTACGTGCGGATCAGAGGAGGATCAACAGTCCGAACACCGCAATGATGCCGGTGATTCCTCCCAGCGCAAATGCCGCTTCCGGACTCAACGCGACCCATACCTGTCCTGCAATGAAGGAAGCAGGCAAAAGGCCGATGCCGACAATCATCGCGTGCAGCCCGATTGCCGTGGCACGGAGATCCGCGGGCGCAAGGTCGGCAACCAGTGCTTTCTCCACGCCTTCCGTCAGCGCGCTGTACATGCCGTACGCCGCAAACAGCGTCCAGACAACCCAGCGCTGCGTTCCATCGCCGAGCAGGGCAAACCCCAGATAGACCAGGGCGTACGAAAGATATCCCGCAAGCAGAAGGTACTTCCGTCCGATACGATCGGAAAGGTGCCCGGCGGGATAGGAGCAGAGTGCGTGGGCCGCGTTGTACACGAGATAGAGAAGAAGGACGTCGGCTGCAGTGAAATGCAGCGAGTGCGCGCGGAGGAGCAGGAAGGTGTTTGACGAGTTTCCCAGCGTGAAGACCATGACGACGATGAGGAACACGCGGAGACGTCGCGGGAGGATGCTCCAGCGAAAGGACGGGAGCTGGAGCGCCGCCGGGGCCGGGGCCCGGTGTTCCCGCACGAGAAACAGCATCAGCACGCCCAGCAGCGCGGGGACGACAGACCATGCGAAGACCTGCGAGTACCCCCCGGCATTCGTCGCGAGGAACCAGTACGCGAACAACACACCCGTGGTAGCCCCCGCCGTGTCCATGGCGCGGTGCAGACCGAACGCGCGGCCGCGTGCTTCAGGAGACGCGCTCTCGGCGATCAACGCGTCCCGCGGTGCCGTGCGGACCCCTTTCCCGATACGGTCCACGACCCTTCCTGCCAGCACCGTTCCCCAGCCCCCCGCGACGGCGAGCAGAACCTTGCCCGCCGCGGAACCGGCGTACCCCAGAAGAGTCAGCGGGAGTCGTCGCCGGAAGCGATCAGAAAGGTATCCCGAAAACACCTTCAGCATACTCGCCGTGCTCTCCGCAATCCCCTCGACAAGACCGAGGATGGCCGGACTTGCACCGAGGGTTGCCGTCAGGAAAAACGGCAGCAGCGGGTACACCATCTCACTCGAGATGTCTGTGAGAAAAGAAGTCAGGCCCAGCAGAATAATGTTCCGCATCGATCAGTGGCCCGGAAGGGTGCCGGGGGATTCAGAAGTCCGCTCTGCGAGCACGGCGCGGAGGTCGGATGCAACCGTGGACAGCGAAGAGGTTCTTGCGCCACACGCATGATGGCGCAGCACGTCCATGTCTTTCAGTCCCGACCCGGTCAGCATCAGGACAACGGTGGCGGCAGGATCGATCCGGCGGTTGCGGACAAGCGAGCGCACGGCGGCCAGCGACGTTGCCGCGGCGGGTTCGACAAAGAACCCTGCGGCGGCGAGGCGGCGCTGGGATTCCAGGATCTCTTCTTCAGTCGCGTCCTCACCCAGCCAGCCGAAGGCTCGTGCCTTCCGGAGCACCTCCTCGCCTCCCGGCGGATCACCCGTTGTCATGGCTTCCGCTATTGTCCGGACATCGGTCACGGGGACAATCTGCTCGTCCCCCCGTTTCAGCGCGCCGGTGATAGGATTGTTATTCCGCGCCTGCACGACGATGAACCGGGGAAGGCTCCGGATCAACCCGGCTTCCCTCAGTTCCCGGTACCCTTTGAAAATACCGCGGACATGTCCGCATGCAGAGGTGGGCACTGCGATGTAGTCGGGAACGCGTCCTTCCATCTGTTCGTACAGTTCAAAGGCTGCAAGCTTGTATCCTTCCACGCGCACCGGCCCGTTGCCGGAGACGATACGCACACCGAGAGCCCCCGCAAGGCCGAGCACATGCCGTTTCATGGCTGAGTAGTCGGGTGCTTCAACGCGGAGAACGGTGGCTCCGTGGATGGCCATGGCGTCCACTTTCTCGCGCGGCGCGAAACCGGGAACAAACACGATCACCTTGACTCCTGCACGGGCCCCGTATGCCGCGAGGGAATGACCCATATTTCCGGTGGAGATTGTTGCCGCGACGCGCTCCCCGAGAAAATCGGCGAGGAACATGCACGTCAGGGATCCGCGGTCCTTGAAACTCCACGTGGGATTCTGGGTCTCATTTTTCAGGAGCAGGTTCGGGAGGCCGGTCCACTCGTGCAATTGCCGGCCGGCGGGGAGGAGCGGGGTGTTCCCTTCGCCAAGAGAACGTGCGGGGTTCATGCCGGGAAACGGAAGGAAGTCGCCAAACCGCTCCCACAGGTGCGGGCTGCTGCGAGGGCGGGCGTGGGCGAGGCCGGGGAGTGACACTTCCAGCGATTCCCCGTTCTCCGCGAACTCTTCGATGCGATCAAACGGATACTTCCGGCCGCTGATCGTCGAGACCAGTTCGGCACGCCCGGTCATTCCTGCCGTTCTCCGGCGCGGAACGTCACCCACGGATACGAAGCCCGGCTCTTGAGCGCTCCCTCCATCCAGGAGAACTGCTGATGCCGCTCGAGGTACGCAACGGCGTCGAAGGGTGTTCCGCACGCAGAACCCCACCGGGCTGCGAAGGTCATGGAGCGCGCCATCGGCGTATCGACAACCTTTCCGTCGTACGTCCCCCAGGTGTCGTACGGAGCGTCCACGTCGAGAGAATCCCACTCGACGTGGCCGCACAGTGCCCGTCCGCTGAGCGTCTCCCGGCGCAGCAGAGGATCGTAGTGATCCGCCTCGAACCGTTTGGCCCGGGCGAGATCGATCTTCCCGCGGTTCTCACGCATCAGCTGATTCCAGCGGACCCTGCGCGCGACGCCGGACCGGCGAATATCGGCGTCATGTTCATCACTCTCAAAACGGAGGATTTGCAGGTTTTCGGCGATATTGGAACCCGTGAAAAATCCATCCCGTGTCCGTTCGAATCCGACATGCACAAGCCCCAGTTCGAGCCGCGCGATCTCACCGCTGTTGATGTCGCCGATGAGCCAGGCATTGGCATATCCGCCGTTGTTTCCCTGCCGCATGATGGCACACCACTCATCGATGGTGTGCGCGTCCTGGGTGGCGCGTCGCATGCGTGAAAACTCGGGAACGCCGGTCGTGTCAAACCCCTTGAACCCGCCGATCGTTGTTTCCGCGCCGACCAGACCCGCGCCGGTGATGAAAAAATCCGTGCCGCTGTGAATCCAGCCGGGGGTCGCCTGCATCAGGATCCGCGCACCTGTTTCGGGCTGGATGTCCAGGATGACATTGGCGTCCGCCTGGGTGTAGGCGGACATCGTATTATGGCCGAGCACGATCTGTCCATCCGCCGTCATGCTCCCGGTGGCGATGAAGCTGCTGCACGACTGCTTCCTCGGGTCCGGTGCCCGCGACCCCATGGTCTTCTTCTTTTCCGGCCACCAGTATCCTGCGAGCTCGATGATCGCGTTGAAGGTCACCATCTCTTCCCGGGTCGAGCGAACGCCCGCTGCTGCGAGTCCGTCCACAATGCCGTCAATCTCCGCGAGGTTTTCGCCGTCGATACGCGGGATGAGCATCGGGGCGGCGGTTTCCACGAGCCAGGACCATTCCGCTCCGCTCTGGTGATACCAGGTGAGTCTTTGCACGCGGAGGCTTTCCCGGATTTCGTTTGCGAGGAGATAGCCGTGCTGGAAACCCCGTTCACGCGGCGCACCCTGCACATGGAGGAATGTCCACCCTTCCTTTTCGTGCCGCCAGGCGTGCGACAGCCAGGAGCGTTGTGTCACGCTATCCGGAACGGCCGGAGATCCTGCCGGAGGGGGAGCAGCCGGCCGCGAGCAGCCGGCCAGGCAGATCAGGAAGCCGAGGAACACCAGGTGCGGGGAGAGGGTCATTCGGAAGATCTCGGTGCCGTGAGTGAACACGCTCCGTCGATACCGCGATCGCACGGACCGCAGCACCGCGGGGCGCAGGAATGTGGCGGAGTGCGGGGCGGCCGCGCTTCCGGGAACAACAGAACAGTTCACACCGCCGGCGGTGCCGCGCCGAAGGATGCCCACTCTTCCTTCGCCGGACCGTAGATGCCGGGGATGCTCAACCCCAGCAGGCGCATGACCACGGTCATCTGCGCACGATGATGGATCTGATGGCCCACCAGAATCTGCAGGGTCAGTCCGCGCGCCCACTTCTCTCCGTACATGTCATCTTCCACCAGCAGTGTTTCGTCTTTCCAGGTGTTCTTCACCTGCTGGAGCAATGAGATCGCGAGCACGTTGTAGGTGTCGAAGATTTCTTTCGCAGTGGTCGGCACCTGGGCATCGGGCGAGTGCCCGGGGAATGTCAAACCTGTCCGTGCGCCCATTTCGGGTATGGACGTTACAATATGCCAGGCCAGGCGGCCCAGTGTCCGGACATCCGGATGGACTTCCTGCGCAAGCGATGTGGTGGTGAGATGCTTGAATATCTTCTGCGTGGCTTCCATTTCTGTCTGCCACAGACGGTCGAAATCGGCAATGGTGCGGATCATAATGGCTCCGGGTTATGTTCCTTCGGTCCCGGTGAACAGGGAATGGAGGTTGAGACTCGGGACGCGTTTCTTGCTGGCAAGAGACACGTACCGGCGTGCAAGGGTATCTTTGCCGACGCCGAGAACCGTACTGACGAGACCGAGTGCTTCGGCATATTCGGCGGGCGGCAATTCGCGCAGGATGCGCACCCAGATGGCTTCTTCCAGAACGTTAAATGCCGTCTGGACTTCCCAGAGATCAAAGCCGGCTTCAAACCGTTCACGGGCGATGGTGTCCACATGAGCGATCATGGGCCCGAGATTCTTTTCCTTTGCAGCGCGGGCGGTAAGCACAAAGAGCGCTTTCAGACGCTGGTGAATGTTTTCCGTTCCGGCCTTTTCGTAGCTGTGGAGCCGCGCCCGCTTGATGGCGTTCTCCGCATCCGTCAGTATCTCCGCGGCATGCTGATGAAGGAGGTCGTGAATATCCATGGTTGAACCTGCGATACAATGAGGGGAGGACGTGTTCCTCTAAGATACAGCGAATCCGGCAATTGTTCAATGATCCGCGGGGGGGATTTTCTGCCAGTCGATGAATGTTTTCCGCCGCGGAGGCTGGCACTGGGGGCAGAAGAAGACATCGTAGCCGCGGACGCCTTCCCGGCGGATTTTCGTCGTGCAGCGCGGACATGGCAGGCCGAGACGGTTCCGCACCTTCATGTGTTCCCGTACCTTCACATGAATCGGTTCCCCCGCTGCGGCCACCCGGGCAATACCCCACTCGATGACCGTTATGATGGCATGGTACAAGGTGCCGAGATCTTCATCGGACAAAGAGGCGACAAACGTCTTTGGATGAAGACGGGCCTCAAAGAGAATCTCATCCGCGTAAGCGTTGCCTATGGAGCTGAAGAGAGTGTGGGTGTTGAGGAAAACGCGTACCTGCGTTCGGGGATGGTGCGCGGCAAGTTCGCGGAACCGCTGTTCGGTGAATGCGGGCGAACGGATATCGATGCCGAGAGTGGCGAACCCCGGAATCACGGAATACGAGCCGGGATGCACCAGGTAGATCTTCA
>Ga0209253_10001991_pt1 | contig 17988 bp, 16 predicted proteins | sample FrelakmetBRP12BR_FD_187145 | JGI IMG/M metagenome (GOLD analysis project Ga0209253, IMG submission 187145) | Freshwater lake sediment microbial communities from the University of Notre Dame, USA, for methane emissions studies - BRP12 BR (SPAdes)... | ecosystem: Environmental > Aquatic >... | reverse complement strand
TGGCGCAGAAGCAGCGCGCGACCTGCCGGTGCCGGGCCGCGAATTGAAAGGCGTGCACTACGCGCTGGAATTCCTGATCCCGCAGAACAAGGAAGTGGCGGGCGACGGGCGCAATCCTGTCCGTGCCGATGGCAAGCATGTGGTGGTGATCGGCGGCGGCGATACCGGCTCGGATTGCGTCGGCACCTCGAATCGCCACGGCGCGTTGTCGGTTACACAGCTTGAAGTGATGCCACGTCCGCCGGAGAAGGAAAACAAATTCCTGGTGTGGCCGAACTGGCCAATGAAGATGCGCACTTCCAGCTCGCACGAGGAAGGCGCGCAACGCGACTGGTCCATCGTCACCAAGGAATTCGTCGGCAGCAACGGCAAAGTCGAAAAGCTGCGCGCAGTGCGGGTCGAATGGAAAGACGGCAAGATGAGCGAGATCGCGGGCAGCGAGTTCGAGATCAAGGCCGATCTGGTATTGCTGGCGATGGGCTTCGTCAGCCCGGAGCAGAAGGTGCTGGATGCCTTCGGTGTGGAAAAGGAAGCGCGCGGCAACATCAAGGCAGATACGGAAAACTACCGCACCAACAAGGATAAGGTATTCGCCGCAGGCGACATGCGTCGCGGGCAATCACTTGTTGTGTGGGCGATACGGGAAGGCCGGCAGTGCGCGCGTTCTGTCGACGAATTTTTAATGGGATCATCAGTACTACCTCGCTAATTTTATAACTTGGAACAGATAATGAACTTCAAACTGAAAAACGATACCTTTCTTCGCGCCCTTCTGCGTCAACCGACCGAATACACACCGTTGTGGATGATGCGCCAGGCCGGCCGCTACTTGCCGGAGTACTGCGCTACCCGCAAGCGCGCTGGCAGCTTCCTGAATCTGTGCAAAAGCCCGGACATGGCCACCGAAGTGACCCTGCAGCCTTTGGATCGTTTCCCGCTGGATGCTGCGATCCTGTTCTCAGACATTCTTACTGTACCGGATGCTATGGGCTTGGGCTTGTACTTTGCTGAAGGAGAAGGCCCGAAATTCGAACGCACAGTGCGTGACGAAGCGGCAGTTAAAGCACTGCATGTGCCAGACATCGGGACGGACTTGAAGTATGTCACCGATGCTGTATCGCAGATCCGCAAAGCGCTGGACGGGCGTGTGCCGCTGATCGGTTTTTCGGGCAGCCCTTGGACACTGGCCTGTTACATGGTGGAAGGTGGCAGCAGCGACGACTTTGCCAAAGTCAAAACTATGGCGTATGCCGAGCCAAAGCTGATGCACCAGATTCTGTCCAAGACGGCTGACACTGTCACGCAGTACCTCAATGCGCAAATCGAAGCCGGAGCGCAAGCGGTCATGATCTTTGATTCCTGGGGCGGAGCATTGTCGCACTCTGCATACCATGAATTTTCGCTGCCCTATATGCAGCGCATCGTGGCTGGCCTGATAAAGGAAAAAGACGGTGTAAAAATTCCCAATATTGTTTTCACCAAAGGTGGCGGCCTGTGGATCGAGAGCATCGCCAATATCGGTTGCGATGCAGTAGGCCTGGACTGGACGATTGATATCGGCATTGCCCGCCAGAAGGTCGGCCACAAAGTGGCGCTGCAGGGTAACATTGACCCGCTGATCTTGTTTGCTTCTCCGGATGCGATTCGCGCCGAAGTTGAAAAGGTTCTCGGCAGCTATGGATTCGGCAGCGGACATGTTTTCAACCTGGGTCATGGCATATCGCAATACACCAACCCTGAGCATGCTGCGGCACTGGTGCAGGCGGTACATGAGTTGAGCCGCAAGTACCACTAAAACTTGCAGGAGCGTGCCATTTCCGCTCCCGCATTAAACAAAAGCCGCAGGCATCCCCTGTGGCTTTTGCATTTCTGCGACAATCACCGCCTATGTCTATCGTCCGCGTTGCTCTCGATGTCCCGCTGCCCACTCTGTTCGATTACACGGTGGTTGAAGGCGTTGTAGTTGGCCAGCGTGTGATCGTGCCGTTTGGCAAGCGGCTATTGACCGGGGTGGTGATGGAGAGCGTTGCAACCACGGATGTGTTGCCGGAGCGCATCAAGCCGGTGGTGCAGGTGCTGCACGACAGCGCGCCGCTGTCGTCGGAGTTACTCGACCTGCTGCGCTTTTGCAGCGATTACTACCGTTATCCGATCGGGCAGACGGTATTGTCCGCGTTGCCTGCGCGGCTGCGTTCCGACAAACCGGTCATTAGTAAACAGGTCCTGAGTTATCGGCTGACTGAAAGCGGTGCCGCACTCGACCTCGAATCTCTTCCAAAACGCAAAGTCGTGCAACGGCGCATCTTGGCGAAGTTGGCAGAGCAACCGTGCAATCTGGCACAACTCAAGGCATTGTCGGCAACAGTGGGGGCGCAGTTGAAGGCGTTGATTGCTGAAGGGTGGGTTCAGCATTGCGAAGCCACCCTCACTCTAGTCATCCAAGGGGAGAAGGGACTGGTTGTTGGACATGTCTTCGACAATGCGCATACCCTTACCAGCGAACAGCAACTGGCAGTGGGTGCCGTCACTCAAGCCGCCGGTTACGCATGCTTCCTGCTGCACGGCATCACTGGCAGCGGCAAGACCGAGGTGTATATGCATCTGATGCACGATGTGTTGCAACGCGGCGGGCAGGCATTGCTGCTGGTGCCTGAGATCAACCTTACCCCGCAACTGGAGAATTATTTCCGCAGCCGCTTTCCCGAGGTGAACCTGCTCAGCCTGCACAGCGGCTTGTCCGAGGGCGAGCGTCTGCACAACTGGCAACAGGCGCAACTGGGCGCGGCGCAGATCGTGCTCGGCACGCGCTTGGCGGTATTCGCCGAATTACCAAGACTCGCGATGATCATCGTGGATGAGGAGCACGACAGTTCGTTCAAACAACAGGATGGCTTGCGCTATTCCGCGCGCGACGTGGCGATCTTCCGCGCCAGTCAGCGCGGAGTGCCTATCGTGCTCGGCTCGGCGACACCGTCGCTGGAAAGCTATCACAACGCGCAAAGCGGGCGATACGCATTGCTGAAACTGACCGGGCGCGCTCTGGCAGAAGCGCGGTTGCCCGTCGTGCGTTGCATCAACATAAACCAGACGGTGATGCACCATGGCATCAGCGAAAACCTGCTGCGCGAGATCGGTCTGCGCATCGCGCGCCAGGAACAGAGCCTGCTGTTCATTAACCGGCGCGGCTATGCTCCGGTGCTGATGTGCACCGGCTGCGGCTGGCTGTCAGGCTGCAAGCATTGCGCGGGGAAGATGGTGTTACATCTCAAGGATCAACGCCTGCGCTGCCATCACTGCGGTTATCAGATACGTGTGCCCGCTGCGTGTCCGGATTGCGGGAATGCGGATCTGCATCCTGTCGGCAGCGGTACGCAGCGTGTGGAAAGCGTGTTGCAGGAACGCTTTCCTGACGCGCGCATCCTGCGGGTGGACAGAGACAGCACGCGCAGCAAGCGCGCCTGGCAAACCATGCGCGAGCAGATACATGCGAATGAAGTGGATATCCTGGTCGGCACGCAAATGCTCGCCAAGGGGCACGACTTCCCGGCACTGACTTTGGTCGGCGTGCTGAATCCAGATAGCGCGCTGTACAGCAGTGACTTCCGTGCGGCAGAAAAACTTTTTGCGCAATTGGTCCAGGTTGCGGGACGCGCCGGACGAGCCGACAAGCTGGGCGAGGTGATCATCCAGACCGCCTTCCCGGATCACCCCCTGTTTCGTGCATTGCAGATGCATGATTTCGAAGGCTGGGCTGCATCCCAGCTCGCAGAGCGGAGGATGGCGGGTTTCCCGCCGTTCGTGTTTCAGGCGATGTTGCGTGCCGAGGGCAAGCAGGAGAACGATGTATACCGCTATCTGAATGATGCTCGTGAGGCTGCTGTTGCACTGAGCAATTCAATGGATCCCGCAGGTTCTGTGGAAATTCTCGGTGTAGTGCCTGCCGCCATGCCGCGCCGCGCCAATCACATACGCGCGCAATTGTTGATTCAATCATCCAATCGCAAAGCCATGCAGCAGTTCCTTCGTGCATGGCAATATCCGCTGGAGCAATACTCGACTAAAAAACTGCGTTGCTCGCTGGACGTAGACCCGCTGGAGTATTGATTCAAATACTTCGTGACGTTATCGAACTTGACACTCGGCGCCATCGACATAGATATCAACGCCGACCACATGGGGCTGGATGAGAGACCAACTGGTTTGGTAGCCTGATTCATACACTGCACATTTAATTGTCAACTAACTCCAAGTCTGCCAATCAGTCGAAGACACTAATCAGTGAGGTGAGAGTCAATATTGCCGCACTGATCAAGGCTTCCGGCAAGCCTGTGGTGATCGAACAGCTCGGCTTAAAAAGAAGTAAGCCGAGCTGGAAAGAATCGATCTAAAGCAGTCACGCATGCTCTCATCTTCGCCTGCAGCAGATCATCTCTGGGGTCAGGCCGTACGAAAGCTTAAGTGCTATTCCGCAATGGCGGAAATTCACTTTTGAACTGCCAGCAAGGAATCGGTTGGAGCATGCATGATCGAACTGATCGCAGATAAGAACAAGCGTCAAATCTACGCGCGTAGCTCATTTCCGGTCGGTACAGCGTAAAGCCCCTCCCGCGTCTCTGCGGCAGTCAAACCCTGCATAGTCCGCAACTTGGATATTATGGTTTTAGCAACGGCCAACATAAGTATTATTGTGAAAGAATCCAATTGACCAGGTTTTTGAGTTCGCCTTTATCTTTTGTTCCAATGATTTCGTGGGTCATTTCCATGCCTTCTAGCTTTACCGTGGGGCCGGTGGTGATGAAAGTGATCAGCTTTTCTTCTCCATCTACTTTGCCTTTGTACTTGATAGCGACATTTTTGTAGGAAGGCCCTACTTTAGTTTTATCCACAGCATGGCATTTAAGGCAGCCGCTACTCTTCGCCAGCTTATTAGCCGCATCTGCATCAATCGCGGCAGCGTACACGGATGTCATGAAAATAGCGGGGGTAATTGCCAACAAAACACTGGCGATAAATTGATTTTTCATATCATTTCCTTTCGTCTTGGTTGAAATTTGCTACGTATTTTTGCAATAACTATCTTTTCTAATCACCCCAGGAAGCCTACGATTACTAATACCAAAAGCGTCAATCCGATAGTAATCAAAGTAAGCCCTAATATCTTTGAGCCCAATGTCATTACATGAGGTGGAGTATCCACCAGATGTTCTTCCAACTGGCCAGCTTCTATCATGCGGTTGTATTGAGCGGTGTGTTCACGCCTGAATTCTTCCATAGGGACAGAACCGGTGAACATTACCACATCAGGCGGAGGCAGTTTATCCGGTCTGAAGTGGTTATTGAAGAAGTGTACTGTAAACAGAAAAACGGCAGCAAGAAAGGCTTCTTCTCCGTGAACGATCATGGCAACGTTAAATGCCCATCCCGGAAGGATTGATGCGGTCACATTCGGGAACGCTAGCATCATGCCGGAACTGCCGATGATCCCCATACCCCAGAATACTGCCCAGTAGTCGAACTTTTCCCAGTACGTCCAGCGGTCGAAAACCGGGCGCGGTCCCTTGCCTAGAAACCATCTGAACATCCTGTAGATATCCTTGATATCTTGCCAGTTAGGAACCAGCGAGTCTGGCCCGAACCATTTGAAGGTTTTCCAGTTGCGTCCAATGTTGGCTGCCACACCAATCAGATGAAGGAAAAATATCCCCAACATTATTGCCGCACTCGTGCGATGCACAATTCCGGCTATTTTAGGGCCGCCGAAAACCTGCATGATGACTGGTGCCCAGGTTGTTTCGGAATAGAACACAGACATGCCAGTCAGGATCAGCAGCATGACGCTTAATGCAAAACATAAATGCGCGATCCGCCAGATGAGCCCGAAACGCCGCACCTGTTTGCCATGATGTTGAGGCAATTCATCCACAATACGGTGTGTCATTTTGTTTCCTTTCGCCTATCTGGATGGATCTTGCGGGCTTTTCGATCCTTAGCTTCGCGATACCACCACAATCCAGTATGCAACCAGAAAAATATGAACACAGCACCGAGCAAGGACCACATGAATCTAGACACAATCCACACTTGAGGATAGCGTTCGAAACTGCTGGTATTGGCATGTGGACTGAAAGTAACAAACCCTTGCGTCGCTTCTTTATGGCATTTCTGGCAAGTTTTTAATCGGTTATTAGGATGCACTTTTGATTCAGGGTCACTGGGGCTGAGTATTCCGTGGCTGCCGTGGCAGTCATAACACTTGGCCGTATAACCGTAACCCAACTTATTGACCTTCCCATGATAGGTATCCCGGTAAGTTTCAAGGTTTTCCGTATGGCAGGTCCCGCAGTTCTCTGTGATGGATAACTTGAACGTGTCTTTTAATGTGCTAGTGATGTTATGACTGGTGTGGCAATCGGTACAATCCGCAGCTTTAAGGTTGCGTTTTTCCAAGACGTTTTTTCCATGGATTGAATTCGCGTATTCTTCGAGCTGATCAGCATGACATTTCTCGCCACATACATTGGGGATGGTCAGGTGCCAGTCAGTGCGCCTGGTAGTGCCTTGAGGGGGGACGCTGAAAGTATGCGTATTGTGGCAGTCGTCGCAGGAGGCATTGACGTGTGTGTTGTCATCGACATTGGGTCGGGCGTGAAAGGAATTCTTATAGGTCTCAACATTTCTTACTACTACACCCAAGCGCGCTTTTTCATTGGTCAGTTTTTCCTTCTTAGCCCTTTCCCATAATTCCAAGTGGCAAGTAACACATTCGGGCTTTGGACCTGAGCCAATCTTGTGAGGAGAGGAAGAATCCGTGATCTCCTTGTGACAAGTGACACAGGCCATTTCGCTGTGGACGCTCTTGGTTAATTTATCTTGACTGATGCCGTGGGGATTATTGGAGTTTGGCTTGGCTCCTGAGACATGCAGGCTACCGTTGCTTGATTCGTGGCATCCCAAGCATGTTGCGTTGTCAAGCTTCGAAAGATGTTGGGCTTTGCCTTGTTGAGTGGATATATCCTTGGCTAATGCATCGGTTTGAATTAGAACAAACAAACCAGCCAAGCAATAAACGATGTTAACTACTAACTTGATGCTGCCAGGAATCCGTTTCATTTTCTTGTTACCCACTTTATTTGAATGTTAACTTCCTGTCTGAACAGTAATTTCATTAACAAAAAGTACCGCGATATCTATTTTGATCTAGATTAATCAGCTAAATATCAATATAGGAAACTTTTTGGACGCTGGTCGTCATGTTTCGACGGACATTCACAGTCTGAAGGTGATATCTTTATTTCCGATGGAGAGACAATTGATCTCATGTTGCTGATTCTGGATTGGCGTTAGGTCTGGATTGCTCAAATAATTGCTTGGTTTGCGGATAATGCTGTGAAACCAAATATAAATATTCCTTCCTAAACGCAGGTGACAGGGTGATACCAGTTATCACCTAATTAACCCTTTAAGATAAGGCGTCATACTAGGCCTTTTTGGGTCCAGTCTGCGATACCTCTTTAGTGCTATTTGCTTATAGCCCTTCACGACTACGTTCCTTTGCCACCACTGTCAATCCTGAAAAACGCTAATAGTTTGCTCATAAAAATATCTCTACTCGGCAGTTTGTGCGGAGTAATAGGTGGCAATCCCTTCAATGGTGGCATCAAAATATAAAATTGAGCTCATCCGATGCATGGCAGAATTGCCACGGTCGCCATCGCGGTAAACAGAAAGCGCATTAATCAAATAGGTACGATTTTGCCCCTTTATTTTGGGCGCCAACATTTCGGGATTTGTTCCGCCAAGGTTGTGGCAAATGTCACATTTTTGAGCGAGGGTGCGAATCGGTTCAGGCGGAACAAAACTCACCTGCATCGGCTGTTCAGAGGCGAAATATTCCGCGATCTTTGCGATTTCGGTATCCTTGAACTCGCTGATTAGCTGATGCATCGTGCTGTGGTCACGAACCTTGTCCCGATAGGCCTTGATCATCTTGTTGAGGTATTCCACATCTTGCCCGGCCAAGTTGGGGATGCTGACGTCTTTACTTGAGCCCGTTGAACCGTGGCATTTTGTACAATCATAGGTGAACTGCTTGCCCTCGTAGGGGCTGGCAACCTTGCTGGAATGTGTTTTTGGTTTATTCAAGCCAAAATATATAGCAATATTTTCAATGTCCGCCTGACTTAAGCCTGATAACTTTTCATGCATTGTTGGCATTGTGCGAGTGCCGTTCTGGTAGGCATTGGTCGCTTTGATGATGTACTGTGGGTGTTGACCAGCCAAGTGTGGGACTCCTGCATTCTTGGGGTTACCATCAGTACCATGGCAGCGGGAACAAGGTTTGCTCAATTCCTCGCCGCGACTATAGTAGGAGTAATCGTCACTCTTGCTTTTGAAGTTGCTCAGAGGGGGGAGACTTGCGTAGTAGCCAAGCACATTGCCCAGTTGATTTGGTGATAATTCTTTGGCTATATCCATCACAGCGCCACTACTGCCTGAGCGTTTACCATGATCGTATGTCTGAACTGCCTTGAGCAGATAGGACTCTATTTGAGCTGCAAGATTGGGTATGTTGTCCTTTACTCCTCGACCGTCCATGCCGTGACAAACAGAACAGTATTTTTGCGCGATTTCCTTGCCCGACACGAGATCCTTCGGTAGTTGCTGGAGCGATTTTTGATCCTGATTTTCAGAGCACCCAGCTAGCATGGCTAATAGCAGTGAGATTCCTGCAACAAATTTGTTCATGATTTCCCCTGGTTTAATCTTTGGTTATTTGAGGGTCACTAAGCATCATAAGTGTGCGTTTTACATGAGATGCTGAAGATTCAACATAAGCAAGGCGATGGCGAACCCTCATGTTGATCTCCTGCCAAAATTTGACATGAAAAAATACTCCTTGCTGCAAAACATGTATTGATATACATCAAAATTAATTAATCTTTATGTTATGTACTTCAAGGAACATATTTTGAACATTGTCTACCCGAATGTTGGGTTACGCAATCAGTGAATTTGTTGGGTTACATTTTGCACACGATTTGACCGAAGTTTTCCACTTGTTCCCAATCGGTAAAATCAGTGACTGTATTTGGGTCGGTAGGCCCTTTTGTCAGTCGCATGATCGTACGTATTATCAATTTGTCCCAGAAGCGATACTTTTGATAATCAATTTTTCCTGCAAAGACTGCGAGTTCTTTTGGTCGCCACGAAATTTGTTTGAGAAATTTCTTTAGATATGGATTTGTTCCCGGTTGGTTCTTCTCGGGTTTGCGGGCGACAACATTTACCGAGAAAAAAGCATTCGGTTTACTATTCAAAATCTTTTCGTTTTGATTAATGAATTCGTAAACTTTTCGGCTATGCCTACCGTAGCGGATACTCGCACCAAGAACCACCTTGTCGAATGGCTTTATATCCAGAATCGTCCCATCGTCTATAGATAGCAGCGTTACCAAGTGAGACTGCTTTTCTATCACGTGTTTTAGCCGCTGACAAATTTCCCGAGTATGTCCATCAGTAGTAGAATAAATGATAAGAAAATTTGCCATCTTTAAGTTTCAGGGTTAATGTTCTTCAACGGTTATTTAGACAGAACCGCGAGTCCCGGCCAGTCAATACTATGCCACAAGAATCCTGGCAATCGGGCATCACACCACTTTTGCAAAACGGTAGTGTCAGTATGCACTGGACAACATAAGCAAAAGGGTTCAGCCTCCAACTGCTTTAAGCTGCTGAGCAATAGATTATTTTGGCTATTCTTGGTGCTTTCATAATTGACGCGTCATATGCGAAACCTACCACTCCGTCATTCCGGCGAAGGCAGGAACCAGTTTGTTATATAACTCGGCGTAGCGGGCAAGGCCGTGTTTTGGGTGTTCTCTTACTTCTTGTGACCTTGTCGATTGGCAGGATACCGGCCTTCGCCGGAATGACGCGGTTGAAAATGCATGTGTTATGAATTACTGAAAGATCAACAATTAAAATTGTCCGGTCAAAAAATGCCATCAAGCCAGAAGAGAAGTCTGAGAATGGTACTTCGGTCGAGGAGTATAATAAAAACTGATAAATAATCTCAAGGAAAGCGCAATGAATGTGAATAAGGAGATTCAGCGTTTTACCCTGTCAAGTTTGACATTGCCCGTCAAGACTTTGTTTACCGGTTACTTGCTGGCCATCGGTTTGGGCTTGTGCATGGCGGGAGTGCAGATCATGCTGACCCACGGCATGGCAGACGGGAAGTTAGGCCTCTCTGTGGATGACATCGTCTATAGCTATTATGGTGACCGTGGCGGTTCAACGTTGGAATCCAAACTCAATGGTTCTATGAAAAACAACGCCCCGCCTGAAGTACGTATAACACTGATCAAGTGGGTGAGGGACGGTGCACCGGTGAGCGAATGGGAAAGCTCCATAAAGCCACAAGTCGACAAATATTGCGCAATTTGTCACTCCAATATGCCGGGTCTAGCCAACATCAGCGATAAAGCGGTGATGTACTCGATGACCAAAATCAATGAGGGCGCGTCAGTATCCACGTTGACACGCGTTTCGCACATTCATTTGTTTGGTATTTCATTCATCTTTTTTTTCGTGGGCTGGATATTTACCTATGCAAACGGTTTCAGTTCAATTGTCAAAGCAATCCTGATCTTCACTCCTTACGGCTTTCTGATCGTGGACATTGCTTCCTGGTGGCTTACCAAGATGAATCCGAGTTTTGCCTGGCTGGTGATCATTGGTGGCTTCGGCTATAGCTTGGCCGCGACAGTGATGATTTTCACTTCATTGTATCAAATGTGGTTAATGAAAAAGACGGCTTCCAGTTGATGGATACCTGACCCTCTAAAATCGCAATGACCATTACCGGTTGAATGTCAGCGCTGATCCTGGTTATGAAAGGCAACATCAAATAATGGATCAGCGCTGTTCTGACGAGTGTGATTACCTGTCAACCTTGGCGGCGCGATAGACTCACTTGTGCTGTCGACTCCCGCTCTTCGCACGATGCGTGCATTCAGCACACGAATTTATCGAAGGCGTCTTCATGTGATTTCTCATCAATTCCGCCATAGCAATACTGTCGTAGTCATCTAAAATTTTTTTAAGCGCCCCGTGAATGACCACGGATCGTCTTGATGGCTGACATTCCCGCAACAGCGGCATCATCCTGCGTATTCATCGAATACATGGACGGGAGCCGTTGCGACCGGGAATTGACCGGCCGGTTCGTCAACATTCCCTCCCCGCAGCATGCCAGGCGTTGCTGGCCGTTCGGTAAGGCTTTGAAGAGGGCAATTTAAACTGGCACACAACTGGCGCCAACGCCAATCTTCGGTTGTTGAAGCTGACTGGAGATTAAAAAGATCTACCCGAGTTGACTTGTATCAAGACCTGCATCTACCTTTAACTTCAAAATGTATTCGGTGGTGTTGCTGGTCAGGGTGACCAGGAAAATTTTGGAGAAACCGATGCATAAGCACATAAAAGAGGTGGGCGTGATTAAGGAAGATAATTCTCGGCGGTCATTTTTCAAAAAAGCGGCGGCGGCAGTAGGGGTGGTTGCAGCAGCCGGTTACACGAAGACTGTGATATCCAGATCTTCTGTGTCGATTGGCGACGCGGGCGCAAAGAATGCGGCTGATGTGGCCGCGCAGGAAAAAGCGGTGAAGGCTAGCCAATTGGTCATGATGTCGGACGAGGAGAAAAAACAGCGGCTCGATGACCTGCTGAATATTCATCGCGAGGAAATTTCATAGTATTTCGTTATTTACCATCGGTTGTTGGAGGTAGTGATGTCAAAAGAGAACATTGAAGAATTGAAAGACGCGGATGACGTACAGCAAGGCCGCCGTGATTTCCTGAAGCATATGTGCACCTCGAGCGCAGCGGCGCTAGTGGTGGCTACCACGCCAGCAGAGGCGGTTGAAGCTGCCTCCAATCCGGATGCCGATACTACCGTGGCGGAATATTTCCAGGGACATTTCCTGTTGATGTCCGATGAGGAAAAGCAGAAGGCCATTGCACGGCTGGAAAAAAGGTATTCGGCACAGTATTCGAAAAAAACGACGGTCTCCAATACGGAAGCACCGGATGGCGTGCTGTTTGGTTATGCCCTAGATATCGGTAAATGCATAGGCTGCAGGCGCTGCGTTCATGCCTGCGTGAAGGAGAACAACCAGTCGCGCAATGATCCCGAGGTGCAATGGATACAGGTGATGAAAATGCCGAAAGGGAACATCTCCTTTACCCCGGATCAGCTGGAAAAGGGATATCCGGAAAAGAGCGAGTTCGGTGATTACGGTGTCCAGGTTGGCGGCAATGCCTACAAAACGGCCGGTCTTTCCACGGAGGATGCGCAAAATTACTATAACGACGAGCTGGTGCCGGACAAGGATTTTTTCTACATGCCGGTGCAGTGCCAGCAGTGCGAGAAACCGCCCTGCGTCAAAGCTTGCCCGGTGCGGGCAACCTTCCGGGATCATGCGGGTGTGGTGCTGATCGATTACAACTGGTGCATCGGCTGCCGCATGTGTCAGCTGGCTTGTCCTTACCATGCAAGGCGCTTTAACTGGGGTGAACCCCAGTTGCCTGCCGAGGAGATGAACCCCAAGACCCACTATTTCGGTAACCGGCCACGCATGAGGGGCGTGATGGAGAAATGCACCTTCTGCGTGCAACGAACCCGTGAGGGCAGAAATCCCGCCTGTCTGGAGGCTTGCCCGGTGGGCGCGAGAAAGTTCGGCAACCTGCTCGACCCCGACAGTGATGTCAGGAGAGTGCTGGCGACCAAGCGGGTGTTCAGGTTCAAGGAAGAGTACGGCACCTATCCCAAGTTTTTTTATTACATAGGCTGAGGTCACGAAATGAAAACAGCGCTATCTTTTGCAAGGGACTTCAGCTCGTTTGCCATCAAGGGTGGGAGGATGTACTACGCATGGCTCCTGTTCCTGGCGTTTTTCATCCTGGTTGGCTCCTATACGGCATATATACAATTTACCCAGGGGCTGATCGTGACCGGCGCGACCGACCAGGTCACGATGGAAGCGTTTTTTGCCAACTTCGTTTTTACGGCGCACGTCGCGGCGGCGGCCGTGCTGGTGGTTGCCCCCGGCTATTTTTATCATCGCAAGGACTTGAAAGAGCTTGCCGTGATGGGCGAGGTCATCGCCATGGTGTTTGTGGCGACGGGCATCACCTTCGTCCTGTTTCACATGGGCAGGCCGGACAGAACCTGGCATATCATTCCCGGGCTCGGCTACATGAACTTTCCCAATTCGATGCTCGCATACGACACCATCGTCCTGAACGTTTATCTGCTGTTGAACCTTATCGGGGTGAGTTACATTCTTTTCAAAAAATATGTCGGCACATTTCATGAAAAGCAATTGGCATTGTGGTTCAGGCCAATCGTGTTTTTGGCCATTGCCTGGGGGCCGCTGATTCACATCATCACGGCTTTCGTGCTCGCCAGCAATGCCCGGGTAGGGATGTGGGCGACCGCCGTTCTGCCCTTTGCCTTCCTGACCATGGCGGGTGCTTCGGGGCCGGCACTGGTTGTGCTGATCTTCCTGCTGACAAGGAGATATACCAATCTCGAGATTGGCAATCCCGTCATCGACTTGATGACCACGATCATCGCATGGAGCCTGGGTATCCTGATGCTGGTTTTCGCGGCCGAATTTTTTACGCTGCTTTACCCAAGCACCGAGCACGCCGACTCGCTGAAATACAACATGTTCGGCCACAACGGGCTCAATATGTATGTGCCCTGGTTCTGGGGAACGATCCTTGCATTGGTATCCAGTTTTATTGCGCTGCTGTTCCGCAAGGTCAGGCATAGCTATAACCGTCTGCTGCCTTTGGTATGTTTCGTGGTGTTCTTCGCGATCCTGATCGAGAAGCCGATGATTCTGATATTTCCCGCATTCAGTCCCACACCGCTTGGTGAATATGCGGAATACCACGTGACCCTCATCGAGTTTTTCAACGTGCTGTTTGTATGGGCCCTCGGGTTCCTGTTCTTGACGCTTATTCTGAAAGGCGCCATCGGCATATTGACTGGAGAAGTGAGGCATGAAAAGTCGTCAGCTTCTTCGTAGAACGGCGATTAAGGAGATATTTGAAATGGATAGCCTGCATAAATCCTCAACAATAGGAGTACTTGCCCTGTGCGGTTTCCTGGTTGGCGGATTGAGTACTTATACAATCGCGCATTCTGCAGAAGATAAACCAGCTGAAGCACAGAGTGCGCAGCCGGTAACAGACTGCTTTGAAAGCAGGATAGGCTACTCTTCCGTGGCCAGGGTCGAAAATGCCGACCCGAAGTATGGCTATCCAAATGTTAAATGCTCGCAAACAACCGGAGCAGTTCTATGGTTTGGAGATCCTTTTGCAGGGACGATCCCGATGGGTGAAATGCCGGAAATAAACGATAGTACACACGGCGATTTTACCAACGCCGTAGTGAAGCCGAGAGAACCCCAGCTCATGTATTTCAATATGGGGCCCGACGGATGCAAGACCTGCCATGACGGCAAGATCGTGCCCTTCCCGAAGAATACCAAGCCAAGGTTGATCGGGATGCATCAGGACATCGTTGAGGACTCACTCAAGTTGATGCATGGGCGCGGGGCATTGTGGTGCCTCAATTGCCACAGCGCAACGAACCGCAACAAACTGGTTGATCGCCAGGGAAACGAGTTTAGTTTCAACCAACCCCAGAAATTATGCGGCAGCTGCCATGGCGAGAACTATATCGACTGGCGGGCAGGCGTACACGGAAAGAGAATCGGCTCATGGGCCACGGGCGGCAAGAAGAGATGGTGGATATGCACTGAATGTCATAACCCTCATACTGTCCAGAAAACAAGATTTAACCGGCTCAAACCGGAACCAGCACCAGCTCTGCCAAGGGGAATGGAAAATGCCGACTATGAACGAGTCGGGGATGGTGAGCGCTAGAGAAACATCAGATGGACTTGTAAATAAGTTGGGTTTCACAACATTGACGTGGCTTAGGCATGCCATAAACCGGATAATCATCACGCACAATCAGGATAATGAAATACAACTCAAAAAACACAATGCTGGCATTTTCCTCAGACGAGGAAGTTTCCAAATTTCACGACCAATTGACCGACGCCATGCGCATGCTAATGCTTAAAACTGGTGGCGATGCAACTACCAGCAAAGCAGAGGATTTGAAACATACCCAGGAGTTCTTTGATCGCTATTCCGTTCTGGCGGAAACACTCAGTTCCTTGCGCGCCCATCTTCCGCGAAAATCGGATGGATGATTCAATTGAAGAGTGTGCCGGGTATCGGCGTGCACGATGTTCATGGCGAAGAGCAGTACGGTCAAAACATTAATCACTTGTAGCAAGTAGCATCTGTATTCATCAACTAAAAGGAGAAGTAAATGAAATTAGTTTTTCCATGCATGTTCGCAGCAGCAAGCCTGATCATTTCGGGCGTCTCACTGGCAGCAGATATGCCGGCATTTGGCAAAGCAAAGTGTGGCACATGCCACTCCGTCGACAAAAAAGGCATAGGCCCTTCATATATGGATATTTCCACGAAATACAAAGGTGATCAGGACGCGGTTAACAAGATCGCCGCCAATGTCACTAAAGGTGGCTCGTTTGACTGGAAGATGGGCAAAATGCCGCCAAAAGGTATTGGTGCGAATGACGCTGAAATCAAGACTATGTCAGAATATATCGCGGGCTTGGCAAAATAGGATTTCTTTTTAATTCGCATTTCAGATGTGCCGGGTTACCCAACGCGGTTACCTGTCCATCTGCCCTTATGTCACGCTGTGGCTGGTTACCAAGCTGTTGCCGCCTTGGGAAAATGGCAATAAAGCGGTCGCCTGAAAACCAGTAATCTTCGTGCCGACATCGTTCAGCTTTGTGATTTGGTGCTATGCTGAACTCGTCGTAAAACGGTTTTGATGGATGAAACTCACTTAATGAGGTGCTATATGAAACACAGAATCTTGCTGGGCAGTATGGTTGTTGCGGCATTATCATTTCTCGTGATGGCAATTCCTGCACAAGCTGCGGGAGAGGTCAGCTACAAGAAAGATATCCGCCCGATCCTCGACGACTATTGTTTGAATTGCCATAAACCCGGGGGTAAGGGGTATAAGAAAAACGAACTCGATATGCGCACCTACAAGAGCCTGATGAAGGGAACCAAGTTCGGGGCAGTCATCAAACCCGGCGACAGCTATACCAGCATCCTGATTCAGGCGGTCGAAGGACGCGTACATCCTTCTATCAGGATGCCGTATGGGATCAGCGGAGGCTTGGCCAAAGATAAAATCGAACTGCTGAGGAAATGGGTGCAACAGGGCGCCAAGAACAACTGACCATCCAGGAAGCTTCGATTGTGGTCCATCACAAGTGTTGGTTTTAAAAATTCACCGGTCTGACAACCTGACTTGTCGCAGTAATTTGGTAGCTCTACTAGCGGTCAGGTCAAATATCTATCCAAGTGTGTAATTTGTACCCAGCAATGGATGCTGTTTTGATAAAAATCAAATTGGACTAGCTTCTTAGCCGGTAGAGTTGGACATGGCCGCCCGATGCTAGAGATGGCAATTGCTTGTGAAATGTTGATTGATTGGGAATGCAATGCGCGAGTGCATTGGCGAAAGTGATATGTTAGGCAGTTAATTGGGAGATGGCAATGGCTGAAATCGATGACCTGGACGATACCGGACGTCGCAATTTTTTACTTAAGGTAACTTCTGTCGTCAGTGGAGCGGGCGCAGCAGCGGCCTGCCTGCCGTTTGTCGCCAGCATGAACCCCAGTGCGGAACTGCTGGCCAAGGCGAACACGGAAGTCGACTTGTCCGGGATAACGCCAGGCGGGATGCTTTCCGTGTCCTGGCAGGGTAAGCCGGTGTTCATACTGCACCGCACCGAAGAACAGATCAAGGCGATGGCTGCCACTAACGGCGGACTCTATCCTGAGCAGGATAAAGAACGCGCGAAACAGCCGCAGTGGCTTGTGGTGATCGGTGTCTGCACCCATATGGGTTGTGTGCCCAACAAGGAAGGTCCGGGTTGGACTTGCCATTGCCACGGCAGCCTGTATGACGACAGTGGTCGTGTCCTGCGCGGCCCGGCGCCGAAAAATCTGGAAGTGCCTCCTTACCGGTTCATTGCGGCTAACAAAATCATGATAGGCGAAGTTTAGGAGCGGGCCATGACAAACAAAATCATCAAATGGATAGATCACCGCTTCCCGCTTACCAGCTTTATAAAACATGAGTTGACCGGTTATCCTACGCCGCGCAATCTCAGCTATTGGTGGAATTTCGGCTTTCTGGCCGGCATCGTACTGATGCTGCAAGTGGCCACCGGCCTTTTTCTGGCCATGCATTACAAGCCGGATGCCGCGATCGCATTTGACTCCATTCAGCACATCATGCGCGATGTGAATTACGGCTGGCTGCTGCGCTTCATGCACTCCACCGGCGCCTCTGCATTCTTTCTGGTGATCTATATCCACATGGCGCGCACGCTCTATTACGGCTCATACCGCGCACCCCGCGAGCTGATGTGGTGGACAGGACAAGGGTTGCTGCTGCTTTTGATGGCGACCGCCTTCATGGGTTACCTGTTGCCGTGGGGGCAAATGTCTTTCTGGGGTGCGACCGTGATCACCAATCTGTTCCGCGCCACGCCATTCATCGGTGATCAGGTGGTGGTATGGCTGCGCGGTGATTACGCAGTTGGAGATGACACGCTGACGCGCTTCTTCGCGCTGCACTATCTGTTTCCGTTCCTGATCATCGGTGCGGTGGTGGTTCATCTGGTCGCCCTGCACACTGTCAGGAGCAGCAATCCCAGCGGTATCAACCTGGCTGACAAGGACAACATTCCGTTTCATCCTTATTACACGAGCAAGGATTTTTTCGGCATGGGCGTGTTCCTGATCGTTTATTTCATCGTTGTGTTCTTTTTCCCGCACAGCAGG
>Ga0209253_10001990_pt1 | contig 17988 bp, 20 predicted proteins | sample FrelakmetBRP12BR_FD_187145 | JGI IMG/M metagenome (GOLD analysis project Ga0209253, IMG submission 187145) | Freshwater lake sediment microbial communities from the University of Notre Dame, USA, for methane emissions studies - BRP12 BR (SPAdes)... | ecosystem: Environmental > Aquatic >... | reverse complement strand
GTTTCAATCTCCTTTTCTTTGAGCTGCAACAGGAAGCGTAAATCCGCATCGGTCTTGAGAAGAGTCCTGATGATCTCAATCAGCTTTTCTTTGGTCATGGAGGAGTTACTTAACCAAAGTGGAGCCTAATGTCAATGAATAGGAAAGCTGGGGCACCGCCTGGCGGTGAATAGTGGTGCTGTCCTGCTTGCTGTTCTCAAAGTGGTACTGAGCTCACGCGGTCAGGGGCTTCTCTTCCTTTTTCATCCTTCTCATACCTGTTCAACAAACTCTCCGCCTCGGTTCGGATCTCCTCCCGAAGGGATGCGGGCTCAAGCACTATAGCTTTTGAAACCCAGCTCATGACCCAGAACTTGATCTCCTCAGTTCCAGCCACCTCAGCCTCAAAGACAATAGAGCCGTCCTTTTGGGGAACGATTTCCTGGGTGTCATGCCAGATTTTCTCTTTGATGTACCCAGCAGCGTCAGGACTGAACCAGATCCTGACCTTCACAGGCTCTCCCTGATACACACCGAAACTGGGCCTGAGGAATTCCTCGAAATCGAAATCCTGAGCGACCTCAAAAGACATTTTTGTTTGGTGGAGCATCTTGATCCGGTCCAGGGCAAAAACGCGGACCTCGTTCCTCTGGTGGCAGTAGCCGATCAGCCCCTTCCACCTTCTCGGTGTAAATCGGGAATCCAGCCACCTGGAGTGCTTCGAGATCCCTGTACAGCGTTCTGGGATGGCATTCAAGATCGCTTGCGAGTTCAGCTGCCGACTTCCCCTTCCTGGAGGTGATAAGGGTCTGGATGATCTTCCATTGCCTTGCCAGTTGGTCGCCCCTCGGCATAGCACCCCTCCTGCTCAGTCTAAATGTGACCTGTAAAGGTTTCCGGCCCTTGCGTTAATCGCAAAAAAACTTGCAATTAACGCAATTTCATGCTATCTATGGTGTCCATCCGCTGTGAGGGATTATACGGGAACCAAATGAAATGGTAAAGCCGCTCAAAGAGAACGAGATTGTGGAGAACCTGAAGCTGCTCGCTGATTGGCTCCGAGTGAAGTATCCGGGAGAGCATTTCGAGCTAATTGTGGCCGGTGGCGCGGCCATGACGCTGGAGGGCTTCAAGGGTCAGACAACGGACATCGATCTGCTGAGTCCTAAAGTCTTGCCTGATTCTATCAGGAAGGGCATAGCCCACGTCGGCAGAGCGAAAAGACTTGGAGCTGAGTGGCTCAACACGAGCCTCGCAAACATGCTTTCGACATCGGCACGCTCGGTCAAGTTGCCCAAATACTTTAGTGAGATTTCTCGCACTCTTGAAGTGAGCGACAATCTCAAGATCGGTTTGATCAGCCGTCAGGCACTGATATCTCTCAAACTTTACGCGGCCACCCCTTCTTACCGCAAACACACAATAGACTTAAGCAACCTGCGGCCTAGCAAAAGAGAAATTACTGAGGCTCTCCGTTTTGTAATGAGCATTGATGACAGCGATCCAAGAAAAGACGATCTGCGTATCGTTATGAAGGACCTGGGATTTGACTTCGATGAAATCCATCGCAGCCTTGCAAAAAAAGGCAAGCCCCGCCGTTAAAGGGGCCTGGGTGGCCCTCGGCATCCCTTTTGATGTGCCCATGACCGATGAAAAGGTCGAGGGCATCATCGATGTAGAAGCCCTGATCATGACCACTATGCTGCTCATGGAACAAGACCGCACAGCCACGGACTTGCCCGCGTGGCTCAGCCGCTTTTCCAGTCTGGTCAATCATCAGAAGTTGAAGACCATGTTCAACACAATGCCTGGCCAACATCGGTCGGTGATTCTGGAAAAGCTGAACCAATCTCCATTGCGTGGCGCTCCCAAATCGATCAGGAATATTTTCAGCCTAGAACCGCCTTCTGAGCCTGTCTCCAAGACCGTTCAAATGAGAGTACACAAGTTGAACACCATTGAGAATGTTGCCCAAGCCTCCATCATGATCCGAAACCGACTGCAGTATGGCACAAGTTTTCGTGCGGACATCATAGCCCTGACGCAGGTCAAAGGGTTCGGGATGAGGGGAACTCAGTTGGCAAAAGTGTTGTGCACGAATGACTCGACGGTGTCCCGCATTTTGGGGGATTTGAGGGCCTGCCGGTTCCTGGACCAGGATAACGAGAGAATAGGGCCTGTCGAATCCTACCCCGGGATTTTCATATCCTCGCAAAGCCTGTGGAACCTGTGCGAAATGATAGACGTCACCGAATTCTCATCTCAAGAACTGCAGCGAGGCGCATTGGAAAATCTGAACTTTAGGCGTGATGGCCTTGGTATGAAGGTCCTTAAGGGTCTGATTTAATTATTTTTCCACCTTGCCATTCTACTGACTTCCTTGCCGCGCCGTAGCCCTGAGCGTGTCGAAGGGGCGAAGGCGGGTGGCCATGTCGAAAAAGGGAAAGCGGTCTACATACATTGCTGGGGAGGCAGGGGCCGGACTGGCACTGTCGTTGCCTGCCACCTGGTCAGACATGGACTGTGCGAGGCCTCTGAGGCCGTGGGCAAAATCAAGGAACTTCGGGAGTACACCGAGGATCATGAGGAACCTTCCCCAGAAAGCCGACGGCAGTATGAAATGGTCCTCTCTTGGGTGGAAGGGGAATGAACTAAGCTGTTGCTTCGGAGATCAATCTGGACTCCTTGATCCGCTTGCACAGGTGCAGGGTCTTCAATCGTTTCTGACTCCCGTTCGCTGTCTTTTTTTCTTTTATCAATGAATTCGTTAAACTTACCCACTTCTACTTGAATTCCTTGACGTTCTCTGCGCTTTTAAGTATTATGCGTTTTAAGTTTTTGGCCCTGGTTGGTGTATAGCGTCTTTGTTTTCAACTGGTTTGGGCCATTAGAATTTTGGTCATTGGAATTTATTTCGTGCTTCGGCCTGCCCCGGCGCGACATGACCGGCACGTTGTTGAGCTTCATACCAGCAAGGGTTCATGTTCAGATAACGCTATCCTGCACGCCGGGTCTGGGCCGGGGATTTAGTGCTTCGGCCTGCCCTGGCGTGACATCCAGGTGATCGATGGGAGTTTTTTGTCGCACTGAATGTCGATCTCGCAAAGGCTTATTTGCTTGCCAGGTCTAGGCCAGGGATTTGGCAGCGGCTACGTCGCATGCGGATCGAGGAGGCGTGAGACACGAAGGCCCCAAATAGAACATATGCAAGGCCCCATTTCCCCCCTGAGCAGGGGACGTGGGGCCTTGTCTTTTGACCGGATTTGACAAAGCCCGGAGGTAGGATTGCCAAACTGAATGTCAAGAACGCAAGGCCGTTGATGCCTATGGATGGGATTCCTAATCAAATCATTGATGGTGTCCTAACTACTAGATCATGAGATAGAGGAGGAGGGAGAAAAGGGTGACACTCCTGAGAGGAGAAAGGAGTGTACCCATGGAAAACGTTGGTGGAGTAAAGAAGAAGAGCAAGAGTAATAAAAGACGGTATGGGAAGCGGTATGGGTTTGAGTTCAAGCTTCGTTGTGTGAAGTTGAGATTGGAAGAAGGGCTCCCGGTATCTTTGTTGAGCAAGGAGTTAGGAGCCAGTAAAGACGTCATTCATCGTTGGGTGAAGGCGTATCAGGAGCGGGGGCGGTATGTGTTTACCCGAAAGGAGGCCGTGGCAGCATTGCCGCTGAATGCAGCCGCACTGACCAAGGCGCTCCAGCGTCTTGGAGGTTCAGGGCGGATTCAGCCGGTCAGACGAGGTTTCTATGCCATTGTGCCACTGGAATACAGGAAGACGGGTGGGATTCCGGCAGACTGGTTTATTGACGATCTTATGCATTTTCTGAATCTACCCTATTATGCAGGGGTGCTCACGGCAGCCGCTTTGCATGGCTCGTCCCATCATCAGCCGCAGGCTTTCCAGGTGGTCGTGCCTTCCTATGTGCCGGCTATAAGTACCGGGAAAGGCAAGATCGAGTTTTTTAAACTTCTGGGAACCGAGGCGGTGCCGGCTCAGAACTTGAAGACGTATACCGGCTATCTTCGTGTCTCCACCCCGGCGTGGACTGCCCTGGACCTGTTGCGTTTCAATCGCCGGATCGGGGGTTTGGACGCAGTGTTCACGGTGCTTTCGGAACTGGCGGAGAAAATGACAGCAAAAGGTATACTGGAAGCCTGCAAGCTCTATCGCGACCGGAGCCTTTCTCAGCGTCTGGGGTGGTTGCTGGACCGGCTCGAGAGAGCGGATCTGACAGCTCCTCTGGCTAAATGGCTACAGAAGGAGGGTCTCTCCAAAGTCCGGCTAGACCCTTCCTCACCCTACCGGGGTGGAAGCATGGACCGCAAGTGGCATGTTCTCGTGAACGCCGAACCCGAGAGCGAGATTTGATTCCCGCAGCCCATATAACCGCATGGCGCAAAAGCCATCCATGGGCTGATGGCGCCCAGGTGGAGCAGGATCTCGTGATCAGCCGGGCCCTTGTGGAGTTGTACTCTGCGCCTGGGCTTCAAGAAAAGCTTCTTTTCCGAGGGAATAGGGGTCATCATTTTATTACATTCGTGATCTGACCGAGTCTCAACGATCAGGAAAAGCAAAGCCTGAGGTGCTCGTTCTGGCAGATGCTTGAGAAATACCTCCAGATGTTTGGGGAACTGCGGACCGACAGGGGCCGGGACCGGTACCCGGAGATCACCTACCATCGCGCACTGGACCTACGGTGGGAGTCGGCAGTGAGTATGGTAAGCGCTCAGATTACCCTCAAGCCATCAGGCCCCTTACCTTTTCTGATCTACACCGTATAAGCTGCCATCATGTCCAAGAAATGAGAAAAGGAGATCGAAAAACGAATGGGACTTCTGATCATCGACGAAACCAAGTGCAAGAAGGACGGCATCTGCGCCCGTGAATGCCCCATGGTCATCATCAACCTCAAGAACGGAAACGGGTTTCCGGAAATGGTCCCGGGCGGGGAAACCATCTGCAACAACTGCGGCCACTGTGTCGCTATCTGCGCCAACGGCGCGCTCTCTCACGCCAACGTGCCCATCGAGAAAAGCCCCTTGATCGAGAAGGACCTGCAGATCCGCGAGGAACAGGCCGTGCAGTTTCTCCGATCCCGCCGCTCCGTACGCTTCTTCAAGAAGCAGCCCGTGGAGAAGGAGACGCTCCAGCGAGTCATCGAGATCGCTCGCTACGCGCCGTCCGGCGGCAATCTCCAACTGGTGGAATGGATGGTGTTCACAGATGCGGAAAGGATCAAGGAGATCGCGAGAGTGACCGTGGAATGGATGCGCAATCTCGTGGCAGAGGCCCCCCCAACGCTGCCGCCTTACATCCCGATGATGATTGGTGCATGGGACATGGGATACAATTCCGTGACATGGAGCGCCCCGGCGCTGATCGTGGCATCCGCGCCACAGGAGGCGACCACCGGCATGGTGGACGTGTCGCTGGCACTCTCCTACCTGGAGCTGGCGGCCCAGAACCTCGGGCTGGGGACCTGCTGGGCCGGCGTGCTCGAAGGCGCACTACAGGGATCCGCCGAGGTCAGGGAGTCGGTGGGGCTCCCGGACGGGCACCCGTATCACTACCCCATGATGGTCGGCTATCCAAAGCGGAAATATAGCCGCCTGCCCGAGCGGAAGGCACCCAAAATCAGCTGGAAATGAAAGACAGAAGGGGACATCCTTGATTAGAAGGGGAACGTTCTTGATTTGTTGACATTCTCCGGCTGTCCGGGTCAGCAATGAACAAAGCCCGGCGAATGGTGGATGCCGGAACACCCATTGGCTTGAAGAGGCCGCAGAGCGTAATCAGAGGAAAAAGAAATGTTAATGAAAGATGCCCGTTTCGGCCTGGATTCCTCAGGCTCGCTGGCAGTTGATTTCACCCGGTGACATGGTGTAGACTGCATTGTGCCTGCGGCAGGAGGAAGCGACATGAAAAAGGATGAGGTTGTCAAGAAACTGAGTGCCCATAGGGAAGAGCTTCGCAAAATAGGAGTGACCTCCCTTGCCCTTTTCGGGTCTGTTGTCCGGGATCAGGCCAAGGAGGGAAGTGATATTGACCTTCTTGTTGAGTTCGGGAGTCCTGTGGGGGTCTTTCACCTCTTCAGGGTGCGGCACCGAATTGAAGAAATCCTTGGGGTATCTGAGGTAGACCTGGTCCAGAGGGGAGCCGTGCACCCCGCGCTGCGGGAGAGGATCTACGGGGAGACAGTGAATGTCGCCTAGACTGTGGGAACACCGCGTCGTGGATATCCTTGAAGCCATAAGGAAGATCCAAACCTATGTGGAAGGGGTTAGCTTCGGGGATTTCCAGTCAGACCCGAAGACGGTGGACGCGGTTATTCGTAATTTTATCGTTATCGGGGAGGCGGCCGGGAGCGTTCCGAAGGAAATTACCGACAAGCATCCGCGTGTACCTTGGCGGCTGATGGGGGACATGAGGAACTTTGCCATACATGAGTATTGGGGGGTGGAATTACAGACGATATGGGAGACTATCAAGAAAGATCTTCCTCCTCTGATTCCACTGCGGGACAATGTTCTGAAAGAAGGCGATGGGGATTGATTTGAGGAAAGGGGAGGAATGAAGTAAAATTTCTCTGTGCTTGTCAAAGTGAACATGACAGAGATCAAGCGCAGCACCAAAAGGTTGAAGACCCGAAACCCTTTCCCTCCCTCTTTGGGGTGGAAGGGTTTTTTCTTTAGGAAAGCAAGAAAAATAGCCATGAGTTTGACCGCATCTGTCAAAGGCCTCTGATAGTCTGGAACAAACTGAAATGCTGGAATTGATAGAAAAATGAACTCTGAAAAGATTCCCATGCTTTCCAAGTCAAAGTACCTTGCAGGTTTGCAGTGCCCGCTGCGCCTGCGGCACCAGTGCTTCAATCCGGATCTGGCGTCTCCGGTTTCTCCTACACAGCCGGCACTTTTCGACACAGGGCATGAGGTAGGACAACTGGCGACCCACCTTTATCCGGAGGGGGTCTTGGTGGAGACTAACCCATTATGCGGGTTATTTTCTATGGCGAAAGTATGGGCCGGAAGAAGAAAAAGACGGTTGAAACATATGAATCCCATACAGTTCAGATAATTGACTGGAAGGTTGATTACTCTCTCAGCATAGTCAAAGATAGCCGAATCGTAGAGGGTCCTTATTGGGAGCATTGCAGCCTTGACCTGAAGGGGGAATTTCTCGGCTCGAAGAAATTAGGAGAGAGGGAAGTAAGGATCAATTTGTTGGCCGATCGAAGTCTTGATGAAGCGATCGCTAAGCCTTATCTCAATACTCTGAATTCTCTGATAGGTCCAGTCTTTGGCAAGATATCACAGGTGGGACAGGAGCGAATAGCACCTTCGACTGAATCCCAGGAGTGAAGGGTAGCAGGCGTAACCTACATTTCTCCCGGACGCCACCTTACGTATCGTCGTGGAAAGCGGGGACCAGTTTTTCCCACCGTCGACTCGCGGTCCTAATCGCTTGTCAGATCAGGCTTCCTCAGCTTTCTGTTCTTTGTGGACCGTGTCACCCCGTGCCGCCCCCATCTCGCACAATCTTCTGGCCCCCACCATGATGTATCCGTCTGCCTCTTGACACACAAGGGCGGATTCCCCTATACTCGCTTACCCCTGAAGCAAGTGCTTATCACCCATGCAGGATGACTATGCGGCGGCAACGGAGCGTGTGGCGCTGGAGACTGGTTGCGCCTATGCGGACGTGTTTAATAACTGGCAGGCGGTGGTGTTCCGCAAGAAGCCGGAAGATCTGCTCGGCAATCACCCGAATGATTTCGGGCACTGGATTTTCCGCGTTCTGTGTGAACTCGGGCTTTGATCTGACATGAACACGAATCTGACTGGCAAGGTGATCCTCATCACCGGCGCGTCGGGCGGCATCGGGTTGGCCATCGCGCGGGCTTTTGCCGGTGAAGGCGCAAAGCTCGTTCTGCATTATCACCGCAATCTGGCTGGCGCACGGAAGTTGCAGCGCGAATTGGCAACGGTTGAAACCTTCCTGGTACGCGCGGACCTGACGAAAGAGTCACAGGTAAGAAATCTGTTTGCCCGGGCATCGAGACGATTCCGCCGCGTGGACACCCTTGTGGCGAATGCCGGATCGTGGGAGACTCGCGATGTGCCGCTCTATAGGCTGCCGCTGAAACAGTGGCGGGGGACGCTGGACGGCGTGCTGACCTCGACATTCCTCTGTCTGCGTGAATTTTTCCGGCTGGTGGCGAAACAGAAGCGTGGCAACGCCGTGTTGATTGGATCGACGGCTGCCGTGTTCGGCGAAGCCAACCACGCGGATTATGCCTCGGCAAAGGCGGCGATGGCATTTGGCCTCACGCGCAGTTTGAAGAACGAATTGTCACACCTCGCGCCCCACACGCGGGATTATTGCGGCGGACGGATCAATTGCGTGTGCCCCGGATGGACGGTCGTGCCACGCAACGCGGCGAAGCTCACCAACGCCAGAACAGTCCGCAAAGTCACCGCTACGATGGCGCTGCCCCAGATTGCGCGGCCTGACGACATTGCCAACGCGGTAGTGTATCTGTCCTCCGACACACTTGCGCGGCACGTGACCGGGCAGACACTGGTGATTGCGGGCGGGATGGAGGGGCGGTTGCTCTGGCAACCGGAAGAGATTGATCCGTCTGCTGTCTGAGGCGGGGCCAGGAACTTAGGGCGGTTATTTCTCCAGGCGCTTCGGCCTTTCCTACAGCGACAACTCAAGTCGATTGCCTGACCAGGAAATCGCCACGTCATGATAGCCGAATGTTACCGTTCGGCTTATCAGTTTGCGTAGTCGTCAGCTTGAGGTCTAGCTGTAAGCGATATATTAGCAATTCAAGTCATAACCTTGCATGGACCAGAGAAGGCGGAGGAATGCACGCTCCGCCTCTTCGCCTCAAAGACATATCGGCTGTCCTGAATTAAGGTGAGCTGATAAAGGCCGTTATCGGACGTGGGGAGCTGCTAATCTGAATGATCAAAACAGGGCTTGGTGTGTATGGGCTACACTTTGAGCCTCCTGGGTGAAGGTCCGCGCTTTACCTCCTATAACCCCAGATGCTTAACGACAGGTTGCTAGCCGTAGTTCAGCGGGAAGGCTATTCCTTTAGCCTGACAACGGTTATGGTTTCAACGTTGCCCGCATTGTTGCCACCGGATAATTCACTCCATCCCAGATTACCTTGGTAGGACGTAGAGAACTGACGTGTTTTTGTCCATCCATCCTGCAATGGGACGGTTAGATTTCCATTGACGGTGTATCGGTCCTCGTTAACGGTTTCCGGCATCAACTTTTCTTTTGTTGCCAAGGCGTTTTCTGTCGGTTTTGTATGATATGCGACCAGGAATCCACATGGGCTGGGCATTTCCAGCGTGACTTGATTGCCTTTCTTTGTTCCGGGGACGGGGTAGCTTTCCGGGAACGTGAAGGGAGTCTTCTGCTGGCTGATGTTCTCCCACTTCTCCTTGAGTTTTGCATCCTCTGGAGTCATGAATTTCGGATTGAATCTCTTTGCATTCTTGATCTGGTCCCAGCGCTCATAGTCTATATCAGTGCCCGTGCCTATGGTCGAACCTGCAACAGGTTTAGTCTCATACTTACCGGGTGGTTCGGAATACGATGTTAATCCAATGAGTTTGTTCTTGCCAGTTCCGCGCTTATACATATCATCTTCAATCTCAATCTCGATGGTTCTTCTCCAGTGGACTTTGAGGCCCGCGCGGGTTTGGCTCTTACCTTTGAATGCGCCGAAGACCATCAAAGGCCACTGGTCGACGGTCACCCGCCACTTTTCGATCTTCTTGCCCCGAAGCCGCCATGTCACGTGCCCAGTGGTTTTCGATACATCCGTTGAATGCGATAGATCGATCTTATTTTCAGCGCCATCGTTTACGGGGATCGAAACGGATTCCACCCAATCGACCCATGTGACACCGGTCCCGAAACTCGCGCCGTAGTTAACCTGCGGCGGTCCTTCTTGACTCTTAACATCGTCCAGCTTTGTGCGTGGGCGAAATATGAGCGTGTTGTTCCTTATCTCACCATCAAGCGTCATGAGGCCGTCGGCGGTTGCCGTGCGGGGCTTGATCCATTTAGAATTGAATGTCGCGGAGAGTGGGCCTTCGCCCTTAGCGGGTCCATCACCAACCGGCAGCGGAAACTCGACTCCCCGCCTCACCCCCACTCTCTCCCTGCAGAGGAGAGAGTGGGGGTGGGGGGCGGGATTGGATTAGCCTGCAGAGAAGGTAAGCCTTAAGGTGACATTGGGGCGTCCCGAGTCTGCATGAAATCTTATGGCCCTCAGGATCTCCAGGATGCAGCGAGAAAGCTCTTCAGTGGCGGCAGATCTTTTTGCGACTTGCGCCTCTCTCACTCGGCCGTCAGGACCGACCAGCAGGGTGAAGATCCATTCGCCTTGAAGGGATGATTTCTCGACCCCTGCCCTTGTGAAGCAACGGTTGATCGCACCCATCTCCTTCATAACGGCGCTTCGAGCCACTTCATCCTTCAGACCTCCGACCCCCTCGATCTTGCTCAGCCGGAGGGTCCCGCTCTCCTCGTCCACGGTCTTTGATTCATAGGCAAGCGCCTCCTGCCTGTCAGCGGCATTCTTGCCGTACGCTCTGTGTGCCTGCAGGAAACCAGAAGCAGCGCTGGAAGGGGCAGACATTTTAGCTGCATCGCCTACCGCGTCATTGGAAACACCCTGAGGCAAGGGAAGGGGCTGCTTGACCGTCACTGCCTGGCCGTCTACAAGACGAACCTGGGAATCAATGGCGACAAAAGACGTGTAGGCGGTTAGGAGATTGTAGCTCAAGCCGAGGCTTGTCACTTCTTTCACCCGCTCATCATTTGGGCGGAGGTGGTTATAGTCGGAGAGAAGGGCGATGCGGTGGCGGGCCCAGAGATATCGCAATGCCGAGTTGGCTTCCAGAGGTTTGACATTCTCAACGGGTATGCTCGCCTTAAAGGACTCGGTTCCGCTGAGGCCGGTGATGAGAATGCTTCCAGCAGGTTTTCCCTTCCATTTTCCGAAAACAGCGATCGGCCTTTCAGCGAGAACATCGGGGATGGAGGGTGGTTCCACGTCATAAGCCTCAAAACCCTGGAAGTCCACTTTGACCCGGGTCAGAACGGGCGAAAGAATGAGCTGTCGGAACTTCCCGGCCTTTGCCGCAGCTTCCTCCGGTTTGGTGATCACAAAAGGCTCGCCCATGCCCACTCTTGCCATCCCTTCAATAAGATGGCGATTGACCGCTGAACCAATTCCAAAGGTAAAGACATTTGCGTCTCCAAGGTTGTTTCGGATGAGATCAAAGGCTTTTTCTTCCACCGCCACATATCCGTCCGTGGCGATCACGATAGTCCGGGAAAATCCTTCGGCCCTGGGGATCCCGAAAGCTCTCTTGAGAGCCGGCAAAAGCTCTGTGCCTCCGCCGCCGCGCTGGCGTTCAATCAAGGTCAGGGCACGCTGAATGTTTTCGGGGGAAGCAGCCAGGGATTCTTCAGACATCAGGGAGGAGCCTCCGGCAAAGAGGAGGACGTTGAATTTGTCGCCGGCCCTCAGGTTGCCGATCAGGTCTTTGAGAAGCTTCTTGGAGATGTCCAGGGGAAAACCGTGCATGGAACCGGATACGTCCACAATGAAGATATACTCTCGGGGAAGGATTTCTTTGTCAGCCGGTCTCCTGGGAGGCTGGAGCATGAGAAGGAAGAAGTTCTCCTCCGCGCCCTTATAGAGAAGGAGCCCCGTTTCAATGCGGCCTCCGGCAAGACGGTATTTCAAGATGAAGTCACGGTTGCCCCCGTTCTTTTCAGAGGGATCCAGCGTCACAGAGGCAAAGGAAGGCCCTTCGTATTTCACACCGACCTTGTGGGAAGGGCAGGTGATTTGTTGAACAGGCATGCCGGCAGCCACGTCCACTTTCATGTCGAAGTGGTCAGAGGGCAATTCTCCCTGCTGAAGATAAGGGTTTGCAAGCCAGTGGTCGTTTGGCTTTGTTTCGTGATTCGAATAGCGCGGCCCAACCACGGTCGGGTAAATGAATTCATAAATGGCATCGGTCGGCACCATGAGTTCGGTGTATTTCATCTCCACCTTAATCATGTCCCCGGGCAGGATGTTCGCCACACTCATTTGAAACACATTGGGCCTTTGCTGCTCAAGCAGCGATGCGCTCTTGCCTGCCTGCTTGGCTTCCTCGTACTCGCGGCGTGCATCCTCCCGCTTTGCGATCTTCGCGATGATGGTTCGCTCTCCAATCGTCATTTTCATGCCGTAGACAGCGGCCCTTGTGGAAGCAGGAAAGATGTAGATCGCCTCGATCGGTCTCTTTCCTTCGTTCTTGTAGACCTGTGTCACCTCCACGTCGGCAATGACACCGGAGATGCGCACGTGAGCGGATGTGGATTTGAGCGGAAGCTGGTCAAGATCCGGATCGTCGCTTTTCACGAAGAAGTATGGCGACAGGGTCTTGTCTTCCCCTGTTTCAGGCTGCGCAAAGGCTCGTGCGCTCCCCATAACCAACATGACTAGAATGAGTAATGCCCACACCGTGATTCTGTTTTTCATTGCTTTTGTCCTCCTTTTTTCTTTGTCCCGCTTTCTTAGACAAAGGGGGAGGAACAAAAGTTCCCTGGAAATCTTTCAGCTTGGGAAATGAGGCGTAGAAAAAAGATCACTCCCCCTTCGAAAAGGGGGCGGGGGGATTTGAAACGTTGCGTTCGAATGCAGGCGTAATAGCTCAAGTCCTATGGCAGTCCGATCAGCCGGATTCTGACATGAATAAGTTCGGAGTCTTTTTCAGTGCGGGTTTCCGGAGAGACCTGGAGATCGCCCAGTTCCTTGAGCTTTTCATAGAGGAGAGAAATCTCTCCAGCCGGTATCTCAGCGTGGATGGACTCCGGCCGGCCTGTCTGCTGGTTGTAATCGATGGAAAGGAGTTTTCCCTTGGCGGTCTCTATGGCTCTGGTGATTGAGAGGACGGATTCAGGTTCCTTTTCCAGTTGATCTTCTTTCTTATCTTCCTGAAGGGGTGCTCTTGTCGCCAGTTTCTGTCTCTGCATTTCCAGGGCAGCCGGCGGTGCCGGGGCTGGTGCTGCAGAGGGTTCAGGGGTCGCTTTGGCGCGAACCTGCTTTTTCAGGTTTAGCGCCACCTCTCTTGTTTCTTTGTCTTTTGCCGGCCCACCGGTGGCAGCTTTCTGAACCAGTGCCTCAGACCTCCCGACGGGTTTCATCTCTTTGCTTTCATCCACATAATAGGTTTTCTCTTCGACTCTCTTTTCAGGCTCTGACTTCGAGTATAAACGGAGTGGGGCCTGCTGTAGAGGAAGGATGGAAAAGATGAGAAAGGCCATGACCGCAGCCCCTGCCAGTTGTAGAGGAATCTTCATCCGAAGAGGGTAGAAAAGCCATCCCCATCTTTCCGATATTCTCGAACGTCGCTCCATCCTCTTGTGAAGCTGATCAAGGAAGTCTGCGGGAGCCTTGACGGATTCGAGGGAGCCGATTCCTTTGACGAGGGTCTTCAGCGAATCAAGTTCTTCCCGGCACGCGGGACAGGTGCGGAGGTGCTCGTCCGCAAGGGCCTTTGCCTTTTCATCCAGAGCATCGTCCAGATACTCTGACAAGAGCGTTCTGATTTCGGAGCAGTCCATCATAAAACACCCCTGAGCTTGTTTCTGAGGTCTGTCCTTGCCCGTGCGATCCTCGATTTGACGGTGCCAAGGTTGAGCCCGGTAACCTGCGCGATCTCTTCATACGAAAGTCCCTCGATGTCCCGAAGAGCCACGACCATCTTGAACTCTGCAGGCAAGGCGTCCAGGGCTGTTTGGACGAGTCTCCTTCTCTCTTTCTCTTCCATTCTAGCGAGAGGCGAAGGAGTGCCGTTCTGAATCTCCATGGGCAAAGCTCCGACCTCGTTGTTTCCGGGGTTGTCCAGAGAGACCGTCTTGCGCTTCGCTCTGTAAGAGGAGGAGCCGAGTTTGTTTTTGCAGGTGTTGACTGCAATTCTGTAGAGCCAGGTGGAGAAAGCGGATTCAAGTCGAAAGGTTTTGAGCGAACCGTACGCTTTTACAAAAGCCTCCTGAGCAGAATCATTGGCTTCTTCATAGTCCCCGATGAACCGGTAGCACAGGTTGAATATCCTGTCTTTGTGCCTGATCACGAGCTGATCAAAGGCTCTTTTGTCGCCTCTTTGAAAAGCCTTGATGAGAAGCGCATCTTCACCTGAGGAGGTCACCGGCCTTTTCGTTCCCCCATTCATTCACTTAGACAAATTCCTCTGCAAAAGGTTCCCGCCTATGGCACCCTAAGGCTTTGCCCTAGGCAAATTCGAATCTCGAAATTCGAAATCCCTGGCCCAGACCTGGCAGACTCACTCGCCAGACAACACGGATCCCTCTTAGGACTAAGATCTCTAAATGGATCCCGAATGTCGCGCCAGGGCAGGCCGAAACAAATTCAGAACGCCAATGCTCCAATGTTCAAAACAAAAACGCAGCGGTTCGCGGTTTTGGTCATTTGAATTTGGTTCATTAGATATTGCCCTTCGACGTGGCTCAGGGTGGTGAGCTGGTCGAACCATTTCGAGTTTCGTGCTTCGTGCTTCGAATTTTGAGCTTCGGCGCAAACAGCAGAAGAATCGCAGTCCAGAGTCCTAAATAAGAGTACCTTCATCCCACCCCAACTTGATGACCTCTATCATTTCGGGACGGCTGTTGCCCAGGCCGAAACGGGTGTCGGCGGCCGTGATGTGATTCAGGGGAGGACTGATGGGTTTCCGGGCCCCAAAGAAGGTATCCCTCTTCTTTTGGATAATGGCGGCTCCCGTAGCGTCTGCGGACACCGGGTCGGCGCTGACGATGAGGCCACAGTAATTCCAGAGGTATTCTTTGCTGAAGCTGTGAGGCCCCACACCGTGGAACTGGGGGGTGAGCATGACCAGGATGTTGAGACGCGTCTTGCCCTTCACCTGAGGGAAGTGCCAGAGCGCTCCCAGATTCTCGCAGGCATTGTCATGGTAATCCGAAGGCCTTGGCGTGAACATGATGTAGTTTTTGAGGAGAGTGCCCAGCCCGGACCAGTCGTGCGTTCTCATGGGCCGTGTGTTGATGAGAGCGGTGGCGCGCTGGAAGACCGGGTTCGAGAGAACTCCCCTGTCATCGACGGACAGGTTTTCCTTCTTTATTCCCACCTGCAGGAGACGCCCCTGGATGGCGGCTTCAAGGCTGCGGGGTGTCGGAAGCTGGTACCACACGTTGCTCTTAATGCCGACCACCTCTTCGGCCTTTACCAGTTGCTGCCACGCGTTAACCGGGTCCGGAGTTCCAAGGAGGGTCGTCACGGCCTGATCCAGCATCTGTTCGAGCACTTCAGCACGTATGCTCCCGCTCCCACTGAGGACATCTTTGTTGCGTATCAGGACGACACGGCTTTTCCCGATCGTCTTGGCCGGGGCCATCCTGGGAAGGCTTAGGAGGCCACCCACGGCGGCAGCTGCGCCGATCCTCAGAAAATCCCGCCTTGTGATGATGGTTTTCATGGTAGTACCTTCCGGTTGGTTTTTTGCCATGATACGGGCTCAAAGGGGCAAAGGGACAAAGGCACAGAGGGACAAAGGGATATGGCAGCTTGGTTTTTCTGCTTTGTGCCTTTGCATCTTTGTCCCTTTGTGCCTCACGTTCACTTGTCCTTCCCAATCAATCCCCCAAGGAGGTCCGTCGCGATCTCCCGTGAGTCAGCCTCCAGAACTACGGCAAGCAAGGGTCCCTTTACCGAGGCGCCGCACCACTTGTTGTTTTCCAGTTTGGCCATGCCTGATGGATCGGCATCGGGGAGGTAGTGTTTCAGAAAGTCGGAGTGAGCCTCCTTCGCCTTGTCCCCATCCGGGTACTTGACCAGAAGGATCTGGGCTGCTCCCTCTTTGCGTTTATAGGCGGCAAGTAACGCCTCGGTCTGCCTTCCCAGGTGTAGGATGTTCTCTGTGGACACAAAGTAGTGGCGATTCAGCACAGGATGGTCATGAAAATAGCGGATGCTCCCGGCCTGAAGCCCTTTTTTCGGCAATCTGGAAAGGATCTGAGGCTTAGGCCCTTCTTTCTTGATCAGAGAGGCCACTTTTCCGGCCAGCTCTCGCAGAGCTTGAATGGCGGCGTCTGTCTCCTCATCAGCATAAAGGGAGATGAAGAATCGGTCTTTCCAGAAGCCGAGCCATCCGGAACGGTACACGGCGCCCTGTCCCACCGGAAGTTCTTCTCCATCCGGGTCATGGGTGAAGACTCCGAACGCATCATAGGAAGACGCCATTTCAAAGATGTCGAGGATAATGGCCGGACCCTGATCGGTGACGTATCGGCGGCTCAGGCAGCGCTGCATGTTGTAAGCCCTGTAGACTTCGCCGGCTCCATCGATGTAATCGAAAATCGTTTGACTGTCGTAGAATTGATCTTCCTCTGCCTTGGTCCAGTTCATGACTTTTTCAGGCAGGGCATGCTGCAATTCTTCGAGAGGACCTGCATCACTCATGGGGATCATGGAAAAACCCATCCATAGTGCTATTAAGAGGAGTGCTGGAATCTTCTTAAACATGGTCAAGATCAACGACCCTTGTAATGCGGACAGAATTCAGAAGAGCCGGGCACATAGTCTCTGCAGACCCTGGGCCTTGTTTCATAGATCGTGCAGGCACCCAGGGCTCCGTCCCAGGTGAAAAAGGGGCATCCCTGGAGCAGGTGGCCGTCGTTCTGGGATACGAGACGATCCCCGGCCCACACACCGTGTTCCTTCTCCAGGATATGGAGGATATCGTTTCTCCCTGTTTGAGTCCAGCGCTTTCTGTCCTCTTCAGTGACGTAGGCGATCAGATCCGTAAGGCAACAATTACCACAATGCATGCATGTGAGGCCTGTTTGATGGTTCATGACTCAGAGCTCTCTTCCCTGTATCCGATGCTATCCGAGAATTCGACGCCCGTCCGTCCAAGGTATTCTCTAATGCCATGCAGCCCCCTCACCCCGCCCTCTCCCCCAAGCTGGGGGAGAGGGGAAGGGTGAGGGGGTGCCGTTCAGTGTAAAGGGATTTGTTGCGTTCGTATTACTTAAAATACGCCTTCTCTTGGGAGAATTCAACTCGGCGAAAGAAAGGAAGAAATTCCATTTTCTTTATCGGGCTGGTATGATTGAAACACCTTTGAGGTGAGAGGAGGTAATCAAACGATGGAGTCACAGGTTTACAAGGACATGCTCGATGTCATGATAAAACGCGGTGGGTCTTACGCCGGGATGGACATCCCTGAGTTCTACGCATTGGTTCAGGAACTGTTTACCCCTGGAGAGGCTGAACTCAACAATGCCTTGCCCCGAAACCCGGTCACTGCAGCCGAGATCGCGAAAGAGAAGGGAGCGAGTGAGGGGGAAGCGACGGCATTGCTCGAAGGGATGGCCAACAAAGGATTGTGCGTCTCTTATCGCTCCGAGGGAAAGAACTATTACCAGGGCGCGGCCTTCATGCCGGGTATTTTCGAGTTTCAGTTCATGGGGGGAAAGGCTACAGAAAGAGACAAAAAGATTGCCAGGCTCATCCATGCTTACAAGGAAGCCTACAATGCCGTCAAAGGAGTACAGCGGACTTCCTTTCCCTTGACCCGCGTCATTTCCGTGGATCGAAAGATCAGCGTGAAGAACGCCGTGCACACCTATGACCAGGTGGCGACTTACATCAACAAGTATGACCCCGTCTGTGTGGGGAGTTGCTATTGCCGCCACGAAGCAAAGCTCAGAGGGGAAGATGTCCACGGCATGCCGATCGAGGTGTGCATGTGGTTTGGAAAGCGAGGCGAGTTTGCCGCAGAGCGCCTCGGTGGACGAAAGGTGTCCAAAGAGGAAGCCATGAAGATCCTGGACAAAGCCGAGGAAGCCGGTCTTGTCCACATGACCCGAAATACCACGGAGGAGATCGAGTTCCTGTGCAACTGCGACCGCTGGAACTGCGGAGTGATCAA